>Ga0187780_10000524_pt1 | contig 28871 bp, 28 predicted proteins | sample 1015_Q2_SP10_20__FD_132429 | JGI IMG/M metagenome (GOLD analysis project Ga0187780, IMG submission 132429) | Tropical peat soil microbial communities from peatlands in Department of Meta, Colombia - 1015_Q2_SP10_20_MG | ecosystem: Environmental > Terrestrial > Soil > Wetlands > Peat | place... | reverse complement strand
GGCAAATGCCGTTCGGATCTGCGATGCGCGCAATGGCGCAATAAGTCGCTGGGACGGCGATGCTTTGCATCTCGTCGCAACGCATAATATGCCGCAGGCATTCATCGAACTGCGCAGGCAGTTAGCTTACAGGCCCCGCCCGCATTTTCCTACCGGCCGTATGTGCTGGCGACCAAGGGCGTCAAATGTCCGAGAGCCGCGCGGCCGTTCGTTGCGATGGCCCCCTTGGGGGCCTCGCGCGCGGTCAACCCGCGACGTCAGAGACGGTTCGGAGAAGACGGCGAGCGGCCCGCGGCCACCGAAAATCTTTAGGCCAATTTGTGAGCACGATCGCTTGGACGATAACCGCCCAGCTCATGACCGAGGCCCGCGATCGACATCAAGCCAGACCAGATCGCCGGCGTCTGCCAATGGCCATCGGACTTCGTTGCCAACGGCCGGGGGCCCGAAAGCACCTCGCCGGGTCGAGCCGGCCTTCCTGACCTAGCCAGACCTAGGCCGACAAGGCTCGATTTTGTTGACAAAACCCGCCTTTCGCAAAATTCCGCTATTCCCGTTTATTGCGAAAGCGCTTCCCGTTTGCCGCGCGAGGTCCTCCCGGCTGTCGAACCCCAGCCAGAGGGGGCGACCGATGACAGGAGGGCAGGGACTTCTTCAAGAACTAAGGCGAACCAAGCGCCGAGGAAGCGCCGAGGACCTGTCAAGCGAGGGGAAGGGGCACCTTCGGCTCGATTTCGCCAAAATAAAATCTCCCGAAAAATTCCGCAAAAACGCCGCTCGCCGGCAAACGCCCGATTGGCGGAAAGGCGACCGTATAATCCTCGCCGCTTTCGGCGGCGAATTTACCTGGGGTGGCGTGTATTTAACCTGGGCCTACAATTCGTAACGGCGTGCCGTCATTCCGGGATTTCGATTACTTCCGCTTCGACATCGGCAAATATTCGCGCAACGTCGCCCCGGTATAGAGTTGTCGCGGGCGGCCGAGCTTCTGGTGTGGGTCTTCGATCATTTCTTTCCACTGAGCGATCCAGCCGACCGTGCGCGCGAGCGCGAACAGCACCGTGAACATCGTGGTCGGGAAGCCCATCGCCCGCAGCGTAATTCCTGAATAGAAATCGACATTGGGGTAAAGTTTTTTCTCGACGAAATAATCGTCATGCAGCGCGATCTTTTCGAGCTCCATCGCGACGTCGAGCAGCGGATCCTTAATGCCGAGCTCGTTGAGGACCTCGTAGCAGGTCTTCTGCATGATCTTGGCGCGCGGATCGTAATTCTTGTAGACGCGGTGACCGAATCCCATGAGACGGAACGAATCTTTCGGATCCTTGGCGCGCTTGACGTATTCGGGAATGCGATCGACGGTGCCGATCTCGCCGAGCATCTTCAGCGCCGCCTCGTTGGCGCCGCCGTGCGCGGGACCCCACAGGCACGCGATACCGGCCGCGATGCAGGCGAACGGATTGGCGCCGGTCGAGCCTGCGAGCCGCACCGTGGAGGTCGAGGCGTTCTGTTCGTGGTCTGCATGCAAGGTGAAAATCCGATCCATCGCGCGCGACAGTACTGGATTGACCTTGTATTCCTCGCAAGGCACCGCAAAGCACATGCGCAGGAAGTTGGATGCGTAATCGAGCTTGTTGTCCGGATACACGAACGGCTGGCCGATCGAATATTTATAGGCCATGGCCGCCAGCGTCGGCATCTTCGCGATCATGCGGATCGAGGCGATCATGCGCTGGGTTGGATCGGTGATATCGGTGGAGTCGTGATAGAAAGCCGACAGCGCGCCGACGCAGCCGACCATCACGGCCATGGGATGCGCGTCGCGCCGGAACCCCTGAAAGAAGCGGCTCATTTGCTCGTGGACCATCGTGTGATGGGTCACGCGATCGACGAAATCGGTTTTCTGAGCCGCGGTCGGCAATTCGCCGTAGAGCAGCAGATAGCAGGTTTCGAGAAAGTCGCCGTGTTCGGCGAGATCGGCAATGGGATAGCCGCGATAGAGCAGAATGCCCTCGTCGCCGTCGATGAAAGTGATTTTGGATTCGCAGCTTCCGGTCGAGGTGAAACCCGGATCGTAGGTGAAAATGCCGGCCTCGGCGTAAAGCTTGCTGACGTCCAACACTTCGGGCCCAAGCGTGCCATCGTAAATGGGAAACGAATAGCTCTTGTCGCCGAGTTTCAGCGTACCGGTCTTTATGTTGGCGCCGGTCTTCGCGTCCATAGTCTTACCCTCGATATACGAACAGCCGCGATTACGGGCGGATTACGGTGGGAGGAAGCAAGGTCGTGGGCGGGAATTTCGTCCCACCGTTCTGCCGTAGCGCAACCCGCTGTGCACTGCAAGATAATAGCCCAAAGCAAAGGCGGAAGGCACCGGTAGCGCAAAAAATGAGCAGCCAAAATAAACTTATTGCGATTGCGGCCTAACGCATATCCGGCCTGATTTGATCGGCCAGGCGCCCCAAGCTTTCGTCTTTGCCCAACACCGTGAGCACCTCAAAAATGCCGGGCGATGTGGTTCGCCCGGTGAGCGCGGCGCGCAGCGGCTGGGCTACCGCGCCGAGCTTGGCGCCCTTGCGCTCCGCAAAGCTGCGCACCGCGCGTTCGGTTGACTCCGCCGTCCAAGGCTCGACCCCGGCGAGCTCGGAGGCGACACCGCCCAGAAGCGCTTTGGCGTCGGCCGTGAGAACCGCCTCGGCTTTGTCGTCGAGCGCTATCGGCCGGTCGGCAAGGAGAAAGCGCGCGCCGTCGATGATATCGAGCAGCGTCTTGGCGCGTTCCTTCAGGCTCGGCATTGCCGCGAGCCATTGCCGGCGCAGCATCGGGGTCATTTTCGCGGCGATCGCAGCGCCGTCGGCAAGATGCGGCAACAGGCGTTCGATCGCGTTGAGCAATTCGGCGTCGTCGGCCTGGCGAATGTAGTGTCCATCGAGATTTTCGAGCTTGGCGAAATCAAACCGCGCTGGCGAGCGGCCGATCTGCGGCAGATCGAAAGCCGCAATCATTTCCTCCGTGGAAAAAATTTCCTGATCGCCATGACTCCAGCCGAGACGCACCAGGTAATTGCGCATGGCCGCGGGCAAATAACCCATGGCGCGATAGGCATCGACCCCGAGCGCGCCATGCCGTTTGGAAAGCTTTGAGCCGTCCGGGCCGTGGATCAACGGGATGTGCGCCATGACCGGAATGAGCCAGCCAAGCGCATCGTAGATCTGCTTCTGCCGGGCGGCATTGGTCAGATGATCGTCGCCGCGGATCACGTGGGTTACGCCCATGTCGTGATCGTCGACGACCACGGCGAGCATGTAGGTCGGCGTGCCGTCCGAGCGTAGCAGCACGAGGTCGTCGAGGTTTTCGTTTTGCCACACGACGCGGCCCTGGACTTGATCCTCGATCACGGTCTCCCCGGTCAGCGGCGCCTTGAGCCGAATGGCCGGCTTAATGCCGGGCGGAGCGTTGGCCGGATCGCGATCGCGCCAGTGGCCGTCATAGAGCTTAACACGGCCCTCGCGGCGGGCGGCCTCCCGCATCTGCGCGAGTTCTTCAGGGCTGGCGTAACAGCGATAGGCGTGTCCGGCGGCCAGCAGCTGTTCGGCCACTTCGCGATGTCGCTGCGAACGGGCGAACTGATAGACGGCCTCGCCGTCCCAGTCTATGCCGAGCCAAGTCAAGCCATCGAGAATGGCATCGATGGCGGCCTGGGTTGACCGCTCGCGGTCGGTGTCCTCGATCCGCAACAGCATCTTTCCGCCACGGCCGCGTGCATAAAGCCAGTTGAACAGAGCGGTGCGCGCTCCGCCTATATGGAGAAAGCCGGTCGGCGAGGGGGCAAAGCGGGTAACGACGGTCATGTCTGCCAAAAATCGCTGCCGAGAAAGCCCACCAAGGAAACTCCGACAAGAAGGGCTATAGAGAATGAGGGTCAAGAATGCAGGACGCGCGCCCCTCTACCACATATAAGCGGTCAAATGGATCATAAGCGCAAAATGTCTGGGATGGGCTTGACCCGATCCGCCAACTTGTCCAATCCGAACCCGGTCGGCTCGAACAGCAAAAATAGTCAGTCGGTGAAGCATGTCGGTTGCTGAGAAGGATTCGCGCGAAGCGGGGCAGGATTTCATCCGCGACATTGTGCGGGCCGACATCGCTTCCGGCCGATATATGACCGTCGTAACCCGGTTCCCGCCGGAACCGAACGGCTACCTCCATATCGGACACGCCAAGTCGATCGGCCTGAACTTCGGCATCGCGGAGGAGTTCGGCGGGCGCTGTCATTTGCGCTTCGACGACACCAACCCGACCAAGGAAGAGCGGGAATATATCGAGGCGATCGAGCGCGACGTCCGCTGGCTTGGCTTCGACTGGGGCAAGCATCTTTATCACGCGTCCGATTATTTCGAGCAGCTTTACCAGTGGGCTGAGTTTTTGATCCGTGCCGGCAAAGCCTATGTCGACGATCAAAGCCAGGAAGACATGCGCGCGAGCCGAGGCACCTTGACCGAGCCGGGCAAGAATAGCCCGTACCGCGCGCGCCGTGTCGAGGAAAACCTCGATCTCTTTCGCCGCATGCGCGCGGGCGAGTTTCCCAACGGCGCGCGCGTATTACGGGCCAAGATCGACATGGCTTCGGGGAATATCAATCTGCGCGATCCGGTGCTTTACCGTATCTTGCACGCGGAGCATCCGCGCACCGGCACGACGTGGTGCATCTATCCGAGCTACGATTTCGCTCACGGCCAGTCGGACGCGATCGAAGGCATCACGCATTCGATCTGCACTCTGGAATTCGAGGATCACCGGCCGCTCTACGATTGGTTTTTGGAAAACCTCCCGGTTCCCTCGCATCCGCATCAGTACGAATTCGCCAGATTGAACCTGACGCACACGATTCTTTCCAAGCGGGTGCTCACGGAACTGGTGCGTGGCGGCTATGTCGCCGGTTGGGACGACCCGCGCATGCCGACACTGGCCGGACTGCGCCGGCGCGGCGTGCCGCCCGCCGCGATCCGCGATTTCGTCAAACGGATCGGGGTGGCCAAGGCAAACAGCACCGTCGATGCCGGGATGCTGGAATTTTCGATCCGCGAACATTTCAACAGAACCGCGCAGCGGCGCATGGCGGTTTTGCGGCCGCTCAAAGTCGTGATCGAGAATTATCCGAAAGACAAAAGCGAGGAGATCGAGGCGGTCAATCATCCTGACGATCCGGCGGCCGGCACTCGCCGCATCAGCTTCGGCCGCGAGCTTTTCATCGAGCGAGACGATTTCATGGAAAACCCGCCGAAGAAATTCTTCCGGCTCTCGCCGGGCGCCGAAGTGCGCTTGCGCTATGCGTACTTCATCACCTGCCGCGAGGTGGTGAAAAATGCAGCTGGAGAAGTCGTCGAGCTGCGCTGCAGTTACGATCCGGCGACAAAGGGCGGTAATGCGCCCGACGGACGAAAGGTCAAGGCCACGCTGCATTGGGTCTCGGCGCGCGACGCCGTTTCCGCGGAGGCCCGGCTCTATAGTCCGCTGTTTGCGAAGCCCGATCCGGACGCCGCCAATTTCGCCGCCGAAATCGCTCCGAATTCGCTCGAAGTAATCGCCGATGCGAGGGTCGAACCGGCGCTTGCCGCGATGAAGATCGGCGAGGCGGTTCAGTTCGAACGTCAGGGCTATTTTTGTCTCGATCCGGAAGCGGCGCCTGACAAGCTCGTCTTCAATCGCACTGTGGGTTTGCGCGATAGCTGGGCAAAAGTGTCCGCCAGTGGCTAAGCGCGGCGTTTCTCCACACGCCTTTCCTTGGCACTCGCCAGGAGGCGCGCCCCTCCGCTAGCATAGGCCTGGTCTTGCTCTTTTAGCGTCTTTTAGCGCGTTGGGGCCGCGCAGTGGCACAAAACGACAGGCTGGAAAATCGAGCGCGCGTGGGAGCGGCGACGCGCCCTATGCCGTGGCCGGCGCCGTGGTGGTGGCCTTGGTCCGGCGGCCGGCTGGGAGCGGGCTGGAGCGCTAACTGGCCGCGTTGGAAGCCCATTACGCCCGCACAAATCCACGAATGGGCGGCCCAAGAAACCGCGGCGGGACGGCTTTTGCCGTGGTTCGCGGTCGCTTTCGGCGCCGGCATCGTGCTTTACTTCACGGCCGAACGCGAGCCGTCGCTTTGGGCGGCGGCTATATTGGCCGGCGTTTGCGCCATTGTCGCCATATCGTTGCGCCGACGCTTTGCCGCCCATGCGGTCGCGCTCGGCATTTTCGGGATTGCGCTGGGCTTTGCGGTGGCGACGCTCAAGACGTCGCTCATCGCCCATCCGGTGCTGCGCTTTGCGACCTCGGGCGTCACAATCACGGGCTTTGTCGAGCTGCGCGAAGAAAGCCAGCACACCGATCGTTTCGTGCCGCGGGTCGAGCGGATCGAGGGCGGCCGCATGGAAGTACGGCCCGAGCGCGTGCGGCTTTCGGTCAAACGCGGCACGGCGCCCGCGGCGGGTTCGTTCGTGGAAGTCAAAGCGTCGCTCGAGCCGCCGCTGCAGCCGCTCGAACCGGGTAGCTACGACTTCGCGCGAGACTTGTTTTTCCAAGGCATCGGCGCCTCGGGTTTCGTACGCGGCACCATCAAGGTGATTGCGCCGCCGAGCGCGGAAGGGCCATTTCAGCGCGCCGACGCGTTCGTTCAGCGGCTGCGCGACGCCATCGACGCGCGCATTCGCGCGGTTCTTCCCGGCGATCGCGGCGCGATTGCCGCGATGCTGATCAACGGCAGGCACGACGCCATCGCGGCAAATGTCTATGACGCCTTGTTCATTTCCGGCATCGGCCACGTGCTGTCGATTTCCGGCTATCACATGGCCGTTGTCGCCGGACTGATATTTTTCGTCGTTCGGGCTTTCCTCGCTTTGATCCCGGGCTTTGCCGATCGCGTAGCCGTCAAAAAATGGGCCGCCTTCGCCGCGCTGATGGTGACGGGTTTTTATCTCGTATTGTCCGGCAATCAGGTCGCGACGGCAGCGCTCCTTCATCATGATCGCCGTCGTCTTGCTGGGCGTTCTGTTCGACCGACCGACACTGACCATGCGCACGCTGACGGTCGCGGCCATGCTCGCGCTCTTCTTTGCGCCGGAATCGGTCGTGCATCTAAGCTTTCAGATGTCGTTCGCCGCGACGCTTGCGCTCATCGCCGGTTACGAACGCGGCGCGCTCACGCTGCGCGCTAATACCGACAGTTCGCTCGGCGCGCGCGCCGCGCTGTGGGGAGTGAATGAGATTGTCGGTCTCACCGTCGCTTCGCTCCTTGCCGGCGCGGCGACGACGCCTTACGCGGCATTCCATTTTCACCGGATCGCGCCCTATGGCGTGCTCGCCAATCTGCTTGCCATGCCGATCGTTTCGGCCTGGGTGATGCCGATGGGGATCCTCGGCGTTCTCGCTATGCCGTTCGGCTTGGACGCGGAATTCTGGCGGCAAATGGGATACGGCATCGAATGGATGGACGCGGTGGGGCTATGGGTTGCGAGTCTCCCCGGCGCGTTCGGCCGAGTCACGCTGTTCGGCGCCGGCCCGCTTTTGCTGGCGACGGCGGGTCTCCTCGTCATCGGTCTGTTGAAAACGCCGCTGCGTTGGAGCGGGTTTGCGCTGGCGGCGCTGGCTGTCGCGTGGGCCGCGTGCACCCCGGTGCCGGACGTGCTGATCGCCGCGGACGGGCGAACATTTTCCGTACGCGGTCCCAACGGGCGCCTCGCGTTCCACCATGGCGGAGGCGACACATTCGCTATTCGGGAATGGCTCGCGGCCGATGCCGACGGACGCGACGTTCACGACCGCGGCCTGGGTGAGGGGATCGCCTGCGATCCGACCGGCTGCGTCGGCAAGCTCGCCGACGGCCGTTTCGTCGCCTATGCGCTCGAACCGGACGCCTTCGCGGACGATTGTCGGCAGGCCGCTGTCGTCATCGCCGTACACGACGAGCCGCCGGCGGACTGTCATGGGCAGGTAATCGGGCGAGCATTGTGGCGGGCACGCGGCGCGTTGACGCTTCGTCGCGCGGGCACGGATTTCGTCCTGGAATCCGCTCGGTCGAAGAATTTCGACCGGCCTTGGGCGCCTGCGACGGCCTCGGCAGCGCGAACGAGCCCAGCAGATACCGCCGGCTCCATCGAAGACGGTATTAAGCCGCGCGCGCGATCCGACGACGCCACACCAGGCCCGCAGGACATCGAGGCTGACGAATAGCGTTCAGTAACGCCTGAACAGTCCAACCAGCTTGCCCTGGATGCGCACGCGATTGGGCGGCAGGATACGCACCTCGTAGGCGGTATTGGCGGGTTCGAGAGCGATCGATGCGCCACGGCGGCGGAAGCGTTTCAGCGTCGCTTCCTCGTCATCGATCAGCGCGACGACGATGTCGCCGGTCTCGGCGGCCTCGGCGCGCTTGATCAGCGCGATGTCGCCGTCGAGGATGCCGGCCTCGATCATCGAGTCGCCGCGGACTTCGAGAGCGAAATGTTCGCCCGTGGTAAGAAGATCCGGCGGCATGTTGATCGTGTGACTGCGGGTCTGGATCGCCTCGATCGGCGTGCCAGCGGCAATGCGGCCCATCACTGGCACGGCCACGGGCCGGCCGCCCTCATCCTCGGAAGCCGTGCGCACGCGCCCGAGATTGCCTTCGATAACGCTCGGTGTGAATCCGCGCGTGCGGGCCGAACCGATGCCATGGGCCACCGATTCCGGAAGCTTGATGACTTCGATGGCGCGCGCCCGGTTGGGCAGGCGCCGGATAAAACCGCGCTCCTCGAGAGCGGTAATGAGGCGGTGGATGCCCGACTTCGACCGCAGGTCAAGCGCGTCTTTCATTTCGTCGAAGGAAGGGGGAACGCCGGCTTCCTTGAGGCGCTCATGGATAAAGCGCAAGAGCTCGGCTTGCTTACGGGTCAACATCGGTGCGTCCCCTCTGTGGCCAAAAGCGCCGGTGGCAGGCGGCTTCGGTTGAAACAAATCATGAACATACACTATCCGTTCCATATGTGTTCCGCAACCATTTAATTTAAGGTGAAGAAAACGCAGCACCCGCCGAAGCCGCGCTTAGCGCTCGAATTTAAGGATCCGACAGCGGGTTCCGGCGGTCGCGGCGGGCGCATAAGGCTCTCGAATGACGAGACAATCGGCCTTAGCGAGTGGCACCATCATGGAACTGTCCTGGACCGGGAAGGGTGTCACAACGGTCCCAGACGCATCGCGGCGGAGGCTCGCGCGCAAGTAGTCCTCGCGCTCGTCATTGGCGGGTAGGTCGCAGCCGAGTACCGCCGATTCGACGGGAATCGTTAGATCGGCGCGCCCGCTCATTCGGCGGATGAGCGGGATCAGGAACAGGAAGGCGCAGACATAGGACGAGACCGGATTGCCCGGCAGGCCGAGGATATGCATGCCGCCGAGCCGGCCGTGCATGAGCGGGCGGCCCGGCCGCATCGCGACCTTCCAGAACGACAAATCTATCCCTTCGGCCGCGAAGGCCTTGTGGACGAAATCGTAGTCGCCCACCGAAGCCCCGCCGGTGGTGACGAGGATGTCGGCGGGAACGTCCTGGGCTTGGCGGATGGCCCCAATTGTCGCCTCGATCGTATCCCTGACCAGGCCGAGATCGGTCACCGCGGCGCCCTCCTGGCGCGCCAGCGCCCCAAGTGAAAAGCCGTTCGAATAGACGATCTGCCCCGGTCCGGGATCGGCGCCAGGCGGTACCAATTCGTCGCCGGTTGCAAAGAGCGCAACCTTGGGCCGGCGGTGCACCCGGACCCGCGGATAATTCATTCCCGCAAGCAGAGCGAGGTCGCGCGCGGTCAGCCGGCGGCCTTTGGCAAAAAGGGTTTCGCCGCGGCGAAAGTCGAGACCCTCAACGCGGATGTGGCGGCCCTTGCTTGACGGTTTGAACACTTCGACGCGGTCGGCCTCGCGGCTCGTTAATTCCTGCACGACCACGGCGTCGGCGCCGGCGGGGATGACGCCGCCGGTAAAAATACGCGCAGCTTCGCCGGGGCCGATCGCGGCCGTGAAAGGCCGCCCGGCGGCGACTTCGCCGATCACCTTCAAGCGCACCGGCGTGTCGGCCACGTCTGACGCGCGCACGGCGTAACCGTCCATGGCCGACACATCGGCCGGGGGCTGAGTCCGTAGCGCTGCAAGTTCGGCGGTGAGCACGCGCCCGTCCGCGTCGTCGAGCGGGGCGTCTTCGGGCGGCAGCGGCTCGGCGTGCGACAGGACATGACGAAGAGCGTCGGCCACTGAAATCAGCGCCACGGCATTACTCCCGCACGCGATAATGGCCCGAGCGTCCGCCGCGCTTCTCGATGAGCCGAATGCCTTCGATACGCATGCCGCGCTCGGCCGCTTTCACCATGTCGTAGATGGTCAGGCAGGCGACCGAAACCGCCGTCAGCGCCTCCATTTCCACCCCGGTCTTGCCGGCGACCTTGACGCGCGCGCGGGCCACGACGCCCGGCAGCTTCACGTCCGGAGTGAGTTCGATTTCGACCTGCGTGATGGGGAGCGGATGGCAGAGGGGGATCAATTCGTGGGTGCGCTTGGCCGCCTGGATCGCGGCGATACGGGCCGTGCCGAGCACGTCGCCTTTCTTTGTGTCGCCCTTGCGGACAAGATCGAGCGTCTTTCGCCGCATGATCACGCGGCCTTCGGCCACCGCGATGCGCTCCGTATCGGGCTTTTCCGACACGTCGACCATGCGGGCTTCGCCGCGGTTGGTCAGATGCGTGAGCGTTTTCGTCCGCGGCACGACGGTCACTGGGCCAGCGCGGCGTGGCGCGTCAGCAGCGCGCGCGTCGCGGCCGCGACATCGTTCTGGCGCATGAGGCTTTCGCCGACGAGAAAGGTCGAAATACCCGCTTTGGCAAGCCGCACGAGATCTTGTGGGGTGAAAATCCCGCTCTCGCCGACGATAACGCGGTCCGGCGGGACGAGCGGCGCCAGCCTTTCGCTGGTGGCGAGCGTCGTGTGGAACGTCTTCAGATCGCGATTGTTGATGCCGATGAGTTGAGTTTTCAAACGAAGCGCGCGTAGTAGCTCGCCTTCGTCGTGAACCTCGACAAGAACGTCCATACCAAGCGCAATGGCTGCCGCTTCAAGCTCGGCGGCGCAGGCATCGTCGACCGCGGCCATGATGATGAGGATGCAATCGGCGCCATGCGCGCGGGCTTCCGTCACCTGATAGGAATCGTAGATGAAATCCTTGCGCAGAACCGGCAATGAGGAAGCCGCGCGCGCTTGCCGCAAGTGATCGAGCGATCCGGCGAACGAGGGCTGATCGGTGAGCACCGACAGGCAGCTCGCGCCGCCGTCCTGGTAAGCCTTCGCCAAGCTTGCGGGATCGAAATCTTGCCGGATCAGGCCGCGCGACGGACTGGCCTTTTTGATCTCGGCGATGAGCGCATAATCGCCGCCGGCAAGACGCTGTTTGATGGCGCGGAGGAAGCCGCGTGGAGCGTCCGCCGCTTTAGCTTCCCGCGCGATGAGGGCGAACGGGCGCGCGCGCTTGGCCGCGGCAATCTCGTTGCGTTTATAGGCGGCGATCTCTTGTAAAATATCAGCCATCGTTGGAGACCACGATGAGCCGGTCGAGCCGGCCTTCGGCTTCGCCGGAATCGATCGCATGGGCAGCGATAGCGACGCCGGCTTTGAGGTCCTTCGCTTTGCCGGCGACAACGAGCGCCGCCGCGGCGTTGAGGATCGCCACGTCGCGAAACGGCGTCTTCTTGCCTTCTAGAACATCCTCGACGGCCTTGGCATTCGATTCCGCGTCGCCGCCACGCAGCGATTCCGGTTTGACCTTAGCCAAGGCGACATTTTCGGGAGAGATTTCAAAACTGCGAATGGCGCCGGCTTCGAGCGCCGTCACGCTCGTCGGACCCGACGTCGTGATTTCGTCAAGGCCGTCCGAGCCGTGCACCACCCAGACGCATTCGGCGCCGAGATTCTTGAGAACATGAGCGAGCGGTTCGGTCCAATGCTTCGAAAATACGCCGATCATCTGGCGGCGCACGCCGGCTGGGTTGGACAGCGGCCCGAGCAAATTGAAGATCGTCCGCGTACCGAGCTCCACGCGTGTGGCGCCCACGTTCTTCATAGCCGGATGGTGCGCGGGAGCGAACATGAAGCCAATGCCGGCTTCGCGGATGCACAAGCCGATCTGCTCGGGCGTGAGGTCGATATTGACGCCGAGCGCGGTGAGCACGTCGGCCGCGCCGGATCGCGACGACAGGGCGCGATTGCCGTGTTTAGCGACGGGAACGCCAGCGCCGGCGACAATCAGCGCGGCGCAAGTGGAAATGTTGAACGAGCCCGAGGCGTCGCCGCCGGTGCCGACCACGTCGATGGCATCGGGAGGCGCATTCACCCGTAGCATTTTGGCGCGCATGACGCTCACGGCGCCGGTAATTTCATCGACCGTCTCGCCGCGCACGCGCAGCGCCATCAACAGCGCGCCCATCTGCGAGGGTGTCGCCTCTCCCGACATCATTTGCTCGAAAGCGCCGGCGGCTTCGTCGCGACTGAGCGCCGCGCCGGTTGCAACCTTGGCGATGTACGACTTGAATTCAACGGTCACGGCGCCGTCCTCAATTGACCGGTGCCCGCGGCCGGGACGCAAAACGCTCGGATTCGCCACGGCGGCCGGTCGATCGATTCCAGGCTTCGGCAATATCGAGAAAGTTTTTCAGCATCAAATGGCCGTGCTGGGAAGCGATGCTTTCGGGGTGGAATTGCACGCCATGCACCGGTAGCCGGCTGTGCGCAAGGCCCATGACAAGACCATCGTCGGTTTCGGCGGTGATGGTAAGGTCGGCCGGCATGCTGTCGCGTTCGACCACCAGCGAATGATAGCGCGTTGCCTGAAACGGCGCATTGATACCGCGAAACACGCCGGTGCCGCGGTGGCGGATTTCCGACAACTTGCCATGGACCGGGACCGGAGCGCGCACGACCTTGCCGCCGAACGCGTCCCCGATCGCCTGGTGACCGAGACAAACGCCGAGGATCGGGACAGTCGAAGACGCCGCGGCGATGAGTTCGAGGCAAATACCGGCTTCCTTGGGCGTGCAAGGGCCGGGCGACAGCACGAGCGCGTCGGGCGCTGCGGCTAAGATCGCGCCGACGGTCACCTTGTCGTTGCGATGCACTTCGACATCGGCTCCCAGCTCACCGAAATAGTGCACCAAGTTGAAGGCGAAGCTGTCGTAGTTGTCGATGAGAACGATCATGTGCAGCCGTATATTTTCGGCTCTTTCAATCAGCGCCGGCGCCGGACAGTTTTGCCATAGCGATCCATTTCGGCAGTTCAACGGCGAGAAAGGCCGTATAGTCCGCCGGCGTGCCGTGCATCGCCTCGGCGCCGAGCGTTTTTAGTTTAGCCTGCGTCTCGGGGGAAGAGAGTCCGGTATTAACTGCGGCGTTAAGCTTGTCGACGATTGGCGCAGGCGTACCCGGCGGGGCGACGATCCCGGTCCAGGAACTGGCGATGAAGTCTGGCACGCCGCTTTCCGCCATTGTCGGCACATCGGGAAGCTCAGTCAGCCGTTTCGGCGAGGGCGTTCCAAGCGGACGCAGCGTGCCGTCACGCAGGTGAGGTAGCAGGATCGAGCAAGTCTCAACCGCCAAATCGATCTGGCCGCCCATTAAGTCGCTCAGGACGTTGGCGCCGCCGCGATAGGTCACTATGACGAAATCGGTCTTGGTGAGGTCCTTGAACCAGGTCGCCAGCATATGGGGCGGGGCGCCATTGGGAACGCCGAAATTGAGCTTGCCGGGATGCGCCTTGGCGTAGGCAATAAGCCCGGCAACGCTCGTCACCGGCGGTTTCGGGCTGGCCACCATGACATAGGGCACGTCGGCCACCATCGCGACCGGCACAAAGCGTTTCGGATCGTATTCGGCATCCCGGTAAAGCGTCGGCCCAATGGCGAGCGTCGCGGCGCTGCCGAGCAGGAGCGTATAGCCGTCTGGCTCCGCCATCGCCGCGATTTTGCCGGCCAGCGTCGAACCGGCGCCCGGCCGGTTGTCGACATAGACCTGCTGGCCGAGCCTCTCCGACAGCGCCTCGCTGATCAGCCGGCCCATGACATCGGTCGGACCGCCCGGAGGAAATGGCACGATCAGGCGGATTGGGCGCGTCGGGAAAGCCTCGGCGGCGGCGACAGAGTGCCCATGCAATTGCGCCGCCAGCGCCGCGAATACGACAATGAACGCACGCAAAAAGCTTCCCGGTCTTACGATCCGCATCAACACGCCGTCCTCGGTACGCGGCAGGCCCAAATATCATGCGCGAAATAAGGCTTTGGCGGAAGGTGGGGAGGGAACCTTCCGCCAGAGACAGCACGGCACGAAAGCGCGCCGTCAGGCGGCAATCGAGAGGGAATATTTGCTACTGAATGTGGTCTACCAAAACGGCTCGAACCTCACGCGGTTGAGCAAGGGGAGTGCGCGGGTCGCGTATGCAGGCGGCGTCGAAATAGGGCCACGCTTTCTCGCCGCAGTCGATCCCAAGCGGCCTAATGTCGGCGCGATTGCCCTTGGCGCCGATGACCGGCGAACGCGCATCGACTGGCTCCGACAAACTCGGCAGAGCAACGAAACACGCGGCGGCGATCGCAGCAATGGCAATAGCGGAAGCAGTCTTGATCATGACACCCCATCCCTCATTCGCAGCCGGTTCCGATTTTCGAGCGGGGGATGCTCGTGGAATCGGCTGCTTTGAATGGCGGAGTCTCTAAAAGCGCGGCGCATGCCTTTCTTTGATACAGATCACAAATTACACGCTTGGTGGCAAGTCATTGATATTCATTAAGAACCTCCAAAGCAAAGTATCGCCCACGGTACCTTTTCTGATTGGGTCGGCGTGAAGCCGCAAGATCCGCCCGATGCGATTCGCCGCGTGCCCGCCTTGCGGTCGGTCGGCACGCGGGCTAGACCGCCGTGAGGCCAGGACAGCCATGCCACGAGCCGTGCAGCGGATTGCTCTCTTTGCGGGATCGTTCGATCCCATCACCAACGGCCACCTCGATGTTGTCGGTAAAGCCGTTCGGCTTGCCGATCGGCTTGTGCTCGCCGTCGGCATTCACCCTGGCAAGACGCCGCTATTTCCGGCTGACGAACGCCTCGCAATGATCGATGAAATCTGCACGCCGATCGCTCGCGGCGCGGGCTGCGAACTATCCTCCACGACCTTCGCCGATCTCGTCGTCAGTGCGGCGCAGCGGGTCGGTGCAACACTGCTCGTTCGCGGCGTGCGCGACGCAACCGACTTCGACTACGAGATGCAGATGGCGGGCATGAACGCCGCCATGGCGCCGGAAATGCAGACCGTTTTCCTGCCTGCCGCACCCGCGGTTCGCCCGATCACCGCCACGTTGGTGCGCCAGATTGCCGGCATGGGTGGCGACGTTTCGGCCTTCGTGCCGGCGCCGGTCGCGGCGCGCCTGAAGAAGAAGTTCGCGAAAGCCTGATCCCACAGCTTGGAGATGACATGACCCGCGTTATTGCCCTATTGTTCGCCATCATGTGCGCCGCATCCGCTGCCGCCGAGCCGCTTCCCACCGGTCTCGATCCGCAAAACACACTGATCCTCGACACCACCCAGGGTCGGATCATCATCAAGCTGCGCAACGACATCGCGCCGCATCATGCCGAGCGGCTGAAACAGCTCGCGCGCGATCATTTCTACGACAATGTGCCCTTTCATCGTGTCATTGACGGCTTCATGGCCCAGACCGGCGACGGCCAATACGGCAACGGCACCGGCGGCTCGAAATATCCCGACCTTAAGGCCGAGTTCTCCAACGTGCCCTATACGCGGGGCGTCGTCGGCATGGCGCGCACCAGCGATCCGAATTCCGCGAACAGCCAGTTCTTCATCATGTTCGCCGATGGGGCGTTCCTCAACGGCAAATACACCGTTGTCGGCCAAGTCGTGCGCGGCATGGATGTGGTCGACAAGCTCAAGCGCGGGGAGCCTCCGGCCAATCCGGACAAAATCCTGCACGCCCAGGTCGCGGGCGACATGAAATAGAGGTGCGGCGATGCGCACCGTATTCGGCGCATCGATCTTTGCTGGATTTATTGCGCTCGCCGCGATCGAGGCGCCTCAATCGATAGCGGCTCAGCCGCTCAACAAAGTGCCACCGGCGGCGCGCCATGCAGCGTCTTGAGCGGACGCCCCTGTCATCCCGCGTTCTGCCACGTTTTTCATCGCGGGCCGTGCTTTCCCCAATATCTGTTGCCGATCGGTCAAGATTTGCGGCTGACCATCGTGTCGTCCGACGGTTCCGAACCGGCAAGCCCCGGCACCGCGGACAACGAGACATCGAGTGACGAAGCAAACAGCGCCGGCGCGAGCAACAACGCGAACGGCAAAGCGGACAATGCGCCCGAGGAAAAAACGCTCGACTCCATCGGGGCGATGTATGCGGCGCTGCGCGCCTGCTGGGTTCCGCCGCCGAAGGAGGCGGCGCGGCACGGCATGGAATATACGATCCGCTCTGCCTTCAAGCGCGACGGCGAAATGCTGGCCCCGCCGCGCGTTACTTATTCAAGCCACGACGCACCGGCAGAAGTGCGCGACCTCTATCGCGATGCCGTCAATGCCGCGCTGGCGCGCTGTACGCCCTGGCACTTCGGCGCGGGAATGGCCGGCGCGGTTGCCGGCCGGCCCATCGCCGTTCGCTTCATCGATAACCGCAGCACGGAAAAATCGCTGCAGTGATGAAACGTCTCGTCTGCTTGGCTGCTGCCCTCGCTCTAGCGGGAATGCCGGGTGCGGCTGGGAAATCCCCGGAGCGCAATGGTCATCGCTCGGTTTGCGCCAATGCTTTGCGGCGCGACAGATAGGGCTCGATCTCACGCAGCACTTGCGCCGGTGAAATGCGCCGCATGCCGTCGGGGGAGGGCCCCCCATCCGGAACGATGGCGTGGATGAATTTCGAATAGGTCAGGACCGGCGTCGAGCCGAACAAGCCGAACGCCTGGGTCGCGCCGGCAGCGGCGAGATTAAGCGGCCCCGAGCTCGGCCCGACAAAGAGATCGGCGAGGCGAAGAAGCGCGGCTGCTTCGATCAAGCGTAAATCGCAGGCATTGACGGCTTGTTGGGATTTGCTCAGCGCGATGAAATTTTTGGCGCGCGCAGCATTGGCCGGACCGCCGATCAGAAATACGGTGCCGGACGTGTGCAGCGCACCGGTAAATTCGGTCCAGGCGCGATCGGGCCAATCCTTATCGGGATGCGAGGCGCCGATCCCGAGCACGAGCCAAGGCCGGGGGCGGGATTCGAATTTCTGGCCAATTGCCGTCACGACCGCGGCCGGCAATTGCAGATCCGGTTCGGTCGAGCCCAACGGTACTCGCATCTCGACCATTAAGGCGCGCAGCCAGTCGATCGGGTGATCGTGAAAATGGTCCTGGCCGATTCCGGGATTGGTGATGAAAAGGTTTTGCGCGCCAAGGCCGATCCCGATCCGCTCCGGAATGCGGGCGAGCGCGGCGGCAAGCGCGGGCCGGATGGTGCGGTCGAGGAGCCAGATCGAATGTAGGCGTTGCCGCCGCATCAGCGCAACGAGCCGCATCAGGTTGAGGCCACGGCGCAATTCCGAGCCCGCGTGTTCGAAATACATCGTCGTTGCGACGCGCGGCTCCGCCGCAAGCAATTGCTGGGCACAGCTCGATGGCGGAGCAAAAAACGTCACTTGTCCGCCTGGGGCGGCGGCCGCGATAGCGCGGATGAACGGCAGATGCCAGATGACGTCGCCGATGCCGGGTTTCACCTGGATGACTGCGGTTGGCGTCACATTGATTGCCGTCCCAAAGGTTGCGATATGGCGTTTGTAGTGCAGTTGATTGCTTGAGGGAAATCCGGCTGCGGCAGAGGCTAATGGCGATGCGTACCGATCTGTTTGATTTTGCATTGCCCGAAGACCGCATTGCATTGCGTCCGGTCTCGCCACGCGACGAAGCGCGGCTTCTTGTCGTGCATCGCGGGGCTGGCCGCGGTGGAACGGCCGCGTTCGAGGACCGCACGATGTGCGATTTGCCCGGGCTCTTGCGCCGCGGCGACGCGCTGGTCGTCAACGACACCAAGGTTCTTGCGGTGAATCTGCGCGGCCGGCGGATCGGGCGCGGCGATCGCGAGCCGGACATTGCGGCGACGCTTGTCAAACGGCTCGACGGCGCGCGCTGGCTGGCGCTGGTCAAGCCGGGGAAAAGGCTGGTGCCGGGCGACGTCGTGCGTTTTGGTGCCGAGGGGCGGGTGTGCTTCCTCGATCAACTCGACGCCACGGTGGAACATAAGGAGAAAACGGGCGAGGTGACGCTTGCTTTTGCGTTTAGCGACGCGGCACTCGACCAAGCGCTCGCCGAGCGCGGCGACATGCCGCTGCCGCCCTACATCGCAAGCCGGCGCGCGGTCGACGAACAAGACCGCAGCGACTATCAAACAATGTTCGCGCGCGCCGAAGGTTCGATCGCTGCGCCGACCGCCGGCCTGCATTTTACCGAGCGGCTGATTGCGGCGCTCGGCGCGGCCGGCATCGCCATCCATCGCGTGACGCTGCATGTCGGGCCCGGCACTTTCCTGCCAGTGAAGGCCGAAGACACCAGCGAACACAGTATGCATCCCGAGTCGGGCAGCGTGAGCGCGCAGACCGCCGCGGCCTTGAATGAAACCCGCCGCTCCGGCGGACGCATCGTCGCGGTCGGCTCGACCTCGCTGCGGTTACTTGAAACCGCCGCCGGGGAAGATGGCGTGCTTGCGCCATTCACCGGCGAGACCGCGCTCTTCGTCACGCCCGGCTATCGCTTCCGCTCGGTCGATGCATTGCTGACGAATTTCCACCTGCCGCGCTCGACTTTGTTCATGCTGGTTTGCGCCTTTTGCGGTCTCGATGCGATGCGGGCGGCTTACGCGCATGCGATCGACGCCGGTTATCGTTTCTATTCCTATGGCGACGCGTGCTTGCTGTTCCGCTAAAGAGAGCGCCATATCCAGCCCCATGTCGAACAAGACGCCGACCCCATTTTCGTTTCGCTTGATCGCCACCGACGGCGCCGCGCGTTTGGGCGAAATCGCGACGGCCCATGGCGTCGTGCGCACGCCGGCATTCATGCCGGTCGGTACGCAGGCGGCGATCAAGGGCGTACATCATGATGATGTGCGCGCGGCGGGCGCCGACATCGTGCTCGCCAACACTTATCACCTGATGCTGCGGCCCTCGGCCGAGCGGGTCGCGGCGCTCGGCGGCCTGCACACGTTCATGCGCTGGCCGCTGCCGATTCTGACCGATTCAGGCGGCTACCAGGTGATGTCGCTCGCGAGTCTGCGCAAAGTGGCCGAAGCGGGCGTCACTTTTCGTTCGCATCTCGATGGCGCCACGGTCGAGCTCACGCCCGAGCGCGCCGTCGAAGTCCAGCTGTTGTTCGGCTCCGACATCGCCATGCAGCTCGACGAATGCGTCAGCCTGCCAGCCGACAAACGCGACATCGAACGCGCCATGCAGCTTTCGCTGCGCTGGGCCGAACGCTGCAAGCGCGCCTTCGAGAAAGCGCCGGCGGACCGCGCGCTGTTCGGCATCGTCCAAGGCGGCGACGATCCGCGACTGCGCGGGGCGAGCGTGCGCGGGCTGGTCGATCTTGATTTTGACGGCTACGCAATCGGGGGGCTTGCGGTCGGCGAGACGCAAGACGTTATGTTGACAACGGTTGCCGAAACGGCGCCGGCCATGCCAGCCGAACGGCCGCGCTATCTCATGGGCGTCGGCACGCCGGCGGATATTCTTAAGACGATTGCGCGCGGCATCGACATGTTCGACTGCGTGCTGCCTACGCGCAACGGTCGTCATGGTCTGGCATTCACGCGCTTTGGACCGATCAATATCAAGAACGCGCACCATGCCGACGATCCGCGCCCGCTTGATCCGGAAAGCCGTTGTCCCGCCGCGCGCGAATTTTCCCGCGCTTACCTGCATCACCTGTTCAAGGCGGGCGAGGCTTTGGGCGGCAGCCTTCTGTCGGTCGTCAATCTTTTTTACTATCAGGACCTGATGGCGGGCGCGCGCGCCGCGATCGCGCAAGGACGTTTCGCCGATTACGTGAGCCGAAGCGAGGAGCAATGGGTGGCGAAGCGCGATCTAGCGTTACAGACCTAATCGCGATGGCCTCGTCAAAAAGAAATCCGCCGGCCCCGAAACGCGGGGCCGGCGGATTACACGATGGTGCTGGAAAGAACGCTACAAGCCAGCGGCCGCTCGTATCGCGTTAGGCCTTCATAACCTGTCCACGCAGCTCGCCGCCAGGGTTCGCAGCGGTGTGGATGTTGGCGTACCACATGCCCTTTTGCAGATCGGCTGCCTGGGCATCGGTGAGTGTGGCCGAACCCTTGAACGGGCTCGAGAAAGGCTGACCTTTCTCGGAAATCCAGATCGCCACGCCGGCATTCTTGCCCGCTTCCGCCGGACCGTGGAAATGGGCAGCCGTGGCGGGGCCGGTCAGGCCGGAGAACGTGCCGCTCCAAGTCAGCGTCTTGGTCGCGGGATCGTAGCTCGCGGTCAGCGAGCCGGTGCCGGTCGAGGTGGTCGGCGGCACTTCGCTCGCGGCCTTAAGGTCGGCTTTGAATTGCATCGCGGCCGCTTGCGACGATTTGGCCGATGCTAAAAATGCGGCACCGGTTCCCACCGCGTAGCCCAACACGGTCCGGCGATTAAACTTTTGGCTCATATGATCCTCCTGCATGCGCTATGTCGGCGACGACAGCACAAACACCAGGGTTCCCGCGTTTAGTTCCGAAGATTATCGTCTCTGCGGCGCCTTGGGTTGCGACTTTCGGACTAGCCCGGAAGCGGACAAGGTATCAGCCGATAAAATAACATTATCATGATCATGCGTTTGAGCGTCGCCTTTCAAGCGCGCGCTAAAGTGCGTCCGAGCTTGATCGACGTCACGAACGTTGCCGCAATCGTCGCCAGTCATGGTCGATACGGCCGGTTGCGCTGAAGCGCGATTCCTCCGCAACCAGCAGCGTGCTGCGGCAACGCGGACATTTCGGCCGGCTGAGACTTTCGGCTGAATGATGCGGCTCCCATGGAGCGCGCCGGGTGGGGCTGATCAGCATCGTCGATACCTCCTCGACGAACAACCCGACACAGCCAAGACGTGGGAAGTCTGCACCGCGAGTGTGGCAGGACAGCGACGGCCGCATGAACGATCCATGCCGACGGGGCATGGTGCCACCCGTTCGGGTATTACTTGGACTGGGTGTCGATCGGCACGCAATTGGTCCGGCCCGACAACACGCAGGCCTCCACTTTCTCGTTGGTGTAGATTTCGCGCGCCAGGATCCAGCCCACAACGAAAAGGAATACGACCACGCCAAGCGCGATCATGGATCGGCGCTGATTCCCACTTCCGCCGCGGTCGTCCGTCATGGACACTTCAGCCTTTGGCCGCTGTTATATTAGCCAATCTTCGTAGTGGCCAATGTATGCTCAGCTCGCACGAGTTTGAACCCTCTGCGCGCCTTCGAGCTGGGTAAGGCAGCCAGCCTCTCGTCACGGCATCCAGAACGGCTTCACGGCATCGAAATCCTGTCTAGATCGCTTGAAGCCGATATCTTCAAGGTTCTTGTCGCTGAGGTCATCCAATTCGGCGCGGATTGACTTGCGTCTCCAATGCAGCAGGTAGCCGACGAAGATTACCGGAACCCGTGTGACAATATCGAGTGGGAAGATGGTCATGGCCACATCTCCTTCTCTCTCGGCAATCGAAAATTAGCGGGGGAGAACGCCGTGGCGCTGTGACCAAAGGCACAGTGAAATTGGCACACTAAAATTGCCGCAGCGAAATTGCTCGATTGTCGGCGCATCAAACAATAGACGCTGCGCACGCGCTCAAGATATGAATATTTCTCATCTAAAATCTGTCACTAATTTCTCTGTATAGAAAGCCGGTTACAGCCGCGCGAATTTCGCCGTGCTAATCCGTGAATCGTAAAAACAGGCGTTGCGCGGGGGCTTTGTGCGCGGCTATAACTTGCATTCACTCGGATTCATCAAAACAGTGCGTGCTGCTGCGATTTGCTGTGCAGCGGCCATGTCGGCGATCGCACTGTTGGCGAGTTCACCAGCCTCGGCACAATTCGCCTGCACGACGACGCCGACCGACCTTACCTGTACCAATCCGACTAATGGCTCGGCCGGTCCTACTACCGAAATCGCGCCACAGCTCGGCCAGAATGCTAATGCTAATGCCACGACCACCAATTTGGGAACGGCTCAAGGCTTTGTTTCGGAAACAACCGGCGGCGGCAACGCCACGGCGACCAATTCTGGCCAGTCGACCGGGGTGGTCGAGGCGACGACGATCGGCGGCGGCAACGCTACGGCGACCAATTTTGGCAGCGTCTTGTCCCCTGCTGGCGTCAGCGCGATAACAACTGTAGGCGGCAATGCCACCGCGACCAATTCCGGCTTTGCCGTCGCCGTCAGCGCGCTGTCAGAGGCTGGCGGCAATGCCACCGCAATCAATTCCGGCAGCGCCAGCATCGTCAGCGCGCTGACGGAGGCCGGCGGCAACGCCTCAGCAACCAATTCCGGCACCAACACCGGGACTATTGCGGCGACGACAGAGGCTGGCGGCAATGCCACGGTGATCAACTCCGGCAGCAATACCGGGAACATTTCGGCGACGGCGGTGGCTAGCGGTAACGCCACGGCGACCAATTCCGGCACCAACGGCGGGAACATCATCGTGGAGGCGGGCACCGGCAACGCCACGGTGATCAATTCCGGCGGCACGATCGGCACTATTGAAGCACAGTCGAACAGCGGCAATGCCGCGGTGACCAATTCTGGCTTCGTCAGCAAACCTGGCGGGACGGCGATCATCGTTTCCGGCACAACTGCCACGCTGACCAATATTGTCGGCGGGCGCGCGATCGGCGGCATCGTGCTTGATGGCATCCCTACGAACATCGTCAATTTTCAAGGCGGCAATTGGCTGTTCACGATCAGCGCGTCGGCTACCCCAACAATCAACACCAACGGCGCGCCGTTCGTCGTGTCGGGCAATCAGATCGCCGTGCTGGACGTGACGTCCTTTGCGCTCGCCGACCGCGCGCTGATGAACTTCACCGGCGACGTTCAAGCAATGCTGCAAGGCCGCTTCGACGGCATGACGGTCGGCGCGGGCGGAGGCGGCGGAGCACTTGGCTTTGCCGCAGAGCAACAATCGCCGCCGCCCGGCATCGCCAATGCGGCGACACAAGCGTTCTCCGGCATTCCCTCGGTGGCAATGTCTTTTGCTTCCGATGCGCGCGCCACGCTCGGCAAGGCGCCGGTAGCGGCGGCGCCTTATTACGATACGACCGTTTGGGCGAGCGGCTTTGGCGGCGAGCGCAAGCAGAATTCCGACGGTGCGGTCTTGCCCGCGACCGACATCGCTTATGGCGGCGCGCTCGGCATCGACCGCGCCTTCGGTCCCAATCTGCGGCTTGGCGCCTTCGCCGGCGGCGGCGCCAGCCGGGAGGAGGTCGAACTCTCGGTGCAAACTATCGACGCCACCTATGGCTTTGGCGGCGTCTACGGCCGCTTCGACTGGGTGACGCAATATCTCGACTTCTCGCTGTATGGCGGCGGCCTCAACAACAACAACAGCACGCGCGGCATCGCCAACAATACGATTCCGAGCGGCTTTGAGATCGCGACCGCGAGCTATGGCGGCTGGTTCGTCAGTCCGGAAGCGACCTACGGCTATCGGATCCCGGTGATGCCGGGCATGGTGGCGACGCCGCGGGCGAGCATCCGCTATGTCGGTGGCGCGCTCGACGGCTTCAGCGAGAGCGGCTCGATGCAGAATCTGAGCGTCGGTCGGCGCCCCATCAACGATCTCGAAGAACGGCTCGATGTGGAGCTGAGCGTTACCAAGCCCGCGTCGTTCGGCGGGACGGTGAAGTCGACGTTCAATATCGGAGCGATCGGGCTTGAGCGGCTCGGCAATCCGACCATCGACACGGTGCTGCTTGGCCAGAATCTTTCTTTCGTAGCGCCGCGGCAGGCGAGCACATTCGGCGGCGTGCTTGGCGCGGGGCATTCAATTCCGGCCGACGCCGACCATGAGCTTCTTCGTCGCAGCCGAAGGCACCGCGATGAGCGATCGCAGCTACAGCATCGTCGGCACCGGCGGCGCGCGCGTGTCGTTCTGAACGCGTAACCGCCTGATCGCGCCGCGCGCGCAATGCCGCGCCGGCGCAGCTTTATCGATTGTACCGGTGATGATGCCAGCAATGGCGGTGGAAGCTATTGTCGATCCAGCACGCTCCGTAACTGATCGGCGGTCCCCAGAACGGTTCGCCGAAGACCGCGCCGACGACGCCTCCGGCGACCGCGCCGACCGGCCCTGCCACCACAAGCCCTGAACCCGCGCCGGCGGCGGCGCCAACCATGTCGGCGCGTGCGCCTGAGGAAACGATTGCGGCTATCGCGATGACCGCGATTGCAAGTGCAGACTGACGCATAGGTGTCCCCCAATGACGATCGCGTGCGAGCGGTCGGGTTTATTTTGCAGCCAAGACAAGAATACTGGCGGTGACGATGATGGCGGTCAAAAGCAGGAAGCACACATTGCCTTTCCACGTCGGCTTCAACCCGACGTAATCGGGAATTCGCTCATAGCTGGTCATGGATCTGCCGAGAGCGCCCGCCGACGACCCGAAATCGAGTTTAAGGCCGACGACCGTCGCCCATCCCCCTTTGTCCCCACGGGCGATAGCGGAACCGAGAGTCACGGCCGAATTGCGTGCGCCGGATGATCATGTGAAGGAGATTGCGAGGACCGCGACCGCACGCGGCGACAATATTGGCCGTAACGTGGCATGTCGGCCTTAGGCTGAAAAATTTATTCACTGTCGCCTAAATGCCATAGGTCCAAAAAATGGACCCGGAAAAATGTTGAGCAAACAATGGTCCCGCTTTCTTCGGCCGGTTTATTTGGACGCGATCGCGCCATGCCACTAGAGCGCAATCGTCTCAAACTAAATCGATCGCGGCTCTAGGTATTTGATGAGGCATCATCTTTTCGGAAAACCGGTTCCCACTTTTCCGGATCATGCCTTGTGCCGCATTCGACTCTATTCGTTTAGCCATCACGCTTCGGCTGCCGCATTTGCAGCAGCGCAAGCGCTTGACGAACTAACTGATCGGCGCGCCCGGCGTTACGCCGAAGCGCGCCCGCCGTTCGGAGATCAGACCCTTGTGCCGGCAAGAAACTTGACGGCAACGGCATTAGATGCGCGCGCGGTCATTGGGTTGCGATGACGTTGGGTTGGAAAAGAGCCCCGGACGAAGAATTTGTCCGGGGCCATCGCGAAAAAGCGGGCAAAGCTAGCCGCCGCTTTAGTAACCGCTGTTGTGCTTCGCGCTGGTGCTCGCGGCGCTCCCCGTGCGGAGCGTACCCCTGTTGGCGCCGTGCGCCGACATGTACATCTTCCGGTGATGTATTATCGGCCGATAGTTTGGCTCGCTCGTAACGAAGCCCGGTGACGGCGCCGTAAGATAGCCGGGCGTCGCGATGTATCCCGGCACTGCGGGATTGCCGCCCGCTCCACCGGCCACCGGCGGTTCGCCGCCGGTCGCGGGACCGTTCTGCGCCAGCGCCAATGAAGTTCCACCGGCAAGCATCACCGAGAGAATCATGAGTTTTTTCAGGGTGGTCATCGTCATCCTCCAAGCCACTTGAGGCCACGCTCACCCGGTCGTGCGGGGAGAACGCCGGTGCGAAGGGGTCCGTTCCCGCCGCCCGGAAGGTCTTGGTTCGGCGCGGCGGTCAAAAACGCCTCAAGTTCCCGCCCGCCGACGGCTGGCAGATGAAAGCAACGCTTTGTCCCGGAAAAGCAAGATTCCATCGGCCGGATTGAGGCTGGTGCGGGCCGCCTCGGGGGCGGCGAGCGCCGGGGGATGGCGGCGCGACGTGTCACGACACGGTCGCGCCGTTCCTTTTTGCCGACCGGCCCGAAGGGAGCATCCGTGAAATCCGAACGGACCCTTTTGTCGTCAGTTCAAGAAGGCGACCGTTGGCGCGTGCGCATCGCGTGGCCGAACGGCGCCGTGCACTATTTCGGCACCTTTGTTTCCGAGAACGATGCCACCCAATGGATCGAGGCGCATGCATGGCTGACGATCCCCGCTCCAACAACAAACACAAGCGAGCCGCCTCGGATGGATCCGCCACTCCAGACGGCGAAGACCAATGAGCGAACGGCGGCAGCTCGTCGCAGGCGGCAAGGCTCACCCGCAAACAAAACGCGTCGTTTTTGACCGAGATCAATGTGCCAATGCGGTGAAACTTCATTGTCAAGCCGGCAACCGAATTGAACCTTGGTACGGTGGAGCGAAAGGCGGTTCGCAATGGCGACAGATAACCGGCAACACGACGAGCAAGTCGGCGCCGCCGATTGGGCCTTTGTGTGCTTTCTAATCCTCATCACCGCGATTTCAACGGTGCTCGTCTTCATTCAAATTTATTTGCAAAATCCCAAATAAACGAAGCGGCGAGGCCGCAATTCCGCTCTACTTCGTCACGTATGGCGCGGGCACGGGCGCAATGAAACCGAAGTGGTAATTGATGCCGACCGTAACCGTCTGCATGTTCTGGTGAATGTCTTCGGTAAAGAAATCGCCGGCGCCGTCGGTAAATCCGACCGACTTATTCGGGAAGCCGTAATAGTCGTATTCGAACCTCACCGACCAGGCCGGCAGCAACATCAATTCGACGCCGCCGCCGACAATCCATCCGGATCGCGTTTCGCTTGCGTTAAAGAGAACTCCGGGAAGAGCCGGTTTTGGAGCGCCGCCGAGGGCCAAATCCGTGTAATCGTCACGGACCCACGCCGCTCCACCTTTCACGTATAAGAGCCAATCGCCAAACGCGGGGCTGTTGACGACGGTACCCAATCTGCCGGTGATGTCGGCAAGCCAGCGCGGATTGGCGGTGCATGTTTGCGGCGCCAGCAGCGGAAAGCAGGAAAAGGAGCTATTCGCTCCGGACCATGTGAAACCGCCCTCGATCCCGAGCAGAATGGATTGAATTTGATAATTGTAGCCGCCTTGAAGGCCGCCGACCACGCCGGTCGCCGTTGCCGACCCGTCAACCGCGCCGAAGGGCGCTGAGAAATTGTCGACGAATTGCTTTTGGCTCCAGCCGGGTCCGACATTGCCGCCAAGGTAAAAGCCGGTCCAGGACGGGATCGCAGCGGGCAGCGGGGGTGGCGCCTTCACGGCCATGTCGGCCGCAAAGCTTTCAGCCACGGCGCTCAACACAAGACATGCAAGTGTCGAAATGAATAGCTTGGCCGACATGGTCGCCTCCCCTGATTCGGCGGCGCGACCAGACTCATGATTAAAAACATGATTCGATAGTGCATCCGTGCAACAGCCGCGCCGAAAGTCGATTATCAAGTCGGATCAAGCGGCTTGACCGCACCCGGCAGTATCAAGTTTGTGCGAAAGAGCGTTTGCGTCTCTTGGGTAACAATCGGGGTTTTCGACGAAATTCCAGCCGCTGGCATTTGATCGTGATCAATGTCGGCCATCGCGATCTGGCGCGTTATCTTTTTTATGCGAGCTTCCATTTTCGCCGAGCTGTGCGGGATCAAGTTGACGACGGCAGTCCTGACGTTGGGCGCTATCGTGGTGAGTGCAACGACGGCAAGCGCCGTTGAGCCGCAGGAATGGTGCACATGTAACCCCGATGCGCCAGCTTGCAGATCTCTATGCCCGGTCCCGGATCCTCCGCTGGTGATGCAAGAGCAGGGACGGCATCCGCGAAATTGGGTGTAACAGCCCGCACCGGCACCGCGTCCATGGCCACGGGTCCAGAGGCGCTATCCTTACTGAGGCATTTTCGGCAGATCGGGCGACGATTGCGCGCTCTAGGAACAGGGCGACGTCCGAAACCAATATCCGTCCCAGGACCGCCGCCAAGCGCACCCATAGTCGTAGGCGAAAGGAGAGTAATAGTACCAGGATGAATAGGGCTCAGGCGCCGTCCGAGCGGCGACGGAGCGTCGGTGCCGATGGACCGTTTTCGCAACCGATGTCCGTTCGTGAGCGCGAACGGCGGTAGGCGGTAGACGCCCCTCGACTGGCGAAACGCTATATCCGGGACCGGTGCTTGGTGTTGCGGGTGAGATGGGTTTGTAGCTCGGTTGCGGCACTGTGGTATTGGGAGGGATTGGATTTAAGACCGGAGGAGGCGGCGCCGGCACCGGCGGCGGAGGGGGAGGCACGAACTGCTGCGCTTGGGCCTGGGCATGTTCAAAAAGGACACAGGCGGCAAACGCGACCACGACCACGCCAAGCGCGATCAATGATGGGCGCTGATCGGCATTTCCTCTGCGATCGTCGGTCACCACGTGCTCAGCCGTCGAACCACGGTGAACCCCGCAAGTCTATGATTAAGCCTTGGCGATTTAAACCCCTTCGGCGACGCATCAGGGGCCGGGATGCGCACCGATGGCGAATCGCTCGACGCGGGAGCCTGCCATCGACCAGCGACAATGACCAACAAACGGCGGTTGTGGCGATTCGGTGCGAGACAAAGAATTGCGATTGAGTTGGTCCTTCGTCAAAAGATGAATCAGACTCATCTGAGGAATGAGTAGATCGCATTATAAAAGTGTTTTTTCAGCAACAGGGAACAAATAACCGGTCAACATACTTAGAACCTATCTCAAAATTACTGGCTGCTGTCGATCCGCTATAAAGGTTGAATGATTCGACTCACGGACGGGCAGTGGCAACGCATCCGAAATCACTTTGCGGAAGAAAACATTCCGGATGGGCGTCCTGGTCGAAAGCCGGTTT
>Ga0187780_10000523_pt1 | contig 28925 bp, 23 predicted proteins | sample 1015_Q2_SP10_20__FD_132429 | JGI IMG/M metagenome (GOLD analysis project Ga0187780, IMG submission 132429) | Tropical peat soil microbial communities from peatlands in Department of Meta, Colombia - 1015_Q2_SP10_20_MG | ecosystem: Environmental > Terrestrial > Soil > Wetlands > Peat | place... | reverse complement strand
TGGCGCGCGGTTTGCCGTTTACAAAGGATGGGGCGCGCGGCTGGAACGCGCACTAGCGAATTTTTTCCTCGACGTGCACACGCGCGAACACGGCTATACGGAAATTCTGCCGCCTTTTGTAATCAACAGTGCGTCGCTTACGGGCGCCGGCCAGTTGCCCAAGTTTGCCGCCGATCTTTTTCATCTTGAAGGCACGGATTTCTGGCTCACGCCTACCGCCGAAGTCGAACTGCACAATCTTTATCGCGACGAAACGATTCCCGAAGAAAAGCTGCCCATCAACGTCACGGCTTGGACCGCGTGTTTCCGTTCCGAAGCCGGCGCCGCGGGAAAGGACACGCGCGGGATCCTGCGCCAGCATCAGTTTCAGAAAGTCGAGCTTTTCAAGTTCACGCGCCCGGAAAAAAGTTATGAAGAGCATGAAAAGCTTACGCGAAATGCGGAAACTATTTTGCAAAAGCTCGGTTTGCACCATCGCACTGTGCTGCTTTGCACCGGCGACACGGGCTTTGCCTCCTCGAAGACCTACGACCTCGAGGTTTGGCTGCCGTCGAGCAATGAATTTCGCGAAATTTCCTCTTGTTCGAATTGCGAAGCGTTCCAGGCGCGGCGCGCCGGCATACGTTTCAAGCCGAAAGGCGGTGGCAAGAACGATTTCGTGCACACGCTGAACGGTTCGGGGCTTGCGGTAGGGCGCACGTGGATCGCCGTGGTGGAGAATTATCAGCAGGCGGACGGCTCCATCTTGATTCCCGAAGTGCTGCGCCCATACATGGGCATCGACCGGATTCCAGCGGAGGGATAGGGGTCTTTTTTACCCCAGCGTGTAGTCTGGTTCCTTTTTGCAAATAACGGGGCTGGGCTCCTGGTGTTTCCGTAACGTACTGTAAATAAAAGACTTACCGCAAGACCGTCCTTTTCGCCTTCGTTTTACACGTAGGACTGATGCCCGCAACCTATTGAAATCACGCCTTTTCGTTTGACTACCCCTTTTCCCCTTGCATACACTCGCCTCAGTGGAACTCGGGGGGTTCCACCGAATAGTGCTGGCTTAGGCTCCCATGACATTTCTTGCTCGGGTTGTACGATTTCTATTTTGGCTCCTGGTTGTTTCCTGGAGCGTGTGGCTCCTTCGCCGCGTGTTCGGCTGGATGTTGCAGAATGCGGCTTCCGCGCCGATGCGAGGCGAAGATGCCGCAGCTCCTCCACAGGCGTCGGGCAGTTCGCGCCGGCTGGTGCGGGACCCGGTTTGCGGAATGCGCGTGGACGAGACGCTCTCCATCCCAATGCGGGAAGGCGGCGAGCTCCTCCACTTTTGCTCCATCGCGTGCCGCGATGCCTATACCGGCGGCACGAAGAAGTTTGTGGCCAGCGCGTAAAAGAATTTCGATTGGACTGGTTTTGAACTTGGGCCAAGTGCTTTACCAAATTCGTGGATAAATCGAGCTTACGAAAGGACCGACGCTAATGGCTACGGTCGCAAAGCCCACAACTCCGACAAAGCAACTCCCGGCACCGCCGATGGTGCCCCGCATCGCTCCCCGCGAGGATCTGAATCCCTTCCGCATCGCGCAAATCCAATTTGATATGGCCGCGGAGTTTTTGAAACTGGACCCCGGCTTGCGCCAGATTCTGCGCACTCCCAAGCGCGTGCTGGAAGTTTCCCTGCCCACCAAAATGGACAACGGCCAGGTGAAAGTCTTCACCGGCTACCGCGTGCAGCACAACATTTCGCGCGGTCCCGGCAAAGGCGGCATCCGCTACCATCCCAACGTCACGCTCGACGAAGTGAAAGCGCTGGCTGCCTGGATGACCTGGAAGACGGCCACGGTGAACGTGCCCTTCGGCGGTGCCAAGGGCGGCGTGATCTGCGATCCCAAGCGCATGTCCAAGAGCGAACTCGAGCGCATGACGCGCCGCTATGCAAGCGAGATTCTCCCGCTGATTGGACCGGCACAGGATATTCCGGCACCTGACGTCTATACCGACGCGCAAACCATGGCCTGGATCATGGACACCTACGCGATGACCATCGGCCACGCAGCGCATGGGGTGGTCACGGGCAAGCCGGTCTCCATCGGGGGCTCGGAAGGACGCGGCGAGGCCACGGCGCGCGGCTTGCTCTATGTCGTGGAAGAAGCTTGCAAGGTCAAAAAGATCCCACTGCGTGGGGCGACCGTCGCGATTCAGGGATTCGGCAACGCGGGCGCGACTGCGGCTCGTTTATTTGCGGAAAAGAAGGCCAAGATTATTGCGTTGAGCGACACCCGCGGCGGCGTAACAAATTCACGCGGCATCGATCCTATTAAGGCGATTCGCTACAAGGAGCGCTCCGGCACCGTCGTTGGCATGCCTGGCGCCTCGCGCATCAGCAACGACGAATTGCTGACCATGAAGTGCGACATTTTGATTCCCGCAGCGCTGGAAAATGTCATCACGCTGCACAACGCCGAAGCGGTCAAAGCGCGCATCGTTGCGGAAGCCGCCAACGGTCCCACCACGCCGCACGCCGACGAAATTCTTGCCCGCCGCGGCATTACCGTTCTGCCGGACATTCTCGCTAACGCCGGCGGCGTCACGGTCAGTTACTTCGAGTGGGTGCAGAACCAGGAAGGGCTGATGTGGGATGCTGACGAAGTCAACGCGCGGCTGCAAAAGGTGATGGTGCGCGCCTTCCACGAAATGGTGGACACCATGCGCAAGCACCACGTTCCACCGCGCGCCGGCGCCATGATTCTCGCCGTCGGCCGCGTGGCCGAAGCCACCCTTGTCCGGGGCCTGTTCCCGTAACCCTTGCAGTTCACGGCTCCGGGGTGAGAACTCTTTTCGCTCATCTTGCTCTCGCGTTCGACGCTGAAGGCTGGGGATTCCCTCCGCAAGAAATTCCTCTTGCGCTGAAGAATTATCGCGCGTACATTCAACTTGCCGGTCCGTCCACTGGGCGGAACCGGCTATTTTCTTCGCTTGAGTAAAAAATGCAATGAGTACGAACGGGCACAGCCACACAGCGCCGCCAATCCTCTTAACAATCGCGGGTTTTGATCCTTCCTGCGGCGCAGGCACGGTTGCGGATTTGAAAACTTTCGCTGCGCATGGCTGCTACGGGGTCGCGGCGATCACGTCACTCACGGTTCAGAACACGCAAGGCGTCGAAACCGTTCACCACACGCCGAGCGCGGAGCTGCGCGCGCAACTCGAAAGCCTTGCGAACGATTGTGAAATTGCCGCCGTGAAAATTGGTATGCTCGGCAATCGCGCCAATGCCGTTGCTGTTGCCGAATTTCTCGACGCTCACAAATTTGCCCACGTGGTCCACGATCCGGTGATGAAATCTTCTTCCGGCGCGGAGCTTCTCGACGCGGGCGGTGTCAAGTTTCTCGCCACAGAACTTCTCAGGCGCTCCAGCGTTATCACTCCCAACGTTCCGGAAGCGGAAGTCCTCACTGGCTTGACGATTAAAGAAGTCCCCGACATGGAAGCCGCCGCGCGCAAAATCGTCGAGATGGGGGCGCGCGCCGTGATTCTCAAAGGTGGGCACATGGAGCGCGCCGTCGATGTCCTTTTCGACGGCAACGAGGTCGTTCAACTTACCGGCGACAAAGTGAAGTCCGACCACATGCATGGCACGGGGTGCACGTTTGCTTCGGCCATTGCCGCGCAACTTGCCGTTGGCCACTCGCTCTTCGAAGCCGCCACTCTCGCAAAGGCTTACGTCACCAAAGCCATCGAAAAGGGCTATCCCATCGGGAAGGGCCGCGTCCCGCTGGACCATTTCTACCGCCAGCGCATCGAGCCGCCCCCGCGCGGCATCCACGAAGTTCCGCAGCACGGCATGCATCCCGCCGCCGAACCCGCAGCGCACTGAACGCTGTGCGTCTGAATGTTTCGAGAGGCATCGGTGCTTGGCTATTGGCAGGCGCCGCAGTGCTGCTGTTTCTTGCGGGGCTCCTAGCGCCCCGCACGGCGCAACCGCTCTGGTACCATCAATTCGCCGACCAACGGAGCTGGCTCGGCATTCCCAACTTCGGAGACGTAGCTTCCAACGTCCTCTTCGCCGTCTTCGGTATTGCCGGTCTCTTTTTCTTGTGCGGAAACTCCAGTCAATCCCAGTTCATCGATCGGCGAGAGAAGTGGTTCTATTCCTTGCTTTTCTTCGGGCTGCTCTTGACCGCGTTCGGGTCCGCCTATTATCACCTTGCTCCCGACAATGCGCGCCTGGTTTGGGACCGCCTGCCGATGACGCTCGTGTTCATGCCTCTCGTTGCAGCAATGATAGGCGAGCGCCTGAGTGTACAGCTCGGTCTCCGGCTACTTCCCATTCTCATCGGAGTGGGTTTGGCGAGCGTTTTTTATTGGGGCTGGACAGAAACGCACGGCGCGGGTGACCTTCGGTTTTATGCGGCGGTGCAGGTGTACGCCGTACTCGCTCTTCTCATCGCCTTGCTATCGCCGCCGCGCTACACGCGAACTTCTGACCTGATCATCGTGGCCGTCTTCTATGTACTAGCAAAGGTATGCGAAATTGCAGATCGCCGGATCTTCTCGCTTGGACAAGTTGTCAGTGGACACACCATCAAGCATCTCGCGGCGGGAGTTTCGGGCTACTGGATATTGCGGATGCTTAAGAAGCGTCGTGCCATGCAAATTCAAGAGGCTCGATAGGCGATTCGCCCGCCTACTATCGTCGCCATTGCGGCGCCTTTGAATTTCTTTCCATCAAACGGGGAATTGCGCGATTTGCTGGGTGAGTCGTTGACGTCGTAAGTCCATTCGCGATCGAGTGAAAAAATCGTCAGGTCCGCGAGTTCGCTTGTCGCGATCTTTCGTTCCATCCCCACAACGCGCGCGGGGCCGGTTGTGAACAGCTCGATCATGCGCATCAGCGAGAGCCGTCCCGTTCGAACCAACTGTTCCAGAGCCAGAGGCAGCGCCGTTTCGAATCCGAGAATCCCGAACGGAGCGCGATCAAACTCCACATCTTTCAGAGCAGGTTCGTGCGGCGCGTGATCTGTGCCGATGGCATCCACCGTTCCGTCCGCCAGTCCCTCCAACAGAGCCTCGCGGTCTTCGCGCGCCGCGAGCGGGGGATTCATCTTGAACCGCGAATCGTACGTCACATCTTCATCGATCAGTGTGAAATGGTGCGGCGTCACTTCGCAGGACACGCGCAAGCCGCGAGACTTCGCCCAGCGCACCTGCCCGAGCGAAGCCTTTGCCGAAAGATGAGCGATGTGCAGCCGCGCGCCCGTCAATTCGGCCAATTGCATGTCGCGCGCAACGCAAACCGATTCCGCCGCGGCCGGCATTCCGCGCAATCCCAGCTTCGTCGAAGTCACGCCCTCCCGCATGACCGCCCCGGCCGCCAGAGAAACATCCTCGGCATGCTCAATCACTGGCAAATCCAGCGAACGGCAATAGTCCATTACCTGCCGCGCCAGTTTTGCGGTTGCAATGGGCTTCCCGTCATCCGAAACCGCGACGATTCCCGCCTCTTTCATCGCCGCGATTTCCGCAATCGCTTCGCCCTTGCTTCCCACGGAAGCTGCGCCAATCGGCCAAACCCGCACGCTTCCTGTAACCTTCGCGCGGTCCAGGATGAATCGCGTCACCGAAGCGTTGTCATTCACCGGCTTTGTATTGGGCATGCAGCAAACCGCGGTGAAGCCGCCGCGCGCCGCAGCTTTCGTTCCCGTTTCTATCGTTTCGGAAGACTCCTGCCCCGGCTCGCGCAAATGCGCATGGATATCGATGAACCCTGGCGCTACGATCAATCCGCTGGCATCAAAAGTCTCCGCTCCAGGCGCGACGCCAATTTTCCCTGATGGCGCCACTTCTTTTATCTGTTCGCCGTCCAGCAACACGTCCAGCACCGCATCCGTCTTGCTCGCCGGATCCATTACCCGCCCGTTCTTAATCAGTAGCACTGGCAGATTCCTTTGGTTTCGCTTCGAGCGCGGGGTGCATGCCGCTTTCCGTTGCGCCAGCGATCAGCAGATACAGGATCGCCATGCGCACAGCCACGCCGTTCGTCACCTGCTCGAGCACGCACGACCGCGGTCCGTCGGCGACCTCCGGCGTAATCTCGATGCCGCGATTCATCGGCCCGGGATGCAGCACAATCGCGTTGGGGTTCGCGCGCTGCAACCGCTCCGCATTGAGCTGATACAGCAAAATGTAATCATTCGCGGAAAGCGGTGGATCGTTCAGCCGTTCGGTTTGCACGCGCAACATGATAATGACGTGGGCGTCCTCGAGCGCTTCTTCCATCTTGTACACGCAGCGGATCGGCGTGCCCGGGGCGATTTTTTCCAATTCGCGCGGCACCCAGATCGCAGGCCCGCACAACGTAAATCGGCAGCCGAATTTCCCCAGCAGATGAATGTTCGACCGCGCTACGCGGCTATGCAGAATGTCGCCGAGAATCGTTACGTTGAGATTCTCGATCGTTCCCAGCCGGTCGCGAATGGTCAGCGCATCGAGCAATCCTTGGGATGGATGCTCGTGTGTCCCGTCACCTGCGTTCACCACCGGAATATCGAGATGCCGAGAAACGTAGTCCGCCGCGCCCGAAGCCGAATGCCGCATCACCAGGCAATCCGGCTTCATCGCGTTCAAGTTGAATGCGGTATCCAGCAGCGTCTCGCCTTTCTTGATGCTCGAAGCCTCGGCTTGGAGGTTCATCGTGTCCGCGCCGAGCCGCGAAGCGGCCGTTCCAAAGCTGATGCGCGTGCGCGTCGAAGTTTCAAAAAACGCCAGTGCCACGGTTTTTCCGCGCAGCGTGGCTAGTTTTTTCAGCGGGTGCCTTTGAATTTCCTGGAAAGGCTTGCTTTGATCGAGAAGAAAACTAAGTTCGTCCGCCGTGAGCGGTTCCAGAGCCAGAAGATCGCGGAAGCGGTAAGCCAATGTCCTCACTCAATCCATAATTTTGCCAGTTCCAACCTCGAATCCCAAATCAGTCCACGCGGTCCACCAGCATCACGCGCTCCTCTTTGTCCACTTCGCGTAAGCGCACTTCGATAATTTCCGTGTCGCTCGTCTGGACATGCCGCCCGATGTACTGCGCCTCGATGGGCATTTCGCGATGCCCGCGGTCGATCAGCACGCAAAGCGACACGCGCTTTGGCCGGCCCAGGTCAAATATCCCGTTCATCCCCGCGCGAATCGTTCGGCCCGTGTAGAGCACGTCATCTACCATCACCAGGTCCATGTCGTCGACGCCGAACGGAATGTCCGACGAGCGCAGCACCGCTTGCGGCGCCACTTTGGAAAGGTCATCACGGTACAGCGTGATGTCCAGAATCCCCACGGGAACATCCACGCCGTCGATTCCGCGCATGGCCTGCGCAATGCGCTGCGCGATCGGCACGCCGCGCCGGACGATTCCAATCAACGCGAGGTGTTTCGTTCCGCCGCTTTTTTCCACGATTTCGTGCGCCAGCCGCTGGAGCGTGCGGTCAATTTCCGGCGCGGACATCAACTGCGATTTCTCGATGATATGCATGGTCGGCTAATCGTATCATTGGTGGCCGCTGCCCGGTCAATCTGGCTCCTTCAGCCACCGCTGTCCACGGTGCGTGATAGACTTCGCATTTCAATCGGGAGGCAAACACGCCATGGCGCGCCGCACAAATTCAGTTCTATCCTCCATTCGGGTCACCTCTCTTGTCGTAGCGCTGAGTATCAGCCTTTCCGTAGTTTCTCACGCTCAACATCCATCCTCCCCGTCGCCGGCTAAAGCCGCTGCCAAGCCAAAGCTCGTCGTTCTAATTGTTGTCGATCAAATGCGCGCCGATTACGTCGATAAATTCCTTTTCCAGTGGAGCGGCGGCTTGAAGCGACTTGTAGCGGAGGGCGCGTGGTTCCGCGATGCTGCCTATCCTTACGCCGCCACTGAAACCTGTGTGGGCCATTCCACTATATCTACCGGGGCATTCCCTGCCACGCACGGCATGATTGCCAACGTTTGGTGGGACCGCAGCCAGCAAAAAATGGTGACGTGCACTTCCGACCCAGATGCCAGCGTGAAAAACATCGGTTACGCAGGCGCAACTGCGAAAGGGGCAGACACCGCTTGGCGCATGGCTGTGCCTTCGTTCGCGGAAGAATTGAAATTTCAAACCGCCGGCGCAACCCGCGTGGTGACATTTTCCTTGAAGGCGCGCGTCGCCCTTACGATGGCTGGCCACAAAGCCGATGCCGCGACTTGGTTCGACGGCGGGGCTTGGGTCACTTCCAGTCCTTACGGAATCCAGCCGTTCATCGAAGAACAGGCCAAAGAGCATCCCGCGAAAGCGGATTACGGCAAAACCTGGGCGCTCTCCCTCCCCGAGAAATCCTACTGGTATCCAGAAAAAGCCCTGGGCGCTGTCGCGCCGGATGGCTGGGAACTCACTTTCCCTCACCCTCTCCGCGGAAAACCCACCAGCACCGAGCCGGACAGCACTTTCTACAATCAATGGATAGAAAGCCCTTACGCCGACGAGGCGTTAACAGAACTGGCGAAGAAAGCGGTGGATGCGCTGAACCTCGGCAAATCGTCAGGCACCGATTTTCTCGCCATCGGCTACTCGACGCTGGACCATGCCGGACACGCCTTCGGACCACGTAGCCACGAAGTTCAAGACATCTTAATTAGACTAGACAAAGACCTCGGCGATTTATTCGCGCACCTCGATCAGAAGGTGGGCCGCGGCAATTACGTCGTGGCGCTCAGTGCCGATCACGGCGTGGTTCCTATCCCCGAAGACATGCAAACGACCGGCGCCGACGCCGGTGTCCTGCATTTGCCCGAAGTGCAGGAACGCATTGAAAAGGCGTTGGAGCCGTTCAATTATCCCAAGCCCGCCGTTGCGCGCATCAATGGCGGCGAAATTTATTTTGTTTCCGGCGTCTACGATAAATTGAAGCAGGACCACGCCGCGCTGCAGGCCGTCACGGATGCGGCGCTCTCGCAGCCGGGAGTTGCCGCCGTTTATACAGCGGAGGAATTGAAAGACCGCCCAGCCACGCAAAGTCCTGCGGTTCGCGCGCTTGCTCTCAACTATTTTCCCGGCCGCAGCGGCGATCTTTTCCTCTTGTCCAAGCCCTACTGGCTGCATGATGGCACGCCCGCTGGAAAAACTCGCTCCTACGGCACCGGCCATGGCACGCCCTACTATTACGATCAGCGCGTTCCTATTTTGTTCATGGGTTTCGGTATTCAGCCGGGCGAATATTTTCAGTCGGTCACACCTGCGGACATCGCGCCCACTCTCACCGCTCTCTGCGGCATCACCCTCGCCCCGCGTGACGGCCACGTCCTCTCCGAAGGTCTGAAAAAATCCCAGCCTGCCGTTGGGGTCCCAAAGCCGATACCTGCCTCTGCCACGAGTCACTAGTCACCAGTCAAGAGTCACGTGACCTGAGCTATGACCCGTGCTATTCTCTGACGCGAAGTGACTTCCGCTGGCGCCGTTGACCTTAGCGTAACCATTGGCGCGTTGCGCCTGCGGAATCCTATTCTCGCAGCTTGCGGAACCTTCGGTTACGGCCTCGAATTCGCACACCTCGTCGACCTGAATAAACTCGGCGGTTTCGTGACCAAGGGCCTATCCCGCGAGCCAATAGAGGGCGCCCCTCCACCCCGCCTTTACCCCACGCCATCCGGCATGCTGAACGCAGTCGGCCTGCAAAACGTCGGCGTCCGGGCGTTCGTAACCGAAAAACTCCCAGTACTGCGAAAATTCGATACGGCCGTCATGGCCAATGTCTTTGGCTATTGCATGGAGGACTACACCGAGGTCATCCGGGTCCTGGAAGATGCCGAAGGCTTGGCAGGCTATGAGCTCAACATCTCCTGCCCCAACGTCAAGAAGGGGGGAATCCAGTTCGGCACCGACCCAGCCCTGGTATCTGAGGTCGTCGGAGCTGCGCGAAAAGCCGCGTCAAAACGACCACTCTGGGTCAAGCTCTCGCCTCTTGTTGCAAACATTGGACTTATCGCTCGCTCTGCCGAGGAGGCTGGCGCGGATGCGCTCACCGTGGCCAATACCTATCCCGCAATGGCCTTGGATTATCGGACCGGGAAGTCGCGACTGGGGAATTTGACCGGAGGCCTCTCCGGGCCTGCCGTAAAACCCATCACTTTGCGGCTTGTATGGGAAACGCGGAAGGCCGTCAAATCACCAATTATCGGCCTTGGAGGCATCGAGACGGCTGAAGACGTGCTCGATTACCTAGCCGTAGGAGCTTCCGCGGTACAGGTCGGCACGGCCAGTTTTGCTGACCCTCGGGTCAGTCAGGGGATCGCGGAGGCGCTTCCGAAAGCCCTTTTTGATTGTAAGATGTTTACTTTGAGTGAGATACGGGAGAAATTTGTTGCAGAAAACGGTTGACATAATGAGGTTTTTTTGCTACACTTTTTTGGATTTAAGTAGCACAAAGAACACACTATGAGAAATCGACTTTTCATGATCTGGGCTGCTCTTCGCTGGGTTCTTCTGATGTTCACCATTGCTCCGGTGATGGAAGCCCCCCTCGTGGCGCATCTGAATCAACCCATAAAGCCGATTAAGACCTGGGTGGGCAATGCCAGCTGGTATGGCCCCGGTTTCAATGGACGCAAAACGGCCAATGGCGAGCGGTTTGACTGCGAAGCCTTGACCGCCGCCCATCCCAACCTGCCTTTTGGCTCCCTGGTCCGCATTGTGAATCCCCGTAGTGGCAGATTCGAACTTGTGCGCATCAATGACCGGGGTCCCTACCAAGAAGGACGCGAAATTGATGTATCCTATCGTGTCGCCCGGAAAATCGGCTTGATTCATTCGGGCGTCAGCCAGGTTCGACTCGAGTTGCTGGAGTTGCCCGAGAAGCACTGACCCCGAAGGAGCCGGGGTCAACCATGACCCTGACCACTTTCGACGCCCATCCCCGCAGCAGCCTGATCGTCGCGTTGGATTTTGATTCACTGTCGTCCGCGCTGAAGTTCGCCAGGCAGATTTCCGATCTGGTTGGCATGTTCAAGGTCGGCAACCAGCTCTTCACCGCGGCGGGCCCCGCTGCCATCAAGGAAATTGCCGCTCTGGGCAACGGCATCTTTCTCGACTTGAAATATCACGACATTCCGAACACGGTAGCCGGTGCCGTTCTCTCCGCGGCTGCGATGACGGGCGTTCAGCTCGTGAACGTTCACGCGCTTGGCGGAAAGGCCATGATGGAAGCGGCAGCGCAGGCAATCAGCGCCGGCGTTCCGATGGGTGAAGACCGGCCGCGCTTGCTCGCCGTGACGATTCTCACCAGCATGGATCAAAAGACCATGAAAGAAGTGGGGATTGGCGGCGCGCCGAAACTGCGCGTCGTCAAGCTGGCGCAGCTCGCGAAAAAGGCAGGCGTGGATGGAGTGGTCGCTTCGGTTCAGGAGGCGAGGGCGATTCGCAAAGCGTGCGGGCGCGAGTTCCTGATTGTCACTCCCGGTGTCCGTCCAAAAGACTCGCCCGTGGAGCCAAAATCCGAGGACCAGTCCCGCAAAGCAACTCCGACGGAAGCCATTCGGGCAGGCGCCGACTTCCTCGTGGTTGGCAGGCCCATCATTGCCGCGCCGGATCCTCGCGCCGCAGCCCAGTCGATCGTCGACGAAATCGCCTCCGCGAAATAGTTACTTCGTTTGACCCTCGCTTCCTTCCTCCAGTAGCATCGTTGCTTTCGCGTCCATCCACATGGGGACAAACACTGCGCTCAAAAGCGTCATTGTTGGGACGGCTGGTCACATCGACCACGGCAAATCCGCATTGGTCGAAGCGCTGACGGGCACGCATCCTGACCGGCTCGAGGAAGAAAAGCGCCGCGGCATCACCATTGATTTGGGTTTCGCGTTCCTGGAAGAAAATGGCGTGCGGTTCGGATTTGTGGATGTGCCGGGGCACGAGCGATTCGTGAGCAACATGCTGGCGGGCGCTGCGGGAATTGACGTGCTCCTGATGGTGATTGCCGCCGACGAATCTATTAAGCCGCAGACCCGCGAACACTTTGATATCTGCCGGTTGCTGGGAGTAAAGCGTGGTGTGGTGGCGCTGACGAAAAGCGATCTCGTGGACGCGGATACGCTGGAATTGGCGCGGCTGGAAGCGGAGGAATTTCTGCGCGGGTCGTTTTTGGAGAAAGCGCCGCTGATTCCCGTGAGCTCAAAAACTGGAGCGGGGCTCGCGGAACTAAAGAAAGCACTGCACGAAGCGGCCGTGAATATCACTGCGAGAGACGCTGGGTGGTATTTCCGGTTGCCCATTGACCGCGCGTTTGCGATGAAGGGATTTGGCTCTGTGGTGACGGGAACGCTTGTTTCCGGCAGCGTTGGCGCGGGCGACGAAGTGGAATTATTTCCTAGCGGCGAGCGATTGCGTGTGCGAGGAGTGCACTCCGGTGGGAAAGCCGTCGAGCGAGCGACGCCAGGGCAGCGCACCGCCGTAAACCTTGCGGGAATCGAGCGCGCCGCATTGAAGCGCGGCATGGTGCTGGCGACGCCTGGGAAATTCCGAAAAACGCGCCGTCTAGATGCGCGATTGGAGTTGTTGGCATCCGCGAGAAAGCTAAAGCAAAGCGCGCGCGTGCATTTCCACGCAGGCACTGCGGAAACCATCGCGGAAGTTTTCTTTTACAGTGCGAGAGAGTTAGCACCAGGCGGCAGCGCGTTCGTTAGTCTCAAACTTCAGGATGAAATCCTGGTGCTTGCGGGTGACCGCTTCATCGTTCGGCAATTCTCACCGGTGGTAACGATTGGCGGCGGCGCAGTGTTGGACCCGTTAGCGCGACGGCCAATGTTGCGCGATACGGGGCGGATGGCATTTCTCGAGACTCTGGAGCGCGGCAATCGCGAGGAAATTCTGGCGGCCATGACCGAGCGCGCCGTCCTCGGACTGGGACTCGAAGAGATTGTCGCCCGGACGGCGTGGAGAGAGCAGGAAATTCGGGACGCAGTGAAGAAGCTTTCCGGATCGGGACGCGTGAAAGTGGTTTCCACGGAGCCCCTAGTGCTGGTTACGGGAAAATTGTTCGAGGAAACGCGCCAAAAGATCCTCGAAAGAGTGGAGAAATTCCAGAAAGAGAATCCATTGCTGCCGGGAATCGCACGGGAAGATTTGCGCGCTAGCCTGGGCAAGCGCGTAAGAGCGGAAACGTTTCGCGCGGCGCTGGAGGAGTTGGTCGCACAGAAAAAGGTGGACGCGCCCGGGGAACTGGTCAAGAGGGCTGGTTCAGAAATCACGCTGCAACCTGAAGAATCAAGAGCCAAAGATCAAATTGAAGCGGCTTTTGCGACCGCGGGCCTCGCAGTTCCGTCCGTCAAGGAAGTACTCGCCAGGCTCGCGGTGGAGGCCAAGCGCGCGGAAAAACTCTTGCAGATTCTCTTGCGCGAAAAAAACCTGGTGCGCGTCTCGCCGGAGCTCATTTTTCATCGCCAGGCGCTGGCCCAATTGAAAGAGCGCCTCGCCGGATACAAGAAATCGAAAGGGGAGCGGATTTCTGTGCCGGTTTTCAAGGAGCTGACCGGCATTACCCGCAAATATGCCATCCCCCTGCTGGAATACCTGGACCGCGAGCGGGTGACGCGCCGCGCCGGAGACGAGCGTGTTATCCTGTAGAAGCTTTAGGTTGGCTTGACTTGCCGCCCAACGCCGACTGCGTTAGGGTGGGATTGACGCGATGCCCAGGGGGCGCGCGTGGAGGCAGTTCATGGGTGAGTTTAGTATTTTTCATTGGCTGATTGTCCTGGCCGTAGTGCTGATTTTCTTTGGGGGAAGGCGCATTCCTGAAGTGATGAAGGGCTTAGGAGAAGGCATCCGGAGCTTCAAAGAGGGCATGTCTGGAAGCGCGGCAACGGCAACCCAGGCAGCACCAGCCGCCCCCACGCTGGCGCCCGCCCCAGGAGGCCTGACAGCCAAGACCGGCGACGGGCAGATTGTGCTCAACTGGAACGCGAGTGCAGGCGCCAGCAGCTATAACATCAAGCGTTCCGGCACCAGCGGCGGACCCTACGCGCAGATTGCCTCGACGGCCGCCACGAATTTCACCGACAGCGGCCTAGCCTCTGGAACGAAATATTTTTACGTTGTCTCGTCCTACAATGCCGGCGGCGAGAGCGCCAACTCCACCGAAGTCAGCGGCGCGCCCGCATAATTCCACTGGCTATCTAACGAACTACACAAAGTAAGCTGAACGCATTTGTGGATTTCTAGCTGGTGAATTTGTGTCCAAAGAGTAGCGGAAAACTCTTGTCCATCGCGCCAAAGCTGTACTTTCGGCCAGTAGTCGCCGCAGAACTTTCTCTCCAGAATCGGGTATTACAGGGTGACCCGGGAATCGAACCATTCGGAACGAAAATTAGGAGAGAGACATGAAATTCACCTGGATGAAGTGGAGCGCCGTGCCTGTGGCGGCGTTGTTGTTGGGCGGAGTAGCGATGGCGCAGGATCAGTCCTCTTCGGGCTCGCAATCGTCTTCCGGCTCGCAGTCTTCCTCGTCGTCTTCGCAGACCGGAAGTTCGGCGACGTCGCCGACAACCTCGACGCCCAAGCCGACGATTCAGCAGCGCAAAGAAAACCAACAGGACCGCATCGCGCAGGGCGTGAAGAGCGGCCAGTTGACGGCCGGTGAAACCGCTAACCTGGAAACCAAGGAAGCGGCCATCAACGGCGAAACCAAGGCCGACCGCGCAGCCAATGGCGGCAAGCTGACAAGCGCCGAGAAGACGCAGATCAATCAGCAGCAGAATCAGATGTCCAAACAGATTTACGCCGACAAGCACAACGCCAACACGCAGAACTACGGCAACAGCAAAGTGGGCCAGCGGCAGTCCAATCAGCAGGCGCGCATCGCCCAGGGCATCAAGAGCGGCCAACTGACCGCCGGCGAAACTGCCAAGCTCGAGAATCAGCAAAAGGGCATCAACCAGCAGGTGAAAGCGGACCGCGCGGCCAACGGCGGGAAGCTGACCACCGGCGAAAAACAACAAGTCAACAAGGAACAGAACGCCGCGTCGAAGAACATCTACAACAAGAAACACAACACCAAGACGCAGCCCAAAGCCAAGCAGTAAGTTTCCACCCCCCCGAACCAATCGAGGCGCCCCGGACGCACTACCGGGGCGCTTCTTTTTATTTTTCGAAGTCGCCGGTTGTCGGTCTCCGTAATCGCTGCCAGCTCCCCAAGCGGCGTGGAATACACCTGCTTTGGAAAATCCGTGCAAAAATGCATGTCTCTTGTCTTTCCTCGACAAATTGCCTCGAAGTTCTCCGCTAAAGCTTGCTTGCGTCCGTAACTCCAGATCCGATTTCATCGTACCCACAGAGTGAATGGCAGTTTTCCTGAAGAGACTGGGCAACCAACCCTTCCGGGACTTTGGTAGAGTAGCGGGAGAGACCTTCTCCTCATCTATTCCCTATGCTCGGCATTCAAGACAACCTGGCGCAATGCTTCAGCGCCCTGCGCGCGCACAAGCTGCGGGCGTCGCTTACGATGCTCGGGCTGACCATGGGGGTGGCCACGCTCATCACGGTGATGACCATCGTGCAGGGAGCGAACTCCTATGTCGAAAACAAAATCGCCAACCTGGGCACCGACGTTTTCCAAATCGCCCGCACGCCGTTTGCGGTGACCGACTTCAATATCATCATCAAAGCGCTGAAGTACAAGAAGATCGAGATCGACGACGTACATGCGGTGGAAGAACAGTGCCCTGCCTGCGGCCAAGTCGGCGCAACGGCCAGCGCGTCAGTTAGGGCTCGCTACGGCGACAAGGAATCCACGGACGTGAACTTCTACGGCGAAACGCCGAACATGGCGAACATCGATTCGCGCGCGGTGGAAGTGGGGCGCTTCTTCACTTCGTGGGAATCGGATCACCGCACCTACGTGTGCCTCATCGGCGACACGCTAGTGCAGCGGCTGTTTCAGGGCGGCGACTCCATCGGGAAAAGCATTCGCGTGGGGAATGACGAGTTCCTGGTCATCGGCGTCATGGAAAAGGTTGGCAGCGTTCTCGGCCAGGACCAGGACAATTTCGTGATCGTGCCGCTGCCGGTGTTTCTGGAGATCCAAGGCCTGCACACGACCAGCCTGACTATCAACGTGAAAACGGACGCTGGGAATTTCGAAACGGCGCAGGATCAGGCGCAATTGATTCTGCGGGCGCGCCGGCATTTGAGCGGCACGATGGAGAATGATTTTTTCATCGGCACCAAGGACAGCTACATGGCGCTGTGGAAGAGCATCAGCTCCGCGTTCTTCGGCGTCTTTATTCTGGTGAGCACCATTTCCGTGGTCATCGGCGGAATCGTGATCATGAACGTAATGCTCGTGAGCGTGACCCTGCGAAAAAGGGAGATTGGGGTGCGGCGGGCGATGGGCGCCACGCAAGGGGACATTTTGAAACAGTTCATCACGGAGAGTTTTATGCAGTGCATCGCGGGTGGAATCATCGGCATCGCGCTGGGCTTTCTGGTCGCGCTGGTACTGCGAACGTACACGCCGTTTCCCGCGTCGGTGCGCACATCCGTCGCAGTGATGGGCGTCATCATGAGCTCCGCAGTGGGTTTGTTTTTCGGGATTTATCCCGCCCTGCGCGCCGCCAAGCTGGATCCGGTGGTTGCGTTGAGGTCCGACTAATGGCGCTGATGACCCTGGCTCAAGCGCGGGAAAACTTCTTCGCAGCCATGGAGACGCTGCGCTCGTCCAAGGTGCGGTCTGCGCTAACCGTGCTGGGAATCGTCATCGGAGTGTCCTCGGTGATTTCCATGGCCGCGATCATTCAAGGGCTGAATAAGTTCGTGCAAGACCGCGTGGAGTCGCTTGGTTCGCGGACGTACTTCCTGACACGGTTTCCGCCGGGCACCGATCCTACGCGGATGCCGGAAAAGATTCGCGTCCGCAAATACCTGGAATACAACTACGCAGAGTACATCCGCACGGCGGCGCCGGACGTAGAAAACATCAACACCGTGGGTACGCGGGGATTTTTCCTGGGAGACTCGAACCTGATCACCTACGGGGACCACAGCGTTGAGAAGCTCATCGTGCGTGGAGCGGAACCAGAGTATGTCACGTCCCTTCCACTTTTCAGCATCGCGCGCGGCCGGTTTATCAGCGCATTCGACGAAGAGCATGCGCGCCCCGTGGTGGTTCTTGGGGCTGCGATTAGTGAGTCGCTTTTCCCGAATGAGGATCCCTTGGGCAAGACGGTGCGGCTCAACGGCAGCACGTACGAAGTCATCGGGGTGTTCGAGCACGACCAGGGACTGTTTCTCGGCCCCGGCGTGGACATTTTCGCCATCATTCCGCTGAGCAAGTTCCACAAGGAGTATCCCGAAGCCAAAGAGCTGATCCTGATTTTCACCATCCCTAAGGACGTGAATATCGAGACCGCGCAGGGCGAAGTGATTCAGGCGATGCGGCGGCTGCGGCGGATACCGCCTGGGAAGGAAAATGATTTCGAGCTCACCTCGCCGGATTTCTTGAGCAATTTGTGGAATCAACTCACGGGCGCGCTGGTCATTTTAACAACGGTGATCAGTTCGATCGGGCTGCTCGTGGGCGGAATCGGTGTGATGAACATCATGCTGATTTCCGTCACCGAGCGCACGCAGGAGATTGGAGTGCGCAAAGCGATCGGAGCGCGGCGCGCGGATGTGCGGCTGCAATTTTTGCTGGAAGCGGTGGTGCTGACGCTGGTGGGCGGAACGATCGGGATCTTGATCGGCGCGTTCGTCTCGACGATGGTGCGCACGCTGGTGCCGTCGATTCCGGCAACGCTTTCGTACTTGTGGGTGACCATCGGTTTTGTGATTTCGGTGGGCGTGGGACTGTTTTTTGGATATTACCCGGCGAATCTGGCCGCGAATTTGGATCCGATCGATTGCTTAAGGTACGAGTGAGCGTGGTGATTCGTCACCGGTGTTCCTTACCACATCGGTTTTCTTACTGTCCGACCAAAGCTCTCCCGGTGTCATTCTGAGCGAAGCGAAGAATCTCAACTGTGCCGCTTCACCATAGCAGGGAGAATGGCGAGGCTACTCTTCGGACCAGCCGAGTTCCTTGAGGGCGCGAGTGAGGCGGGCGAGCGGCAAACCGACCACGTTGAAATAACACCCTTCGATACGGGGGATGAAGCGGCCAGCGTGTCCCTGGATGGCGTAGGCGCCTGCCTTGTCGTGCGTTTCGCCGGTAGCGAGATAGCGGGTGATTTCCTCATCCGAGATAGCGGCGAAATGCACGAGAGTGGATTCGACAAAAGTGATGCGCTCGGCGTCCGGAAGACGGATGAGCGCAACGCCAGTGAGAACCGCATGAGTGCGCGCGGAGAGCATTTCGAGCATTCGCCGGGCCTCCTCGGAAGAACGCGGTTTGCCGAAAATGTGGCCGTCGAGGGTGACCTCGGTATCCGCGCCGATAACGATGGCGGGACCGACAGTGCGCGCCGCTGCGAGCTCCGCTTTAGCGATGGCCAGGCGTTGCACCAGGTCTTGGGGGGATTCGCCCGGATAAACGGTTTCGTCGACAGCGGAAGAAAGTACCGAGAAATGAAAACCCGCATCATGGAGGATTTCAGCGCGGCGCGGCGATGCGGAAGCGAGAATCAGCTTCATGAGGTTCCTCGAGGGAAGAATACTATAGCGTCGAGATGCTGACAGCCTGTGCGATCGGCCAGAAAATGAGCAGGAGACTTTGACCTATTGTGTTTTGCTAAGGTCTACAAAGCCGCAATTAGATGACTACAGATTCGTGATATTCGCCGAAGAGGCGGCGGAGGGCGTCGGAGATTTCGCCGACAGTAGCGTAGGCTTCGACGGCGGCGAGGATGGCGGGGAGAAGATTTTCGCTGGTGCCAGCGCGGCGCTGGAGTTCGGCCAGGGCTGATTTGACGCGCGTGGAATCACGTTTGGCGCGGAGTGCATTGAGACGGGCGATTTGAGAACGCTCGATTTCGGCGTCGATGCGTAGGGTCGGAATGGCGTGCGCTTCTTCTGCGATGAAATCGTTTACGCCCACAACGATTTGCTCTTTCCTTTCGACGTTGCGCTGAAAATCGTAGGCAGCCTTTTGGATTTCTCCCTGAACGAAGCCAGCCTCGATGGCGCGCAGCATTCCCCCCATGGAGTCAATTTTCGAGATGTATTCTTCCGCGCCGCGCTCGATTTCGTTAGTGAGATGCTCGATGGCGTAAGAGCCCGCGACGGGGTCGATGGTGTTAGTGACGCCCGTCTCATGCGCAAGGATTTGCTGCGTGCGAAGCGCGATTAGCGCAGCGTCTTCGGTGGGAAGAGCAAGGGCTTCGTCGAGAGAATTCGTGTGCAGCGACTGGCAACCACCAAGCACGGCGGCGAGCGCTTGAATAGCAACGCGGACGATGTTGTTTTCGGGCTGCTGGGCGGTGAGGGACGAACCTGCGGTTTGCGCGTGAAAACGCAAAAGGAGCGAGCGCGGATCCTTGGCGTGGAAGCGTTCGCGCATGAGGCGCGCCCAGAGGCGGCGGGCGGCGCGGTACTTGGCGATTTCTTCGAGCAGGTCGTTATGGGCGTTAAAGAAGAAGGAAAGCTGCGGCGCGAACTCGTCGACGCCGAGCCCGGCGTCGAGCGCGGCTTGCACGTACGCGATGCCGTCGGCGAGCGTGAACGCAACTTCCTGGACGGCGGTCGAGCCGGCTTCGCGGATGTGATAGCCGGAGATGGAGATAGTGTTCCACTTAGGAAGATGGTTGCGGCACCAGGCAAAAATGTCAGTGACGATGCGCATCGCCGGCCGCACGGGATAAATGTACGTGCCGCGCGCGATGTATTCCTTGAGGACGTCGTTTTGCACTGTGCCGGAAAGTTTGGCGAGGCTGGCGCCTTGTTTTTTGGCGACGGCGACGTAAAGGCAAAGAAGAATCGCAGCGGTCGCGTTGATGGTCATGGAGGTGGAGACTTTTTCAAGCGGAATGCCGTCGAAAAGCGTTCCCATGTCTTCGAGCGAGTCGATGGCCACGCCGACTTTGCCGACTTCGCCGAGCGCAAGAGGGTGGTCGGAGTCGAGGCCGATTTGCGTGGGCAGATCGAAAGCGACGGAGAGGCCGGCCTGGCCTTTGCTCAAAAGATAGCGGTAGCGCTGGTTGGACTCGACTGCGGTGCCGAAGCCGGCATACTGGCGCATGGTCCAGAAGCGACCTCGATACATGGTCGGATAAATGCCGCGGGTGTAGGGAAATTCGCCTGGACACCCGAGAGCGGTGTCGGGATCCCAGGCGGAAAGATTTTCGTCGGTGTAAAGGCGGTCGATGGGAAGGCCGGAAAGCGTGGTGAACTTTTCTTTGCGCTCGGGCGGGACGGGAGATTTGGTTTTGCTGTCAGTCATGGAGAGGAGAAATTCGAAACGCGAAATCCGAAATTCGGCCGGCGCTAACCGGCCTCGTCCAAGAGACTATTTTCATAGCTTGCGGGCACGGCGAAACGAAGTCACGGCAAAAAACACAAACAAAAGAGCCACGGAGACGGCAAGGACGATGAGCCAAGGAGTCACGTCGCGGGTCCAGGCGCGAAAGGCAGCGTTGAACCAGGCCAGTGCCAGGACCGCGAAAAGCGCTCCAACGGCCTCAAGAAATAGCTGCTTCATGGCGCGCCAGAACCGCTGAAAAGCGCCTCGCGGCGGCGCGGCAGCAGCATTGGCAGCCGTGGACATACAAGCATCTTAGCGCAAAATGAAGCGGAGCAACGTGCCCCGAAGCCCGTGAGGAATAACAGATTGTGACGTGCAACCATGCAATGCCGGCCTATGAACGCATTGGAGACAACGGCGCGAACCTCTCTTGTATCCAACAAAATGTGGGCCTAAAATGGCCTTATCAGTACGGGAGAACCAGCCTTGCAACTCGATGAACACCTGAAGAACCTGCTTCGCGAATTGGGACACGCGATCAACGACACGGTGTCCGAGTCCGACCGCATCACGGGGGCGATTGCCGGAGTGCGCGCGCACGGGTACGACATCGTACTGAAGCTCGATGCCACCATTGGGCTGGCCAAACGCGACGGCGCGGTCGCCGAGGATGCAAAGCTGACCACGCAAGACAAACGGTTCCTCGAATCCCTGCGCATTCAGGTGGATCAAGAATCGATGGCCGAAGATAACGACAAAAAGCCGGCGGCCCGGCTGGCGATGACGCCTCAAGATGTGCGGTTTTTGAAGTCCCTGCGAATCTCGACCGACGATCTGGAATGAAACTCTTCGCAAAACTCGCTGGAATCGGGCTCCCTCTGCTGGCGGCTGGGACTTTTTGTCCGGCTGTTGAAGCACAAGCACCCGCCGTGCCCATTGTCGACACGACGGTGCCCATCGTCGTCAGCATCGTGAAACCGAAGCCCAAACCAAACGGGCTGGTAAAATTTGAAGGCTTTATCCTGCACGCGAACATCGCGCAAATCACCGCACGCTCCAAGACCAATGAGATGTCCATTCAGACTTTTTCCTTGTCGCAAGAAGCCTCCGCCAAGATGCAGCAGATCGTGGACAAGGGCGGGTATCAGTGGGGCGATAAAGTGACTGTGTATTACGACCCAACCACGATGAAAGCTGTTAAGTTTAAAGGGAAACCCTCGAAGCCGATTTGAGATTTGAAGCGCGGAGCGCAACATGCTTCGCCAACCTGCAGTTGCCGGACGATTCTATCCTTCCAATCCCAAGGAACTCACTGCACTCGTTCGCGAATATTCGCGGCCTGATCCCCGGCATCCACCCATCCAGGTGAAGGCGTGCCTCGTGCCCCACGCGGGCTACATGTATTCCGGCCATGTGGCGGGAGCCGTACTGGCTCGCGTAGCGCTTCCGGAAAAAATCATCGTGTTGGGCGTACGGCATTATCCGCGCGGCGAATCCGCGGCAATTCTCTCGAGCGGCGCGTGGCGCACGCCGTTGGGAGACGCGCCGATCGAGGAGCCCATGGCGGCGGAGCTGCGCCGGGCGTGTCCGCTGCTGCGCGAAGACAGCGTGGCCCACAGCGGAGAGCATTCCCTGGAAGTGCAAATCCCATTTTTGCAGGTGCTCGCCCCGGGTTTTTCCTTTGTGCCGGTGGCGCTGGGAACGGTGCAGTACGATTCGCTGGTCAGCGTCGGGAAGGCAGTCGCGCAGGTGCTCCAGAACGCGAACGAAAAAGTCCTTCTGCTGACAAGTTCCGACCTGAATCACTACGAAGATGAAAAGACGACGCGCGTCAAGGACCAGAAAGCCATCGACAGGATGCTGGCGTTCGATCCGCGCGGCCTGTATGACACCTGCCGGAACGAAGAGATTTCGATGTGCGGCCTCGGCCCCGCGGTCGCGATGCTCACAGCATTGAATGCCCTAGGCGCCAAGAAATCAGAGTTGGTCAAGCACGCCACGTCCGGAGAAATCTCCGGCGACTATGACCAAGTGGTCGGCTACGCCGGGATGATTTTTTCCTGACGGAAACTCTCAATCCTGCTCAAAAAGCAACTCCCTCGCGCACGCGAGGGAGCTGTCTGTAATTTGTTTTTTCCGTGTTCTCAGTGCGGGCGCCCGCCCGAAGAAGGGTGAGGTGCGGGCGCAGGAGCCGGAGCCGATGAACTGTGCCCCGAACTTCCAGAGCTCGATCCACCACCGGATGACCGCGCTCCGCCCCAATTACCGCCGGAGCTTCCAGCGCTGCCCCGTTCGCCGCCACTATACCGCGGCGCGGGCGGGGGAACCGTCACACGTGGCGCAGGCGGTGTATTGCGTGTCCCTGTCCCGGTGGCCGCTCCACCTGCCGCCGCGGCCGGATTGCGCGGAGCTTCTTTGCCCGTCGCCTCATTGAGCTTGCCCGGCTCAGCACGATTTCCCTTCTCACCCAAATCAGTGGGCGCATTGTTCGAATTCACGAAGCGGTGCTCCACCGGGTCATAGGCAATCGAAGATTCCTTGCTCGTGGTAACCACTCGCGTCCCGGAAGCGCTTTCCACCAAATTTCTCGAGGCACGAACGGGCGGCGTTGTGGGAGCAGTCGCGTTCCGGAAGGCATCCTTTGGCGCAGACTTCAAGGCCTCCCATTTCTCTCCGGCTGCCGCCGTGAGCAGTTGTGCGTTCACCTCTCTCGATCCCGTCGGCGCGAAAACGCCGTGCTGCAAATTCAGCGGAGGCTTCCCTTTTTCATCGAGCGGATGCATCGGCACGACGCCGAGCTTCCCATTGTTGCGAACAAACACCGCCGTGGCAGCGTGATATGCCGGGCGGGGCGGATGCACTCCCTTCACCGGCCGCTTGATGGGCCCGCGAGGACCGTAGTAGTAAATGGGCGGCGAATAGAACCACCCCCCGCATCCTGCGTCAAAGAGCCAGCCCCCATAGTGATACGGAGCCCAGCCCCACGGCTGATAGCTGACCCAGGTCCAGCCATACGTGGGATCCATGATCCATTGCCCGTCCATAAAAGGCGACCATCCAAAGCCTGCTCCAAACGGCCGCCAGCCAAAGCCGTAGCCTCCACAGTCAAACCAGGAGCCGTAAGAGTACAAACTCCCGAAGCCCGCCGCATAATACGGCGCGTTCGTGTACTGCGTGGCTGCCGAAGTGGCGCTCGATACGGTGTCAATCTGCCCGGAAACCCAGCGGTCAAACTCATCTTCTTCGGGAACGCGGCCTACGTTGGCGGAAAGTTCGTCGCCCGCCTTCATGGAAAAGGACTGACCCCTGGACAACTGGGAGGTCTGGTCGCCGTGCACTACCGTCAGGCGGCCCTTTTCGTCTTCCACCGAACTTCCATTGTCATAGTTGTCCACGCGGAAAGTCGCGCGGCCGTTGGTCTCGACCGTAAAATCTCCCCCTGTCACGCTGAAATAATCGCCGCGGGCCGGATTGACGTAAAAAGCGGCGCTCCCCTGCAGCAGCACCAGGCGCGTCGTGAACATGCCGTCTTTGAGCGACAGGTCGTAAAACTGCAAAACGGTATTCTCGTTCAGAAAAGCCATTGCGCCGTTTTCAAATTCCACTTCGGCGCGGCCGTTGTCCGTCGCCAAAACGTAGCCCTGCTCGATGGGCAAGTTCAGGCCGGCGGTTTCCCAGACTGCATTTGTGTCAGCCATCGGATCGCCGTGCGTTTCGCGGGTAAACCGCACATCGCCTTGCACCAGGCTCAGGCGAATAATGCGAGCGTGTTCGGAGTCGGCAGCGGCGGAAGGCACCCACACGATGAGCAGCGCCAGCAGCAGGGCCATCAGGATCAAAGGAATCAATTTACGGGAAGTCATGTCGCACCCCCATGGTGAGACATCTCTAAACAGTTAGACGGGTAGCAAGGGTGGCGGGTTGCGCCCACCTCGCCGCTGAGTCATGGTCTCGCCTGGAGATGGTGGCGTCAAGAGGACCCCCGGAGAAAGTCCTCAAGCTCTACACATATATGATAAAACGTATCCAAATCTTACATCCTCAACTTCTTGACACTCCGCGGTCGAAGCGCTAGTTTCTGAAACGGGGTCTTCCTGCTCTTCCGTGTTGTGTCTTGAGGTCCATCGCCCTTCGCAAGGGGAGGGCGTTTCGAACACATCGGGAATCTTGCTCACAAAGTTTGGAGCAGCGAAGTCCTATACCTGGAGGGGTGTTATGCAAAGCGTTCTTCGGTTCATCTGCGCAGGAGTGTTTCTAATCGGCCTGCTAGGCAGCGGCAGTGTCTACGGGCAGGGCGGCGCAACCGGCGCCATCAGCGGGACCGTGGTGGATGCCAGTGGCGGCTCCGTAGCCGGCGCGGAAGTGCAAATCATCGACGTGCGCACCGAGTTGCTGGTGCGCAAACAGCCGACCGGCTCGGATGGCTCCTTTGTCGTTACCTTGCTCCCGCCGGGCACTTACACCGTGGTCGTGAACAAATCAGGCTTCTCTGAAGCCAAAGCCGACAACATCGTCGTGCGCGTTACCGAAACCACGAAAGTCACCATTACTCTCAAGCCGGGCTCGGTCGCCGAAAAAGTGGAGATTTCCGCGCAAGTCACGACTGTTGAAACCACCAACGCCACCACCGGCCAGTCCCTCGGCACCGAAACCGTACGCGAACTCCCCCTGGCTACGCAAAACTTCCAGCAACTGCTGACCCTTTCTTCCGGTGCGCAGAGCGAGCTGAACAACTCCACGCAGCTTGGCTGTGGCGATGTGCGCATGATTGTCAACGGCCAGCGCGAAGACAACAACAACTACTTGATCGAGGGCATTTCCGCAACTGACTACAACGTGGCCGAACTCACTAACACCCCGCTTCCCAACGCCGACGTCATCCAGGAATTCAAGGTCCAGACTTCGCTCTACGACGCCAGCCAGGGCCGCAACGGCGGCGGCAACATCAACGCGGTTCTAAAAAGCGGCACGCGAGAGTTGCACGGCGATGTGTACGAGTTCTTCCGCAACAACGTTCTCGATGCCAACGACTATTTTCTCAATGCCAGCGGCCAGCCTCGCCCGGTAGTTCGCCAGAATCTTTTCGGGGGCAGCTTTGGCGGGCCAGTGATCAACGAAAAGGCCGGATTCTTTTTTGTGAATTATCAGGGCACGCGCCAAAGAAGCGGTCTTTCGCCGGGCACCTTCATCAGCACGCAGATTCCCTACATTCCCGCGGCGGATCGCAGTTCCATCACAAAGCTGGAATCCGATTGCGGCGTAACCAGCATTGATCCCGTGGTTTTCAACATTCTCAACGCCAAGAGCAATCAATTCGGCGGTGGCGCCGGCGGCTACTTGTATCCTGCTCCAGCCGTTCCAAGCGGAACCGCTCCTTGCTCCTTCGTTCCTTTTGCCGTCAGCCAGCCGGGCAAATACACGGACGATCAGTTCACCGCGAACTGGGATCGCGAATTCCACGGTGGCGGCGACAAGATCTCCGAGCGCTTTTTTTATTCCAATTCTCAGACGTCTGAACCCTTTGGCGCCGGCGGCCTCCAAGCTTCTTTAGGTGGATCGATTGCCGCCTCCGACTTGAATTTCCCCTATACGCTGCCCGTCCGCGACCGCTTCCTCGGCATCACCGAGACCCACTTGTTCTCGGCTACCCTGGTCAACGAGCTGCGTTTTGGCTTCGTCCACATCAACAATTCCTCCATCAACACGGCCCCGACTGGCGCAACCGCGACGGCCCTGGGCATCAACCGCCCCACCAACAACCTGACCAACGACATGTACAAATTCACCTTCAATTCGTCCGGGTTCCAGTTCGGCCCCACTCCCCAGGCCGACCAGCACCAGGAACAAAATAACTACAACCTTGTCGACACCGTTTCCTGGGTGCATGGAAGCCACGTTCTGCGCGTCGGCGGCGAGATGACCTTCGTCAACCTTTACAAACTCTTCCCGCAGGTTTTCAACGGCCAGCTGTTCTTTTCTCCCAGCGGTGGCCTCACCGATTTCCAGAATTTTCTCGAAGGCGCGCCAACCGGGAGTTTCGGGGGTGGCGGCGTCTTCAATCACCAGTACAAACAGCAGAACTTTGCGGCTTTCGCCCAGGACGACTGGAAAATCACTAAAAACACGACCCTGAATCTAGGTTTGCGCACCGAGTGGCTTGGCGCTTGGCTCGACGGAGACTGCCACATTGCCAATCTCGAGTCGGACCTGACCCTTAAAGGAGAAAACCCGTTTGTCTATCCCGGTTGCGTGAACACCCTTGGAGTCCAGGGGCTGTCCGGCTCCGGAAATGGCACCACCTTCCACAATCGTTTCGCCACCGGTCTCGGCCCGCGCATCGGCCTCGCGCACGACCTCTTTGGCAAACACACGACCACTATCCGCGCGGGCTACGGCATCTACTATGTTCGTGAGGACATCGGCGCTGTCGATCAGCTCAGTTTTCAGGCGCCCTTCATTCCTATTGCCGGTTTGAACGGCCTTCCCGGAAGCCTGACAAACTTCTTTGTGCCGTGCTCCTCGAACCAGCCGGCGCCCCAGAATCCCTGGTGCACTTCGAACACCTTCGGCATGACCAATCCAAATGGCTTGCCTGCCGCCGGCCAGCTAAGCTCTAGCTTTGTGGGCTGCGCCTCCGTCTTACAGGGATTTGTCATCAACAATACGACGACTCCTACTACGAACACCACGCAAACACCCGTGTACGCCAATCAGGCCGGCTGCAATGGCGTTGGCGCGGAAACCATCTTCGTCTTGGAAGTGCCTCGCCACTTCAAGGTGCCAGACACCCAGCAGTGGAACCTCACGATTCAGCGTTCTCTGCCCAAGCAATGGGTGCTCGAAGTCGGTTATGTGGGAACTCACGCGGTGCACCTGCGCGACACCCGCGACGCTATTGAATCCCTGGATGCTACGGTGACTCCCGTGCATGTCACCGACGTGAATGGAAACAAATACACCATCACGACTGACACTCTCTCCAATGCAATCGCTAGAACGCCGACTCCTGGTTTGAACGGATATGGCGGCTACCAGATTTTCGCCAACGACGCCTATTCGCACTACAATTCGTTGCAGACCACTCTCTCGCGGCGTTGGTCCCAGGGCTACGTCCAGGCCGCTTACACCTGGTCGAGGTCCACGGATGCAACTTCCACGGGAAACCCCGCGTTCAACACCGCCTTTAACAATGAAAGCACTCTGAATGACTCCCGTGGCCTGTCGGACTTTGACCGGCCGCAACGCCTGGTCGTCAGCTATGTGTATGACTTGCCGCTGCTACGGAATTCAACTGGCCTCACTCACGCCTTATTGGGCGGTTGGCAAGCCAGCGGGGTCACCACATTCCAATCCGGACTGCCTTTTTCCGTCTACGACGAGGCCTCCGGAACGGCATTCATCTTGAACGGGTCCACTTCCACCCTGACCGGTGAGTTGGCCCCTGGTGGGAGTATTGCGAAAGGCTACTCGTCTGGCGACATTCATGCGCGCTTAAGCGAGGGCTACCTGAACCCTGCCAACTTCACAACCGTGCCAGTGCTGGCGGCAAATCAGACCATGTGCGCCAGCGATCCCAACTACTGCGTAACCGGCTTCGGCAATCTGGGCAGAAACATCTACCGGGGCCCGCACGAGCAAAACTGGGATTTTTCGCTTATCAAGAATTTCAAGCTTACCGAACGGCAATCCTTGCGCTTCACCACCGACTTCTTCAACATCTGGAACCATGCGAATTTTGGCAATCCTTCGGTGACCGACGTGGAGACAATTGCGTTGTGCCCCACCCCCGGGAGCAATGGCTGTCCCATCAATGGGCTCGCTCCCAACAGCCCTTTCGGCAAAATCGTGAGCGACAAGGGCGTTCCGCGGCTAATCCAGTTCTCGCTGCGCTACGCCTTCTAGGCCGTGACACCAAATTGTCTTTCGACCAGGGGCGTGTGAGAACGCGCCCCCTCTTATTTGCCTTTACAATTCTGGAGTTGGCGCCGTCTGCGGAAATTTCCCTGGCATCCGCGGTCCGCTAAGGAGTGATACCATCTTTTCCGGATTGCACCTATGACCCGACTTGCATCCCGCGTTTCTCAACTGAATGGCGAAGGCGCACTCGCCGTCTTCTCGCGCGCCAAAGAACTCGAGCGTGCCGGCCGCTCTATCATTCATCTCGAACTCGGCGAGCCGGATTTTCATCCCGCCGCTCCCGTCGTGGACGCCGTCCGTTCTGCCGTTGCCGCCGGCCGCGATCGCTACTGCGCCACGCGCGGCGTACCGGCATCGCGCGAAGCAATCGCCGGCTATTTGCGCCGGACGCGCCAGCTTGAAGTGGCTTCGGAACAGGTACTGGTCGCCCCAGGCTGCAAGATGGCGCTCTCGCTGGCCATGATGGCCCTCATCGAACCCGGCGACGAAGTCCTCTATCCCGATCCGAGCTTCCCCATTTATCCCTCATTCACCCGTGGACTGGGGGCGAAAGCAGTGCCCTTTGGCCTCGAAGAAAAGAACCAGTTTCAGCCCGACCTGGACGAAATCGCCGCGAAAATCACTCCGCGCACCAC
>Ga0187780_10000522_pt1 | contig 28938 bp, 17 predicted proteins | sample 1015_Q2_SP10_20__FD_132429 | JGI IMG/M metagenome (GOLD analysis project Ga0187780, IMG submission 132429) | Tropical peat soil microbial communities from peatlands in Department of Meta, Colombia - 1015_Q2_SP10_20_MG | ecosystem: Environmental > Terrestrial > Soil > Wetlands > Peat | place... | reverse complement strand
CCTCATGATTTAGAAATCGTTGCGAGGGTCACTTCGAATTCGCTGACGGTGCAGACAACGGTCCTTGCAAATGGAGGATCGTCTGTCCCGATCAGCTTTGGTTTCCACCCTTACTTTGGGATACCAAATCTTCCGCGCGAACAATGGGAGTTGCAGCTGCCGCGGATGGGAAAACTGCAACTCGATGAACGTGGAATTCCTACCGGGGGAGAGGAGGCATTTGGGCCGGTGGATGTGCCCCTCGGCGAAGCAAGTTACGACAATGGTTTCGCCCTGATGGACGAGCAATCTTCCTTTTCGCTCGCAGGCGGACAGCTCAGGATTACCGTGGCATTTCTTGAAGGTTTTTCATATGCGCAGGTGTTTGCTCCCAAGGGAAAGAACTTCATCGCTTTGGAACCCATGAGCGCTCCGGCAAATGCCCTCCTTTCGGGGCAAGGCCTACGCGTTCTTGGATCCGGCGCCCAGTTTCGCGCATCCTTTCTCATTGCAATGAAATCCAACAAGTAAAATCGAGTCCCGACGAGCCAACATGAATATTTACGACACGCGCGAAGGGGTAAGGCTCCTGATGAACCGCGGGCACGAAGGCCACTGGAATCGCTGGGGGCCTTATGTGGCAGAGCGGGCCTGGGGCACCGTGCGAGAAGACTACAGCGCAAATGGTGACGCATGGGGCTCTTTTCCGCACGACCACGCACGTTCGCGCGCCTATCGCTGGAACGAAGATGGCATTGCGGGCATCTGCGACCGGCACCAGTATTTGTGTTTTGCGATTACTCTATGGAACACGCGCGATTCGATTCTCAAGGAACGCATGTTCGGACTCACCGCCCATGAAGGCAATCACGGGGAGGACGTGAAGGAGTACTACTTCTATCTGGACAACACGCCGACACATTCGTACATGAAGTATCTCTACAAATATCCTCAAGCGGCGTACCCATATGAACAGCTCCTGGAGGAGAATCGCCGGCGAGGAAGGAATGATCCGGAGTATGAACTGGTCGATACAGGGATCTTCGACCAGAACAGGTACTTCGATGTTGTCGTGGAATACGCGAAGCGCACTCCAGAAGATCTGTTAATACGAATCAGTGTCACGAATCGCGGGCCGGAAAGTGCGCCCGTTCATATCCTTCCAACCTTATGGTTTCGAAATACGTGGACGTGGGGGCGTGACGATCGCCTGCCCTTGCTCTCTATGCCTCAGGACATTTCCTTCAAGGACGCGTCGGTGCGCTGCGTTCATGCCAAGCACTGGCAACTTGGGGAATACCTCCTCTACTGTTCTGGCGCCGACGAGTTTTTGTTTACGGAGAATGAGACGAATACGGAGCGGCTCTTTGGTGCTGCTTCAAGAACTCCCTATGTAAAGGATGCATTTCACTCGTACATCACAGGTGGAAACCGAGGAGCGGTAAATCCAGCGGCCACCGGCACAAAAGCCGCCGCACACTACGTCCGGGAAATTCCTCCCGGCGAAACTGTCTCGCTCCGCTTACGTCTGGCAAAGCTGATTGACAATCATCCTTACGAAGACCCCTTTGCAGACTTCGACGCGAACTTCACACAGCGGCGGGAAGATGCCGACCAGTTCTATGGAGTCGTACTGCCGTCCACACTTTCCCCAGACGCAAAATTGATCGCCCGGCAGGCCTTTGCGGGAATGCTCTGGTCCAAGCAGTATTATCACTACGTTGTCACGGATTGGCTGAACGGCGATCCCACAGAGCCCGCCCCACCGCTGGAAAGACTCGATGGACGAAACTGCGACTGGGCGCATTTTTTCTCTCGCGATGTGCTGTCCATGCCGGATAAATGGGAGTTTCCGTGGTTTGCCTCCTGGGATCTCGGCTTCCATTCTGTCGCGCTGGCTTACGTAGATCCGCAATTCGCTAAAGAGCAGATCCTTCTGATGCTGCGCGAATGGTACATGCACCCGAACGGGCAAATCCCCGCCTACGAGTGGGATTTCGGGGACGTGAATCCGCCCGTATTATCGATGGCCGCGCGTGCGGTGTTTGACGTGGAGCGAGAGCGCACTGGCGTTGCGGACTACGCGTTTATGGAGCGCGTCTTCCAGAAGATGCTTCTCAATTTCACCTGGTGGGTCAATCGGAAAGACACGCTAGGCAAGAACATCTTTCAAGGCGGCTTCCTCGGCATGGATAATATCGGGGCTTTTGACCGCGACAATCTCCCGCAAGGCTACCTGCTCGGCCAAGCCGACGGTACGAGCTGGGTGGCTGCGTTTGCGAAGAACATGCTTTCCATTGCCCTGCTTCTGGCGGAGCAGGATCCCGTTTACGAAGACCTCGCCAGCAAATTCTGGGAACACTACATTTACATTTCATACTCCATAAACAATCCCAACGACACGACAAACTCTCTCTGGGATGACCAGGACGGTTTTTTCTATGACTTTCTTTACTCTGAAGAGAACCGGGGTTTTCCGGTGCGGGCGCGAACCATGGTGGGATTTGTGCCGCTCTTCGGCGGCACTGCAGTCCCCGCGGACACATTCCACCGCTATCCGGATTTTCAGCGGCGCCGCCAGTGGTTCATCGACCACCGGCCTGATCTGATCGAGAGTGTCCTGCCCATGGTCACCCCCGGCGCAAACAATACTCTACTTCTGGGATTTGTGCGCGAAGATCAATTGCGCCGTATTCTGGGCTACATGTTGGATGAGAACGAATTCCTTTCCCCGTTTGGTGTGCGCGCCGTCTCGCGTTTCCATTTGAATCATCCCTTGATCCTCCACCTCAATGGCCAGGAATATCGGCTGGACTACGAACCCGGAGAATCCACGACGGAGCTATTTGGCGGCAATTCCAATTGGCGCGGTCCCGTGTGGCTGCCCGTAAATCATCTGATTCTGCTGGCGCTGCGCCAGTATGACCTCTATTACGGTGACGGGTTCAAGATGGAATGCCCAACCGGCTCCGGAAAGCTGATGACACTGAGAGAGATTTCGCGTGAATTGGCGCACCGGCTCGTCAGCTTGTTTTTGCGGGATAAGAACGGCAACCGGCCAATGTTCGGCTCGAATCGGCTGTTCAACGAGGACCCGTACTGGAGGGACTTGATTCCGTTCCACGAGTATTTTCACGGTGACACGGGGCGCGGGTGTGGCGCCAGTCACCAGACTGGCTGGACGGGCCTGATTGCGCAGCTCTTGATTGGCTTGGGTGAAGCAGCCGCGGGCGGAAGTGCCAGCGCCGGCGATATAAATCTGTAATATTTGCTCTGAGGTAGAATTAAGAAGCGCCCGTACGCGATTGCGTGCACCCTCACGCTGGCGTAAGATGCACGCACGGGGAACCAGACCCCGCCATTTACCGCCTGCAGAATTCAGCAATGCCGCGGTCACAAGCAGGTTGCGACGAAGACGCTCTGGAATCAACGCTTGGTTCCGATTCAAACAAATGGCGAAGCGGCGCCCCAACGCTCAATAGACAGGATCAGCAATGAATGGAACATGTGCAGCCATGCTGTGTGTTTGTGTAGCGATTGCTCTGCTTGTATGCGGCGCGCCAAAGTTGGAACCTGCAATAGCTCGAACAGGACAGGCAGGACAAAGTGCTGACGAACGGGCTAAAACGAATTCAACGCTTGGGGCAGACTTTTTCCCCGTTTCCGTGTGGTACAGCGGCGGCAAAGCTCGCGCACCCATGTTGGAGCAGATCAATGGGAATTCGCCGCGGCTCTGGAAAGAAGATCTGCTGAAGATCAAAGGTCTGGGATTCAACACCGTGAGGACGTGGGTCGAGTGGAACGTCGGCGAGCCACATGAAGGGGAGTATCACCTGGAGAATCTGGACCTGCTGTTGCGCCTTGCGAATGAAGTGGGCCTCAAAGTAGTCGTGCAGGTGTATGTGGATTCGGCGCCCGAATGGGTAGGCGCAAAATATCCGGACGGGCGCTATGCGGCGCAAGACGGTCAGGCGATCCCTTCGCAAGCCGCGCCGGGATTCTGCTTTGACAATAAGAACGTCCGAAAGGCAGTGCTGAACTTTTTCCAAGAAGTAGCGAGGCACGCCGATAAGAGCCCCGCATTTTATGGCTGGGATCTTTGGAGCGAGCCCGCTGCACTGAACTGGGCGCGCGTGGGATATAAAGCAGAGCCGATGTTTTGTTACTGTCCTGCGAGTCAGGAACGGTTTCGGGAATGGTTGCAGAAGAAATACGGCACGCTGCACAAGTTGAACGAAGCCTGGCACCGGACATTCACGGATTGGAAGCAGGTCGAGCCACCTCGCTTTGGAACAATTCTGACGTATACCGACTTCATGGACTGGCGTGTGTTCTACGGTTACAAGCTGGCGGAAGACCTGAAAATGCGAAATGACGCGGTGAAGGCGGTTGACCCCGCGCACGTGACAACGAGCCATGCGCCGAATCCTTCGCCACTGGTCCGTACGCTGGCTGATCCTTACGATCCCACCGACGATTTCCTGATGAAAGATTCGGTAGATTATTTCGGAACGAGTTTTTATCCGAAGCTGACGGCGGTGGAATACAACTGGAAATTGAATCGTCGCGTGCTTGCCATGGATCTGACCGCATCGATGACTGGCGGACGCGGATTCTATGTTGGCGAATTGCAGAGCGGGTTCGGGGTCCACGGAACTACGATCGGATCGGAGGTGACACCCAGCGATCTGGAGATGTGGGCGTGGGGAATGGTTTCGCGCGGCGCGAGAGGGATCAACTTTTACGCGTTCTATCCGATGAATGCGGGGTACGAAAGCGGTGGTTACGGCATGATTCACCTGGACGGGACGCTGACAGAACGAAGTAAGCGTGCGGGAGATACCGCGAAGCGAATTGAAACAAACGCTGACTTGCTCCTGGCCGCAAAACCAAAGCAACCCGAGGCCGCGATCGTTTTCAGTCCCCTGGTGCCCCTGCTTGGCGGGTACGACGAAGAAGATACACGAACGGCCATGCACAAGGCGCTGGCAGGCTATCACCGGATGTTCTTCGAACGGAACCTGCCTGTGGAAGTATTGAGTTCACGAGAATTGGCCCGTAGCGACCTACAGAAATATAAACTTATCGTGCTTCCCTACCCTCTGATGATGACAAATGACGAAGCTGCCGCTTTGAAGACGTACGTCGAGAAGGGCGGCCATCTATTCATCGAGGCACGGCCCGGCTGGGTGAACGAGAATGGACACGCAGAAGCTGCGATTCCCGGATTTGGATGGGCCGAGATGCTTGGCGTGCACGAAAGCTCCATTGACCCCGGCAAAGAAGTGGCTGTGAGATGGGGTGATGCTGAGTTCACCGGAGCGAGTTTCGCCGAGCATTTCGCCGTTTTGGATAAGAGCGCTCAAGTTGTGGCCACCTTTGCGGACGGAACACCCGCCGCATATGAGCATGCGTACGGAAAAGGCAGCGCGATTCTGCTGGGAACGTTTGCGGGACAGTGGAATGAGTCGAAACCTGCAGCGATGCATCCTCTCGGCGGAATCTTGGCAAAATGGGCTGGCCTGACGATGCCCCGCCTTTCGGCACCTTCCTTGGTGGAATTGCAAGAAATGGATGCGGCGAAAGGACAGTTTGTGTTTCTGTTCAATCACGGCGAACAGCCCGCGCAGGTGCAGTTCGAGGAGGATTTGGAGAAGCCCCCTGCAAGCGTACGAGAAATTATCACCGGCGATGAGCAAAAGCCTGCGGGAAAGAGGTTTGCAATCAAGACCGAGGTGCCGGCGGTCAGCGTGAAGATTTACAGAGTGGATTACTGAGATTTGAACCTAAGGGAGGCCATTGTGAGTGCTAGGGAGTATCAAAAACAGATCAGCGGAGTATTGGCAAGAATCTGGGAGACGCAAATTGGCAATATCGAAAAAGCCTCCGCAGTGATGGCGGAGACGATTTCGAACGGGGGCCTGGTGCACATGTTTGGAAGCGGCCATTCCGTGTTGCCGGTGCAAGATATGTTTCCGCGCTACGGAGCGTTCCCGGGATTCCGCCCGCTGATGGACATGCGCCTGATGTGGACGAACGTAATCGGCAGCGGCGGCGCAAAAGGATTGCTGTGGCTGGAGCGGAGAGAGGGATACGCACAGGTGCTGTTTGAAAACGAGCCCATCCGCAAGGGCGACGTGATGCTTGTGTTTTCGCATGGCGGATTGAACGCAGTGGGGATTGAAGTGTTGATGGAGGCGAAGAAGCGTGGCTTGACCACTGTGGCTGTCACGTCGATGGACAACTACGGTAAGCGAGCCGCGGTGCATTCCTCGGGAAAGAAACTGGCAGATGTAGCGGACATCGTCATTGACAATTGCACGCCCGCGGAAGATGCGCTGGTGAAGATTGAAGGATGGAAAGCCCCCGTCGCAGCGGGCTCAACAGCGGCTTTCATTACGATTGCGATGTCGATCATTGCGCAAGTTGCCGCGAATTTAGCAGCAAAGGGGAAGACGCCGCCGGTGTTTGTTTCGCCGAACGTGTTGGGGATACCTCCCGACCAGATGAATCGCGTGTACGAAGAATACGAACACAAGCTGAAAAGGTGATCTGTGGCGGAAACGATCCGGCGGGGGATGCTGTTTGGCAGCGCGGCAACGGGCATATTTGTTTTCGGAATCGTAATGGCCGTGCTGGGAACGCTGTTCGGCCTGCCGGAGATGCGTGAACGATTGCAGATGAGCCTGGCACAGCAAGGAACCATGTTCCTGCTGCTCTACCTGGGTATCCTTCTAGCGACACTCGCTGCCGGGCCGGTGATTGACTCCATCGGAAACAAGCTGATCCTCGTTGTGTCCTCCGCGCTCGTGGCGGCGGGGATGGCGGGCTTTGCCCTGGCTCACTCGTTCAGCAAGGCGGCCATTCCCGCTATATTGCTGGGTTGCGGTGGAGGAGGGCTGAACACGTCCACGAACGCGCTTGTCTCCGATTTGTACGGCGAGAAGCGCGGGCCCATGCTGAATTTGCTGGGAATTTTTTATGGAATCGGGGCGCTGTGCATTCCATTGTTAGCAGGGACGATCGCGGGCCATTTTCCCATCGTGTCGCAGTTGTTTCTTTGCGCCGGTTTGGCGGGCGCGTGCGCGTTGTTGTTTGCCATACTGCATTTTCCGGAGGCGAGCGCGGCGCAGAGTTTTTCATGGCGTGATGCGTTTCAAGTAGCCCGGTATCCCGGCGTACTGATGCTCGGACTCTTGCTGTTCTGCCAATCGGGAGATGAAGCAAGCATCGCGGGGTGGACTTCTACGTATGCGGGCGAAGCTGGACTGGGCGCAAAGACGGCTACATTTATTCTTGCCGGCTATTGGGCTGCGCTGATGCTCGGGCGGCTGGTCGTGGCGCGACTGCTTGCGTTTGTGAGCAAGGAACGGTTGGTCTTCGGCAGTGGAATCGGCGCCGTGCTAGGAGCAATCCTTCTGCTCTCCAATCGTTCGCAAGGAATGCTCGTGGCGGGAGTGTTGGTGATTGGATTTTCGTACGCGGGCGTATTTCCCACAACTCTGGCCATAGCAGGAGACAGTTACCGAAAGCTCTCCGGAACCGTCTTTGGCCTGATCTTTGCAATCGCGCTCGTGGGAGGAATGTCCTTCCCATGGGCCGTGGGACAAATTTCGCAGTCGGCGGGAGTCCGGTACGGTATGGTGGTGCCTTTACTCGGAGCAGTGGGAATTTGTTTTCTGGCAATGCGAATTCTGTTAACCAAGCGGAAGTCTCCACCGGCGAATTAGGTTAAGAAAATCCATGACGGCCAAAGCCAAATATGTGCTCGCAATAGACCTGGGCGGGACGAAGCTTGCGGCAGCACTGGTGAACCACAAGGGAAAAGTTGTACAGCGTGCGAGCGTCAACGTGGATGTGCGTTCAGGCATGGGGCCTGTCAAGCAAATCGAGACGTTGGCGGGCCAACTGTCAGGCGCAAACCGATTGCAAGGCATGGTTGGCGCGGCAGGCGTAGCGGTGCCAGGGTTGGTACGGCGTGACGGAACAGTGTGGGCGCCAAATCTAAAAGGCTGGAAGAAAATGCCGTTGGCCCGCCGCCTGAAGAGCGCTCTCGGCATTCCTGTAGTGGTGGAAAGCGACCGCAATGCGGCGGTGCTGGGCGAAACCTGGTGCGGCGCGGCACGGGGCAAGAGCGACGCAATTGTCTTAATGCTTGGAACCGGTATCGGCGCAGGCATCCTGAGTGGCGGCCGGCTGGTGCGTGGCGCGAATGAACTTTCGGGTTGCGCAGGATGGATGGTCGTGACGGACGGTTTTGATGCCGAGGCACAGAGGGTAGGACAGTTGGAATCGCTGACGGCGGGTCCCGCGATTGCTGCGGCGGCGAAAAGAGAGCTGGCCCGAGGAGTTGCCGGGTTGCTGGAGGAGATCCCGGCGGAGTCAATCCATGCGTATGAAGTGGCGGAGGCCGCCAGGCGCGGGGATGCACTATCGATCGAAGTGTTTCTCGAAGCCGGACGGTTGCTGGGCTATGGCGTGGCGAATCTGGTCAGCCTGTTTGATCCGGAGATAGTTGTGATAGGCGGAGGTCTGGCGCGAGCCAGTGATCTGTTCCTCGATGCGCTGCGAAAGAGCATGAGGGAATGCGCGCAGCCGATTTCCGGCAGGCGGGTGCGAGTGGTTACGAGCCGTTTAGTTGGAGACGCCAATCTGCTCGGCGTGGCTCGGCTAGCCTGGGAAGCTGGACGAGCAAGCCCCGCGAATTAAGACTCCGCCACTTTTTTCGACTTGCCGGGAAGCCCGACTATTTTCCGGCCGTGCTGCTGCCAGTCACTTCCCGATGTTCGTTCAGTAAGCCATCTGGGATAATTACGATCACCCATGGCGTACCGGGATTAGTGATTCGCGCCGTGCTCGTCAATTCGGCGTCGCGACCGGGACGTAATTCGATCTTCTGTATGGAAGCATCCTTGTAATCAAGATTGCTGGTTCTGATTTCCAGGGTGTGAGCGCCCGCGCCTTCCGCGTGGATGCGCAACTTCACTTCGTTCGACGGCGTTGCGTCTGCTGAGACCTGAAAATCGAAGGCGCGGTCTGGACGGAGTTCCACGCGGTAGACGCCGCCCGAAAGCGCGGTGAGGGTTGAGTGCGCTGTGCCTTGCCGAATCGTGTAGTTCCCTTGGGGCAGTTGCACGCGGAATTTACCGTTGGCGGCGTTTGCGGCAGTCTGAGTGACGCGCCCGGTCTTTTCGTCACGAATCTCGACCGGTTTCCCTGCCTTCCCGTCGGCATCGCCTTCGACTACCGCGGCTCCGTGCAGGTCCTGCATCAACCAGATCCATTCGCCTACGGGCTGCGTCCATACCTCCTTATAGGTCCAGCAAATCTGCGCTGGCCAGTACGGAGCGTCGTTGAACTCCTTTGTTTCAATGCCTACGGGCAGCGCGCCGACCATTTGCCCCGAACGCACGCTGTAGAGCGGCGTCCAGTCATAGCCCTCACCGTACATGATGCTGGCGGAAAATGGATTTCGTCCCAGGAGCCATTCGGCCTGCTGCTGCGCAAGATCTTCGGCAGCCAGGTCCCCTCGCAACTGGCCCGCGGCGGAAAGGGCCTTTGATTCCGAAAGCAAAACGCTGGAATTGCCGCGAAAATCGAACCAGACGGGAAACCGGCGCAGATAGAACTCCCCGCCGAGCGGGACACCTCGATGGACTTGTTCGATATACGCGTCGCGGTCGGCGGCACGGAGCGGCGTCCAGTCTTTTGACTGCGGAAGCAGCCGCACTTCGCTTTCCTTGTACACCGCGGCCGGCAGCACGTTATAAGGCTCATCGACTTTGGCGGCCACCTGCTGGTAATACTTGGAATGCAATACGATCCCTGAGTACCACTTCATCCAGTCCGCGTGATTCGGAAACGTCTCGCACAGGTGAACCAGGGCGACAATAGGCTCTTCCTCCTGGCCAATATGAAAACGATGAAACAGATTCTCGCGCTTCGGACTCGTGTAGAAGTAGCCCGTCATCGGGATACTCCACGGCTGAAGCGTCTGTTCCTGGGAGGCAAGAATCTGGTCGGCCAGCTTGAAGGCCTCATCGGCATAACGCTGGTCGCCCGTGGCTTTGTATAGATCGACGGAGGCGATAGCACCGAACGAAATGCGCTCCAGCTCATCCTGCGCGCCGTAGACTTCCGAAAGCGGTGCGGCATTCTTCAATCCTTCGACGGCATAGCTCCAATCCAGCTCGGAGGTGCGAAGGCTGCGAATCGCCAGCTCCGGATCACTGTCCTTGAGCAGCCGGGCGGCGAGAGCTTCGACGGCGGCCACGCGGAAATTCCACTCCGGATTATTCACCGCCTGTCCGGTACGGTCGTCCGCATCGCCGATGATCCCGTTGGTCCAATAGCTGATCAGTTGTCCCGTGGTTCGGTACCCATCACCAAAACTGGTTTTCAGTACCCAACGCAAACCCCACTTCCCTTCTTCGATCAAACGAGCGCGCAATTCCGGATCTTCGTCCTGCTGGCCGAGTCGTTCGGCAAGGGAAAAAAGCGCGTAGGCCATCCCGGGTGTGTTGCCCGTGGCGCTCAGATCACCCGCATCATGATAGCCGCCATTCACGATGATTCGCTTGTCTCCGTGGATGCTGTAGTCGTCCATATGGCAAATGCCATGAATGCCGGGAATCACAGTTCCGCAGCGCTCGCTATACATAAAATTGATGGCTTTCCAGATGCTCTCGCGCCAAGCTTCCTGCCCAATCTCGAAGGGGCGCGTGGAGACATCGCCGGCACGCAGAAGATATTTGCCTGGCGTTTGCAATTCAGAGAAATCGAGCACCTGATAGTTGCCGAGGGGAGTCTTCTTCTGCTCTACCTGCTTTGTCAGCACCACTTTCCCCGTACCGTCTTCGATAACCGAAAATTCGCGTGCCTCCAGTCCGCTGGCCATAGCGGTTTTTGTGGCGCCAGCCGGGTATCCGGCATGGCTGAACGCAATTTTCTCCGGGGCAACGTCCCAGCCTTCGACATGATCGGCATCCACCGTCTGCAATTCCAGCTGGTCGATATAGAGAATCGTCTGGTCGCCGGGATCGGGAAACATTTTGGGGAGAGAGTAGGCAAACTCCAGCTCCGTGACCTTATCGCGAGACAGCGGCGCGATTTCCCAAACGACATGATTCCACTCATGGTTTGTCAGAATAATGGACTCGTGCCGGCCCTCGTTGTAGCGATCCGGCAGCACGTGCGTGCCTTCGTTGTGCAGCACGAGAGATGCGGAAATCGCGGGCGCGCCGATGACATCCGGATACACCCAAATCGAAATGCGGTTGTAATGGCTCCAGTCCTCGGAGGGAAATTTTCGGATGGCTATCAAATCCTCCCACTCGCCTGCACCCCCGACCTTGCCTATGTTTTGTATCGAGCGAATACGCAAGGAGTGCTTGCCCTCTTTCACGGGAGAGTCGGCCAGGACCATGTCGCCGTCTCCTTGAAACGACCAGGCCGATAAATCCTCCATGGAATCGAGCATGCGCGAATCCAGCACCTTCTTCTTCAACCAGCGCGCTTCCGCTCCATCCTCATAGACAGCCTTCATCGGCATATCAGGAGGTTTCTCCTGCGCCGAAGCGGGCGCACAGGGAAATACGACAAGGGTAATAAGCACAAGCAACATATAACGCATTCCAGACAGACTGCGCTTCTCTCGAAAATCCAGCAGGGACCTCATGGGCATTCCTCCGAGCGGGAATCCAGGAGCGACAATGGACTTCCTAATGAATCCTTCTAAAGTATTATAAGCCGAAGTGAGGCGTGCCGTTCTTTGAGTGCAGAGGACCACTCAAAATTAATCGCGAATTCAGGCTTCAGCGGTGATCACACTGAAAGAAGTGAACGCCCCACGGCCCCAGTTCTACATAGAGGCCAGACCGAAGGCTGCTCTCTCGTTCATATTGAGCACTCGAAAAAGCATCGGTGAGCAGCCACTTGCCGGCTCCCAGGTCCGGCCAACCCACAAATATGCGTGCCTGCACAGGGTGATCGCTTAAATTGACGGCGATCAGGAATCGCTCTGCGTCCTTGTGCCAGGTCCAAGCCACGAGATTCTGAAAACTCGCGTTGTCGGGCCAACCCGCTCGCTCGCAAAGGCTCCAATCCCCGCCGCGAAAGACCTTCCTGTTGATGGCGCTCAACAGTTTCTTGTAGAAGCCCTGCAGGCCCGTGTCCAGAGGTTCTTGCGGGCGCCTCCGCAGGAAAACGGGGAGCCTGACTTTGCGTCCCTCAAACTGCCCCTCGTGAAACAGTCTTGCTCCCGGAAGAGTGGAAGTGATTATGGCCGCGGCACGCTCCTTTTCCGGGGAAAAAGCAGCGGCGGCGCGAGGCTCGTCATGATTCTCGAGAAAGCGCAGGAGTTTCGCTTGAAACACCAAGTTGGCACAAAGGTGGAGGCGCACGCTTTCTGCATTTTCATGTTCCAGACGATCGTAGAGTCTCTTGTCGTAGCAGAAATCGAATCCTTGTTTCTGAAGCTCCCACTCCAGATCCCAGTAAGCCTCCGCGGCAAAAAGAAAGTCCGGATGGTGCAATTTGATTTTGGGAATCACATCGCGCCAGTAGTCCATCGTCGGCTGCTGGCCCGCGCGATTGCCCCAGGTTCGCTCAAACACATTGCTCAACAGCAGCATCGCCATGTCGCAACGCACTCCGTCGCACTGATTGGCGATGCTGTCCAGAGTCTCTACTACTGCGCGGCGCAAACCGGGACCAAACGCATTCAACTGCAGAACGTCCTGCCAGGCGGGGAAATAGGGATCGCGGCCGCAGGCGAAAATCATCCCTCCAACAGAAGCGAAAGATACCGGATCGTTCTTTAAGTCGTCCGCGCTTCCGCGAATGAAGTACTCGGGATGATCTTTGACCCAGGGATGGTCCGCGGCAACATGGTTGGGGACGAAGTCGAGCATCAGCTTCATCCCACGCCTCGCAAGTTCCCGCCGTGCGCCCGCCAGGCCTTCCGGGCCACCCAGATGCGGATCGACAACATATTGCCGCACGCAGTAAGGCGAACCAACATTATCTTCCGCTCGAAAATCGGGAAGGGCTTTCCGAAAGTCGGCCAGGTTCTGCTCGTTTCGATTGGAGATCGCAATTCCTGCAGGGCTGCGTTCCCAAACGCCCATGAACCACACGCCATCAAAACCCATGGCGGCAATCTCATCCCATGCAGCGGGAGGAATCGTGCCCAAGTGCAACTGCTGGCCATATTTCTGCCGAAGCTCAGTAAGCCACACCCAAGTATTGATTTCGTACAGAGTAGGATAGCGGGGCCAGGAAGACATAAGGTTACCTGCGGCGCTGTGAAAGATTCATGTACTTCCGGGTTGATCCGAAGTCAAGGACATTCGGAGCATAGCGTAACTGTCGCGGCGCGTTCATTGGTCTCCGAGAGACAGATGATCATCCACATCTGCTTCTTCCCTGCCCAGAAAAGCCTTCATGGCGGCTTTCAAGGTCGGGTAAATTTTTGCCTTTCTTTGCTCAGGAGTGAACTTTCTCGATTTGGCCCACACGTCCCATTCGGTTTGACGTCCGGCCGCTGCCAGTTCGATGCCGCGGAGCGCCAGTTCTCCGGCAATTTCCTGGGTCGTGTGCAGGCCTGTCGCATCGATCATAGTGACGGGAAGCATATCGATCACAACCCACTTCAGGCTGGGCCCAGCCGCATTCACAGCCGCCATGAGCTCGCGCTTAAAGTAGGGCGCGTTGAAAAAGACGATGGGAGCGTTAAAGCGGAAAAACAGGAGGCCTGGAGTCGTTTCGGCATCCGGGTGGCGCTCAATCGAATGAAGTCCAGGCATACCGTGCACCTTGCCAAGAATCTCCACCATGGGCCGCGCGACCAACTGAACAAAGCGCAAGGTCGCCAACGCCACAACCAAGAGAATCGCGTGAATGGCGCCGACCGCGACGACTCCGAGAGTTGCCACGAGGGATAGGACAAACTCCCGGGGATCGATTCGGTAAATCAATTTCAACGCTTTGAGATCCACAAGTGACAGGCCCGCCATGACGAGCACCGCACCCAGCGCGGCAATCGGAACATAGCGAAGCGGGCCTGTAAAGAAGAGCAATACGACCCCCACGGTTCCTGCCGCAACGAGACCGGTGATCTGTGTGCGTCCGCCAGTCGCGTCGCTCATGGCGGTTCTCGAGTCCGCTCCGCTGATGGCGAATCCTTGTGATAGCGCGGAGGCAATATTGGCCGCGCCCAGGGCTGCGAAGTCGCGATCCGCGTCGACGTCATAGTGATTCTTGGAGGCGAAACTTCGAGACGTCAGCATCATGCTGGAGAACGTGACTAGCGCCAGGCCCGCAGCGTCTCCGAACAATGTTGGTACCAAGTGGAGTGAGAACTGTGGAATACGAATGGAAGGGAGCCCGGCAGGCACTGTCCCCACGGTCTGGACTCCCTGTTGCTCTAAGCCCAACAGCCGCACCACCAAGACGGCAAGAACCATGGCTACAAGTGGCGCCGGAACCTGCTTCACCAAGCGCGGGGTAATTAGGAGAACCGCGAAAGTACCTAATCCGACAGCGAGTGTGGGACCGTGCGTCAGGCCTAGTTTGGAAAGGAATTCCCACAGACGAGGAATGATTCCCCCTGCTGAAATGGGGAATCCACATATCTTTCCAATCTGACCAAGAATGATGCTCAGAGCGATGCCGTTCAAAAAGCCCACGAGAATCGGCTTGGAGAGAAAGTCCGCCAAAGCGCCCAATCGAAGAAAGCTCGCTCCAATGCACAGCACGCCGGCGAAGAGCGCCAGGGTCACAGACAAGGAACCGTACAGCTCTTCGTTCCCGGCGGCCAACGGCGTGACTGCGGCGGTTATCAGCGCGCACGTCGCGGCGTCCGGGCCCATGATCAGCTGCCGGGAAGTTCCGAAGATGGCATAAGCGACAAGAGGAAGAATGCTGGAATAAAGTCCTACTGCAGGATTGAATCCGGCGAGTTGCGCGTATGCTACACCCACGGGCAAAGCAACCGCAGCCACGGAAAGGCCTGCAATCAGATCATGCGGAAGGTTTTTTCGATCATACGGCAGGAGCATCGCCAAGCCTGGCGCGAAGCGTGAGAATCTTCCTCCCCGATTCACTGTGTCGGAGTTCTCCAGCACCGTCCAGACAACCACGTCAATATTTCTCCGGAACAAAATGGCGTCCGCGCAAGGAAGTCTGGTCGTCGTATCTTCCCTTCTCCGAGCGTTTTGGCAACTTCACTTTCTCCCGCGGGGCTTTCTTGTAAGGAATCAAGCTGAGGAAATGGGAAATGCAGTTGAGCCTTGCTTGCCGCTTGTTATCGGAGCGGACCAGGTACCACGGAGCGTGCTTCGAATCTGTGGCTTCAAGCATCCTGTCCCGAGCGCGGGAGTAGTCGTACCAGCGGCAGAAGGACTCCAAATCCATGGGACTGAGTTTCCATTGGCGAAGAGGGTCCGCGATTCTCGCCTCAAAACGGCGTTCCTGTTCTTTCTTACCAACCTCCAACCAATACTTGACCAGCAGGATTCCCGCATCCACAACGTATTTCTCAAACTCCGGGCAGACGGCGAGGAATTGCCGGTATTGTTCCTTGCTGCAAAAGCCCATGACGTGCTCCACCCCAGCCCGGTTGTACCAGCTTCGGTCGAAAATGACGATTTCGCCGGCGGCGGGAAAGTAGTGGAGATAGCGTTGAACATACATTTGGGTCTTTTCACGATCGGACGGAGCGGGCAAGGCTATCAGACGGAAGACCCGCGGGCTGACGCGCTCCGTGAGCGCACGGATCGTGCCCCCCTTACCGGCAGCGTCACGCCCTTCAAATACGACAATAATGCGCAAGCCCTTGTACTTGACCCAGTCCTGAAGCTTGCAGAGCTCGGATTGGAGCTTACGAAGCTCCTTTTCATATTTCTTTCTCTTTAGTGGAGACTCATCCTGTGATTTCTTTTCCTTAGCCATGGAGATTTCCTCCTTGATCGGAGCGAATAAAATTCATTGGAGCCAGAGTGACCTCTTAAGCAGTCGCCAGTCTCATTTCCAAATGACCCGTGTGGCTACATCGCGAGGAATTCCCCCTTTGAATTCCCCGCGGAAACCGTACTTTACGGGGTTGGAGTCCCTGTTGCCACGGGTGGCGTCCCCGTGGCGTTGGTCCACTGCGTGTCACTCAGGTTCCACCCGCCCCCGAGGGATTGATAAAGGTTGACCAGTGCCAGTTTGCGGCCGAGGTCGTAATTCACCGACGCGCTCTCGGCAGGATACATTTGAATCTGCGCATCAATAATGTCGAGATAGCTGGACAGGCCGCTATCGTAGCGGATCGTCGAGAGGCGGACCGACTCTCGATAAGCGTCAACGGAAGCGAGTTGCTCGCGATAAGCATTGGCCAGCTGATAGTGAGCGGAGAGCGAAGTGGAGACCTCTCCAAATGCCTGAGTCACTGCTTTTTCGAAGGAGATCTTCGCCTGATCGCGTTGGGCAAGCGAAGCATTGTATTGGTTCTTCAGGCGGCCGCCGGTGAAGATGGGGCCCGCGAGGTCGCCTCCCAAGCTCCACGCCTTGCCCGCTCCCGTTAGTTCAGACAATTGAGGACTTACTCCGCCAAATAATCCGGACAAGGAAATTGTGGGGAAGAAGTTCGCTTTGGCGACGCCTACGTTTGCATTAGCCGCAATAAGATTCTGCTCGGCCTCTCGCAGATCCGGACGCCGCTCCAAGAGAGATGCGGGCAAACCGGCTGGCACATCGGGCGGGTCGTATTGATCCGCGAGTGCGGATCCGCGAGCGATGGGTCCCGGATTGCGCCCAAGAAGCAGATCAAGTGCATTCTCTTGAGCAACAATCTGCCGTTCGATGTCAGGAATGGTCGCCGCTACGTTCGAAAGAGCAGCCTGGGCCCGGGAAGTTTCGAGCCCCGAGGCATAACCACCTTCAAATCTTTTCTGAAAGATGTCCAGAGTGTCTTGAAAGCTCTTCACGGTTCGATGAGAAATCTCCAACTGCGCGTCCAGAGCGCGCAACTGGAAGTATCCTTGTGCCACTTGCGACATAACCAAAAGACGGACATCGCGCCGGGCTTCTTCACTGGAGAAATATACGGCGCGTTGGGCGTCTGTCATTCGTCGAATACGGCCAAACAGATCGATTTCCCAGAACGTGGTGAAACTGTACGAGTAGTAGGTGTGGTTGGGTATGACCAGCGACTTCGTCCCGGCAATACTGGCGTCGTAGCCTACCTGGGGATAAAACTGCGAGCGGGTCACACCCAGTAATGCCTGCTGTTCCTCCACGCGCGCCACGGCCAGTTGCAGGTCATAGTTGTGCGCCAGCGCCTCGCGGATGAGGGCTTGCAACACGGGGTCTTTGAACAAGTCCCACCATGACTGATCCGCAATGGAAATCTGTTTGGCCTGCTCTTCCGTGTAGAAGCTGGCAGGAGGATGAAACGTCGGGCGATTGTACTTGGGACCAAGGTTGCAACCGGTCAGGATGAGAAGGGGAAGAAGTATGACTGCGACTGTTTTTCGCATCAGTCGTGCCCTCCCTCCAGCGCAGGCTTGCCAGGAACCTCGACAGCAGGTTTCTTCTTGCCGATGCGTTCAAACAATACGAACAACACCGGCACGAAGAAGATACCCAGGGCGCTTGCCGTGGACATACCCGTGATCACCGAACTCCCCAACACTTTTCGGCCAATGGCCCCGGCACCCTTTGCTGTCCAGAGAGGAACGCATCCAAGGATGAAGGCGAACGAGGTCATTAGAATTGGGCGCAGACGCTGCTTACCACCTTCCAGAGCGGCCTCGACGAAGTCCCTTCCTTTGTGGTGTTCCAGGATCGCGAACTCGACGATCAGGATGGCGTTCTTGGCAGTCAATCCAATCAACATGATGAGCCCGATCTGAGCGAAAACATTGTTGTCAAACTTCCGAAGGATCAGGCCGGCATACGCGCCAAGAACGGCCACCGGAACAGACAGAAGAACGCTGAAAGGCAGCGACCAGCTCTCGTACAAGGCCGCCAGAATAAGAAAGACGAACAGGAAGGACATGCCAAAAACCATTGCCTGTCCCCCTTCCGCCTTCTTCTCCTGATAGGACATGTCGCTCCACGCGTAACCAAACCCGTTGGGAAGTACTTCGTTTGCTACCTGTTCCATCGCCGCCATCGCCTGGCCTGAACTGTACCCCGGCGACGGAGAGCCATTGATTTGAATACTGCGGAATAGATTGAACCGGTTTGTGTATTCCGGCCCGGACACTCGCTTGATTGTGACCAGGGAGGCCAGCGGCGTCATGTCGCCCTTCGCATTTCGAACATAGAAATTGTTGATCTTGTCGGCGCTGGTGCGATATTCCGGCTCCGCTTGCAGATACACCTTCCACTGGCGCCCGAAGCGGTTGAATTGGTTCACGTAAGCTCCACCGAGAAACGCCTGCAGCGTTTGGTATACCTCTGAGAACTGCAGACCCTGCTTAAGGACACGATCCTGGTCGACATCGACATAGAGTTGCGGCACGGAAGGACGGAAGGTGCTGACAAGCGAAGCCAGCTCGGGCCGCTTTCGCGCGGCGAGGGTCAGTTTGTCCAACATTTCGGAGAGTTGCTCGACGGTCCCACCGCTCCGATCCTGCAGCATAAAGGTGAATCCGCCGGCAGTGCCAAGGCCAGGAATCGCAGGAGGTCCGAAGGCAAAGGCCATAGCCTCTGGAATTTCACTCCTCATTTTCGCGTTCAGAGTCCGAACAAGGCCAGTAGCAGAAAGCTCCTCAGTATGGCGTTCTTCCCATGGATCGAGCGCAACAAAGTAGAAACCAGTGTAGGAGGCTGACGTATTGGAGAGCAGGCTGAAGCCGGAAATGCCGCTGTAAGCATGTATTCCGTGCGTATGCTCGAGAAGGTCATCAACCTTGCGCATGACCGCATCGGTGCGCTGCAGCGAAGCGGCATCGGGCAGTTGTATCTGGAGGAAAGCGTAGCCTTGATCTTCTTCCGGGATGAAACTGGTGGGTAGGCTCTTGCCCATCATGACGGCAATTACAGAGATGCCCACTAGAATGAGTATGGCGAGAACCCAGCGGCGAATAAGGACGTGGCTTAAGCTCACGTAGCCTTCTGTCATTTTTCCGAACCAGCGGTTGAACCAATCGAAGAATTTTCCAAGGGGGCCTTTGCTCTTCTTCCGATGGCGTAACAAAAGTGCAGACAGCGCGGGCGAGAGCGTCAATGCATTGAAGGCAGAAATGAGGACCGATATGGCAATCGTTATCGCGAATTGTTGGTTCAACAGGCCCTTAATTCCGCCCAGTGCCGCCATCGGCACGAATACAGAGGAAAGAACGAGCGCGATGCCGACCACAGGCGCGGAGACTTCTTCCATGGCCTTGAAGCTCGCTTCCTTAGGTGACAGTCCATGTTCGATGTGAACTTCAACAGCCTCGACCACTACGATGGCATCGTCGACCACAAGGCCAATCGCAAGAATAAGACCAAAGAGAGAGAGTGTGTTGATGGAGAAGCCCAGCATCGGGAAGATAGCAAACGTGCCGATGAGCGAGACGGGCACTGCCAGCAACGGGATCAAAGTGGCGCGCCAGTTCTGAAGAAATAGAAACACCACAATAATGACCAGGACGATGGCCTCAATGAGCGTCGTGACGATCTCCTTCATGCCTTCCGTGATAGGCAGGGTGGTGTCCATGGCAACGGTGTATTCCAGGTCCTGAGGAAAGCGATTCTTCAGTTCCTCCATCTGCGCTTTCACCTGCTTCGCCACCGCCAACGCGTTGGAACCTGGAGCCTGGTAGACGCAGACGATCACAGCGGGCTTTTTGTTGTATCGCGCAATTTGTTGATAGACCAGGGACCCCAGTTCGATCCGGGAGACATCTTTTAACCTGACGGTGGAACCATCTGGATTCTGGCGGACGATGATGTTTCCAAACTCCTCCGCATTTTGCAGGCGGCCAGGTGCACGAACGGCATAGGTGAACTGTTGTCCCTTGGGCGCAGGCTCGCCGCCAATCTGCCCTGCCGGATTTACCGCACTCTGCTGCTGGATGGCATTGCTGAGGTCGGAAACCGTCATGCCGAGCTTCGTCAATTGATCGGGCTTGACCCAGATGCGCATAGCGTAGTCGGATGCGCCAAAGTTCGTGACTTGCCCGACTCCAGGAACACGCAGGAGAGCATCATTGATGTTGATGGTCGCGTAGTTTCCCAGGAACTGCCCGGTATAGGTTCCATTGGGAGAGTAGATGGAGAGGACAAGCAGCGGAAGCCCCATCAGTTTCTTGACAGTGACGCCGTACTGGTTGACGGAAGTGGGGAGGTTCGGGCTGGCTTGGGACACACGATTCTGCGTATTGACCTGGTCGATGTCGACGTTCGTGCCGACATCAAACGTAACCTTGAGGGTCATCGTGCCGTCATTCGCGTTCGTCGACATCATGTAGATCATGTTGTCCACGCCATTCATTTGCTGCTCGAGCGGCGTTGCGACGGACTGTTCAATCGTGAGCGCGTCAGCCCCTGTGTACGTGGCAGATACGTTGATCTGGGGAGGAACGATGTCCGGCAGTTGGGCGATGGGCAGTTTCGTCATTGCCACCAAACCGCCGATTACAGTGATGATGGAGATAACGATGGCAACGATGGGCCGATTAATGAAAAATTTAGCCATAGCTACTTCCCACCCGCCGGCGCGTTGGCCTGAGTATCTTTGAAGGGTGAAGGGGCAACGGTCATCCCGGTCCGCACACGTTGCAATCCATCAACAATCACGGATTCTCCCGGTTCCAGGCCGGAGTCGACGACCCACATGTCACCAAATTGAGGACCGAGTTTTACCGTCTTAATGGTCACCTTGTTATCGTTGGATACGACGCCCACCTGATAAATGCCTTGCAGCTCGGAAACGCACTGCTGCGGTATGAGAAAAGCATTTTTTCGGAGTTCTGTGACCGCCCGGATGCGCCCATATTGTCCCGGCCGCAGCACGTTGCCCGGGTTGGGAAACTCTCCGCGGACCTGAATGGTTCCTGTGCGGGAGTCCACCTCGCGGTTCAGGAAAAGGACACGCCCCCGTTGAGGGAAGGTCGTCCCATCGCCCAGAATCAACTGCAGATTCTGTGTCGCTGCTTGATTCGATTTGTCTCGCGTAAATCGCAGGTAATCCTGCTCCGCAATACTGATGTCCACATAGATAGGCTGCACATTCGATACAGTGGCCATCACCGTGTTGGGCGTCATCAGGTCACCGACTGCAACTTTCGCAACGCCGGCGATGCCCGAGATCGGCGAACTAACCGTCGTCCAAGTAAGGTTCAGCTTCGCGTTGTCCAGAACGGCCTGATCCGCGTCAACAGAGGCAGCCGCGGCGCGCGCCGAACTTTGCGCTTTATCCAGTTCTGCCTGACTCACCGCCCTTTGGGCGACCAGGGGTGTGTAGCGGTTCACATCAATCTGAGCTTGAGCGAGAGCCGCCCGGGCACGCTCTAGATTTCCAGTGGCCTGTTCCACGGCCGCTTGAGCCTGACGCTTGTCGAGCTGGAACAGTGCTTGGCCCTTATCCACATAGGAGCCCTCGTTATACAGCCGCGTAAGCAAATATCCTTCCACTTTGGGGCGAATGTCCGCATCGGTGTTCCCTGCCATCGTCCCCACCCACTCCTGATAGATGGGCACGTCTCTTTGAATGACAGCTGTCACGGTCACGCCAAGAGGAGGCGGAGGCGGTGCTTCCGTTTTCGAAGAACATCCCCCACAAACTGTCAGGGCGATCACCAATATGCTCACAAGGGTGGGCGTGCGGAAATGAAAGTCGTTTCTCATTCGTTAGGCCTCCGGATAGCCGAGAAAGACCGGCAGAAATACGACAACTACAACAGATCGAATCCTGACACACCTAGGGGAACTCCTAGGTGGACAGGTCCTTACGCAAAGCCATGAGTGATCTGCCTCCGTAAATCGGCCTGGGATCTGTGTGGGCGGAAGGGATCCAGGCGTGCCTGTAGCAGTTCGAAGAACAATTCACGGAATGCTACTGAGCTTTAACTGTGGTGGAAGGGTACCTCATCTATGGGCTTTTGCCCATACTCTTTTGCAGCTCCTCACCGAAGGCAGAGGAGCGAGCGATAGCATGGGAATCCACTAGAGCAGCGTGGATCGATCACCAACTGCAATAGGGCTTGGTGCGGCGACTTGTGCCGCTGCTAAACATCTAGTCAACGTCGTTCCCGTAACCTGAGACTCTCTTGAGCCAAATCTGATTCCGCCGTCCAAGGTGGTGTTGTAAACTGCATAAAGCGGCCGGTACATAGTCCGGTTCAACCCAAAACATCGGAAAGCTCCCTCGGAGGTCGGAAAAAGTACATACATGCTCTCCGGCAAACGGATTCGTATCCTAAGTGTTGAGGATCATCCGGTGTTCCGCGAGGGGCTGGCCACCATCATCGGTTCTCAGCAGGATATGCTTCTCGTGGCTCAGGCAGCCAATGCTGTCGAAGCCCTCGATCAATTCCGCCGCCACCGTCCCGATGTCACCCTGATGGACTTGCGCCTGCCTGGGATCAACGGAACAGATGCTCTCATCTCCATCCGGGGAGAGTTCCCCAACGCTCGCGTCATTATATTGACCAGTTCAGATACCGATGCGGAGATCCGCCAGGCTCTGCGGGCGGGCGCCTCCGCCTATGTACTAAAGAGCATGCCCAAGAATGAGTTGTTGAACGTGATTCGATCCGTACATTCGGGGCAACGGTTTATCCCATCGGAAATTGCGTCGCGCCTTGCGGAGCATATGGCAGAGGACGATCTCACACCGCGCGAACTCGAGGTGCTCCAACTCATCGGCACTGGTCATCGTAACAAGCAGATTGCAGACGAATTGAACATATCGGAAACCACCGTAAATTTTCATATCAAGAACATCGTGGACAAGCTGGGCGCCAATGACCGGACCCATGCGGTAACTATTGCGCTTCGGCGAGGATTGCTCAAAATCTGATCATCGGTTACGTAATATTCCAGAAGTCTGGGGCGTGAAAACCATTCCAATTCCCCCGGAAAAACGCTCCAGGTTGATCGCCAGACCTGTAGAAAACTATAGGCGAGCTACTGCAGAATCCTACGTGGGAAACAGTGTCTCAATTGTCTAAAATCGTTTGCGAAATTGCGCCTTGGATGGCTATTCCTAGAGGCACGAAAACGCTCCCGGCTTGACGCTCTATTGCACATCACCACGATCAGAAGCGGTCTTCGCCATAGGTGCAAAGGCATATTTATGCGAGCTTTGAAATTTTGCTCCGCCCTGCTGCTCCTTGTGGCCGCTGGCAGGGCCTTCCCACTCGATCCTCACAAGCTCCTTTCTCAGTATGGCCATACGGCGTGGCGAGAGCGGGACGGTTTCATCGTTGGGGCCATCGCGATTACCCAAACGACGGACGGTTACATTTGGGTCGCCACAAGGACCGGGCTGGTGCGATTCGATGGCGTGACGTTCACGCCCTGGGTGCCGAAGAAGGGCCAACTGCCTAGCCGGGGGTTTTCGTACCTTCTCGGCGCGCGGGACGGCAGCCTTTGGATTGGGACTTCCGGCGGCTTGAGCCGTATGAAGAACGGCGAGGTGTTTGATTACGCGATGGGCGGCTCGGGAATTAGCGCCGTCTTCGAAGATCCCGCCGGGGAGATCTGGTTCACCCGGTATCGCTTTAGCGATGGAAAAGGCCCGCTCTGTCACGTAATCGGCAAGGATGTCAAATGCTACGGAGAAGCGGACGGCGTCCCCGGCCGCTATGGCTTGGGATTAACTCAAGACAGCACAGGCCACTTCTGGGTTGGATGCGGCGGCGCGCTCTGCCGGTGGGTGCCCGGCTTTGGTGAAGTCTATCTCCAGAAAGAAGCAAGGCCTTCATCGGGAGCGGGTGGCGATGGCGTTGTTGATGTCGTAGCCGACCCCTCGGGCACGGTCTGGGCGTCGCTCGATGGCATCGGACCCACACTTGGCGTGCGTTATTTCTCCGGTGGAAAATGGGCCAGCTATGCCGTGCCAGGTTTTGACGGAGCCACGGTCCGTTCGCACACCCTGTTCATGGACCGCGAGCACTCCTTGTGGGCTGGCACGGAATCGCAGGGGCTCTACCACGTGCACGATGGAGTGGCCGACCACTATGGACCGGCGAATGGATTGTCGGGTAGTTCCGTAAGCAGCATTTATGAAGACAGGGAGGGAAATCTCTGGGTCACCACGGATGGCGGATTGGATGTGTTCCGGGACTCTCCCGTGGTTACCTTCTCAACGAACGAAGGACTATCCGGCGCTGGTATTCCGGCCGTGCTCGCATTGGGGAACGGGTCCGTATGGATTGCCAATATAGGAGCAGTGGACGTGATTGGTCCCGGTGGCGCCTCGCGAACTACTCCGCTTCGCGGCCTGCCCGGGCAGAACGTGTCGAGCATGTTTCAGGACCAGTCCGGAAGAGTCTGGCTAGGGATTGATAAGAAACTCACCATTTACGAGAACGGCCGTTTTCTGGAAGCGCGGAATTCAGACGGCAAACCGCTGGGGCTCGTCGGGGAGACAAGGGCGATCATCGAGGACGTCCACGGAAACATTTGGGCCCTGATCACTTCCGGCCGGCATCATATTCTCCGCATAGAAGGCCTGCGTGTGGTGGAGAACATCCCGCTGGATGAATCCATTCCCGGGGCCACGTTTCTTGCTGCCGACCGCGAAGGGGGCATCTGGATCGCCGCCGGGGACAAGCTCGCACACTACGTCAACGGAAAGTTTGCCGTCTCTTCGTTGGAAAATGGCGGCAGCAAAGCCAGAATCTTCAGTATTTTTGTGGATTCCGACAACAACGTCTGGGCCGCGGGCGGCAACGGTCTTTATCGTGGAAGAAATGGCCAGTTCACGGTAATGGACAGCCGGAATGGCCTTCCTTGCTCCCAGATCGCATCTGCCATCTCGGATGACCATGGCTCGTTCTGGCTCTATGCCCAATGTGGACTCCTGAGAATTCCCGCATCGGACATGGCTGCTTGGCAGGCATCTCCGGAAAGCAAAGTCTCGTCGATGAGTTTTGGCTTATTGGAGGGCGCTCCGCCACCTTCCCGCGGCGAGAACCAGCCGAGAGTAACGATGTCCCCCGATGGCCGGCTTTGGTTCGCGAACGGCTTGAACGTCGCGATGATTGATCCGAACCGCTCGTACACGAACACCGTTCTTCCTCCCGTGCACATCCAGGAAGTGATCGCGGACCATAAACCATACGAACTGGATGCGGAGCTTCAGATTCCTCCTCTCGCGCGCGATCTGGAGATCGACTACACTGCCCTGAGCTTCGCCATTCCGCAAAAAGTTCTCTTCCGGTACATGCTCGAAGGGCGCGATTCCGCATGGCAAGAGCCCGGCACGCGGCGGCAAGCTTTCTATAGCGACCTGCGCCCGGGCAAGTATCGTTTCCATGTCATCGCCTGCAACAACGACGGCACGTGGAACAACGAGGGCGCAACGCTTGACTTCAGCGTCCTTCCCGCGTGGTACCAGACCAAACTGTTCCGCATTCTTTGCGCAGCGACAGTCATTCTTATCGGATGGATGCTCTACAGGCTCCGCATGCGCCAGATCGCCTCCGCTATTGCCGTTCGTTTCGACGAGCGGTTGGCGGAACGAACGCGCCTGGCGCGGGAACTCCACGACACGCTCCTGCAGACGATCGAAGGCAGCAAGATGGTTGCCGACGATGCTCTCGATGATTCGTCAAATTCCGACCGGATGCACGGCGCCATGAAGCAATTGTCATCCTGGCTGGGAAAAGCCATTGATGAGGAGCGGGCCGCACTTCTTTCCCTGCGAGCTTCGACCGCCGAAACCAATGACCTTTCTCAAGCGTTGCAGCGCGTGCTGGATGACTGTCTCCTCCGCGGGTTCTCGCAGGTAGACCTCAAAGTTGAAGGTGCTCCCCTGGACATGCACCCCATCGTGCGTGACGAGATCTATCGCATCGGTTATGAAGCAATCCGCAACGCCTGCGAGCACTCCGGCGGTGACCGCGTGGATGTGCGGCTCATTTACTCGCGGGACCTCGCTCTGATCGTGCGCGACAATGGCAAGGGGATCTCTCCCGGCGTGGTAGCTCACGGGACAGCAGGTCACTTTGGTTTGCAAGGAATGCGCGAGCGGGCCGCGCGGATCGGCGGCAAGTTGAATCTCACTTCCGCCGCAGACTCCGGGACTGCGATCGAACTGATCGTTCCAGGAAAGATTGTCTTCCAGGGAAAGCCGCGCGGCAGCGTGGGCTTCCTGAACAAACTCAAAGATTTAATGGGCCTGAACCGGACCTCCGGTAGTGGTTCTCATACCTAACCATCCCGTGGTATCCCACACCTGTAGAAAAATCTAGCCCCCTGGCTGTACTTCCTGGGGTGTACAAAAAACTTAGAAGAGTGCAATTTGTCTGCATCGTCCTTGGATTCTCATTCGAAGGATGGACAGAACACCGGTTCGATGAACACTTTTAAGGAGTAACGATCATGGCTTGTGGCTATACGGTTCAACCATACGATGAAACGGAAGGGGCCGCTACCTTTGGCCAGGGAGGCCAGACCCGCTCCGTCCTTGGGGTCTCACCCGATGCTTCCAGAGAAGGCTCAAATCCCTGGGAGGCACAGGATTCCTTCAAAGAGATTGTCGGCTTCGAAGGATCCCTGAAGAATGTCCTGGATCTCGTTCGGAGGGTCGCGCCGACGGACTCCACCGCTCTCATCGAAGGCGAAACCGGAACAGGAAAAGAACGCATCGCCACTGCTATTCACGAATGCAGCCGCCGGCGTGGCCGACCCTTCGTCAAGCTGAACTGCGCGGCCATTCCGCACGGATTAATCGAGAGCACGTTGTTCGGCCACGAGCGCGGCGCCTTCACAGGGGCCCTGACGCGCAAGATGGGCCACTTCGAAGCGGCAAACAACGGCACGCTCTTTCTGGATGAGATTGGAGACGTTTCCCTGGAGCTCCAGGCAAAGCTCTTGAGAGTCCTACAGGACCAGGAGTTCGAAAGGCTGGGGAGCACGCAGAGCGTGCGCGTCAACGTCCGCTTGATTGCCGCCACCAACCGCGATCTGGCCAATATGGTCGCGCAGAAGCGCTTTCGCGCCGACCTCTATTACCGCCTGAACGTCTTTCCCATCCGTATCCCTGCCTTGCGGGACCGTTCCGCTGACATCCCGCTGCTGGTCGAGCACTTTGTGCGGCAGTTCGCCGGCAAAATGGGCAAGCAGATTGACGAGATTCCTTCGAAAGTAATGGAGGTCCTCATAAACTATCCCTGGCCGGGGAACATTCGGGAGTTGCAGAATTTTATGGAACGCTGCGTTATTTTGACGGCCGGCCGGGTCCTCTTCGCTCCGGTGGACAGCCTGAAAGGAGTCCAGGAATCCTCACACCTGGACTCCGGCCTGACCATGGCAGAGGCAGAGCGCGACCACATCCGCAAGACTCTGGAGAAAACACAATGGATCGTCGCCGGCCCCAAGGGAGCCGCCGCCCGTCTCGGCGTTAAAAGGTCCACGCTCTACTTCCGCATGCGCAAACTCGGCATCTCGCGTCCGTTCCAGATGGGATCGCCCGTGGTCGACTCGTTGTCGTAATCCAGGGTCTCATCGTCGGCAGTTGTTTACGTGGTAGGGGCGGTGGGGATCGAAAAACAACGCCGAATGGAATTTCTGTACCACGGTCAAGTAGCCTTGCGTCAATACTGCGGGCTATGCCGCGCTTGAACGAAATCCCGGAATCAGGAATGGTACTCGTCGTTTGTATTCGCGGTAATCACTGCCGTAGCGCAGTTCCAGCTCGACTTCTTCGAAGTACTTAAGGTTGAAGGCGTGTGCCGGTATCAGAAGGAGAACGGTAACGCAGGTGAGATAGGTTGACCCGGCCAGCAGGGAGATCGCTACGGCAACCAGGTAATAACCGAGCGACATTGGATTTCGCATCCACTTGTACACAGCACTCTGAACCACAGCTTCGGTCAATTTGAATGCGGCAGCACCGCGTCCAATCCTCTTCAGGGCTGCGTTGGACGCACTGAATAGGTAGATGCCGGGAATCAAAAACAGCACTCCGATGACGGCGTCCGCGGTTCGGTATGGCAGAGGATGTATTCCCAAAAGTTCATCGAAATGCGTCAGCCCTGGATATAAAAAGCCGAGTAGGCTCGGCAGGCCGAGGCAAACCCAATAGAGGAGATGGCTCACTCTGCTAATTCGTTCTGCGAAGCACTTTTCTGGTTTTCGGCGTAACGCAATACCTAGGATGACTGTTCCCAAGGTGAACGCGAAGATACCACACAGTTGGTACCAAACTACCAGCCATCCCAACTTCACGTCCGTTTCTCCTTGTCGGCTGACTCTCCCTGGCGTAGACGCAGGAGGCAAAAAAAGAATATCCAGTTGTTCTTTGGCTTGGTAACACGGCGATGATACCGCAGCATTATTGGCGTGAACAGCGATTACACTAAACAGGGCGATTGACTGAGATGTCGGATAATGCGTGTCGGCTCAGACGGTCGACGCGACACCCCTCTAGGCGCTTGACCCCATGCTGCTTTTCCAGACGGGCTCGTCTCCAGGGCTGTATTCAATTTGTGAATTTCAGGATTGTTTCGGGGTTGCCGACTCGCTCAGAACCTCTGTCCGAAAACGCCGTCAAGACCGACTGTGCCCGGCCCTTCGACAAGCTGGGAGCCGCCCGCCGCACCCACGCCGTCCAGCGCGGCAAAGGAATAGGCCTCCTGCCGTGACCGCGTCACCCGAAAGCACGATTTCCGCTCCATTCCTGCAAAATCATCCGAAAGGATGACGACATCCGGCCCTGTTAACCGCACAATGGCCCCATCCTCAGTCGCACCAGGAGCCTCACCTGAAGAAAACCGTTCTCACGTTCGGCCTCATCGCCGCCCTCATCAT
>Ga0187780_10000521_pt1 | contig 28953 bp, 23 predicted proteins | sample 1015_Q2_SP10_20__FD_132429 | JGI IMG/M metagenome (GOLD analysis project Ga0187780, IMG submission 132429) | Tropical peat soil microbial communities from peatlands in Department of Meta, Colombia - 1015_Q2_SP10_20_MG | ecosystem: Environmental > Terrestrial > Soil > Wetlands > Peat | place... | reverse complement strand
CCAGCGTCGGCACCCCCATCGACGTGCCAGACCCCATCACTGTGATTCGTATCGCTTCCGCCATTACCCTATTCTACCCAGTTCATCGTTGAAAGGAGGCCGTTCCACTCTCTTAAACTCCGCAAAACAAAAACGGCGCGATCTTCGTCGCGCCGCCCCCATCAATCTGTCTTGGTAATGCCAGTTCTCCGTGCCTCTGTGGCGAAACCCTCTACCTCTTCTCGCCCTTTGCCTGCGCCGTCACCTTTGCCATCTCGGCTGCCATGGCCTTCTGTACTTCCAGGTAGGTCAACTTCAATTTCCCCAGCAGATCCAGCAGCATTTCCGACTCTTCCGGCGCCAGGTTTCCCGTGGTTTTCTGCTGCAGCGCATCCAGCATGTCGATCAGCTCCCGCGCTGCATCGGGATCGATCATCGGCTGCCCGGTATTCGGGTCGGCATACGCTCCCAGCACCATCGCAGCGTTGCTTCCGATCATCCGCACCAGATTCTCAAAGGCCGCGAGCTTTTTGGGTACATCTGGCGCGGGCTTGGCCGCTTCGGCCTTGGCATTTGCCGCCGCGGCTTTCGCTTCCTTCACCTCTTCACGCTTCGCCTCGCGCTCCTGTTCCTCCACGACTTCCTTGCGGATTTCGCCCTCGGCCGTGAATGGCCGCCGGTCAATTACCTTGAATCCCTCGTCTTTGTTCTCCGACACGTCAAATTTCCTCTCAGTGAATTTCTACCCAGTCTAACACGGGAAGGGAACTGCCCACCCCCTGCAGCGGGTCCGAAACCAGCATGTAGCCCTATGTATCTTCGTAGCTAATCCCCATATCCGATGCACCCACCATGCTATTCTGTACGTCTAATTAACAAAACTATGCGCCGCTTCCCCATTCTTCTGATCGTTCTTGCCTTTACCTCTGCCGTCCATGCGCGTCAATTTACTACGGCCTCCTCCTTCCCTCCCTTTGAGAAATGGCGCACCGCCGTCCTTTCCGGCGATTCCGAGGCCATTTCCGCGCTTTACACGCAGTCTCCCGCCCCTCAGATCACCGGTCCCGGCAAGAAGCCCATTGCTCCGGCAGATGAAATAGCCTTCTGGTCCGCCTGGAAGTCCCAGGGACTCACCAATCTGTCCGCGCAAATCGTCCAGCAAGATCAACCCAGTCCGGACATTCACACCGTCGTTGTACAGCTTACCCTTACCTTCAAGAAGGGAACTACTCCTGCCAAGCAATTCGTCGCCATGCAGCAGAACTGGTTCCGGCAAGGCGACCGATGGTACCTCGGGATCGTCAGCCGGTCCGCCGCCACGCGCCTCCGCCAGCCTCTTGAGAACAAGGAAATCTATCCCCAAAATGTCGATGCCAGCCAGGAAATTGCCGAAACGCTGCGCGCCGCGGCCGCCGCCCACAAGCGCGTCCTAATCGTCTTTGGAGGCAACTGGTGCTTCGATTGCCACGTCCTTGACGAGGCGTTCCACTCGCCCGAAATCGCACCCACGCTCAACAAATCGTTTCTTGTCGCGCACATCGACATTGGCCAGATGGACAAGAATCTCGATATTGCCAAGAAATACGATATCCCTCTCGAGCGCGGTGTCCCCGCTATTGCCGTCCTGGACTCCGACGGCAAGCTCCTCTTCAGCCAGAAGCGCGGCGAATTCGAAGCCGCCCGTTCCATGGCGCCCGAAGATATCCTCGCCTTCCTCAACAAGTGGAAGCCCACCGCAGCTGCAGTCACCCACGGCCCCGCCAGGTAACCGGCCCAGTCTATTTGTGCCTTCTGTGTCGTACTCTTCTACTTCTTATTTCTTTCACGCCTTTGCTTCTTCACGCTAAACTCTGTCCCGTATCCCAAGGAGCTCCCCATGCATCGCTCGGGTTTCTTCGCCCTTCTGGCTTTTCTGTTCGTCCTCCCCGCAACGCTTCCCGCCCAAACCGACAAGCCCGCCCCCAATGAGAAACTCAGCGCAGAAGACAAACTCACTGTCATGGGGAAGCTCACCCGCATCATGGCCATCGGGGGAGAAACGTCTGGTTGGGCCATCGAACTAAATCCCGTCCTTACCGTCGAAGGGAAACAGGTCAGCTCCATCGAAGTTGTTGTTGTCGACTCCAAGAAGCTTGAACCTCTCGAAAACAAGACCGTCAAAGCCGTCGGCAGGCTCTCCAACGCCTACGGTGTCGAAACCGGCCAGCGTCCCGTCCTTACCGTGTCCTCGATCAAGCCGGTTAAAGAGAAACCTACCAAAGAAAAACAATAGCCGCCGGCTCATGGCGGCGCGTTTCCGTTACTTGACTACGAACGAACGTCCCTGTTCCCCACTCTCCGTGCTCTCTGTGCCCTCTGTGGTGAATCCTTCTCTTTTCTTATTCCTTCCTCTTTGTCTCTTCTTCTTTCTCTCTCCTTATTTCACCACCCAAAACGCCTGCTTCGCTGGCACAAACTCCACCGGCACATCCTTCACAAAGCCCTTCAACCACTTCGCACACTCCAACATCCCCATCTGCTCGCTTGGAATATGCCCAATCACAATCAACGCCTTCTGCCTACCCTGAGTCACCGCGTCCGCCACATATTCCACGGTCTCCCACTCCCGCGTCTCTCCGATCAGCAGGACTTGGACGTAACTTCTTTCCAGAGCATGTGTCTCCGCCTCGAACCCCGCTGCCCCCGGACTCAAGGCCACCTGCGCCACCTTCATCTCCGGGTCGCCCACCACGCGCACGGTAAGGGAATCCAATTTCTTCGCCACTTCTTCTGCCAACGCCTTCACCGTTGTTTCCGGTAGCACAAACAGGTACTGGCTCTCCGGGTTTTGATACTTTTCCCAGCCTAAGGCGTGCACCGTCCCTGCTTCGATCCCATCTGGCTTTCGCATGTGCCAGTGATCGTGGAAGCGCCAAATCACCATTCCATGCTTCTCGATGAACGCGCGTTTCTCTGCCCAGACTGGATCGTTCTGCGGCATCCCTTCCGGCACGTCCAGGTGCGCGTAAAACGTCGGCTCATGCGTAATGACAAAATTCAAGCCTTTCGCGGACGCCCTCTCCAGCATGTCCATCGTCGCCATCATGGTCACCGCAATCCCAGTCACCGGCGTGTCCGGATTCCCCGCTTTGAACGTATCGACCGTCTCCTCGCTCCACGGCACCGCCGACTGTTTCTGTATTTCCGTCACAATCTCTTTGGCCGTCGGCCTCTTCTCCTGTCCATTTGCGCACGAAGCGCAGATGGCAATCCACCCAAACACCAACCCGACTACTCCCCGGATTCTCATCCCAATCCCCCAATTTCAGCTATGCAATTCGCTAATGAATCCCTCTTCCTGCTTTGTGCGGTGTTTCGTAAGCACCTGATTCCGACGATTTTCTGTTGCGAATATCTATTTTCAATTTCGCTGCTTTCGGGGTTCTACGAGACCTGGTCCTAACCATACCGTTTTCCGTTTCCGCGCCGACTCTCTCGCTGCGTCCAGCACTTCGGCCACAACCACATTCAACCCCAACGAGCCTGGCCCTTCCGGCCTCCGTCCTTCTCGTACCACTGCGCGCAGATAACTCAACTCATCATCCGTCGGCGGCGGCAACGGCTTCGCCTCCATTTTCTCCAACTGTTTCTGCCCCGCTTTCCGAACTTCCAGCGCGTCGCGTCCCACCGTGAATGCTTCCCCGGTTTTCCCGTACACTTCCACATCGCTCCGCCCAAACGGCCAATTCCACGAAGCCTGTACAATTCCCATCGCCTTCGGATACGTCAAAATGATCGTCGCGTCATCATCCACCTTCGGGTAAACATCGGGCTTCATCTGTTGCGTCACGGCCGTTACCGTCAGAGGGCGTTCTCCCCCCATCACCCACGTTATAAAATCCACGCCGTAGCAGCCAAAGTCATAGAGCGCCCCGGCGCCATTCAGCTTTGGGTCCGTCAGCCATCCCAGGAACTCGGGTCCCACCCCGATCTCTTTCGGCCCCATATGACCGTCGTGCGCCACGATCTTCCGCACCTCGCCAAGCGTTCCGTCCGTTGCCAGTTCATACGCCGCGTGGCGGCTCGGCTCCCACGTGGTGAAGTAATTCACCAGCACCGTCATCTTCGTTTCATCCGCCAGTTTTGCAATCACGCGCGCATCTTCCGCGGTCACCGCCAGCGGCTTTTCCATCATCACGGTCAGCGGCTTCGCCCCGCCCGCCTTGCTGTACTTCGCGCAAGTCTCCACCACCTTCCGATGCTCAAATGTATTCGTATAGATCAGTACCGCTTCAGGCTTCGTGGCCGCCAGCATCTCCTCCAAATCCGCGTGATACAACTTTGCATCCAGTCCATACTTCTTCACATACTGATCAAACAGCGCCCGGTCCGGCTCCGCCACTCCCACAATCTCAATATCTGTGCGCTTCACCGCGCCGGACAGAAATCCCTCTGCGTGTCCATGGACGAGTCCTGCAATCACCACCCGCAGTGGCCCGTCGTTCTTTCCCGTTAACGCCTGCGCGGGCATCTGTGCCGCCATAGCCAGACAAATCAACCCAATCAACATCGCGATCATCACCATCGACCTAACCCGTAGCCTCATCCCCATCCTCCTGTTCCCACCGCAATTCACTACTCCTTGCCACCAACTGTCTTCCTCTTGCACTGTTTCACTTTTTCACTCTTGCACTTCTTTCTTCCATTTTCCTTGCCTCTGTGCTTCTCTTACTTCCTCGCCTCTTCAAACTCCCACTCGCCCGACCCTACCTCCTCCACTCTCCCTCCCGGCGTCTTCACCGTCGCTGTCGTATTCGCCGGTACCTCAGCCTTCAACACGAACTTCCCGTCGCGAATCTCCCATCCACTTGCCACTCTCCCGTACTCGCTCTCCACCGACGCCCTCGCGAACGTCAACCCGCCGCCCGGACGTGGCGCAATCACAATGTGCTTATACCCCGGCTGCACCTCATCGATTCCAATCCCCGCCACCACGCTGTACATCCACATCCCGATCGCTCCATACGCATAGTGATTGAACGAATTCATCCCCGGATTCTGAAAACTGCCGTCCGGCTTGATTCCGTCCCAGCGCTCCCAGATCGTCGTTGCGCCCTTCGTCACCGGATACAGCCATGACGGATATTCCGTCCGGTTCAATAGCAAGTAGGCCTCTTTCAGATGCCCCGTATCGCTCAATGCCCAGGTCAAACCGGGCGTCCCCAAAAAGCCTGTTGTCAGATGCTCGAACTTACGCACATCGGCAGCCAGCCGCTCTCCCGCTTCCGCCTTCATTGACTCCGGCAATAAGTTAAACGTCAGCGCCAGCGTGTACGCCGTCTGCGTGTTCGGCGAGAGCCTTCCATCCGGCGTCACAAACTCCCGCAAAAAGGCGCCCTTGATCCTTTCCTCCAGCGCTTGGTATTCCGCGGCTTCTTCCTTCTTTCCCAACACCGTTGCAGTCTTCGCCAGCAATTCCGTCGACCGCGCAAAATAGGCCGTCTGGATAAAATCTTTGTCCGTTGTTGCCCCCGGATAGTCCGAATCCGTTGTCGCGAACGCCAGCCAATCCCCAAACGTAAATCCGGTATTCCAAATATATTTCTCGCCAGCCTGCTTCCGCATGTACTCGACCCATGCCTTCATGCTCGGGTACTGCTCCTCCAACACGCGCTTATCCCCAAACGCCTGATACACCGTCCACGGCACCACCACGGCCACGTCCGCCCAACCCGCCGACGCCGACTCGCCCTTCCTTGTCGTGTGCGACAGGATATTCGGTATCACAAAGGGCACGGCCCCATCGTCCTCCTGATCCAGGGTCACGTCCTTCAACCACTTCTCGTAGAATGCTACCGTCTCGAAATTGAACGATGCCGTTGGCGAGAAGACCTGGGCATCGCCCGTCCATCCCAGCCGTTCATCCCTCTGCGGACAATCCGTAGGCACGTCCAGAAAGTTTCCTTTCTGCCCCCATATGATGTTGTGCTCTAACTGATTCAGCAGGGAACTGGACGATTCGAAACTCCCCGTCCTCTCCATCGCCGAATGTATTACCACGCCTGTGAAATCCTCTGGCTTCACTTCGCCCGGCCAGCCGCTCACCGCCACGTACCGGAATCCTTGAAACGTAAAGTGCGGCTCAAACGTTTCTTCCGCGCCGCCTTTCGCTGTGTACCGGATCGTTTCCTTTGCGCTACGCAAATTCTCCGTATAGAAGTTCCCATCCTGGTCCAGCACCTCCGCATGCCGCAGCGTAATCGTGGTTCCCGCCGGAGCCGTTACGCAAAACTTCACCCAGCCCACCATGTTCTGCCCCATATCCACAACAGTGTCCCCCGCCGGAGTCCGCATCACTTTCACCGCTTTGATCTCTTCGATCTTTTTCACACCGGGACCCACCTCCGCGACCAATCTCGCTTTTGGCGTGTCAATTACTGTTACGCCTTTCCAATCCTTATCGTCGAACCCCGCCGAACTCCATTCCTTCTTCTCCAGACGCGCATCGTATGTCTCCCCATCGTAGATGTCCGAAACCAGCACAGCCCCTGTCGACGCCTTCCACTTTTCATCGCTTCCAACAATCTCCTGTGTTCCATCTACGTATGTGATCGCGAGCTGCGCGAGCACCGCCAACTTAGTTCCATAGCTATTCCGGCCTTTTGTAAACGGCATCCGGCCGCGGAACCAACCGTCTCCCAACATCGCTCCCAGGCAATTCGCTCCGCCCTTAACCATCCCCGTGACATCGTACGTTTGGTACTGAATTCGAAAATCGTAAGCCGTCCATCCAGGCGTGAAATACTGGTCCCCGACGCGCTTCCCATTCAATTCCACCTCGTACAATCCCATCGCCGACACATACAGCCGTGCCCGCTCCACCTTCTTTTTCGCATTCACCGTAAATTCCCGCCGCAACATCGGCGCCGGATTCGATTTTGTCTCATCCTCTGCCAAATCTGGCGTAATCCATTTCGTCTTCCAATCCGCCGCACTGAACAAGCCCATCTCCCACTGAGTGGGGACCTCATTCGACCAACCACTCGCGTGCCCATGGTTGTCCCAAACGCGCACCCGCCAAAAATAAATCCCTCGGCTCGCTAATTCCGGCCCCATGTATTCCACGCCCACCGACGCGTCCGATTTCACCACCCCGCTGTCCCAGACTAGTTTCCCTTGCTGTAACTCCTTCTCTGACAGTGCCACCTGCACTTCATAGCTCGTCTGCAGTACATTTTTTTCCGCGCTCTCCAACTCCCAGCTCAACCGAGGTTTCTGCACATCAATCCCAATCGGATTCGTTTTCCACTCGCACCGCAGCCTCTTTACTCCCAACGTGCCCTGCCCGGACACGCCTGTCGTCCACACCAAAAGCGCGGCACTCGCCACCCACCATCTCCACGATCCGTTCGTCATCGTCCTCTCCCTCCGCCAACCCTCGTTCGTCCTACTGTGAACGCCGCTGGCCTTTTCTGTCCCCGGCGGTTTCTGCAGCCTTTCCTCCTGCTCCTGCCAATTCGTGGAACTCCTTTGCACACCCCTCACCAGCATTCCTACGTCAAGAGACCTAACCCGCCTGCCCAGCTTCAGATAGAGCTTTTGTTGACACCTACGTTTTGGACGCCCAATTGCTCTTTCGCACCACCGTAGTTTTCCTGTCCCCGCTGAGCTTCTACAGTTCCGGGCTCTCCTCCGCCCGTAGTCTCTGAGGAGAGCTTCGACCCAGCCCGCCTCAGTCACCCTGACAAATCGCCGCTCCTCCCCACGGGGAGCGGCGATTTTCCTTTGGGGCGCGGAGCCCAGCTTGCACTGTGCCTGGAAGTGCTCCCGCCTAAGCCACACCAATTCTCCTGCTCCTGCACTCTAATACTCTTACACTTCCTCTCTTCTGCTGGCGTCCCTTCTTCCTAACCTTGTATTTCCCGTGGTCCCCCCGTAATCTACTTTCTTCATGCCCCGTCGCAAACCGAAATCACACCGCTCCAAGTCCCGCCCGCGACGATCAAAACGATTCACTCCCCCGCGAGTCGGCAATGACTTCCAGAAACTAGTCGCCGTCATGTCGCGTCTCCGCGCCCCGAAAGGCTGCCCCTGGGACCGCGAGCAAACCCACGCCACCCTCCGCACGTATCTTATTGAAGAAGCTTACGAGGTCCTCGACGCGCTCGACTCTGCCGATGACGCCAAGTTCGCCGAGGAGCTCGGCGACCTTCTCCTCCAGGTTCTCTTCCACGCGCAAATCGCACATGAAGAGAAGCGCTTCGATATTTCCGACGTCATCCGCGAGATCTACGAGAAGATGATTCGCCGCCACCCCCACGTCTTCGGCACCACCCGAGCCAAAACCGCCGCCGACGTCCTGCGCAACTGGGAACAGATCAAGCAACAGGAACGACAAGCCAAGAAACAGAATGAGGCAGTTGTAAAGAAATCGACTTCCTCTCCCTCCATCCTGGATGGTGTTCCGCGCACTCTCCCCGCACTCTTGGAAGCCCTCCAGCTCACGCGCAAAGCTGCCCGCATCGGATTCGATTGGCCCAACATCGACGGCATCTTTGCCAAGCTCACCGAAGAGACTCACGAACTCCAGGCCATCCTCGCCAACTCCTCCGCGGCGCCCGCGGGTTCCACCATCGAATCGGAACTCGGCGACATCTTGTTTGTCGCCGTCAATCTCGCTCGATTCCTCGACATAGATCCCGAAATCGCCCTCAAAAAAACCAGCTCCAAATTCACTCGCCGTTTCCACAGCATGGAACGCCTCGCTCGCGAACAAGGCACTACTCTCGCCAAAGTTCCTCGGCCTCAAATGGAATCCCTTTGGGACCAAGCCAAACTCCTCGAACTCTCCGCCCCTTCCCATCGCTGATCGCCGTCGCTGGTCGCCATCCACCAAAAACTGATAACTTATTACTGACCACTGAAAACTCTTATGTCCGACATCACCGTTCGTCCCCTTCACTCCCTCGATGACTTTCACCGTTGCGTCCAAATCGCCCGAGCCGTCTGGGCCGACGCCGAACTCGACACCGAACCGCACGTCACCTACGTCATTGCCGATCACACCGGCGGCCAGGTTCTTGGCGCTTTCGAAGACAACGAAATGGTCGGTTTCACCAAGGCTTTCGTCGGACTCCACGATCACACCCCGTATCTCCACTCCCACATGGCCGCCGTCCTTCCGAGCCATCGTGATCGCCACATTGGCCGCCAGCTCAAACTCGCCCAGCGGGAAGACGCCCTTCGTCGAGGTATCCATCTCATCGAGTGGACCTTCGATCCTCTGGAAACCAAGAACGCCCACTTCAACATCAACCGTCTTGGCGCCATCTCCCGCCGCTACATCCCCAATTTCTATGGCATCACCACCAGCCCACTTCACCGAGGCATGCCGACTGACCGTCTTCTCGTCGAATGGCATCTCGATTCCGCCCGTGCCATCGCTGCCATCAACGACCTCGCTTCCGAAACGCGCGGCTGCCCCGCGCGTATCCACCTGCCACCTGTAGAGGAGGGGGAGTCTTCGAGCCCTGCGGCTGCTCCCTTCAGCTCGGAAGGTGGCAGGCTCATCGATCTCCAATCCCGCATCCGCTCCGAATTCATCCAATGGTTCTCCAAGGGCTACGCCGTCACTTCCGTCCACTCGACGCGCTCCGGGGTCGACTACTGTCTCTCTCCCTACGCCGACTTCTAATTGCCTGAACGCTGTGCGCCGGTTGCTGATTTACTTGCATCTCCACTTTGTTTTTCACCAAAAACTGCTAACTTAGGACTGACAACAAAACGGACCATGCGTCTAAATTCTCTAACCCTTCGCGAGATCCATCTCAAACTTGTTACCCCCTTCGAAACCTCGATGGATCGCGTCACCGAACGCCGCATCATCCTTGCCGAAGCTCACGTCGACAACGTTTCCGGCTGGGGTGAATGCACCGCCGGCGAAACTCCTTACTATTGTCCGGAAGACACCGAAACCGCCTGGCACATCCTCAAGAATTTTCTTTGGCCAAAACTCAAAGGCAGGGAACTGGCTTCTGCCGCTGACGTTTGGGCTCTCCTCGAACAGATTCGAGGGCACAACATGGCTAAGGCCACCATCGAAACCGCCGTTTGGGACGCGGAAGCCAAACTGAGAAACATTCCGCTATGGAAATTGATCGGCGGCGAACGCCAGGAAATTCCTTGTGGCGTCTCTATCGGTATCAAGGACTCTCTGGAGGAACTCTCGGCCACCGTCAGGAAAGAGCTCGCTGCTGGTTACCAGCGCATCAAAATCAAAATCAAGCCCGGCAAAGACATTCAGCTTGTCCAGCGCATACGACAGGATTTTCCCCGTATTAAACTGATGGTGGACGCCAATTCAGCGTACCGCCACGAAGACCTGCCTCTCCTCAAACAGCTCGATGCGTACTACCTCATGATGATTGAGCAGCCTCTCGGCTGGGACGACCTTTTCGGCCACGTCGAGGTCCAGAAAAGCCTGCAAACACCGATCTGCCTCGACGAGTGCATCCACACCTACGAACAAGCCGAAGCCGCCATCACTCTCGGTGCGTGCAAGATCATCAACATCAAGCTCGGCCGCGTCGGCGGCATGCTTCAGGCCAAACGCATCCACGCCCTCTGCCAACGCCACAACATCCCCGTTTGGTGCGGCGGGATGCTCGAATCCGGCATTGGACGCGCCCAGAACATCGCCATGTCTACCCTTCCGAACTTTTCTCTCCCCGGTGACGTCACCGCCAGCAAGCGCTACTGGCACGAAGACGTAATCACTCCCGAGGTTACGGTTACACGCCACGGTACAATCCAGGTCCCGCAAACTCCCGGCATTGGCTTCTCACCCCGCTTGGATCGCATTGCCTCCATCACAGTCCGCCAGGACCACCTCACCTAGCCTCCGCGACTTCCCCGCCCCGTATAATGAATCCAATGCTTCATTCCCAATTCCTGTGCTTATAACTTCTCCCAATGGACGCGCGCCATCCCGCGCAGCTATCACAATTGCGATAACGCTCCTCATGGCTATTTGGGCCATCAATTTCCTCGTCGTCAAAATTGGACTCCGCCATCTTCCTGCTCTCGCCTTCGCCTCTTTCCGCATCGTCGCGGCCAGCTTCTTCATGATCATCCTCGCCCCGCTCTGCGCACGCCTGCCCCTTTTCTCGTCCACAACTAACAAATCGCGAATTACGCTTCACGATCTGTGGACCTTCGCCTACCTTGGCTTCTTCGGTGTCTCCATTAATCAGTTCTTCTTCACCCTCGGTCTCCACTACACCAACGTTACCCACTCCTCCATCATCGTGGGCATGGCGCCCATCTATACGCTCACTCTGGCCGTCCTTCTTCGTCTCGAACTTTTCACGTGGCGTAAAGCCGTTGGCATGGGCATAGCGTTCACAGGGGTCGCCATCCTCGCTTCTGCCGCCGGCCTGTCACACCATTCCCCCACCTTCCTTGGGGACGCCATTACCATGTATGGCTCACTTGGTTTCGCCATGTACGTCGTCCTCGGAAAACGTGTTGCCACGCATTACGACGCCCTCACCATGACCACCTGGAACTTCATTTTTGGTGCCGGGCTCGTCTTCCCTTTGGCCCTCCACCAGGCCATAGCTATCCACCTTCTCCAGACTTGGCGCTCTATCCCCTGGCAAGCCTGGGCTTGTGTGGTGTACACGGGACTCTTCAGCTCTACGCTGGCCTATCTCTTTTATTTCTTGCTCCTTCGTTATCTCGAGGCCTCCCAACTCGCGAGCTTCTCCTATCTGTTGCCTGTCTCCGCCTCGGCCCTGAGCATCCTGTTCCTCGGCGAGCGAGGGTCCTGGCAGGAGTTGCTCGGCGGCATCCTCGCCCTTCTCGGCGTCTACTGGATCGAATCCACCCGCGAGCACTAACCTGCCCAATTGGCGTCCCCGCCCTTCTTCCTCCAGACCGTGAACTGTAAGCTCTCAGTGGAGAAACTGCTGCTCTCGCCTCCCCGTAAACTCTCCTTCATCTCTCCGTAATCTCACAGGCTCACGCTACGTCCGCCCCGCGGGGTAAATCTTCAACGTTACGGAGGACCTATGTCCCACGAAGCAGTTGAGCACCATCACAAAGCAGCCGAACATCACGAACACGCAGCCCGTCATCATCGGGAAGCCGCGCGCCACCTCGAAGCCGGTGATCATCATATGGCCGCTCATCATGCGCACATCGCCAACGGCCATCATCACCACGCCACACACCACGCTGCGGAAGCGGCCAAAGAGCACGCCAACGCCCACACGGAGTACACCCGCGCGGCCAACAGCTAATCCACGCCACTCTGTCTCATCAGTGCTGCGCTCCCACAAAAACTTCTGCTGGCATTCTGAGGGCCGCATCCCCGCGGCCCTCACGTCTCATCTTCACCGCAGTGCACACGGGGTTACACTGGACCTTTTGATCGCACTATCTTGTTTTTGGATTCCGAAAGGACAAGCGAGGAGTTCACTTAATCAACGAAACGAAAAAGTCTACACTTCCGGGCTACTGACTGCTCTTAAGCTCTTCCCATTTCACCTTCAACTTTGCCAGTTCCGCCGTCTCCCACCGCAGTTCATCCTGCTCATACTGCCGACGCTCCAGCACCGCTTCATCCACTTTTTGATTCGAGGGATCCTTCAGAAACGTTTGCTCATCGTCCACAAACAAGCGCATCAGCAAAGCGATGCGCTTTTGCTTGTCCTTGATCTGCTTCTCCAGCGATGACAACTCCGCTGTCTTCTTCGTACTTTCATTCCCAGCGGCAGCTCCGTCTTTCTTCGCCGGTTCCAGTGGGGGCGGCGTCAATGTGGGTGGCACCCGGCGCACCGCTAGCAGGGCGATCGAGTCATCTGTAATTATCTGATCTGGCTTGCGCGTTGGCCTCGGCACCGTCTTCGTGGAGGGATTCTGTCCGCCTGAGGGAGAAAGTTCGGCGCTTTGTGCTTGCGCCCCCACGGGCACACACAGCACGATGAGAAGAGGGAAGTACACACGGAGAGAGGGCATCATGGGGTTTCTCCGTCGCAGAATACGCCTTATCGGCAATCTACTGCTTCATCCCAGGCATGCCTATAGCTCCTCCGTACTCCCGAATCAGTAACCCAAGTCCTAAAACTCTGTGACTCCCGTCACACCCCTTTCTCCCGCCCTGCTCGCCCTGACTTCAAACCGCTCCCTCCTACGAACGGGAAACCGGGCAACTGTAAACAGCCAACTTCTTTGCGCTACAATACTTCTCCGTAACTCCGCAGACCCTCCATGCGTCAAAGGAGCGTCCCAATGTCTACCGCCACTCTCCTCAATCGTCGCGGTTTCCTGAAAGTCTCCGCTGCTACCTCTGGTGGGCTTCTCCTCTCCTTTTACCTGGACCCGCTCGACTTCGCCCAAGCCCAAACGGTAGTACCGGCCGTCAGTTACTTGCCCACCGCCTTCGTCCACGTTTCTCCCGAGAACATCTTCACCATCACCGCCAAGAATCCCGAGACCGGCCAAGGCGTCAAGACCTCCATGCCGATGCTCATCGCCGAGGAACTCGATGTGGACTGGAAAGACGTCCGCATTCAGCAAGCCGACCTTGATGAATCCAAGTACGGTCGCCAGGTCGCTGGCGGCAGCACTTCCACACCGACCAATTGGGATCCCCTGCGCCGTGTTGGCGCCGCATGCCGCGCCATGTTCGTCACCGCCGCGGCGCAAAACTGGTCCGTCCCCGAGTCCGAGTGCCGCACCTCCTCTGGCCGCGTCTTTCATCCTTCAACGAATCGCAGCGCCACTTACGGTTCCCTCGCCGCGAAAGCCGCCACGCTCACGCCTCCCGGTCTGAAATCCGTCTCCCTCAAGGATCCCAAGGACTACAAAATCATCGGCCACACCACGCCTGGCGTGGACACGGTGGGCATCGTTTCCGGACAGCATCTTTACAGCATCGATTTCCGTGTCCCCAACATGCTTTGGGCCATCTACGAGAAATGCCCCGTCTTCGCGGGCAAAGTGGTTTCAGCCAACCTCGACGAAATCAAGAAGCAGCCCGGAGTGCGCGGTGCCTTCGTGATCCCAGGCACCAGCGACCTCCTTGGCCTCATGCCCGGAGTCGCCATCGTTGCGGACACCTGGTGGCAAGCCAAATCCGCGCGCGAAAAGCTCAACGTGAAGTGGGACGAAGGTACCACTGCTGAGCAAGGCTGCGGCGATTTTCTGAAGTGCGCCAACGACCTCGCCCAGCAACCCCCCTCCATTAATCTCCGCAAGGACGGCGACACTTCCGCCGCTCTCCGGTCCGCCACAAAGACTGTCGAAGCCGCCTACGCTTATCCCTTTATCGCTCATGCGCCCCTGGAGCCTGAAAACTGCCTCGCGCATTTTCACGATGGCAAACTCGAATTCTGGTCGCCCACGCAAACTCCCGCCAGCGGTCGCCAGCTCGTCTCCAAGGTGCTCAACATCCCGGAATCGGACATTAGTATCCACCTCATCCGCGCCGGAGGTGGTTTTGGCCGCCGCCTTACCAACGACTACATGGTTGAGTCAGCTGCCATCGCGAAGGAAGCCGGCGTTCCCATCAAGCTGCTCTGGACCCGCGAGGACGATTTCCAGCATGATCATTACCGCCCCGCCGGTTACCACTTCCTGAAGGGCGGGCTCGATTCTTCCGGCAATCTCATTGCTTGGCAGAATCACTTCATCTCTTTCGGCGAGGACGGCAAATTCGCGCCTTCGGCCAACATTCCTCCCAACGAATTTCCCGGCACCTTCGTCGCGAACTTTAGTTTCGGCGCTTCTTTGATACCTCTCGGCATTCCCACGTTCGCGCTTCGTGCACCGCGCAGCAATGCCTTCTCTTGGGTTTTCCAGTCCTTTATCGACGAACTCGCCCACGCGGCAGGGAAGGACCCGCTGCAATTTCGCCTGGACATTCTCGCGCTCCCGCGCATCAAGAATCCCGACGTTAAGTCCGAAGGTCCCGAACTCGAATCCGCTCGCATGACCGCTGTTTTGAAAGAAGTCGCCACTCGTTCTGGCTGGGGCACGCAGAAGCTTCCCATCGGCTCTGCGCAGGGCATCGCCTTCCAGTTTTCCCATCGCGGTCATTTCGCGGAAGTCGTCCAGCTCCATGTGGATGATCAGAAACAAGTGAAGGTCGAAAAGATTTGGGTTGTCGGGGACATTGGCAGCCAGATCATTAATCCCGGCGCCGCGGAAAACATCACGCAAGGCGCAGTGATCGAAGCCCTCAGCTCCGTCATGAGTTACGAGATCACTATCGACAAGGGCCGCGTCACCCAATCCAATTTCCACGAATACGAACCTGTGCGTATGAACCAGGCCCCACCGGTCATCGACGTGCACTTCCTGAAGACCGATAATCCGCCAACGGGTTTAGGGGAGCCGGCTCTCCCGCCCATTCTCCCGGCTGTCTGCAACGCCATTTTCACCGCCACCGGCCAGCGCATCCGGACATTACCATTGGCCAAGCAAGGGTACTCCTGGGCTTAACCACACGCCACTTTTGGCCGGGGATTCTTGGCTTTAGGGATTTTTGCGAGCGAACGGCCAACTTTCAGTGAAAGCGGCTCGTCATCCTGAACTCGCCTCTCTTGTTCTCTTACACCCTTGCACTCTTACACTTCGGCTCTTTCTTCTTCTCTATTTTCGATTACCATACTCCCCATGCCCAACGCCTCCGCCTTCTTCGCCAACAAATCCGTTTTCATTACCGGAGCCTCTTCTGGAATCGGCGCCGAACTCGCCTGGCAGCTCTCCCAACTCGGCGCTCGGCTCACCCTCACCGCGCGGAGAAGGGAACTGCTCGACGAACTCGCACGGAAAATCACTGCCTCCGGTAAGCTGTCGCCTCTTGTCCTTGTCGGCGACGTCACCAGCGACGAGGACATGCGCAACTCTGTGTCCGAGGCGGTGCATGCTCACGATAAGCTCGATGTTGTTATTGCCAACGCCGGTTTTGGCGTTGTCGGATCCTTCCAAAAACTCACCATCGACGACTATCGCCGTCAGTTCGAAACCAACGTCTTCGGACTTCTCCGCACCGTTCACGCCGCTCTTCCCGCGATCGAACAGTCTCACGGCAACGTCGTTCTGATCGGCAGCGTCGCCGGTTGGGCGGCCACTCCCGGTGTCTCTCCTTATGCGATGAGCAAGTTCGCCGTCCGAGCCTTCGCGAATTCCATCACTCCGGAGCTTGCACTTTCCGGAGTTAAAGTCACGCTCATCAGTCCGGGCTTCGTCGACAGCAACATCCGCCGCGTCGACAACCAAGGCACTTTCCACGCAGACGCCAAGGAACCGATTCCCGCCTGGCTTGTCATGCCCACAGACAGAGCTGTCCGGCAAATCCTCAGCGCCATCGCTCGCGGCCAGCGCGAGGCCATCGTCACCGGCCACGGAAAAGTCCTGGTCGCCGTCTCCCGCTTTGCCCCGTGGATTCTCCGCCTGACAAGCCGGCGAATCGCCGCCAAAAGCGGTGGCTATCGCTCCGAACCTCAATCCTCCTGAGCCACCGGTAATTGGATACCGTGCATCGGAACTTTGCGTTTGTGGGCGCGTCCGCCAAGCTTTACGATCCTTATATGTTGAGTAACTCACACCAAACGCATAGCACTTGTTGCTGCTGTTTCTGCTGCGCAGCCGTTTCTTCTGGTGTGGGGAGGCTAAGCTCCTAGCGAAACAGTTTAGCCACTTCGTAGTTTCGAACCCATCGCCAGAGAAGCTGGTCGATGGGTTTTCGCTTTTTGGAGCTGAGGATCCGCGACAAATGACGAGTCGTGGATTGGGCGGGTAGTTTTGGTCGGCACACCCATCGTGAGCCTCGTGCAGCCTTCCTCCCGGCTGCTCCGGTGCCAAAGTCGCAGGCGAGGTTTACGTTGTGTGTGGGGTGGCAAGGATCGAGTCAAGGCGGTCCTTGCCACCCGTGGTTAGTCTGTTGTTCGAACGGTGGCGCGGTCGCCAAGTGGCAAGGCATGGGTCTGCAAAACCCATATCGGCGGTTCGATTCCGCCTCGCGCCTCCAACCCTCCTTCTGTAGGTTTGACGTTCCTCCCCGCCCCTCGCTATCCTCGACTCCTCCCGAGGAGGCTCCATGGCCACTGCCGTTTCCACTCGAACCTTCAAGAATTTCATCAACGGAGAATGGCTTGCTCCGGGCAGCGGCAACTCCCACCTGAATCACAATCCCGCCAACACCACGGAAATCATCGGTGAGTTTCCGCTTTCTACCCAGGCCGATATTGACGCCGCCGTATCCGCCGCCCGCGAAGCTTATAAAACATGGCGCCTCGTCCCCGCACCCAAGCGCGCCGAAATCCTTTTCCGAGCCGCCGAGCTTCTCGTCAAGCGCAAGGAAGAATTCTCTCGAGACATGACGCGCGAAATGGGCAAAGTTCTTCCGGAGACCCGCGGCGACGTTCAGGAAGCCATCGATATGACTTACTACATGGCGGGTGAAGGCCGCCGCCTTTTCGGCCAGACCACCCCTTCTGAACTCCCCAACAAATTCGCCATGAGCATCCGCCAGCCCATCGGGGTCTGCGGAATGATTACGCCGTGGAACTTCCCCATGGCTATCCCTTCCTGGAAAATGATGCCCGCGCTGGTCTGCGGGAACACCATGGTCCTAAAGCCCGCCGAAGACACACCGCTCTCCTCGTATCACCTCGTCGAGACTCTGACCGAAGCCGGCCTTCCTCCCGGCGTGGTCAATCTCGTCAGCGGCGATGGCCCCGGCGCAGGTGCGCCTCTCTCCAGTCACAGAGAAGTTCCTGTCATCAGCTTCACCGGCTCCACGGCGACAGGCCGCATCATCGTGCAAACCTGCGCGCCGGATTTCAAGCACTGCAGCCTCGAAATGGGCGGCAAAAACATCATTCTCGTCCTTGAGGACGCGAATCTCGACCTTGCTGTGGACGGCGCCATCTGGGGCGGCTTCGGCACCACCGGCCAGCGTTGCACTGCGGCCAGCCGCGTCGGCGTGCACAAATCCGTTTATCAGGAATTTCTCTCTCGTTTCGTGGAGCGCACCCAGAAACTCAAGGTTGGCAACGGCCTCGATCCGACTATCGACATGGGCCCCGTCATCAACGAGCAGCAACTCAAGACCGTTATGAGCTACGTAGAAATCGGCAAGAAAGAAGGCGCGAGGCTCCTCGCCGGTGGCCATCGCCTGGAAAAAGGCCCCCACGCCAATGGCTGGTTCCACGAACCGACGGTCTTCGCCGATTGCCATCCCAAGATGCGCATCGCGCAGGAAGAAATCTTCGGCCCTGTGGTTGCCGTTCTTCCCATCGACGGCCTTGAGCAGGGAATTGCCATCGCCAACGATGTTCCCTATGGCCTTTCCGCCTCTGTCTATACTCGCAACGTCAATGCTGCCTTCGCCGCTCTCCGCGACCTCTACACCGGCATCGTCTATATCAACGCCCCCACCATCGGCGCCGAAACCCATCTTCCCTTCGGCGGCACCAAGCAAACGGGCAATGGCCACCGCGAAGCCGCCGTCGCCGCCATCGACTTCTTCTCGGAATGGAAATCCATCTACATCGACTACTCGGACAAACTCCAGCGCGCTCAAATCGACAATAACTGAGCATTGTAGCGGTGCTCCTTCAGCTTGCCGTGGTTTGTCCTGCTTATCTCTTTGCTGCACCGTCTGGCGGCGGACGGTTGCCCCGGGCACATTCGAAGGGTCGGGGCTATCCCTTGCTCAAAAATTGAAGCTTTACCTTATGCTATAATGTAAAGCATGGCTGAAGTGACTCTTTCCTCCAAAAACCAGGTAGTCATCCCTCGCGAGGCTCGCAAGGCCTTGGGCATTAAGCCTGGTGACAAGCTTCTTTTTGTGGTTCTCGGTGACCGCGTCGTGGTCATGCAAAAACCCAAATCGTTTGCTAAGGCCCTCCGTGGCGTCACTCGTGGGTTATATCCTGAGGACTATCTCCAAAAGGAACGCGACAGTTGGGGATAGAGGGATTGCATCACTTTCTCAGGCGACATCACCGCGTCGCCCTGGACACAAGTGTTTTCATTTATCATTCGCAAGATCATCCGAAGTACTCGCCTTTCACCGCACCCCTTTTCTTATGGTTGCAAAGCCGCACTGGCAGGGCCATAACGTCAAGCGTGACTCTCACCGAACTACTCGTGCAGCCTATCCGGGCGAAGGATGAAAAACTGGTCGGGGAATTCTTCGGACTTTTGACAAAATATCCAAACCTCGAGTGGGTTCCTGTATCGATCCAGATTGCAGCGCTGGCCGCCAGGTATCGTGCCGATTATGGTCTGCGGACTCCGGATGCTCTCCAGGGGGCCACATGCGTCTATTCTCAAGTGCCATCGTTGATTACGAACGATCTCGTATTTAAGCGAATTCCCGAGCTAACGGTCTTACTTCTCGACGATCTCCTTTGACGCCCCTTGACAGGCTTTCTAAAATGATAGTTAGCACCCGATGAGGAGTGCTGCTATGCGTTATCTCACTCTCCAAGACCGCCGCAACCGTCAGGTGCTAGCCGACATTGTCCGCACCTATATCGAGACGGGCGAGCCTGTCTCCTCGCGGGCCATCTCCAAGCGCTACGAAGAACCCCTCAGTACCGCCACGATTCGTAGCGTCATGGCTGACCTTGAGGATGGCGGCTACCTCTACCAACCCCACACCTCCGCCGGCCGCGTCCCGACAGCTGCCGCCTATCGTTTTTTCGCACAGGAAATCGCCTCGCAAGCAACCCTTAGCGTTGAAGACAAAGAGTGGATCCATCGCGAAATGGCGAGTGTTACCACACCTGCGGAAATCACTGAACGTGCTGGCCACGTTCTTGCGGAAGTCTCCAAAGGTCTCGGCATTGTGGTTTCGCCGCCTCTGCGCAAAGCCGTCCTCGAGCACGCCCGCATGTGGCTTATTCCGGACGGCCGCGTCGTCGTTGTTCTCATCTCTCCCGGAGGCAACACACGGGACAAGGTGCTCCGTCCTCCGCGCCTCTTCACGCAGGAGGAACTCGACGCCACCGCTGACTTCCTCAATCGCCAGTACATCGGCTGGACTCTCGAGGCCATCCGCACCGACCTCTTGCAGAAGCTTGCCAATGAGCGCGAGCGCTACGAGACTCTTGCGAACAGCGCCCTTACGCTTTGCGATCCTGCTATCCTGGGGGACCGGCCGCAATCGCAAATCTACGTTGAAGGCGCCGCCCAGATTGCCACGGCGCCGGAATTTGCCGATCAGGCTCAGCTTGGAGAACTCCTGGCTGCCATCGAGGAGAAGCAGCGTCTCATCACCGTTTTGAACTCTTGCATTGAGACTCCCGAGCCCGTCTTCGTCCAGATCGGCGTCAAGGAAATCTCTCAAACTGGCGAAAACATCGCTCTCATCAGTGCCCCTTATTCGGCACACGACAAATCCCAAGGCTCTCTTGGTGTGCTCGGCCCCACCCGTATGCACTATGAGCGCGCCATGACCGCGGTTGCCTATGTCGCGCAGCTTTTCAGCGAGGCTTTGAGTAAAATTGAATAAGCGAAATCATACAGGCGTGAGGATGCCTTCATGAAAGAACCCGAATTCGAAATCAAAACAACCACCCCCGAGACTGGTGAAGACAAGTCTGCCCCAGAGGAGACAGCGCGCGAGGACGCCGAAGCTAAACGCCTGGCTGCCGAACTCGACGACGTGCGCCAGTCCCTCGTCCGCCATCAGGCGGACTTCGCCAATTTCCGCAAGCGTGCCGAAAAGGAAAACCGCGAAGCCGGCCAGCGTGCCACCGCCCGCGTCATCGAACAACTCATCCCCATCATCGACGGCTTCGAGCACGCCCTCGCCGCCCATCGTGAAGCCGAATACGAGGGCTATCGCAAGGGCTTCGAACTCATTTATAAGCAACTCCTCGACAATCTCGCGCGCCTGGGTGCGCAGCGCGTGGAGCCTCAGGGCCAGCCCTTTGATCCACACCTCCATCAAGCTGTCGATCGAGCCGAAACCACCCAACACGCCGACGGCACGGTTCTTGAAGTCTTCCAGCCTGGATACGTCTACCATGGCCGCGTTCTTCGTCCTGCCATGGTCCGTGTAGCGGTTCACCCGAATCCTGCATCGAACAAGTTCGCCAACTAACCATGTCTAAAGCCCAACGTGACTTCTATGAAGTTCTGAACGTTTCGAAAACCGCTACGCTGGAAGAGATCAAATCCTCGTACCGGAAAGCGGCCATGCAATGGCACCCCGACCGCAACCCGAATAACAAGGAGGAAGCGGAAGTCCGGTTTCGCGAGTCCACCGAAGCCTACAGCGTCCTCAGCGACCCGCAGAAGCGTCAGATTTATGACACGTACGGCCACGCAGGCCTCGCTCGCGCTGGCGGCGCTTCGGACTTCAACGAAACCATCTTCCAGGATTTCCACGACATCTTCGGCGACTTCTTCGGCTTCGAAGATCTCTTCGGCGGAGGCCGCCGTCGCAGCGGTGGACGCCGTGTGCAACGTGGCGCCGATCTCCGCTACGACATGACGCTGACCTTTGAAGAAGCGTCCACGGGTGTCAATACCAAGATTCGTGTTCCCCGTCAGGAATACTGCGAATCCTGCAACGGCACGGGTGCAAAGAAGGGAACTGGCGTCGTCTCCTGCCAAACCTGTGGCGGCCGCGGCCAGCTCGTCTACCAGCAGGGCTTCTTCACAATCAATCGAACCTGCCCTGCCTGCCAGGGTGCTGGACAAATCGTTAAGGAGCGCTGCCCCGATTGCCATGGTCAAGGACGTGTCGACCGCGAGCGTACCATCGAGCTCCGCATTCCGCCGGGTGTCGACACCGGCACACGCCTTCGCGTTCAGGGGGAAGGTGAGCCCGGCCCCAATGGCGGTCCCGCTGGCGATCTTTATGTTGTTCTCGAAGTGAAGGAGCACAGCTTCTTCGAGCGTCGCGGCGCCGATCTTTATTGCACCATTCCGCTCAGCATTGCTCAGGCTGCGCTCGGAACCGAACTTCAGGTTCCAGGCCTCACCAGCGAAGAGCGCCTGAAGATTCCCGAAGGCACGCAGAGCGGTGCGGTATTTCGCATCAAGGGCAAGGGCCTACCCGATCCCCACGGCGGCGGCCGTGGCGATCTCTATTACCACGTCCGCATCATTACGCCCACGAAGCTTACCAAAGAGCAGCGCAAGCTCCTCGAACAGCTTCACGCCACTCTGAAAGTGGACAACAAGCCCGCTGAGCGCGGCTCTTCGCTCTTCGACAAAGTCAAAGATATCTTCGGCTAATCCTCACAACAGGTCTTGTAGGGCCTGCCTTCTGAGGCGGGCCCTTAAGCTGCCGCTAAATGAGGCAGGAGAAGCCCCAAACTCTTATACTCTTGTACTTTTCTACTCTTTCACTTCTTCCTCTTCTTTCGCCGCCTGAAAACTGTAAACTGTCCACTGCAAAACTCATGCGCCGCCGCTTCTTCGTCGACCACTTCGAATCCCAGCGCGCCTCTCTCCATGGCGAACCTGCCCATCATCTCGGAAGGGTCCTCCGGGCCCAACCCGGGCAACTCTACGAACTCTCTGACGGCACCTCCGTATGGCTGGGCCGCATCGAGACGGTTACCCGAGACGCCGTCGACTTTGCCCTTCTCGAACAACTCCCGGCCTATACCCCGCAACTCAAAACCACCCTGCTCCTTTCCATCGTGAAATTCGATACTTTCGAATGGGCCCTCGAAAAAGCCACCGAACTAGGAGTCTCCCGCATCGTCCCTCTTGCCGCTGCCCGCAGCGAAAAAGCCCTGCTCGCTGCCGCACCGAAGCGCGCCGACCGCTGGAACAAGATTCTCTTCGAATCTTCGCAACAATCCCGACGCGTGCAACTCCCCACCCTCGATCCCCTCGCCAAGCCTGAACACGCCTTCGCTTCCTCACAAGAAGGCACGCGCATCCTGCTCTCCGAGTCAGCCGACGCCCCGTCGCTCCGCGCCATTCTTTCCGGTTTACACGAATCTTCCGTCACTCTGGCCATCGGCCCCGAAGGGGGATGGACCGACTCCGAATTCACCGCCGCTCGGGCCAACTCCTTCCGCGAAGCCTCCCTCGGAAAACTCATCCTGCGCACCGAAACCGCTGTGGTCGCCTCTCTTGCCATCTTCAACTTCGCCCTCTCAAACGATTGATCCCTACCTGTAACGCCCACGTTCTCCTCTTCCATCCTTGCACTTCTTTCTTCTTCCCAGGCGCGCATCCAAACCCGCCCCGCCCCCGTCTAATCCATCGCGCGCCAACTCTTCTCGCGGCTCAATTCGCGACTGGCCTAATCCGCTGACGCCATGTTATAAAGGAAAGGTAGTCCGAGATGCGCGAACACGACGAGAACAACCTCCCTCCACAAGGCGACTCCTCTCCCGCCACGAATTCTCTTTTGCCCTCCGAAGCCCCGATTCCTCCCGCTCCCACGCACCAACTGCTCCGTCACGAAATTCGTGTGTGGACTCGCGACCTCCTCATCGCCATCGGCCTCGCCCTGGTGATCATCGTTTTCCTCTATCAACCCGTAAAGGTCGAAGGAACCAGCATGGCCCCGCTTCTTTCCGATCAGGAGCGCATCTTCATCAATAAGTTCGTCTACCGCTTTGAGCCCATCGACCGCGGCGACGTCGTCGTCTTCTGGTATCCCCTCGATCGCTCCAAGTCTTTTATCAAACGCGTCATCGGCCTTCCGGGAGAAACGGTGGAAATTCGCCACGGCATCGTTTACGTTAACGGCCATGAAATTCCTGAGCCTTACGTCCCTCCTCAGTACGCGGACGTGAGTGATTATGGCCCCACGAAAGTCCAGCAGGGCAGCTACTTCGTGATGGGCGATCATCGCATCAGTTCCAATGATTCTCGTGTTTTCGGGCCGGTCTCCAGCCAGTTCATCTACGGCCGCGCCGTGTTTGCCTACTGGCCTGTGGACCACTTCGGTTCCTTGTCCACAACCGAGGCCAGTGACAAATGACGTTTGACGGAGGATCCACTGACGGACGTTCAGCACAGACCTGCCATTCTCGCGCTCGAAGACGGGCGCGTATTTAACGGCCGTGCGGCCGGTGCGATCACGCGCCGCGGCGGCGAAGTCGTTTTCAATACCAGCCTTACCGGATACCAGGAGGTTTTCACCGACCCCAGCTACGCTGGCCAGATTGTGTGCCTCACCTACCCGCACATCGGCAACGTCGGCGCGAATCTCGACGATGAAGAGGCCCCGCGCCCGTATATCGAATCCCTGATTGTCCGCGAATTTTCGCAGGTCGCTTCCAACTGGCGCTCCAGCGAGAGCGCCCAGCTCTATCTCAATCGAAACAAGATCCCCGTCATCTGGGATATCGACACGCGGGCTCTTGTGCTGCACATCCGCAAAGTCGGAGCGCTTCGCGGTATCGTCTCCACCGATGGCACGCCCGCCGATCAGCTCATCTTCGAAGCCAAGCAGCTTCCCCTGATGGCGGGCCAGGAACTCGCCAGTCGTGTCACCTGCCCCAAACCCTACGATTGGCAAAAAGGCTCGATTGAGCTCGCCACTTCTCCCTGGGCCGAGCAAATGGGCGAATCGGGCTCCAGCTCAGACAGCCACAAGTTCAAAGTCGTCGCCTACGATTACGGCATCAAGCAGAACATCCTTCGATTACTGGTGGATCATCAGTGCGATGTCGCAGTCGTTCCCGCCAACACTTCGTCCGAGGACGTTCTCGCCCTTCGCCCTGATGGGGTCTTTCTCTCGAACGGCCCGGGCGATCCGGAGCCCATCACCTACGCGCAGGAAAATATTCGCAAGCTCGCCGGGCATGTTCCCATCTTCGGCATTTGCCTGGGGCACCAACTCTGCGGCCTTGCCCTTGGGGGCAAGACTTTCAAGCTCAAGTTCGGCCATCACGGGTCGAATCATCCGGTGAAGAATCTGCTGACCAGTCAGGTGGAGATTACCGCACAGAACCACGGTTTCTGTGTCGATCCCGACTCACTGCCCTCCAGCGACGTTGAAGTCACGCATCTCAATCTCAACGACCACACCAACGAGGGCATGCGCCATAAGAATCTCCCGCTCTTCAGCGTCCAATACCATCCCGAAGCTTCCCCGGGACCGCATGATTCACATTACCTCTTCACGCAGTTCACCGACATGATGAAAGAGTTCAAGCACCCCGGGAGCTCCCGCGGATGAACCTCACGCTGAATTCTTCGCAACGAACGAATCTGGGGGGTGAGGCCTCTCTTTCACTCTTGCGCCCTTTAACTCTTACATTTCTTACTTCCGCGTCCGTGCGCGCCACGAGGACTGATGCCTAAACGCAAAGACATCCATAAAATCCTCATTATCGGGTCCGGCCCGATCATTATCGGCCAGGCCTGCGAATTCGACTATTCCGGAGCCCAGGCGTGCAAGGCACTTCGCTCTGAGGGCTACGAAGTAGTCCTCGTCAACTCCAATCCCGCCACCATCATGACCGACCCCGAACTCGCCCACCGCACCTATATCGAACCGCTGACCAAGGAATATCTTGAGGAGATCATCGTCAAGGAACGTCCCGACGCGCTTCTTCCCACTGTCGGCGGCCAAACCGCCTTGAACCTCGCCGTCGAACTGGCCGAATCCGGCATCCTTGAAAAGCATAAAGTCGAAATGATCGGCGCATCTCTTCGCGCCATCAAAGTTGCAGAAGACCGGCTCTGGTTCAAGGACGCTTGCCGCAAAATCGGCCTCGAGGTCCCCGCCTCCGCTCTTGTCAACAGCGCGCAGGACGCCATGCGCCTCTGCGACCAGCTCGGCTTCCCGCTCGTCATCCGTCCTTCTTTCACCCTGGGCGGCACGGGCGGTTCCATCGCCTATAACAAGGAAGAGTTCGCCGAAGCCATCGCTCACGCGCTGGACATGAGCCCCGTCCACGAGGCCTTGGTCGAAGAGTCCGTGCTCGGCTGGAAAGAGTTCGAGCTCGAAGTCATGCGCGATTATCGCGACAACTTCGTCGTCATCTGCAGCATCGAGAATTTCGACCCGATGGGCGTCCACACCGGCGACTCCATCACCGTCGCGCCGGCGCAAACGCTCACCGACAAGGAATACCAGCGCATGCGCGATGCCGCCGCAGCCATCATCCGCGAGGTCGGCGTCGAAACCGGCGGTTCCAACGTGCAGTTTGCCGTCAATCCTGAAAATGGCCGCATGACCGTCATCGAGATGAACCCGCGTGTCTCGCGGAGCTCTGCCCTCGCCAGCAAGGCCACGGGCTTCCCGATCGCCAAAATTGCCGCGCGCCTCGCGGTTGGTATGTCTCTCGACGAAATTCCCAACGACATCACACAAAAAACCCCTGCGTCCTTCGAACCCACCATCGACTACGTCGTCGTCAAAATTCCAAAGTGGCAATTCGAAAAATTTCCCGGCGCCGATTCCACCCTCGGCACGCAAATGAAATCCGTCGGCGAAGTCATGTCCATCGGCCGCACCTTCAAGGAAGCGTTGCAAAAGGGCATTCGCTCGCTCGAGCCGAGCACGCCGTGGCGTGCCCCAGCCGAAACTCCGGACTCTCTCCTGCGTGAAAAGCTGTCCACTCCCCGCCCCAACCGCATCCACTGGATTCTCACTGCTGTGGAACGCAGTCTTCCTGCGCGTGATATCTGCGAACTCACCAAGATCGATCCGTGGTTCATCCACCAGATCGAGGAAATCGTCCAGGTTAACCGCCGCGCCGCTGCCGTCACTGTGGAGACCGCTTCGAAGGACATTCTCCGCGACGTCAAGCGCATCGGAACCAGCGACGAGCACCTTGCCCAATTCTGGAAGACCACTCCGACCGCGGTGCGTGTACAACGCGCGCGCCACGGTGTCGGCCCCGTCTTCAAACGCGTGGACACTTGCGCCGCCGAATTCGAGTCCTTTACGCCCTACATGTATTCCAGCTATGAGGACGAAGACGAAGCCAACGTCACGCAAAAACAAAAGATCATGATCCTTGGTAGCGGCCCCAACCGCATCGGGCAGGGAATTGAGTTCGACTACTGCTGCTGCCACGCCAGCTTCGCGCTTCGCGCCGATGGCTTCGAAACCATCATGGTCAACTGCAATCCGGAGACGGTCTCCACGGACTATGACACTTCCGACCGCCTCTACTTCGAACCGCTCACGCTCGAGGACGTACTCGCCATCGTCGAAAAGGAAAAGCCCAGCGGCGTCATCGTCCAGTTTGGCGGGCAGACCCCTCTCAATCTCGCGCTCGAACTGAAGCGCAACGGCGTGCCCATCGTGGGGACGGCTCCCGAGTCCATCGATCTCGCGGAGGATCGCCGCCGTTTCGGTCGTTTGCTCGAAGAGTTGAAGATTCCTCAGCCCCGCAACGGTACCGCGCTTGTGCCCGAAGAAGCCGCTCGTGTCGCCGGCGAGATCGGCCTGCCCGTCCTCGTGCGTCCCAGCTACGTTCTCGGCGGACGAGCCATGGTCATCGCCTACGACGTGAACACCGTTCAGGAATATGTCGCCCAGGCCGCGCTGATGGGTCCCGCGCGCCCTGTTCTGATCGATCAGTTCCTTGAGGAAGCCACCGAAGTCGATGTCGACGCGCTCGCCGACGGCACCGATGTCGTCATTGGCGGCATCATGGAGCACATCGAAGAGGCCGGCGTGCACTCTGGCGACTCTTCCTGCGTTCTTCCTCCGGTCAGCCTTTCACCAAAAGTTCTAGAAACCATTCGCGATTACACCAAGCGTCTCGCGCTCGCTCTCAAGGTCGTCGGCTTGATGAACGTGCAGTATGCCATCCAGCGCGATACGGTCTACGTTCTCGAAGTCAACCCGCGCGCCTCTCGCACCATTCCTTACGTCAGCAAAGCCACTGGCGTCCCTCTCGCTAAGGTTGCTTCGCGCCTTATGGTTGGCCGCCGTCTTGCAGATATGAAGCTTCCCATTGTCCACCACAATGGCGTCGCCGAAATCGCCGTCCGCGACTACTATTCTGTGAAATCACCTGTCTTCCCATTCAACAAATTCCGCGGGGTAGACACGATTCTCGGCCCGGAAATGCGCTCCACCGGTGAGGTCATGGGCATCTCCACCGACTACGGCCAGGCCTTCGCCAAAGCGCAACTGGCAGCCGGACAGAAACTCCCTCGCGGTGGCACCGTCTTTATCAGCGTCAACGACCGCGACAAGCGAGGCATCGCACCGCTTGGCAAGGAACTTGTCTCGCTCGGCTTCAAACTCGTCGCCACGCGCGGCACCTGCGCGGCATTCCGCGCTGCCGGCGTTCCCTGCGAGGAAGTTTTCAAAGTCAACGAAGGCCGACCCAACATCGTAGACCTCATCAAGACTGGCAAAATCCATCTCGTCATCAACACACCGCTCGGCCGCGAATCCTTCTACGATGAAAAGTCCATTCGCCGCGCTGCCATCCGCTACAACATCACCTGCATCACCACGCTCTCCGCGGCCGAAGCCGCGGTCCGTGGCATCCACTCGCTGCACGAAGTGCAGCGCAAGGTCCACTGCCTCCAGGACCTCCACGGCTCCGGCGTCGCCACCGCCGGTACCTCTTCTTCCGGAGACTAATCTATGGAAATCCGTGGCATTTTCCCTGCTCTCATCACACCCTTCGCTTCCGACGAATCCGTCTCCCTCTCCGCTGTCACGCGAAATATCTGCCGCTACAATGACACTGCCGTCGCCGGCTACGTCGTCCTAGGCTCCACCGGTGAATCCGTCATGCTCTCCCGCGAGGAAGCTGACTCCGTCCTCGCCACAGCTAAGGAAGCCGCCGCGCCGAGCAAACTCCTCGTCGCCGGCACCGGTGCAGAATCCACAGCCGAAACCATCGCCCGCACCAAACGCGCTGCCCTCCTGGGCTACCCAGTCGCTCTTGTGAAGACTCCTTATTACTACAAGCCCGTCTATCGCGCGGAAACCTATGTCCGCCACTACCGCGCCGTAGCCGACGCATCTCCCATCCCCATCCTTCTCTATTCCGTTCCCCAATTCACTGGCAT
>Ga0187780_10000520_pt1 | contig 29007 bp, 19 predicted proteins | sample 1015_Q2_SP10_20__FD_132429 | JGI IMG/M metagenome (GOLD analysis project Ga0187780, IMG submission 132429) | Tropical peat soil microbial communities from peatlands in Department of Meta, Colombia - 1015_Q2_SP10_20_MG | ecosystem: Environmental > Terrestrial > Soil > Wetlands > Peat | place... | reverse complement strand
TGGCGACTATTAGCGCGTGACTCTTCCTCAAAGTCATGTATAGGGTCCCCTCTTTTTATTTGTGAACGGCGTGTGATAACCGCCCAGCCAGTCATCGGAGCCAAGCGATGGCGCTTAGCTACACAATGAACACTTCACAGCTGAGTGAGGTTGATTCGAGTGGCGTGCGCTGATATTGCACGTGCCTCGGTTGTGGGGTCAAAATCGAAAGTACATTCCCGGCATTCCAGTAGTGCATCTGAACTGAGCCGCAAGGGGAGCAGGATTTGAAACCACCGCTCATTGTCTGGTTAGAGGGACGTTTGAGAAAATCTGAAACTAGAGAGGTGGTCTGCGCGATCGTAGAAACTAAGCGCGTCGACTTTTTCAACTCAGCGCAGACCGGGTAGTGTCAAGCCCGTCTGATTCACCAGGGGAATTATGGCTGACTCGATCCACGCATCATCTTCTCCGGCAGGCACTCCGGCAAACAGCCACCAATATTCCACATGTTCCACCACTTCTCCCGCTTGTAGTTCCACCAAAGGCCCAAGCGTTTCCAGTTCGATGAATTCAGGGTTGGTGAACACTTCGAAGTTGCATCCGAAGTCGGGATATCGAGCGTCAGCGATCACCGCTGCGCGCTTGATGAACAGGTAACCAGCCTTAAAATAAGCGCCCCATCCGGCTGGGTTAAAAATGCCTCCCATCTGCTCCTTAAAGCGCCCGGTCGGACCCGGCGATTGCTGAAGCTGGATATAGCTGGTACCGAACGTCCAACGCGGATCCGCAAAATCGGTGTAAGACCATACGCCGAGCACTCCGACGGGCAAAACATTATTTTGCATAGGGGCGCGCGGAGGCAGCGGCAAGATCGTCCGCCCGCCGGCCGACATCATTGTCGGTGACCAGGGGGCGAGTCTGGTCGGCCGGCTGTCACCGTTCTTGACTCGATGCGTGATCTGAACTTGTGACCCACTGTCGGACAGCTCGATTTCGATCTCCTTCTGCAGATTAGTACCCGGCGGCAGGTCTTCTCGTCGTGCGGTGAAACGAATCGCGCAGCCATGCTGAGAAACTGTAACCGGAAAATTATCCGGATAATATGTCCTGTCGACCTCCGGAGAAACCCACAACCTGTGTCCACCATAAAGGCGAAACTCCGAACCGCCAGTCTTGCCGGCATCTGCTTCAACTTCGTGCAGCAGGTTCTCGCGATTGCGAAATCCGTACCAGATGATCCGCGGACCGACGTCTGCGGTGACAATCAACTCGATCACCTGGTTCGACAATTTGTAAACATTGTTCCAGCCGCGGTATGAGAATCTTTCGACCATGGTCTTGAATTCAGTTGACTTAGTAACGTACTCGCCATTTTTCAACCAGGCTTTGGCGGCAGAGTGACAAAGGTAGCGAAAATTTGCGGTTTCGTCGAATCAAAGACCTATGCTTCATAAGTCCGCTTAGATGTTGACATACATCGTTCGGGCGTGTAACCAATTTGGAGGTATTCGGAACAGCTTTCGACTCGAATAAGGGGCAAGGGATGCACGTTCAAACTGAGCATGTAGCCACCACTCTGCCGGCCCGCTACTACACCGACCCCGAAGTGTTTAAGCGCGAACTGGAACACTTTTACTGCTGTACCTGGGTTTGTGCGGGAAGAGCCGCTCAGATTCCCAATCCCGGAGACTATTTCCTTCGAGAGTTCGCCGGTGAAAGCATCATCATCGTCAGGGATAACAAAGGGGCCATTGGCGCATTTTTCAATGTGTGCCGCCATCGTGGTACTCGCATCTGTGGAGCGGCAGAGGGGCGTTTCGCTGGACGCATTCAGTGCGGGTATCACGGTTGGACCTACGGGCTAGACGGTCGTTTGATCGGCGCCCCACACATGCACGACAGTTTCTGCCGCGAAGATTACCCCTTGAATCGTGTGAACGTAGACGTTTGGGACGGTCACATCTTCATCAATCTGAGTGAGCACGCCGAGCCGCTCGCCAAGCAGCTTGCAGACCTCCCGCAAAAGTTCGCTCATTGGCGGATGCACGAACTGCAGCTGTATCGGCGGATTTCTTACGACGTGAAGGCCAATTGGAAGCTCGTCGTGCTCAATTACAACGAGTGCCTGCATTGCCCTGTGTTGCACCCGGCACTCAGTTCCATTTCAGACTACATGTCAGGGGACAACGACCAGCCCCACCCTTCTTATATTGGCGGCTCGATGGAATTTCAAAATGGCGCTCAGACCATGAGTAACGACGGCAAGCTGCGTCGTGCTTGTCTTCCCGGCCTGACTGGTGAGGAACGCCAGAGGGTGCATTACTACGCCATTTATCCCAATTTACTTCTGAGCTTACATCCCGACTACATGATGACTCATACCCTATGGCCCAGGGCTGTTGATCGTACAGAGATCATTTGCGAATGGCACTTTCATTCGCTCGAGATGGCTAAGCAGGATTTCGTGGGAGATGATGCCGTCGAGTTCTGGGATGTGACCAACCGTGAGGACTGGAGGATTTCGGAGCTTTCACAAGCTGGGATCGGGTCGCGATCATACAAGCCGGGACCGTACTCGCGACGGGAGAATCTGCCTCATGCATTTGATCAGATGATCCTTGAACAGGAAAAACGTCACAATAACAAGTAAGCCTCGACTACATGTCGCTTTACTTTGCACGGTACACGGTTTTGCCTGCGACCATTGTCCAGAGCACCTTCGTCTCGCGCATTCGTTCAGGAGAGACCGTCAGAACATCACGATCCAGCAAGACCAGATCCGCACTCTTGCCCGGCGCAATGCTTCCGATTGAATCCAGATTCATGGCGTGGGCAGAGTTTCGAGTGTAGGCATAAAACATCGCTGCACGAGGCATAGCCTGCGATGCATCAAGCACTCCTTCTGGACCTTTGCGCGTTTCCGCCTGGTAAATCGCCCGGAAAACATTGGCAGTCGAGACGGGCCAGTCACTGGCACCCGAAATAATTCCACCGTTGTCGAGAATTGCGCGTGCAGGGTATTGCCACTGATAAATTCCCGCATCGATGTAGGGCTTCAAGATTTCAATCGTATCCTCACTGGCATCAGCCCAGAACAATTGCAGGGCGCTTATCACACCGAGTTCATGGAATCGCGCAAAATCCTCCGGCAACATGAATTGTTCGTGCGTCAGAGTATGGGGCAGGCCGGAATTGCCGTTGGTCCGGCGCGCGGCAGCGATTCCATCCAGCGCAGCTTTTACAGCGCCATCACCGATCGCGTGTACATGAACAATTAAACCTTGTTTGTCCGCTGCTATGCACAATTCAGCGAACTTTTCCGGATCGAACAAAAGCTCGCCGTTACGTCCGCTATTCTTATACGGCTTGCTCAGGTACGCGGTTTGTGAAGGATATTCCGCCACTCCATCGGCGAAAACTTTGATGCCGGTGACGTGCAGATTCGGTACGCTCTTGTATGCCTCACGTGTTTTCTGGACGTGCGCTAGCTCGGCCGCTGGGTCCTTAGCCAAAACCTGCGGAAACGCCACCACCTGCGAGGTCAGTTCTCCGCGGTCGGCCAGCAGTTTGTAACCCGTCAGCACGTAGTCGGCCGCGAGCGGATCGAGCCATGCAGTGATTCCGAGGCTGTAGTTGTATTGGAGAGCGGCACGTGCTGCCACAAGTAAACGATCATTGGTCGGGGGAGGCAGCAGCGGCTCAATCTTCGCCGTCCCGGCGTCGACCAGGAATCCGTTCGGCCGCCCATTCCTATCAATGCCGTAATAACCGCGTTCCGTCGGAGAAAGTGTCTTCAGAAAATCTGCAGTTATGCCAGCGCGCTGCAGTAGGGCACGATTCGCCCATGCTGTGTGACCGTCCATGCCGCGCAGCAGAACATCTTGCTTCTCGTAAGGTCCCGTGCTGAAATCGGCGTCAAGCACATCGGGATGCGACCAAAACTCTAACGGTAAGCCGAGCACCTCGAGAATGTCGCCACGCATACCCTTGCCCGTTCTTTCCGCGTCTTGGACGAACGTGGGAAGCTGTTTCAAAGAATCCACTTTTTCGCTGGCATCTGCAGAGATGAGGTTGAGCCCGCCATCTATCGAGTGGCTATGTGAGTCTATGAATCCGGGGAAAAGAGTTTTGCCTTTTAGATCAATCCGCTCACCGTCTTTCGATGCCGACATTGCTACCTCCAAAAGATTGCCCACTGCGAGGATCTTGTCTCCGCGAATCGCAACCGCCTCCGCGTAAGGGTTCTGCGGGTCAGCAGTGAAGACTTTTGCATTGAAAAAAATCCGATCCTTGGAGCTGTCTTGCGACAAAAGGAAGCAGTTCGCCTGAAACAAAAAGAGAACCAGCGGAGAGAGAAAACTTAACCACCAGGCTGCGCAGCGCTTCATTCAGGTCACCTTTGGCAAAATTGAACCGGTTAAAGACCAAACAAGGTGAACGACATTGGCTCTCTTGTCAAGCGCTAGGTCAGACCTGTTTGCATTGGGTGGTGGGAAGGCGGCGCTGGGCTAGATCACTTGGGTCAGCGTACGCGCAGGGATATGGGCACCGAGAGTTATCGATCACATGACTTGCCAGACCGTGTCTAACACAGTCCCGTCAACCCACTTCACGACCGCCACGGGACGTTCGCCGCGTTTCGGGCGTGCCGGTTTACCACCGCAAATACGCTCGACCTCTGTCTTTATGTCCTGAATAGGCCGGATGGGAAGACTCGAATGTTTCACGGCATCGATCAGGTCTTGGCGGCGAGGATTAATGGCAAGACCGCGTTCAGTCGCAACAACATCGATCAATTCGCCGGGTCCGGTCAAGGTGGTTACCTCATCCACGATTACCGGGATGCGATCGCGGAATGACGGCAGGGCCAGAATCGTGCAGCCTGCGGCTAGACAGTTCTGCCAACCGCCAATACCGTGCAGCAGGCGTCCATCGGAGTGAGTCACAACATTGGCATTGAAGTTGACATCGACCTCGGTTGCACCCAGCACCACCGCATCCACCATCGAGGCGAAATTTCCCTTGCCGTGATAGTTGTAAGAAGTGAACGGAGACGTGGCGACGTGTCGTGGATCGCTCGCTATCGACTTCACGCCATCGAGATCAAACGTCTGTCCGTCCAGGATGTAATCTGTCAGACCGTCACGTAAGAGGTCGACCAGATACTTCGTCGATCCGCCGCGGACAAAGCGCGCCTTGACGCCATCTTCTTTCATCATGCGGCGCAGATAATCGACGAAGGCAAGAGCGATTCCACCCGCACCGGCCTGGAACGAAAATCCACTGTGCATGATGCCGGATTCGCGCAGAAACCTTGCGACAAATTCAGCGATCCGCAGGCGGTCGGGAGAGCGAGTGATTTGTGTTGTACCCGACACGATCTTCGAAGGGTCACCAATCGATTCCACTTCGACAACGTAGTCCACATTGTTGCCCTGAATCTGCCAGGGAATGCAAGGGAACGGAACGAGATTGTCCGTAACCACGATGATGTGGTCAGCGTAGATCGAGTCAGCCAGTGCGAAGCCCAATGATCCACACGCTGACTTGCCGTGTGAGCCATCACAGTTCCCGAAAGCATCAGCAGTCGGCGCCGCGATAATTGCAATATCGATGTGAACTTCGCCATCCTGAATGGCCTGCCAGCGTCCGCCGTGTGAACGTAAGACTCCCATGCCGCGCATTTTGCCCTGTGTGCAGAAGTCGCCCAGCGGCCCATTCATGCTGCCTTCGATGTGATGAATAACACCGCTTTCCATCAGTTGGATTGCATCTTTTTGTGAAGGGAAAGACGCGCTAGGGAACCACATTAAATCTCTGACGCCGAGTCTGGCCGCGGCTTGCAGGGCCATAAGCGCCGCACTGTCGCCATCACGCAGATGGTGATGATTCGAAATCACCATTCCATCGCTGACCCCACAGTTACGTAAAGCGGTTTCGAGATTCGGCACACGCTTGTCGCCGTTCTCCGGATATTCGTTGCTGGACCGTACTGGCGGTGCGGCCTTCCGGCCATGGGGGTGGTACTGCCCGACTCCCAGGTAGGGGACCTGTGATTTGCCGTTGACGGTTGGGGGCACCATGCGGCCGGCGGCATTCTGCACGAGTTCTGTAGTCACCAGCATAGAGTCAAGTCCGTTAACGGCTCCGCCGTCCTCACCCATGTCGCACGGTTTGATTGGTCCGCGCTATCAACTTCCGTGCCCGCTCAACCACCGGCGAATCAATCATCTTCGAACCGAGGCTTACGACTCCGAGGCCGCGCTGCTGCGCGTCTTCAAAGGCAGCCACAATCTTTAACGCTTTATCAATTTCCGCCTGCGAGGGCGAAAATGCCTCATGGATCACGGCAATCTGGCTGGGATGAACGCAACCCATGCCTTCAAACCCCAGAGCGCGTGAGTTTTCGCCCCATCGGCGCAATCCATCAAGGTCTGCTACATCGCCGTAGACAGAATCAATCGCCTGAATGCCTGCAGCTTTCGCGGCATTTATCAGCCGCATACGAGCGTAGAGAGTCTCTCGGCCTTCACCGGTCTTCACCACATCGAGATCCGACGTGTAGTCCTCGAGTCCGATAGTCAGAGCGACGACGTTCGGGCTGGCGCTTGCTATCGCAAACGAATTTTCGATGCCAAGCGCGGATTCCAGAATTGGCATGATCCAGGTAGGACGTTCAATTTCGTGACGCCCTTTGAGATCACTGATTACACGATCGACTTCCATCACCTGCTCGGGCTTCTCCGTTTTAGGCAGGAGGATTAAATCCGGCGCCTCAGGTATCAATTCAGCCAGATCATCCAGACCACGGGGCAATTGATTAATGCGCACCATGCACTCGCAAACGCCAAAATCGACGGCACGCAGCGTGTTGCGCACCAGAATTCGGGCTGCATCTTTTTCGGCGGGATGAACCGAATCTTCCAGGTCGAGGATGATGGCGTCCGGCGCATGGAGACCAGCATTGATGAAGTACTTCGGCTCGGTGCCCGGCAAATAAAGGCGGGAACGACGCAAGTGGTCTCGCGGGGAAGGCCCCGGACGCGAAATTCGCTCCGGCAAAGCCTTCCTGTCGTGACCTAGCCCGGCTCGCTTCGCGGCGGTTTCAATTCGCGCTGAGATGACAAACGGCAGCGCACCTTCGTCGTGAATCGACACTCGCGCGTGCTTGACGTCGAGAACTTCGAGGACTTCACGCGTTTGGCGCAGAATTGTGTCGCCATAGTACAGACTCACTCGCGACTCCAGCGCGATTTCAAGGCCGCCACTTTCGCGCGGTTCTATCGCAACATGCAGATCGGAGCGAATCTCTTTGCCCCAGTGCCCCGCCTCAGCTTTTGTCGCCGAGATGTGCATCGCAGTGCTCATAGTTGAAATCATCGGCCGGGAGAACAAGAACGCCCTTACGCCTCCGCCACTGCCTTCGATACTTGTTGTGTTCCAAGCTTCTCCAGAATCGCGTCGGTCATTTGAACTGTTGATGCCGCACCTTGAGAAATAGCCTTCGGTCCGCCTGAGAGCCGGATCATGTCATAGCTCCGCACTTTTCCTTCCTGCACGACGGCGGCAATCGCTTTGCGGATTCGATTCGCCTTCATACCCTCCCCTATGTGGTCAAGCATCATCGCTGCAGAGAGGATCATTGCGATTGGATTGACGATTGGCGGATTCAAGTCGGCGTACTTTGGCGCCGACCCATGCGTTGGCTCAAAGACCGCGACCTCCTCCCCGAGGTTGCCGGAGGCGGCGAAGCCGAGCCCGCCCACCAGGCCGGCGAAGGCGTCGGACAGAATGTCTCCAAACAAATTCGACGCCACGATAACGTTGTAATCCTCGGGATTTTTATTCAGCCACATCAGCTGGGCATCGATGTTGGTCGACCATAGCGCAATCCCGGGATAATTCTTGGCCACTTCTTTCGCAGTCTCCTCCATCATTCCGGAGGTTTCTCTGACGACATTTGGTTTTTCGCAGATGGTCACACCTTTGAAGCCCCGTTTCTTAGCGTACTCGAAAGCGGCAGTAACAATTCGACGGGCTGCGGAGCGAGTGATCAGGCGCACGCTGACCGCAAGATCGGGACCGGGAACCTCTGCGAAAGCCTTGAACTTTGGATGGCTGGCCAGCGCCGCGCGTACGTTGTCGGGAGGGTTAGTCCACTCGATTCCCGCGTACATGCCTTCCGTGTTCTGGCGAAAAACTGTGGTGTCAATCTGCGGTTCGTCGAACCCTCCGCCAGTTTTTTTTCGGATGTAGTTCAGCGGGTTACCGGCAAATCCAATGCAAGGGCGCATGCAGATGTCCAAATTGAATTTCTGGCGCATGGTAACGATCGGGCTGTAATACACATACCCTTTGCCACGCAGCTCGGGCTTGAGTTCCTCCTGTGCCGCTTTGTTAGGCTTCGAGGTAATCGCGCCAAAAAGACCGAGCTTATACTTGGCTAGTAGTTCGATCGTGCGCTGCGGCAGGGCATTGCCCTCATTTCGCCAGCATTCCCATCCAATATCTGCGTGGATATAGGTAGCTTCAAAGCCGACGGCATTCAACACTCGCAACGCCTCGGGCAGAACTTGATTGCCGATTCCATCTCCGGGCATCGTGATAACCGTATGTTTCGCCATTGGGAGACCTCGAACCCTACTTCCTCTCTGCCGTCTATGTTCTTTCTTGTTACTCCCGTTATACCAATCCCAAACGCTGAGCGACCAGATTCTCGATGCCTTCCGCGACTACTAGTGATTGCGGAACACTCCCCAGCGCCGGAAACGCAAAGTCATGGCCATGCCAATGCACGATACCAGAGGTGAAATCAATCTCGATTTCCTCTCCCGGGATGATGGTTTTCTCTTTGGCCGCAACCTGTTTCGTGAATTGCTCTCGCAAGTACCTCACCAATTCCGGAATTTCGACGCACAGGAAACCGTTGTTGTACGCGTTACGCAGGTACGTCTGCGAAAAGCTGGCCGCAATGACCAACGGAACGCCTTTTGCCTTGAGGCACGTGACAGCCTGCTCCCGGCTCGATCCGGTGCCGAAGTTAAAGCCTCCAACGATCACGTCCCCCATCGCCGTTCGGGAAGTGAATTGCGGATCATAATTTTCCATTACCACTTTCGCCATCATCTCAGGCGTCATGTCGTCACGGTAGGTATAGTCTTTGCCATAGATCGCGTCGGTATTGACGTTGTCCGGCGGCATGAACACCAGGCGGCCACGAATGCGCTCGGGGAAGCCGGGAAGAATCTCGACTTTTTCTGTCGCAGTGGGGACAACGAATTCCTTATAGTTACGTGCCGGCTCGCGATCATTTAACGCATGCGGTCCACGGATGTAGCCTGCTATGGCTGAAGCAGCCACCACCTCCGGACTCGCGAGATAGCACTGAGCATCGCGTGACCCCATGCGGCCCTTAAAATTCCGATTGGTTGCCGAAATTCCCACTTCGCCCGCTTCGAGCAGACCCGTTCCCAGGCCAATACAGGGGCCGCATCCCGGAGGCAGTGGTTTGGCGCCGGCATCGAGCAATACTTGCCAGGTACCGCGCCGCTCAGCCTCCTCTTGTACCCATTTACTAGCGGCGCTCAAGTAAAACTTAACCGCTGGAGCGACTTTGTTGCCCTTCAATACTCCAGCAGCAGCGTCCAAATCGTCTACCCGCGAGTTCATGCACGAGATGAGATAAGCCTTCTGAATTTGGATTTTCTTTCTTTCAATCTCATCGACAGACGCCATGACCTGGACGGTATCGGGGCCGGAAACGTGGGGTGTGACTTTGGAAAGGTCGAGGACAATGCGAGCGGCATAGGGTGCGCCGGCATCTGGCTGGGGAGGATTGTTTGCCCAATTATTCATATCGTTCTCTGAGAACCGCTCAGTGCCTAGCGCCTTCAGACGTTGGTGGACACTCCGCATGTAACGAACTGTGACTTCATCCACCGGAAACCAGCCGACCAGGGTTCCCCATTCGGTGCTCATGTTGGAGATCGAAAAGCGCGCGTCCATCGATAAGCTGCTAACACCAGGTCCGCTGAATTCGAGCGCCGCATTGAGGACTTCATCGTGATTGTAGAGACCGCATAAGGTGATGATTACGTCTTTGCCCGTTGTGCCAGCGGGGAGCTTGCCTTCCAGCACGACTTGGATGCTGCGTGGAACTTGCCACCAGAATTCCCCCGTCGCCCAGACTGCCGCGGCGTCAGTGCGAACAATGGGCGTACCAACCGCCCCAAGCGCACCGTACATATTGGAGTGCGAATCTGACGCGACTACGAATGAGCCGGGAACAACGTATCCACGCTCGACCATGATCTGGTGGCCAATACCAGATCCGGCCGGATAAAAATCCACCCCATGTCCCTTGGCAAAAGCTTCAATCGACCGATATTTCTTCAGGTTTGTTTCGTCCTGGTTCTGGATGTCATGATCGAGGGCAAAAACGAGTTGTCCGGGATCGTAAATTTTCTTCGCGCCGATTCCTTTGAACTTGCTCATCACCGCCGAAGTATTGTCATGGGTCATGACTCGGTGCGGACGAATGGAGACGAAATCCCCGGTCCTCAGCGGGCGCTTCGGTCCTTCCGCAAGATGAGCCTGGGCGATCTTTTCAACAATGGTCTGCGGCATAGCTGCTCCTGCTACTTCTTAACGCATTCTCCTGCGCTTAGAAGCAATTCTTTTTGCCCGCACATCAGCTTTCATAAGAGCCATAAGCTTGGAAACCGATTCGATCTTTTCGAGGTTCCAGATGGCGCCCTTTAGTTTCTTCTGAGCTCTGGCCGACAACACCCCTTCCGCTAGCGCCGCGAATTTTTCCTCGATTTCTGAGTCGGTAAGCGGGTTGCGCGGATCACCTTTTGGATAATCCAGTTGCTTACTGTACTCGCTGCCATCGATCGTCTTAATGTTCACAATTACGCGTTGCAGCGCCGGAAACACCTTTTCAATCTCTGGGTCGGCGATCACCTCAACTTTCTTCAGCTGAGCACGGATGGTCGGATCCATAATCTTTTCCATCGTGAACTGCGCCGGCGTAACTTGACGCTCGGCCAGTGCCGCAGCAATTACGTAGGGAAGCGAATGATCTGCAGTTTCTTTCGTCCGCGGATCATACTTGCTCGGATCAGAGAGGATGTCGGCCGCGCGCGCCAAAGAACGAATTTGAATTTTTGTGACTTGCTCTGGCTTCAAGTCGTTAGATTTGACCATGTCCAGGACCGCGGAGATGGGTGTATGCGTGAGTGCCTCGGTCGGGAATGCCTTCATCCCGCATTGCCTAATTCGCCACGATTCTCCAAGGTCTTTCGTCAAGACATTCAGATTCCATTCCGGCCCCAAGCAATGGGTCAATCCTTCCTTTCCATCCACCACATGCTCGGGGCCCGTGTAGCCCTTTTCAGCCATCAGCGTAGCCAGTACGCCGCTTTGCGTCGCCATCGGATCGACTGTATTTTTCATCATGGTGAGCTTGCCCGCGGTGACGGCTCCAAATGTTGCATGATGGCTTGCAGAAATTCCGATCGCGTGCTGGATTTGCTCCCACCCAAGATGGAGCGCGCGGCCAGCCACGATGGGCGAGACGAATGCGGTCAGGGTCGCATGATGCCAGCCACGTTCGCGAATACCGGGAAATGCCGCTTCGCACAAGCGCATTTCAAATTCGTGACCAAGCACCAGGCCGACGGCCAGTTCTTTGCCATCGCTCTTTGCACGTTCACAGCAGGCCAGGGCCGCAGGAAAAATGTCCGAAGGATGGCAGGGGTCCTGCTTCCAGTAAATGTCGTTGTAATCCATGCAGCGGATCATCAACGCATTGGCCAGCGTTGCAGAAACCGGATCGATCCGTTTGCCTGTGCCGATGACAGTTGATGGACCGCGACCGGAAATCTGATCCAGAATTTCGAGTGCGATTCCTACGTCGTGCTGCGTGTATCCGCCGAGCGCACAGCCAATCGAATCGAGCAGAAATCGCTTCGCCTGGTAAACCGCCTCTTGTGAGAGATCTTTGTATTGGAGCGAGGCTGCCCATCGGGCCATTTCAGCTGTGACAGTTTCCTTGAGGGCGGCAGCATGTTTAACGGACACCGAGTCTCCTTCTGTTACCGTCTTCCCCAACTTTCACTCCGAGTTTCAGTCCGGCCACGATCCACTGCGTTCCTCATTTAAGCCTTACATTCTTTGGGTTCTTGAAGGGCAAAAAAGCCACGAAATCAGCGTGATGCACGATGAAAGCCTCGGTCGTACGCTTAACCAAATCGCCCTCGGCGGCGTGTGCCGCGATGATGTGGCAGACCTCATCGGGCACACCGCATTCCAGGGCCAGCGCAACTCCGGTGAAGGGATGCCGCAGTGCTTCGCCTCTTTCGCTCTGACGGCTCTTGCCGTCTGGTCCAATCTCGTACTCCAGTAGTTTGCCCACATCGGCAAGGATCGCTCCAGCTATCACTGTGTCCATATTAATGGGTAGCGCGCGGCCCATGAATTCCTGCATGCTCTCAACACAGTGGCGCGCGATGTGCACCACACAGCGTTTATGTTCCATGAAGGTGATCGGGCAGTTGGGAATCAACAGGGTGAAGGGAATTTTGTTCAGATCGTCAGGCTTCAGCGGACTCCGCTCCAGCGCTTTGACCCAGGTCTGCGTGACTTGCTCGCGCAAGGTCGCGTCCTCGATCCACTGGATTTCTGGCCAAAGCCTGGCTACACAGTCACGCATAATACTCCCGTGAAAACAAACTAGCTTAACGTCATCAGGTCGTAATCATCGAGCAAGCATGGCACGACAGGATGTGATCCGCATCACCAAAAGCAAGCCGGAACGCCGCCTTTCGAAAAAGACAGCGAGCGGTTCCGGTTGCTCTGCCTGTCTGCCGGAATTACGATGGGCTGCTATGAAACTAACGCCGAAGCTTTTTTCCCTATTCTTCGTGCTCACCACCGTTCTTATTCCCGCGGCCGCGCAAACCAGACGAGCGCCAAAACCAAATGCGGCCGATGAGGTATATCCTATTCGCGAGGGCTTTGTAGACGCGAACGGAATCCTGATTTATTACCTGTCAACGGGGCGCGGTCAGCCGCTCATGATCCTCCACGGAGGGCCCGGCGCATCCCATGACTACTTCTTGCCTTACCTCCTTCCGCTAATGCGACACTATCGCGTCATCTTTATTGACGAGCGTGGCTCCGGGCGCTCACAGAAGCTCGAAGATCCATCCGGCTACACCATCGAGAATATGGTCGAGGACGTGGAGGCCGTTCGTCAGGCTCTGGGGCTGGGCCAAATCAGCTTGCTTGGCCACTCCTATGGCGGCGCGCTTGCTCAGGCGTACGCACTCAAGTATCAACGTAATCTTTCACATCTGATTCTCGGCAGCACCTGGTCAAGCACAGTCGCACTGAATCAGGTCTTCGTTCGCATGAAACAGAATATGGCGCCGGAGTTACGCGACCGCATCGAAAAACTCGAAAAGGAGGAGCTCTTCGGCCACGGTAAAGATTATGAAAAGAATCGCTACACCAACGATTACATGATTGCGGCCTGGGGTGAGGGCTATTTTCCGTACGTTTACCACAACCGGCCCGATCCCAACTACGATCCCATCGAGCAAGGGAAGACAAGTTGGGACTTGTATCGCGAAATGTGGGGTGAACACGGAGAATTCGTAATCGATGGGAATTTGAAATCCGTCGAGTATACAGACCGACTGCCGGGAATAAAGGTACCAACCTTAATTATTGTCGGTGATCACGATGAGTGCGATCCTTCGCTGTCCCAAAGTATGCATAAAAGGATCGCCGCATCGAAACTCGTCATCCTGCCGAATTCTGGGCACATGACCTTCGTAGATCAGCCTCGAATGTTCCTGCAAGCTGTGGATGGATTTCTGCACTCGCCAGCTAAATAACGAATTAAGGCCTATGTCTCGAAACAGAACGGTAATCAGGATCCTTTATCCTCTCGCACCTTTGCTTCTTCTTCTGCCGTGCAGGCCACTGTCGGCACAAGAAAATCAAGCTCCTCCCCTTGCCATTGACACCCAGAGCCTGCCCAAGGCTTTCGTTCGAACCCCGTACCAGTTTCATCTTCAAGCCCATGGGGGAGTGCTGCCGTTGAAGTGGGAAATCACGGAAGGTTCTCTGCCAGCCGGCATAGTTCTGCAAGCCGACGGACAACTCTCGGGCACTGCGGAGAAAACGGGTGAGTTTAAGGTCAAGGTCACCGTGACCGACAGCGGCAGACCCGCTTACCAGATCACACATGACTTTCTCTTGGTTGCGGTGTCGGCTCTTATGGCACAGTGGGGACGCTATCCCAAAGTTAATGGGCAACGGCTTGATGGGTCGATTCTGGTCTCTAATGAGACGGACCACGATTTCGACCTCACAGGAATTGTTCTCGCCGTAAACGAGATTGGACGTGCAACCGCAATTGGTTACCAGCACTTCACCTTGAAGAAGCAGACGGAAGGGCTGGAGATTCCTTTTGGTGATAACCTTCCGCGCGGAAGCTACGAGCTGAATGCAGACGTTGTGGCCGAGGTTCCTGAAACGCGTTCAATCTTCCGAACTCGGCTTGTGCCAAAGGAAAGATTTGCGGTCCAGCAGGGGCCGTAGGGGCGAGCCAACCCAAGGGCAAAAAATAAGAGCCCCGAGGTGGTGTTGGGATCATTCGTCTCGGCCAGTAGCTCGCTTTAGACCCTCGCTGACCTGCATTCATCATTTCCTTGCGAGAAACGATGCGCGATCATTGCTCGGGCTCCGGGCTTACCGCCAACCGGATAAATCAACCCAACGCCTCGGGACTCTATCCTGCCTTCAACAAATCTTCTTGTTCGCCTCGACCAGCGCTTTGCTATAGACCCTCGCTAGCCTTCCCTTCGTCATCTTGCGATGCAAAAGGTGACCTTGCTCGGGCCCCGGACGCCACACCAACCGGGTAAACTTCAGAAGCTGTCGAAGAACGATTCTCTTTTTACTCTTTCTATTCTTGCAGTCAATGAAAATGCTGCGGTTCCATCTGCTTGCAATTCAAGCAAGTGCAACGGGTTCACAAGCATATGCACTGAGGTCAGTGCATCATTTCCCAAGCGGAAAGCAAGCAGCCACACGGATATTGATTTCCCGTGGATTTTAGGACCGGAACGACAAACGAACGTTTGCGCGTGCTCCGATTGTCCTGTGCAAATCCTTCAAGACCTGTGCTGCACAGGGGTTCTCACGGGTTGTTTGTTTCTGATGGCGGTATGTCTGTGCAGGTTTATGAAATTGCCGGATCATCCAGTGAGATAACCGATCATGCTTCGGGTGACGGCACTGCGCCAGGGGGCTCAACCCTCACACCCACGAATGATAATTCTCTGCTGCCGGAACTGTTGATGCTTCTGGATAGCTCTGCTTTAAACAAAAAAACGGTTTTTGAGCACAATTCCCCGGCAAGCGAAATACTCAGAACTGGAACATTTCATCTTCCAATCTCAGAAACCCCGGGCGCACCCGGTGTTTCTTCTTCCATTCTCGTGACGTTTTCTTTTCCAGCACGTTACAATGCCGAATTCATAAAGCGGGAGGGTTCGTGACGAGAGCTGGTCTTTTGTTAGGACTAACGGCGTTCCTCTTCGCAGCGCCTTGGGCGGGCGGACAGTCCAGAGGAAGCGCCGAGGAGCGGACTGCCCGTTATCTCCAATCGATTCGTCATCAGCCGTTGCTTACCTTGGCGTTTCTGCGGGAAATGCCCAAAGGCGGCGACCTGCACAATCATCTGGCGGGCGCAGTTTATGCCGAGAGTTGGATCGACTTCGCCGTCGATGACAATCTCTGCGTCGACCGCACGACGTCGGTCTTAATCGCTCCTCCCTGTGACGCCTCCTGTGAGCGGTTTACCAGCAAGCCGGCGATTCGCTGCGCCTACGGAGATCACGTGCTCTACAACTCTATGATCGACGCCTGGTCGATGCGCAACTGGAACCCTGGAGAGGAATCCGGCCACGATCACTTCTTCGCAACGTTCGACAAATTCTTGCTTGCTTCCCAGACCCATGCGGCTGACGCCATTGCCGATGCTGCACGCCAAGCCGCCGCAGATCACCTTCAGTATGTCGAACTGATGCACACTGCAGACGGTCTCGAAGCGGCACATCTGGGGATTAAGATCGGCTGGGATGAGCACCTGCCCGAACTTCGCGATAAGCTGCTCGCCGGTGGCCTGAAGGATATCGCTGCGGCTACGAGCAAGAAGCTCGATGTGGACGAAAGCAAAATGCGCTCCCGCCTAAAGTGCGGGACGGCCGAGGCAAATTCTGGGTGCGATGTCAACATTCGTTACCTGTACCAGGTTCTACGCGGGTTGCCACCGGAGGCCGTCTTTGCCCAGATTTTGCTGGGGTTTGAACTGGCCAGCTCCGATCCGCGCTTTGTGGGGTTGAACCTGGTGATGCCCGAGGATTGGTACGTCCCGATGCACGACTTCGGACTACACATGAAGATGCTCGATTATCTTCATGAGGTCTACCCAAAGGTGCATATCAGCCTGCACGCTGGCGAATTGGCTTTTGGACTGGTGCCGGCGGAAGGTGTGACTTTTCACATACGCGATTCGATCGAGCGCGGACATGCCGAAAGGATCGGACATGGCGTGGATATCATGAACGAACATGACCCGATCGGCCTGTTGCGGGAGATGGCGAGACACAATGTGCTGGTCGAGATCTGCCTGACGTCGAACGATCTGATTCTGGGCATTGCGGGAAACGATCATCCTCTGCCGACATACATGAGATATGGCGTATCGGTCGCACTCGCAACCGATGATGAAGGTGTTTCCCGCTCCGACATGACGCATGAATATTTGCGCGCTGTAGAAACTTACGATTCGATTTCATACCGCGATCTGAAGCGCATGGCTCGGTTGTCGCTAGAGCACAGCTTTGTGCCTGGCGCAAGCTTCTGGACCGATCCCCAAAATTTTCGCATGGTCAGGGAGTGTACGGCTACAGCAACGGAAAAGCCGTTCTCGACTTGTGAGAGGTTTCTCGCAACCAACGAACGCGCGAAGCTCCAGCGGAAGTTGGAGCAGGAATTCACCGCTTTTTAAAAGAAATATTAGCTACAGCGCTTAGCAGTTCGTCCCGAAGGGTCAGTAATGTGGCTTGGCAAAAGACCCGTGACCGAATACTACGTGCTAAGTACCGAGTGCTAAGTGCTCGATGAGCGACACTTTCATCCTCGCCGATTCCGCTGCGACCTTCGTGCTTTCGCAGACTCCATTACGGCCGAAGATCGGGGTCGTGCTCGGCTCGGGCCTAGGTGCATTTGCCGACGAACTCACCGACGCGACCAAGATTCCCTACGCGCAAATTCCTTCTTTTCCTCGCTCAACCGCTGTGGGACATCAGGGGCAGATGGTGATTGGCCGTGCTGTGGGGATTTCCGTCGCTGTCATGCAAGGACGAGTGCATCTGTACGAAGGCTATTCAGCCGCAGAGGTGGCATTCCCTGTGCGCGTACTCGGCCGGATGGGAATTCGTGCGCTCATCCTCACTAATGCTGCCGGTGGCATCAACTTCGAGTACAAACAGGGTGCTCTGGTAGTGGTCTCCGATCACATCAATTTACAAGGACAAAACCCACTGGTGGGCGCCAATGACGCGCGCTTCGGGCCACGTTTTCCAGATATGACTCAGGCTTACTACAAGCCATACCGTGCGCTCGCGCTCGAAGCCGCACACAAGCTGGGCCAGGCCGTTTATGAAGGTGTTTATGCTGCGTTGCTCGGTCCCAGTTACGAAACACCGGCCGAGATTCGGTATTTGCGCACGATCGGTGCTGATCTCGTCGGCATGTCCACCGTGCCTGAGGTAATTGTGGCGCGTCACGTGGAGATCAAGCTCCTCGCTATATCCTGCGTTACCAACATGGCTGCGGGAATTCTGGAGACGCCTCTGAATCATGAAGAAGTACTGGAGACCGGTCGCCGAGTGCAGGGAGATTTCGTTGCGCTGCTCCAGGCGGTTCTGCCGGGCATTGCAGAAGACGTAAGCCGTTCTTAACTCTGTGGCGCGGAGACTCCGCGACAAGAACGCAACCCTACAAGAGCTCAGAAAATAAATTTTGCGGCCAACTGGATCACTCTCGGCCCACCACCGCCCAATCCGGGATTCGTTTGCGCCTGATCGGGAGTTTGCGTGATCAATCCTTGCCCCGGTTGACCGGGAACCACAAACCAATTCGGCAGCGCAAAATTCGGGTGATTCAAGATATTGAAGAACTCCGCCCGAAGTTGCAGGCTCACCCGCTCACTGATGGGAGTGCTTTTGCTTAATGCGAAGTCGAGGTCCCAGAAGCGGGGGCCGTAAATGGAATTGCGGCCAAGGTCGCCAAATGTGCCAAACGGGGGATCAGCAAAAGCCACACCATTCAAATAACCGATCGTATCCGGCGCCGATTCCCAATTGGGATTAATCGGATTCACGCCCGGCACAATGTTCGGGCGCTGATGAAAGTTCGAAGGAGTAGGAAATACATCGGCATTCGCACCACTGGTGTCATCGGAATTGACAAGTGGCACGGGGCGTCCGCTGAGTGCCGTAAAGATGGTATTGAATTGCCAGCCATCAGTCAGCCGCTGCGGACCATGAATGCGCGGAATCTGGTAGGTGAAAGCCGCAGTGAAGCGGTGCCGGTTGTCGAAATTGGAAGGTCCGTGCTCCGCCTTCAAGTCATTTGAATTCTGAGGCAATGCCACCGTTGAAAAGTTGTAATCGATGCCGTCGGAGGCATCATCCAGGGACTTGGAAAATGTGTACCCGGCAAACCCCGACAAGCCATGTGAGCCTTGGACCCGCAGAGTCGCTTGCAGGGCGTGATAGGTAGACGAACTAATGGTGGCAAATTCGTCCATGAAGCCGTAATTCGGGTTCGGACGATTTCCATTGACATCCGGCTGATTGGCATCTCGCAGACGATCGAGTTTGGTTCCTTTGCTGCCCACATATCCCAATTGGAATGCCACATTCTTTGCCAGCTCCTGCTGCACGTTGAAATTCCAATTCTGACTGTAGGGCGTAACCAGGTTGCGCGGCGTAAAAAAAATATCAGAACCGGCAATCGGGTACGGACCGGGCGGAACTGTAAACACTGGGAGGTTGGGAGCCGGACTGCTGAACGCGGTTTGATTGTAATTGTTCGCCAGGGAAATGACGGGCTTAGGGCCCAGCGGTGGGGTCACCAAACCTGCATCATTCGTGAAATTCGCAATCATCAGGTCCTGGGGGATGTAATCGTAGTAAATGCCATACCCGCCACGAACAATGGTTCGTGCCAGTGGGCTCCAGGCGAAGCCGAACCGTGGTCCAAAGTTATTCAGATCGCGGTTGTACGCACCATTGACACCACCTGTTCCAACCAAATGAAGAACGCCATCTGACCCGAGATTGGCGAGAATGTTGTTTGCCTCACTGATAGGTCCGAAGTATTCCCACCGAAGGCCGAGATTGAGGGTCAAGTGCGAAGTGGCTCGCAAATCGTCCTGCGCAAAGAACGACAAGCCATTGTTATAAGTCGTGCGCTGTGTGTTGCCGGCGTCGATAGATGGGAAAGTGTTTCCCTGATAAAAGCTGACCAGTGTCAAGGCGCCCGAATCTGCGCAACCGGCTAAAGGCACAGCTTGAGTACACGGGCCCAGCGTTGTTGGATCAGCGGGGCTGAAGGAAAACAGTCCACGCTCCAGGTTGTCATTGAAACTATCTACAATGGCCCGCCGATATTCGCCACCTAATTTGAAAGTATTTCGTCCCGCTTCGTAGGTGAAGTTGTCCAATACCTGAAAACTTTGGCTGGTCCGCCCACGGGGGACACTGAACGCTGTGGCCCCAAGGTTATCGAAGTTGCCTCCAAAATCGATTTCGGGCAAGCCAAGTTTGCCGGTACCGAAATCAATACCTAACGTGGCGGGATCAAAATTTGCATCCAGTGAGCTGAATGAAGTCCGGTAACGGCTATAGCCGAAACGAACCTCGTTCAATTTGTGCACGCTCAGGCTTGATAAGAGACTCGCGGATAATACTTGCACGCGCGTCGGAGAAGTTTGGGCGAACGCAGGTAGCCGCGATCCGCTCCCAAATCCGCCAAGGTTGCCAAGTGGGAACACCTGCTGGCTGCTGGCATATGCGTAGCGTGCGGAAAACGTTTCGCGATCGCTAAATTGATGATCGACCTTGGCGATCAGGCTGTCCACGTTGTTCTTGTCGTTGACTACTCCGGGAAAGAGTCCTGTGGCGCTGACGGGGAAAAATTTTGCGAGAATGCTGGTGAGCGCCGGACTCGCGGGCGTGCCCAGGGCCGTCATGATTCCCTGGGCCTCGGAGATTTGCGTCTGGGTTGGCACTATCAACGAGAAATTGGAACCGACGCGTTCGCGCTGTCCCTCGTAGGCCCCAAAGAAGAAAGTTTTGTCTCGAATAATCGGACCCCCAATCGAAGCTCCGAATTGATTATTGTGGAACCCTGTTTTTTGCTGCGGATTGCCGGATGAATCCACCACTCGATTGAAATAATTGCGCGCATCGAAAAGATCGTTGCGAACAAACTCGAAAACACTTCCGTGAAATTGATTCGTCCCGGACTTCGTGATGATGTTGATTACCGACCCGCTATTGCGACCGTACTCCGCCGGAAACTGCGATTGCAGGTTGAATTCCTGGATGGATTCGATAGGCAGCAAAGACGCGGGTGCGCCGCCGATGCCGGTTTGATTCATGGCGGAATTGTTGAAAAACGGATCGTTGTTATCGGTACCATCGAGGGTGTAGTTGTTCGAGCGATCGCGGCTGCCGTTGATGCTGAATTGTCCGAAGCCGAACTGCACTGCCGCGACGCCGGAGGGCTCGACCGTGGCTCCGGGAACCAGCGCCACGAGCTTCCCAAAATCGCGACCGTTGAGCGGCAAATCGTCGACTAATTTTCTTTCCACTACTTCGCCAAGCACATCGCGGCTCTCATCGATGACTGGAGCCGCAGCCGCTACCGTCAATTGCTCCGAACGCTTCTCCAGTTTAGTTAGATCGAAATCGGCAGTCGTGTCCAGCCCCACGGCGACCATGACGTTCTGCGCAACCGGTGAGAATCCTGCCGAAGCGGCGGTAACCGTATATTCGCCAGCCGGGAGTTCAGCCAGGACATAGGCTCCATCCGGACTAGTCACTGAGTCGCGAAGCAGCCCGGTCGCAACGTTTTTGGCCGTGACCTTCGCCCCGGCGATCACGCTTCCGCTCGGGTCCACAACCCGACCGCGAATGGAGCCGCGATAACTTTGAGCAAAAGGTTGGCTCGGAATGACCAGCAGGCAGAACAAAGCAATTAACAATTGCGGCAGATATTTGCACGACAAAGACTTATATCTCATGAACATCCTCCCCAAGCATACTTCCTCCCCAACGCAGCACTAACTTGTTACGTCAACGTGGCCCTGCTCGTGGAATGAAAATCGGTTGCGGCGGTGCCATACCGTAGGTTTGCGCGAAGCTACCCTGGTCGATGGCGATCCCCAGTCGCCCCCGTGAATCGATATACAGCAACGGCTGTTTGAGCGGAACATCGCTGAAAGTGCGCACGAATGGTATTCCCATTTTCCTGTCCCCGATTGTAATTGGCACAGTCTGCCCACGTGCATAGCCGAGCTTCAGGAAAAGCTCAGCACTGATATTTGTTACCAGGTTTCCGAACGGTCCATCAGTCGCAATCACCTGTCCGCTCAAGCCGCGATCATCTAGGTTAGACAACGCGATATTAAGCCGCACAAGTTTGGGAATCTCTAGTTCCGGGCCGACCTGGGTCCAATCTTCACCGTGGGCGAGATGAGCGCCCGCAGGGGAAAAAATGTCACGTCCGTGAAACGTGGAAGACAAGGCGCTCCCGATCATCCAGGACGGATTGGTGATCTCGCGTGCAGCCTCAAGGCCATCGCGGTCTTGAACCAGGGTCATCAGTCCGTTGTCGGGTAACACGAAGTATTGCTCCCTTTTAGACTTCACCACGATTGCCTTCCTCGTACTGCCGACCGTCGGATCGATCACCACTACAAAAACCGTACCAGCAGGGAAGTACGGGGTGGCTCCATAGAGAAACCGTGCCCCGTCTGCAATTGAAAATGGCGTGACTTCATGGGTCAGATCGACGATACGCAGTTCGGGAGCGATGGAATACATCACCCCTTTGCAGAGCGCCACCGAATCATCGCGCACACCGAAGTCCGTCATGAAGACTACCGTAGGCCGTCGGCGGGCCGGTGTTTCTGCTTTCGCAGGGCCGACCGTAGACAGTAGGATCAGAATGATCGCGAAAAAACTTTCAGGTCGTTGTTTTCGAAAGCCCAGTAATCCCATCAATCTCCTCTGGAATCCGTTAACTCGCGTATTGCAAAAGTGGACCGCAAGCGTTGTTTGGGGTTAGCAAAAGATTGTAAACGCAAGCCCTGCGAACGAGAAGTCAAATGCGTCAAAGCCCGCCGAACAGCGAATTTGTAACAAGTTCAGATTGGAAAGTTATAATCGTTTCTGGATCGTCCCCTTAGAGGGCGCCCATTTCAGAACGCAACCGCAAGGAGGTTGTCATGGCCGGAGCGATTCCGGAGAAATATCGTGATCTTTTCAGCAAACGGGCGTTTGCGACTCTTGGCACACTTATGCCGGATGGGCGTCCACAGGTGACTCCGGTGTGGGTCGACTTCGACGGCCAGCATGTGATTTTCAATTCAGCGAAGGGCCGTCAGAAAGATCGCAATGTCCGCCGCGATCCGCGTGTAGCCCTGGCAATCGTCGATCCCGAAAACCCCTATCGCTATCTCGAAATCCGCGGACGCGTCTCTGAAATTACCGAAGAGGGCGCCGACGCCCACATCGACAAAATGGCCAAGAAGTATCTGGGCGTTGATAAGTATCCTTACCGCCAGCCTGGCGAAGTGCGTGTTATATACAAAATTCAGCCCGAGCACACAACCATGATGGGCTAGGGCACGTATTTTCAGACGGAACGTTCAGTCGAATCCGAAATCTCGAACAGGAAATTCATTGCCTCAAACACACCCAGCGGTCGCTTCGGCGCGTGATCTCTCCTGGGCCCGGTCCCAGTTTCCTTCTCTCGAACAAACCATCAATGGGCAGCCCGCGATCTTTCTCGATGGCCCGGGGGGGACACAAGTTCCCCAGCGCGTAATAGGCGCCATAGGAGACTACTTGCGCCGCAACAATGCCAACACCGGTGGAGCCTATGCCACGAGCCGGAACACCGACGCGATGATTACCGGCGCTCGAAGCGCCATGGCTGACTTTCTAGGCTGTGCAACAGACGAGATTGTTTTTGGTCCAAACATGACCACGCTCACTTACGCGATGAGCCGAGCCATAGGAAGGGAACTGAAACCGAGCGACGAAATTGTCCTCACGCATCTCGATCACGATGCCAACATCTCGCCCTGGCGTGCACTGGAAGAGTGTGGCGTCAAGATTCGGATGGTTGACATCCATGAGGATGATTGCACGCTGGATATGGAAGATCTAGCACGCAAGATCACCGGCAAAACCAGGCTGGTTGCTGTTGGATACGCGTCCAATGCGGTGGGCACGATTAATAACGTGCACCAGGTTGTGCGACTTTCTCACGAACGCGGGGTGCTGGCATACATCGACGCCGTCCATTACGCCCCGCATGGCCCCATTGACGTGCGCAATCTGGATTGCGATTTTCTGGTTTGCTCGACATACAAGTTTTTTGGTCCACATATGGGTGTTCTCTTTGGCAAGCGCGAGCACCTGCAGCGCTTGCAACCGTACAAGGTTCGCGCCAATACCAATGCGGTTCCCAATCGATGGGAATGGGGCACGCTGAACCACGAATGCATAGCCGGTATTGCTGCCTGCGTAGATTACATCGCCGATCTCGGGCGGCAAGTGAGCTTTTCGGTTTCCACGCGCCGCAGCGCCATCCTTGCGGCCTATGAGGCGATCCAGCGACACGAGCACGAGCTGATGGGAAAACTCATTCCTGGACTGCTGAAAATTCCGGGCCTGAAGCTCTACGGGATTCAAGATCCGGAGCGCTTCGAGGAGCGCTGTCCAACAATTGCTGTACGAATTGACGGCTATACGCCTCTCCAGCTGGCCACTCAGCTTGGCGACAAAGGGATTTTTACTTGGGATGGGAACTACTACGCGCTGAATCTAACCGAGCGGCTGAATGTGGAGAAGGATGGCGGATTCCTGCGGATCGGCCTGGCTCATTACAACACGGAGGAGGAAGTCCTACGGCTGCTCACCACACTAAGAAGAATGGTCGGCGCTGATTAGACTTGCCGTCCCACAAGCCCCAATCATCATCCCGTCTTCCACGCCCCGGACAAATGCTTGCAGCCATCGGTTCGGCTGGTGCCTGCCGTGCAATCGCAACTTCAGATAATTGTCTGTCAGACTGTCCGTGACATCAGCTTGCGACGAATCGGCCTTCAGCGTGATCGCTTCGATCCGCATCCCGACCAACGAGCGCATAAACGCGAGCTTTTTCGCCGCCGCGAGATCCCGCAGAATCCGATTGCGCTCTCGAGCTACGTGGACCGGGACTTGATTAGGCATCGTCGCTGCACGCGTTCCTGGACGGGCTGAATACGTAAAGACGTGGAGATACGTGAAAGGTAGTTCTTCTACTATTCGACGCGTCTCCTCAAAGTCCTCATCTGATTCGCCAGGAAAACCGACCATAACGTCGGCGCCAATGGCAGCAGCCGGCATAGCGGAGCGGATTTTCTCCACCTTCTCTTGATAGTGCCAGGGCCGATACTTGCGATGCATCCTTCGCAGAATGCGATCACTACCAGATTGCATCGGCACGTGTGTGTGTTTGGCTACGCGCGGTGAGCTGGCAACCAGTTCGATGAGTTCATCGCTCCAATCCATGGGTTCAACGGAGCTTATGCGCAGCTTCTCGAGTGAAGTGTGCCGGAGAATGGCGTGAACGAGATCTGGAAAGGTCTCACCGGCTAGATCCCTGCCCCAGCGTCCGAGATTGATGCCGGAGACCACCACTTCGCGGTAGCCGGCGTCTACCAAAGCATTCACTTCACCGAGAATGCGCGCCAGCGGCAGCGATCGGCTGTTTCCGCGAACCTGGGGGATCACACAAAACGAGCAGCGGTTGTCACAGCCATCCTGAACCTTGAGATTCGGCCGGGTGCGCTCGTTGGCGGCGTCAAACACCGGGGCCGCAAGCAGTTCAGTGTGAGCAAAAATATCGGAGATGAAGATTGAGCGCTCATCTATGGCATTTTGATTTGCAAGCCGAGTAAGCGGCACGAACGGACCGCTGACAATCTCGGCCAATCGATGTTTGTGGGAATTACCGATCACCGTTGCCACGCCCGGAAGAGCAGCGATCTCGTGCGGAGCACGTTGCGCATAACAACCGGTCACGACAATCTGGCAGTCCGGATTTTCTCGATGGATTCGGCGAATTGCAGCACGCGCGTCGTGGTCAGCGGCCGCGGTCACGGTGCACGTATTGAGAATAACAATCTGTGCCTCTGACGAGGTTGCAGCGCGCTCTAACCCGCGCTCCCGGAATTGCTGTTCAATCGCAGCGCCATCCGCCTGCGTAGCGCGACAGCCGAAATTCTCGACAAAGAAACTTCCCACGCTTCTATACTAACGCGGATTTGTCCAACCAACGGTCAGGCCGAAGCTGCCGTTCGCCTTCCCTGGAAGCATTCCCGACACAGTACGGGACGTCCTTGCGTCGGCTTGAAAGGCACCGTTGTCTCCTTGCCACATTGCGAACAAGTGGCACGTGTTTCAACTCTGCGGAACCGAGGTTTTTCGGGCACCGCGCCTAGCACTGATACCCGTTTGGCCTTGCATACCTTGCAGCGCTTGGGTTCGTTTTTGAATTGTTTATCGTGAAAGAACAGCTGTTCACCGGCCGTAAACAAAAAATCCGTGCCGCAATCGACACACTTCAGAATCTTGTCCTGGAATTCCATCGAGGATGCTCTCCCTTCGCCCTACTGCACACCTAGGCTAGGCGGTGGAAGTGCACCGCCGGGCGCAAGAATGCGCAGACCCTTGCCTTCATCCCCTCATTGAAAACTCTGGACTGCCCCTGGATTCGGCCCACCACGCCAGAAGGGCGTGGCTTACTGCTGTCTCGCCGCGCAATTGCCCAAGACAAACCGGCAATCCCCCACGAACGGCAAAAAAAGGAAAGAGGCCGCGTTACTAACGGCGCGGCCTTCTCACTACTCTTGCTCTTTACGAGCTTTTTTCCGGCTTCGCTTGCGGGCCAATGCTTCCTTGACCCGCCGCTTTTCGCCGGGCTTCAAATAAAAGGAGTGACGCTTGACTTCCTTGATAATGTCTTCCTGCTGTACCTTGCGCTTGAAGCGGCGCAGCGCATTCTCAAGGGATTCACCCTCTTGCAACCTGACTTCTGCCAACGAAACTACACCCCCAAACTGATCCCGGTTGGGACTGCATAGTTATTGCAAAGGTTCGGCGCACAAGTCAAGCCAGATCGCTGCGGCAACGACAGATAGCGTAGTAGACCCGGCGGCTTCCTCCCTAGAAACTCGTTCGCAAGGCGAACTGGACCTGCCTTGGCGGGAAGGAATTGCTTATCTTCAATGGATTCGAGGGTATCTGGTAATGCCCGGGGAAGTAGTTGATTCCAATCCGGTTACTAATCTTTATGAAATACGCAGTATCGCTTTGTAACCCGTCCTCTGTGATCTGGGCCAGTCCATTGTCACGGTTGAATAGGTTAAAAGATTCCGCAATCAAATCCAGTCTTAGCCGGTCGTGAATGTATAGTCTGCGAGTGAGTCGCAGGTCCAGGGAGGCATAGTCGGGACCAAGAAAAGAGTTTCGCGCCGCTCCTGGAAGGCGGTCATTCATGTCATTGCCATCCTGATTGGGATCGCCGGAGACCATGACGTTGACTGGTCTTCCGCTCCCAAATGTATAAACACCGGCCAGCTTCCAACCATTGAAGAGCTTGCCTAGCAATTCCTCCCCGCGATGAAAGGGCCGTGGTTCCGTGATGCAGGAAAAGACGAACCGATGTCTCTGGTCGGTCACGCTGTTGCCGCGCTCGGCATTGGGTGCATACGAATTCTGTACCAGTGCTGGACGCCCCGCGACCAGCGCATCCTGCCCGTCATCGATTGCGTGGGCAAAGGTGTAGGCGAGCCGGAAATAAACGCCGCTGGCCATCTGGCGGCGGACCGACAAAGTCCCGCCGTTGTACACGCTCGACGCGGCGCTCTCGAAGACATCGATGGCCCCAAGTTGCGGAATCGGCCGCGCCAGCGGATTCACGCACGGTGGCCATGGGCAGGTGAAAGATGGGATCATCTGCCAGGTAGAAAAAGATTGGACACCGTAATAGGTGCCCAGGAAATTTACTCCTGAACTGTCGTAGATCGGATACTGCACGTTGACAGGCGGGGGCAGGTTTACATCACGGGCGCGAATCAGGTCTATGCCATGGACGTACATGTAGGAAACGCCCACTGCAATGCGCCGCGCGATCTCCCTCTCCATGCCCAAGCTGGCCTGCTCAACCTTCGGAGTTTTGAAATTCGGCGAGAAAGACGAAATTCCTGCCTGCGCGAATTGAGCCAGGCCCTTTGGCAGAGAGCAAGAGCTCGCGGAAACCGGGCAGTCCACTAGTGGATTCGGGTATTGCGGAAAGACCTGGTGATCGTAGTAATCGGAATTGTCCAGAAAAAGATTCTGTGAAGAGAGGCCATTGTCGGTCGCGATCGTTGATGTATAAATCTGGGGAATGCGCGTATAAAACCATCCGTAACCCCCTCGAATTACGAGCGTTTTCATATCCCCGATCGAGTAAGCCCAGCCAATTCGAGGGGCAAAGTTGTACGGTTCGTACGGAACTTTGCCTGAATCCGGCCAAAGAGGATTGGTCGTGAGGCCGCGGCGGGCGAAAGTCTGCAAATCGTACCGTGCACCGACGCTCAAGGCCAGATGATTGGTCACTCGAACCGAGTCCTGCACAAAGCCAGCGTATTCATTCGTATCAGGACGCGACACCGCTGTTCCGAAGTTCTGAATGTAATACTTTGGGGCTTCATGCGCGTAGGCACGCAAAGGCGTCAGCATCAGGCCAGCTTCCATCGGCTGGAAAGTGAATGGATTTACCTTGATCGGATCGAAAATATATTCGCCGCCAGATTCTGAGGGAAAGAAGTTATATATCCACGTGAGTAACGCATCGCCGCCGAGCTTCCAGGAGTTGCGGGGCCCTTCCAGGCTGATCGTGTCAGTTACATGCAAGCGATGCTCGCGGGTTTGCCGCGGCAAAATCGACGAGCGCCCGAAGCCGTCAATAACATCTTCGATTCGTGTGAGCGGTTCGCGACTATTGCTGCTCGATTGCTGCAAATCCCGCGAGAACTGTGCCCGTAAGTGACTTATCAGGCGCCATGAAAACGCGCTGGTCAATGAAATTGACGCGGTTTCCGTGGCCACTTGCTCCTGGCCATTGTCGCTGGTGGCGAATGTGCTCAGTGGACTTGCCGGATCCAGAAAGACATTGTTTTGTCCCCAATAGCGTGAGGTATTCACACGTGCCGAAAGCGCCTCATGCGGCGTCAGTGCAACGTCGAGTTTGAAAAATCCAGCATTTCCCAACATGCGCGCCGGATAGGAACCGGCAAAGTTAGACAGTTTATGTGCGGCGTTGAAGACCAGGCCCACGTCGTCGTTTTCGTAGTCGCCGGGAGAGTACGGTCCCAGTCCAGCCTGCGGAGCCACCTGCGAAGCACCATTTAAAAATCGCACCACAATCGGCACGCGAAAGATGTGCTGGTCAAATCCGGTAAAGAAGAAAGTGCGGTTTCGCTGGATCGGCCCTCCTAACGTCAATCCGAACTGCTGCTGCTGGTCGTGTGGCTTGAAGTCCAGATAAGGATGTGTTGCACCGAAGCTGCTATCGCGAAGAAAGTAAAAATCGCTGCCGTGAACCTGATTC
>Ga0187780_10000519_pt1 | contig 29022 bp, 27 predicted proteins | sample 1015_Q2_SP10_20__FD_132429 | JGI IMG/M metagenome (GOLD analysis project Ga0187780, IMG submission 132429) | Tropical peat soil microbial communities from peatlands in Department of Meta, Colombia - 1015_Q2_SP10_20_MG | ecosystem: Environmental > Terrestrial > Soil > Wetlands > Peat | place... | reverse complement strand
TGGTAGGAAAGATTCACATTCCGGAGACCGTCGCCAATCTCTGTTTCGGCGGCCGGTTCAGAAATAGGCTGTATATCTGCGGCTCGACTTCGCTCTATGCGGTCTATACCAGCACGCAGGGCGTGATGAAGCCGTAACCCGCTTCGCCTACGGCGTCGCCGATAGCAACTGCACGGCGGTGCGAATCAGTTCGGGCAGATTGCGGGATTCAAGCTTCTGCTTGAGCTGCGAGCAGACGTTGACGACGGTCTTGTAACTGACGTGAAGCTCCTCGGCGATGCGGCCATAGGCCTTGCCTTCCGCCAACAGCGACAGGGTTTGCAGCTCCCGCGGCGTGAGATCGGCGAGCGGATTCTGCCGCGGCGAGGTGTGCACCAGCGCGACCTGCATGGCGAGGTCGTTGCTCAAATACGGGGCGCCGGCGCGCACTTTCTGAAATGCCTCCAACAAATGCTCGGACGAGGTGTCCTTGAGCACGTAGCCGGTGGCGCCGGCCTCGAGCGCGCGCGCGACAATGATCGGATCGCTGTGCATGCTCAGGACGAGAATGCGCGCGCGTGGATCATGGCCGCGGATGCGGCGTATAAGCGGCAGGCCGCCGAGCCCGTTCCCCTGCATCGCCAGATCGACGATCACCACCTCCGGATGGTGCCGGCGGTAGAGCTTGTAGCCGGAGGCGGGATCGCGTGCCTCGAGCACCGCTTCGACACCGGCATCCTCCAGCATGCGCCGGCAGCCCTGCAGCACGATCGGGTGGTCATCGATGATGAGAACCCGGGTCATGCGCGCCCGTTTTTCCGTCCTGCCGCCGCTTCCTGCTCGCCGATCGCCGCAATGCTAACGTGCACGCAGGTGCCCCGGCCGGGCTCGCTCACCACGCTAAAACGGCCGCCCAGGCCTTCGACACGCTCCTGCATACCGCGAATGCCGAAGCCCGGCGGCGTGCCCGGCCTGATGCCGCAGCCATCGTCGCGGACGGTCAGCTCGAGCTGCGCCTCGGGCGCGGCGCAGCCGAGCGCGATGGTTACGTGCTTGGGCTGAGCGTGGCGAATGGCATTGGTCAGGCTCTCCTGCATGCATCGGTAGATCGTCAGGTCGACGGTATCGCCGTAGCTGCGCGAAATATCTCCCGCGGTGAATTCCAACGAAATCTGCGGATGTTGGCGGGCGCGGTCGCGCAGCAATTGGTCGAGCATCTCCTTGAGCGGGACATGGCCGAGCGCCATCGGCCGCAGCCGGTCGAGCATGCTGCGATTGATCGCTTGCAAATGCTCGATGATGGCGAGGATGTCGCGCAAGCGCGCCGACACGCCGAGCCTGGCCTGCTCCGGAAGTTCGCCGGCGGCGCTGGCGATCGAGGATGCGTTGGCCTTGAGCCCGAAGAGGCACGGACCGACCTCGTCATGGAGCTCGAGCGCGGTGCGTCGGCGCTCATCGTCCTGCGCGGTAATCAGCCGGCGGTTCAGCTCTTGGTTCTCGGCGCTGAGCCGCTCCAACGCGAGGGCGAGCGCATTGAAGTGCTCGGCAATCGCGCCGAGCTCGCGGGTATGCGGCCGCTTGAGCCGAACGCTATAGGTCCGGCGCTCGAGATCGGAGAGGCCGGTCGCGAGTCCGGTCAGCGGATCGAGCACGCGCCCGAACAGCACATAGAGAACGCCGATCATCGCGACGTTGAGCAGAAAGCCGACGGTCCCGATCGCGACCGCGTCTTCCCAAATCTCTGCGATCTCGTCGGCCGGCTCGCCGCTGATCGCCACCTGCCCGATGCTGCGGCCGTCGACAATCACCGGCACGTCATGGGTCTCGACCGGCGGCGCGACGAGCGCCGTGAACCAGGCCGGCGCCGGCGCGCGGGCTTCGGCACGGCGGTCATCGATGCGCTCGGCATCCGCGGGGAGCGCGATCGGAACGCCGGCCGCGTCGGTAACCGCGATCCTGACATGGCGGATCGAGCGCAATTGGGTCGGCAACAGCGCCAGGAATTGTTCGGCGGGAAGCTGCTGGTGGACGAGATTGACCGCCTCGCTCACCAGGAACTCCGCAAGCCGCGTCGACGCCGCGACCTCGACGCGCGTCTGGGCCCGAGCCCGCAGCACGGTCACGCTGCCGGCAAGCAGCACGGCGACAAGATCGATGAGCACCAACACCAAGAGCAGCTGGGCGCGGACGGAGCGTCCATACCAGAGCGGGTGCAGCATCCGCCGCCACGACGACCGCGGCCGCGATGGCGGCATCAGCGCAGACGCAGAGTGGGCGCTCATGGTCATTCCCCCCGCTCCCGGGCATAAGCGTTTGCCGCATCCTTTCAGTCATGAAAGACTTTTTCAATCCGGCCGGAAAGCGGCTACAGGGACCTTAATTGCTGCCGATGCGCGAGCCGAACCCCGGTTTTGACGGGCCATTTCGGTTGCGATATTCAAGGCTTCGCGCCGGCGATCCGCGCAAATCCGAGGCCCGCATCAAACCCCCGCCGCACCTCATCGCATGACCATCCGCCTGCATCGCGGCGATCTGCCGGACCTCTCGCGCTATACCGGCGCGGTCGCGGTCGACACCGAAACGATGGGGCTCAATCCCGATCGCGACCGCCTATGCCTGGTTCAGCTTTCGCCCGGCGACGGCTCCGCCGACCTGGTGCAGATTCCGCCGCACCCCGTCGACGCGCCGAATCTGAAGCGGCTCCTGACCGACGTCCGGCTCCTCAAGATTTTTCACTTCGCGCGGTTCGATCTGGGCATGCTCTGCAAGACCTTCGGCGTCATGGCCGGGCCGGTCTACTGCACCAAGATCGCCTCGCGGCTGGCACGCACCTATAGCGACAAGCATGGCCTCAAGGATCTCGTGCGCGAGGTGCTTGGCCACGACCTGTCGAAGCAGCAACAACTGTCCGACTGGGGCGCGCCGGAGCTCAGCGACGCCCAATTGTCATACGCCGCCTCCGACGTGCTCTATCTGCACGCGTTGAAGGAACGACTCGACGCCATGCTCGCGCGCGAGACGCGCGAGCAACTTGCGGCGGCCTGTTTCCGTTTCCTGCCAGACCGGGTGCGGCTCGATCTCGCCGGCTTTGCCGGCGACGACATCTTCGCGCATTCCTAGAACGATAGGTTCGCGCATTCTTAAGCTTGCCCCCCGCCGCGATCGGGGGTCAAAACCGGCTTCCCGGCAAGGCCATGCTCCACCGGGGTTTTTCTGGCGGCGGACGGATTGCGGACGGCCCCGCGCGGGCCATATTCGCAGGCGACAATTCGCTAGCGGACCCGCTAAAATCGACTGTCCGCCCGAATCGGGGCAACGGCCAAAGGGGAACAACGGTCTGACCACCGCTTATCCGACCGACGTTGCGAGGGGCGCCGGCTTTTCGGCGAATTCTCGCGGCGACATCGAGCGCACTTATCGTACCGCGCTGCGCCACAGCCGGCGCGTGCGCTGGCTTCGTCTTGGCGTGCCCGCGGGCATCGCTGCGGTGCTGCTCATGGTGGTGAGCGCCAACTATTTTCCGATCAACGGCTTCCGGCTGCCGGGGGAGCTCGGGAAGCTGGTGATCAAAGGCACCAAGATCACGATGCAGCGGCCACGGCTCAAGGGCTTTACGAGCGACTCCCGGCCCTATGAGTTCACCGCCAGCAGCGCCGCCCAGGACATCACCAAACCGGATTTCATGGAACTGCATGAACCGCGCGGCGAGATGCAGATGCAGAACAAGGCCACGGTCGACCTGTCGGCTAAATCGGGAACCTACGACATCAAGAGCGAGCTGCTGACGCTGCGGGATGAGATCCACATCGTGTCCTCGACCGGCTACGAGGCTCGTCTGACCGAAGCGGTGGTCGACATGCGTAAAGGCGAAGTGGTGTCGGAGAAGCCGGTCTGGGTGAAGCTGCTCAACGGCTTTCTCAATGCCAAGCGGCTGGAGGTCGTCGATAATGGCGGCCTGATCCGCTTCGGCGGCGGCGTCGCGATGACTTTGCAGCCTGACAAGTCTCCGGCGAAGGTGAGCGAACGATGACCGGCCGGCTGGCATTCTGGGCTGCGATCTTCACATTGGCAGCGGCGCCCGTTGCCGCGCAAGACCAGCATCCCGTTGTGCAGAACCCGGCGCAAAGCCTCCTTCGGGGCGAAAACAAGGATCTGCCGATCCAGATCGAATCCGCCACGCTCGAAGTGCGCGACAAGAGCAAGATCGCGACCTTCTCCGGCAATGTGCAAGTGGTCCAGGGTGACACGACGATGAAATGCCAGACGCTGGTCGTGTTCTATGGTGCCGAGGACGGCGGCGCCGGCAAGAACGCGGCGGCAGCCAATGAACCCGCCCCCGGCAGGTCTCAGGCGGCGGCGTCAGGCCAGGGGGCGGCACCTGGACAGGCAGCGGCGGTCCCACAAGGGGCGCAGGATATCCGCCGCATCGAAGCGCGCGGCGGCGTCACCGTCGTCACCAAGGAACAGAATGCCAGCGGCGATCTCGGCGTCTACGACCTGAAGGCCAAAACGATCACCTTGACCGGAAACGTCGTCGTCACCCAAGGCAAGAATGTGCTGCATGGCGATCGGGTCGTGGTCGATACCGCAACCGGCAATGCGCGGGTCGAATCCAACGCGACGACCGCGCAAAACCGGGTCCGCGCACTTATTCTCCCCGGCAAAGACGCCAATGGGGGCTCGACCAACATGATGTCGTTCGGTCCGCAGAACCGGTCGAATTGAGCCTGCGAGCGGCAGCATCGCCCTCCCAAATCGGCTAAAGTTCCGGCCAGGAGCCGCAACCTTCCGCGATTCGAGCTTCCCCGAGGCGGGCGTGCAGGACATCTTTTCATATTTTCGCCGCCGTAACCCGGCGCGTCGCAAGACGGCCTTGCCGGATGAACAGGCGATCGACCTCGCCAATATCGGTGGCGCGATCAACGGCACCTACCTCGATATCGCGAGCCAGCCCCGGTCGGCAGAGAAGGCGCGCGGCAAGCGTCCGTCTCCGCCTCCACCTGTGCCAGCGCCACAACCGCCGCCGGAGATCGCGCCCCAGCACCAGGCCAGGCCCCGGCGGCGGGTGGACGGCAACGGAGCGGCGCAGCCAGAACGGCGGAGCCTGCTGTCGGTCCACGCCGTGGAGAAGAGCTTCGTCGGGCGCAAAGTCGTCAAGGGCGTCAGCCTTTACGTGCGCAAGGGCGAGGCGGTCGGCCTGCTCGGACCCAACGGCGCCGGCAAGACCACGGTCTTTTATATGATGACCGGCCTTATCAAGGCCGACAAAGGACGCATCGAACTCGACGGATTCGACGTGACGCCGCTGCCGATGTACCAGCGCGCCCGCCTCGGCATCGGCTATCTGCCGCAGGAAGCCTCGATTTTCCGCGGCCTCAATGTCGAGCAGAATATCCGCGCCGTGCTGGAAGCGGTCGAGCCCGATCCCAAGCGACGGGATCATGATCTCAATGCGCTGCTCGAGGAGTTCAACATCGCGCGGTTGCGCAAGACTCCGTCAATCGCGCTCTCCGGCGGCGAACGCCGGCGCGTCGAGATCGCCCGGGCACTCGCGACCCGCCCCAATTACATGCTGCTCGACGAGCCTTTTGCCGGCATCGACCCGATCGCCGTCGGCGACATCCAGTCGCTGGTGCGGCATCTGACCAATCGCGGCATCGGCGTTCTCATCACTGACCACAATGTGCGCGAGACGCTGGGCCTCACCGACCGCGCCTACATCATCTATTCCGGCGAGGTGCTGATGGAGGGCCGCGCCGATGATATCGTCAACAATCCTGACGTGCGGCGGCTCTATCTCGGCGAGGAATTCAGGCTTTAAGAATTCCGGTTCTTAAGCCTGTCGGAAATCGGTTGACGACAGCGTAACCGAACTGCTGTAGACAAGAACAAGCAAGAATCGGACCAGTTCGGCCAAGTTTCGCGAATGGCACTTTCCCAGCGACTCCAGATCCGCCAGAGCCAGGCCCTGGTGATGACGCCGCAGCTGATGCAGGCGATCAAGCTGCTGCAGCTCTCCAATCTCGATCTGGTCGCCTATGTGGAGGCCGAACTCGAGCGCAATCCGCTGCTCGACCGCGGTGCCGAAAGCGAGCCGGCGGCTGCAGGCGAAGCCGCCGCCGAAGGGCAAAGACCCGATCAGCCGCACACGGATGGCGAGGTGTGGAACGGGTCCACCACCGCGGCCGGCGCAAATACCGCCGCGGAGCGTAACGACGGCGGCGCTGACGACACGCCGCCTGAGGATGCCGAGCCCGGCCGCCCGCGCCCGTCCGAGCTTCCGGCCGGCTACTCGGAGTGGGCGGGCGTCGGCTCAGGCGGCCGCGACAACGGCGACTATAACCTCGAAGCCTTCGTTTCCGCCGAGACGACGCTGGCGGACTGGCTGCGCGAGCAGCTCGCTCTGACCGTCGTCGATGCGCCGCAGCGCATGATCGGCCAGTACCTCATCGACCTCGTCGACGAGGCCGGCTATCTGAGCGCCGATTTCGCCGCGATCGCCGAGAAACTCGGCACCGGCGTCAAGGAGGTCGAAGCCGTGCTCGGCATCCTGCAGAGCTTCGATCCGCCGGGAATATGTGCGCGCGATCTCGCCGAATGTCTGACATTGCAGCTCAAAGAGCGCGATCGCTTCGATCCGGCGATGCAAGCCTTAATCGCGCGGCTCGATCTTGTGGCCAAGCGCGACTTCGCCGCGCTGAAAAAAATCTGCGGCGTCGGCGAGGAGGATCTCGCCGACATGATCGCAGAGATCCGCCGGCTCAATCCCAAACCCGGTCTCGCCTTCGGTTCGGTGACGGTGCAACCGATCGTGCCGGATGTCTTCGTGCGGCCCGGGCCGGACAATGGCTGGATCGTCGAGCTCAACTCCGACACTTTGCCGAAGGTCCTTGTCAATCAGACCTACTACGCCGAAGTCTCGGCCACGGCGCGCCGCGACGCCGAAAAATCATACCTCGCCGACTGCCTGCAGAGCGCCACCTGGCTGGTGCGCGCGCTCGACCAGCGCGCGCGGACCATTCTCAAGGTCTCCAACGAGATCGTGCGCCAGCAGGACGGCTTCTTTGCCCACGGCGTCGAGCACCTGCGCCCGCTCAACCTGAAAACCGTGGCCGAGGCCATCGGCATGCACGAATCGACCGTCTCCCGCGTCACCGCCAACAAGTATATGGCGACAACGCGCGGCATCTTCGAGCTCAAATACTTCTTCACCTCGGCGATCGCGGCCGCGCATGGCGGCGAGGCGCATTCCGCCGAGGCGGTACGTCACCGCATCAAGCAATTGATCGACGCCGAGACCGCCGCCGATGTGCTGTCCGATGACACCATCGTCGAGAAGCTGCGCGAGGCCGGCATCGACATAGCGCGGCGCACCGTCGCCAAATATCGCGAAGCCATGCGGATTCCCTCCTCGGTGCAGCGGCGGCGGGAAAAGCACGCTGCCGCCGTCAGCTGACGCCGCGGCGGCGCCACAGCGTGAAGCGGAGCAGCGCCGGATCCGGCCGGAATTTCCGCCGCGTTGACTTCGCGCTCGCCAACGCCTAGCTCGAAACATGCGGGCAATGCGCGGCTAGCGGAGGCGGCCATGTCGTTTCGCGTTTCCGGCAAAAATCTCGACGTCGGCGAGGCGCTGCGAGAAAGGATCAACAACCGGATCGCCGAAGCCTTGGGCAAGTATTTCGACGGCGGATATTCGGGGCACATGACCATCGCCCGCGACGGCTTCGGATTTCGCACCGAATGCGCGATCCATCTCGATTCGAAAGTCACGTTGCGCGCCGAGGCGCTGGCGCCTGATGCCTATGCCAGCGCCGATCAGGCGGCGCTGCGGGTAGAAAAGCGGCTGCGTCGCTACCACCGCCGCCTCAAAGATCATCGCCCGCCGCCCGATTTGGAACGATGACCGGCCGCCGGCGGCACCGGTCTGGGGAACTTCTCGGCGCCCGTTGGGCATTTTCGGCCGGATGGGTTCCTCCGAAACCGAGCCGGCGGATGCCCATTGACGCGATTGCCGACGCTCCTTATGGTCCGCCGCCCTTGAGCGCGACAGCGGCAGACGGGCAGGGTTTTTCGAAAACGATTCGTGCCCAAATAGAAGTCAGCGCCGGACAACGGCTTGGCCCCCCAGGTCCCATTGATGCCACTCACCGATCTCGTCGCGCCGAACGCGATCATCCCGGCGCTCAAGGTCAACAACAAGAAGCAGGTGCTGCACGAGCTTGCGGCGCGCGCCGCGGCGCTCAGCGGCCAGAACGAGCGGACGATCTTCGACATTCTGATGCAGCGCGAGAAACTCGGTTCGACCGCGATCGGCAACGGTATCGCCATCCCGCACGGCAAGATGCCGGACCTCGCCCGCCTGTTCGGGCTGTTCGCGCGGCTCGACCGGCCGGTGGATTTCGAGGCGCTCGACGGCCAGCCCGTCGATCTCATTTTTCTGCTGCTGGCGCCGGAGGGCGCGGGCGCCGATCATCTCAAGGCGCTGGCGCGCGTAGCGCGGCTGCTGCGCGATCCCGCCGTCGCCCACAAGCTGCGCGCATCGCAGGATGCCGAAGCGCTTTACGCCGTCCTCGCCATGCCGTCGGCGAGCGCCGCGTAGCGGCAGGCGTTGGTTATGAGTGGTCAGTAATCAGAACGAAGGAAGGGGGCCGTCGGCCCCCTCTTTGACTACTGATTGCTGATTGCTGAATACTGACCCCTGATCAGTGCACGCTCACCATCTCGAGCTGCTGGCTTACGGCGTTGGCGATCGCGGCCTCGCGGCTGTCGGTGAGCATGATCGGGGTGCCGTCGGCGGCGTGCAGCGCGAACAGCTTCAGCCCGGGCTGAATTTGCGGCACCTGCGGGAATAGCGCGGGAACGTCCTCTGAACGGATCGTCTTCACATAGGCAATCTCCCCATCGCCGAGATGGGCCAGCGCTTCGGGAGACATCGCGACTTGTTTCATTCCGGAACCGTTGATTTCCGAGGTCATGGCACTCGACTCCTTTCCTAAACGCGGTCGAGTCCTATTCAGTTTCGTCACTTTCGGTGATGGCGATCGACTTCACGATGCGCTCCGGCTGGGGCCGCACCAGGTCGATCGACAGCAACCCGTTCTTCAAGTCCGCGCCCGACACCTCCATGCCCTCCGCCAGCACGAAACTGCGCTGGAACTGGCGCGCGGCGATGCCGCGATGGAGGTATTGCCGGCTCTTGTCGTCCTGCTGCCGGCCGCGAATAACGAGCTGGCTCTCTTCCAGCGTCACGTCGAGTTGATCGCGGGTGAAGCCCGCGACCGCGAGCGTGATGCGCAACCGCTCCGGCGCACTCCCGTCTCGTGCGATGCGCTCGATATTGTAGGGCGGATAACCGTCGGCCGCCTTGGCAACGCGATCGAGCATGCGCTCGATCTCGTCGAAACCAAGCAGGAACGGCGACGAAAGCGACGACACCCTGGACATGTTTCAAAGTCCTTGTGAAGCGACTTTGCGGGGCCCGCCTGGCGCCCCGTTCGTCCGGCGGAATCCATCCCGCCGCAGACGCAACATATGGCGTGGCGAGCGGCCGACCGCAAGGGACGCGCCGGGCGCTCGCTCCGGTAAGCGCCCATAGTTAAAAGGCTTTTTACCACCGCGGAGGACGCGCTTTGGCTTAGGGCCAGCGCAGCGGCCCGGGCAACGCTCGTTCCGCCTCCGCCGCCAGTTGTGCCTCGTGCCGACCGGCAAAATTGGCGGCGGCGGCGATCACGATGACGGCGACAATGCCGATGACGATGACCATCGGCCCGGCGATGCGCTCGACCTGGCGGCCCAGCATGTAGGCGGCAAAGCCGAAGAACGCCGCCCAGGCGAACGCGCCGGCGGCGTTGGCGAGCAAGAACTGCCGCCACGGCATCCGATTGGCTCCGGCCAGGATGCCGGCGAGCGCGCGCAGCACCGGCACGAAGCGGGCGACGACGATGATCTTGCCGCCGTGGCGCAGGAACAAATACTGCCCGAGCTTGATCCGGCTTTCGGTGATCCGCAGATAATTGCCGTAGCGCAACAGCAGCCAGTAGCCGAATTCCCGGCCGATCACGTAGCCGAGCGACTGGCCGACGATTGCGGCCACCGCCGCGGTGAGAATGACCTCGACAATATTGAGATCATGCATCGTCCCGGCAAAGATCGCAGCCAGGATAAGGACCGTCTCGCCAGGCACGGGCAGGCCGACGCATTCGAGGCCGATGACCCCGGCGACGACAACGAGACCGTAGGTGTGGATGAGGTGCGCGATGCTGGGCATCATCTGGGGTTGAGGCGCGGGGACTTAAGCTGAGCCAAGATCGGGTGAGCCAAGATTGGGTGAGCCAAGATTGGCGGCGATCGGCCGCCTTATATGGGATTTTTCATTATGACGACATGCCGTGACGCCGCAATGGCGCTCGCCCGGATTCGGCGCTAAACCGGGCGCGGGCGGCGTCGATCGAAGCGGCACGGGGGAAGCATGCAGGCGAATGGCGCTCGCTGGCGGCTGTTAGGTCCGCTCTCTGCGTTGCTGCTCCTTGGCGGCTGCGGACACGATTACCGCTCGACCGAGCGGGAACCGGCGACCGAGGAGGAGATCAACGTTCCACCGGCCAACTACAAGGCCGAGATTCTCGGCGCCATGCATGCCTATCTGAACGATCCCAGCGGAATTCGCGATTCGGCGATGTCCACGCCGGCGGTGAAGCCGCTCGGAAATTCGAAACGCTACATCGTCTGCCTGCGGTTCAACGCCAAGAACGGCAAGAGCTATACCGGGGTGAGGGAAATCGCCGCCGTCTTCGTCGCCGGCCGGTTCGACCGCTTCGTCGAAAGCGCACACGAGGCTTGCGCCGACGCGGCCTATGCGCCGTTCCCGGAGCTCGGCAAGCTGTCGCGGTGATGGCGGCGGCGGAACGGCCGCAGGTGCGGCCGGGATGGCGGCAAGCCAGTTGAAATCGGCGACGGTCTTGGTCTTACATCGCGGCAAGGCGACTGGGACGGAGGAGGCAAGCATGAACTTCGCACCGATCGCGACCTGCGGCGCAGCGCTAATCGCGCTGTCGGTGCAATGCGCGGCGGCGACGCCGGCGCCGGCCCCGGCGCTCGCGGTCCACGACGTCAACATGCGGGAAGGACCGGGAACGAATTATCCCGTCGTCACCATGATTCCAGGCGGCAGCAATGTCGAGGTCAACAATTGCGCCGGCGAGTGGTGCGCGGTGACCTGGAACGGAAAGAACGGCTACGCGATCGGCAGGAATCTCGACCAGGGCGGAGGCCCGCCAACCGGCGCGGCCGGGCCGCCGCCGCAAGGCGCCGTCGCTCCACCTCCGGGCTACCCGCCGCCGCCGGGAGCGCCGCCGCCGCCGCCGCCCGGCGCCACGGCGCAAGCGCCCTATCCGCCCGGCGCCCCACCGCCGCCGCCCGGCTACTATCCGCCGCCGCCGGGCTACGCGCCCCCGCCCGGCTATTATTACGGCCCGGGCTATTATTACGGGCCCTATGGCTACTACTACGGCCCCTATTGGCGACGAAGGTATTGGTGGTAGCGGCCCCGCGCTGTCGTTCGCTAGACGCGACAATCACGCGCCTTCCGCCGGCACTCGCACCGGCGTCGCCCGCGCAGCAAAAATACGCCACGGCAGCAGCACCACGACGAAGCCCAGCGCCGCCAGCGCAACGAGGATGACGGCGCGCTGCGGCCACGGGCCGAGCATCAGGACGAATGGTGGCACCTCGAGGTCCGGCGCTGGATCGCCGACGAAGCCGTAGTCGGAGCCGAGCCACGCGTTCACCGGCACCACCAGCGCGAGATAGAAGCCGCTGACAATCAACGCGCGGCCGAGGTCGCTCCAGCCCGGACGAAAGCCGCGCACGGCGATGTCGTAGACGGCGCAGGCAGCGATGATGGTGTGCGCGGTCCAGAACGCCCAGAACACCAACGAAGACGGCCCGGCGGTGAGCGCCGGCTGGATGAACGCCTGCAGGGTCAGCGCCGCGGTCCAGAAATACAAACTTGCGCGCGCCCAGCGCCAACCGGTGACGAGCGCGAGCGGCGCCATCAGTCCGTTGACGTCGCAGAGCTGCAGCGGCAACCGGGCGCGCAGATCGATACCGTTCCAGTTCCACCAAATATTGTAGGCGAGCCAGTAGCCGACCGCGAGCGCGGCCAGCATCCGCCGCAGCAACGCTTCGCGATCGGGAGGCAACGCGCGCCCGAGCGAAGCCGGCGCGGCGATCAACGGCACGCAGACGGCGACGGCGAGCGCGTGCAGCGCGCCATACGGAACGAACACGGCCCACGCGCCTTGCGTATCCATGTGGCCCCCGACGCACCGCGAGAGCGCGGTCGCGTCAGATCGAGGTCGATGAAGTTATTGCAATTCTGTGACGTTTAATGGTGCGCGCGGGTCGATCGAGAACCACTAGCGCCGCCTTGGCTTGAAACCCCCGCGCATACCCGGCCGACCGAGCGTCGAGCGCGGGCCACTGCGATCCTTCGCCGGAATGCTTTCAACGCCGGGTCCCATCTCATCGAGTGTCGGCTTGCGTGGACCTTGCCCCTCACCCCGACCCTCTCCCCGCATGCGGGGCGAGGGAGAAGACGGCCGGTGCGGCGCAACTTCGTGATGGAGCGCGATGCCCATCTCGTCGAGTGCGGGCTTGTGGATTTTGCTCGACACCCCACCCCGCCGCGCTTCGCGCGACGACCTCTCCCCGCGCGCGGGGAGAGGTGAAAAGAATTTCGCCGTCGGGTCGTCTAGCACGGCGAGCTCGGTCGAGCGCAGCCGCTTGATCTCGTCGCGTAGCCGCGCGGCCTCCTCGAAATCGAGATCGGCGGCGGCGGCGCGCATGCGCGCCTCCATATCGGCGATCACCGCCTCGAAATTGTGGCCGATGGTGGCGGCCTCCTCGAACTCGCCGCCCTCGCCGACGCCGGTCGAGACGAGCACGTGGTCGCGCTCGTACACGCTCTCGAGAATGTCGGCGATGCCCTTGCGCACGCTTTCCGGCGTGATGCCGTTTTCGGCGTTGAACGCCTCCTGCTTTTCGCGCCGACGGTTGGTCTCGGCGATGGCGCGCTCCATCGAGCCGGTGATGCTGTCGGCGTAGAGGATGACGCGGCCGTCGATGTTGCGCGCAGCGCGGCCGATGGTCTGCACCAGGCTCGTCTCGCTGCGCAGGAAGCCCTCCTTGTCGGCGTCGAGGATGGCGACCAGCGCGCATTCGGGAATGTCGAGGCCCTCGCGCAGCAGATTGATGCCGACCAGCGCGTCGAAGGCGCCGAGCCGCAGATCGCGGATGATCTCGATGCGCTCGATGGTGTCGATGTCGGAGTGCATGTAGCGGACGCGGATGCCCTGCTCGTGCAGATATTCGGTCAAATCCTCGGCCATGCGCTTGGTGAGCACGGTGACCAGGCTGCGGTAGCCCTGCTGCGCCACCTGCCGCACCTCGCCGACGAGATCGTCGACCTGGGTGCGCGCCGGGCGAACGTCGACCGGCGGATCGATCAGGCCGGTCGGGCGGATCACCTGCTCGGCGAATACGCCGCCGGATTCGTTGAGCTCCCAGGGTCCGGGCGTGGCCGAAACCGCCGTGGTCTGCGGTCGCATCGCGTCCCATTCCTCGAAGCGCAGCGGCCGGTTGTCCATGCATGAGGGCAGGCGGAAGCCGTATTCGGCGAGCGTCGCCTTGCGGCGGAAGTCGCCGCGATACATGCCGCCGAGCTGCGGAATAGTGACGTGGCTTTCGTCGACGAAGACGAGGGCGTTGTCGGGCACGTATTCGAACAGCGTCGGCGGCGGTTCACCGGGCTTGCGGCCGGTGAGATAGCGCGAATAATTCTCGATGCCGGCGCAGCTCCCGGTCGCCTCCATCATCTCCAGATCATAGAGCGTGCGCTGCTCGAGCCGCTGCGCTTCGAGCAGCCGGCCGGCGGCGTTGAGCTGGTTCAAGCGCTCGCGCAGTTCGAGCTTGATGCCGGCGAGCGCCTGCAAGAGCGTCGGCCGCGGCGTCACATAGTGCGAATTGGCGTAGATCTTGACGAATTCCAGCTCATCGGTCTTCTGCCCGGTGAGCGGATCGAACTCGTGGATCGATTCGACCTCGTCGCCGAACAGCGACACCCGCCAGGCGCGGTCCTCATAGTGGGCCGGGAAAATCTCGATCACGTCGCCGCGCACGCGGAACGAGCCGCGATAGAAGTCGCCGGCGGTGCGCTTGTATTGCAGCGCCACCAAGTCGGCGAGCAACGCGCGCTGGTCGAGCTTCTCGCCGCGCTTGATCGAGAATGTCATCGCCGAATAGGTCTCGACCGAGCCGATGCCGTAGATGCAGGACACCGAGGCGACGATGATCACGTCGTCGCGCTCAAGGAGCGCCCGCGTCGCGGCGTGGCGCATGCGGTCGATCTGCTCGTTGATCGAGGACTCCTTCTCGATGTAGGTGTCGGTGCGCGGGACGTAGGCTTCCGGCTGATAGTAATCGTAGTAGGACACGAAATACTCGACCGCGTTGTCGGGAAAGAACGCCCTGAACTCGCCATAGAGCTGCGCCGCCAAGGTCTTGTTCGGCGCGAGAATCAGCGCCGGGCGCTGCGTCTCCTCGATCACCTTGGCCATGGTGAAAGTCTTGCCCGAGCCGGTGACGCCGAGCAGCACCTGGGTGCGGTCGTTGCGCCGCACGCCCTCAACCAGATCGGCGATCGCCTGCGGCTGGTCGCCCTTGGGCGCGAAGTCGGATTTGATGATCAGCGAGCGGCCGCCTTCGGATTTGTCCGGCCGCGCCGGCCGATGCGGCATCCAGATCCTGGCGCCGCCGTCGCGCTCGCGGAATTCTTCGCGGCCCTCGCGCAGCAATTTCTCCAGCGCGTGCATGCTGGCGGTGACACCGAGCGTCACCGGCTGCGGCGAAGGGCGGTGGCGCTTTTCGCGCCGCGGCTCGGAAATCTCAGAGATCTCGTCGCGCTCGGGCGGCGCCTCGCCGACGACGGACCTGCTCGGATCGCTGTCGTCGTAGCCGAGCGCCTTGGCTAGCTCCGGGTCGAGATCGGCCGCGCCCTTGCCGACATAGCCGGCCTGCGGCCGTTCGCCGAATTCCTGGCCGATCGATTTGGCTTGCTGCGTCGATTTACGCGCGGTGTGCGCGTTGGCGAAGTCGGCGCGCCGGTCCCAGGAATTATCCGGCGGCGGTTGCAGACCGGTCTGCGAGCCGGGGCCGGCGGTGCCCTGGCCGATGCCGGGATTGAGGAGCTTTGCCAGCGTCGGCTCGGTCGGCGGCAGGTCGGGCCGCGCCGCCTTGGCGCGCGTCGGCTTGGCCGGGTCTTTCTTCGGAGTGCCGGGGTGTTTGACCATCGCCCGGAATATGGCCCGCACAGCGGTCCAAAGGAAGGCGCGAGGACCTCAGTGTCGTTGCCGTCGCGCGAGCGCCGCTTGCAGCCGTCGCCACTGCGACGCATTGGCCGGCAGGCCGAAGCGCAGCCAGTTCTCGTTATCCGCAAAGACGCGCGTGAGGATGCCGGTGCGGCCGAGGTGGTGGAACAGGGCGTTTGCCGCCGGCGTCCGCGCGAGGCGGAACAGGCTGGTGCCGCCGACAATCTCAAGACCGGCGCTGGACAGGATCGCATCGAGGCGTTGCGCCGCCTTCGCCAGCCGGCGCCGCGTCCGTTCGATCCAGGCTGCGTCGGCGAGCGCGACAGTGCCGACCGCTAGCGCCGGCCCGGAGACCGCCCATGGACCGAGCGCGGCCGAAAGCCGCGCCGCAAGCGGCGGCGCCGCGAGCGCAAAGCCGAGCCTGATGCCGGCTAGCCCGAAGAACTTTCCGAACGAGCGCAGCACCACGATGTTGCCGCGCGCGACGTCGGCCGCAAGGCTCGCATCGGGCGGTCCGACATCCATGAACGCTTCGTCGGCGACCAGCACGCCGCCGCGCGGCCGGAGCTTCTCCGCGAGCGCGAGCAAGGCGTCCTTGTCGTGGAGCCGGCCGTCTGGATTGTTGGGGTTGGCGACCATGACCAGTCGGGCATCGCCAATGTCGGCAATCTCGCGTACCGCGCTGACGCTGTGCCCGGCAAGCGCCGCGGCGCGAGCGAGCTCTGCATAGGTCGGCGCCAGGACCGCGGCCCTGCCGGCAGACGCCAGCGCGGCAACGAGCGGCAGCAAAATTTGCGTGCCAGGGCCCGCGACGACGTGAGCGGCGGAGGGCGGGCCGTAAGCGCGGGCGGCGATCGCGGCAAGCGCGTGCGCGGCGTCGGCGGCAGGCAAGCGGGCGAACAGATCGGCGGGAAGACGCGGCAGCGGATAAGGATTGGGATTGATCCCGGTCGACAGGTCGAGGAAAGGTTCGGGCACGCCGGGGAACAGGCGCCGGGCGGCGTCCAGATCGCCGCCATGCAGGAGCGGCTCCTCCGCGCCGCCAAAGAGCACCATGTCCGTCGCGCTTGCCCTCCTCGCCATGCTGATCGAGCTCGGTCTCGGTTATCCGCAGCGCCTGTCGCGGATGATCGGCCATCCGGTGACGTGGATCGGCCGCCTCGTGGATGCGCTCGACCATAGGCTCAATCGCGACAGGCTCCCACCCTTCCTTCTCCCGCTTGCGGCGGAGGATGGAGAGGAGGCGAGGCGCGGCGCGGGCATCGTTGCGATCGCGATACTGGTTGCGATCGTCGGCGTGATCGCCTTCGCCGCGGAGCGTGTGCTGTTTCGCCTCCCCTTCGGTTTCCTGGCCGTCGGCCTCGCCGCCAGCACCTTGATCGCGCAGCGGAGCCTGCACCGGCACGTTGCCAATGTGGCCGACGCCCTGGAGCGCGGCGGCGTTGACGCCGGCCGCGCCGCAGTCGCGCACATCGTTGGCCGCGATACGCAGGCGCTCGACGCGGCCGGAATCGCCCGCGCCGCCATCGAAAGCCTGGCGGAGAATTTTTCCGATGGCGTCGTCGCGCCGGTGTTGTGGCTGGGCATCGCCGGATTTCCTGGCGCCGCACTCTACAAGGCGATCAACACCGCCGACAGTATGATCGGCCACCGCACGCCGCGCCACGCCGCTTTCGGCTGGGCCGCCGCCCGGCTCGACGATCTCGTCAACCTGCCGGCGTCACGCCTGGCGGCGCTCCTGCTCACCGCCGCAGCGGCGCTGAGCCAACAAGGTTCCGCCGATGCAGCATGGCGTGCCGTGCGGCGCGACGCCGCGCACCATCGCTCACCCAATGCCGGCTATCCCGAGGCGGCGATGGCCGGAGCACTCGGCCTCGCGCTCGCCGGGCCGCGCGTCTATGGCGGCGTCCTCATCGAAGACGCGATCATGGGCGACGGCGGGCGCCGCGATGCCAACGCCGCCGACATAAGGCGCGCGCTTGCGCTCTACCGCGTGGCGGACGCGCTTCTGCTTGCGCTCCTCGCCGCGTTGACGCTCATCGTCATCGCGCCAGGCTGAGCAGCCGATCGAGATCGAGATGCGTGGCGAGGTGCGCGGCGAGATCGTCGAGCACCCGCTCGATTAAATCGTCATAAGCGATCGTCGGGGCGCCGGCGGCGAAACGATGAAGCCAGGCCGCGCGTTGCCGGTCATCGGCGAACAGTCCGTGCACATAGGTGCCGATCACCCGGCCGTCGGCGGAGACCGCGCCTTCCGGTGCGCCGTCGGCGAAGCGGGCAAACGGCCGCGCGAGATCGGGCCCTTCGGTCACGCCCATATGCATTTCGTAGCCGGTAAACGGCGTACCATCGCGCGTTGAGCCGGATACCGCCTCCAGCCGCTTTTCCTCCGACAGCGTCGTTGTGACTTCGAGAAGACCGAGGCCCGCGACGGTCGCGGGCGGGCCTTCGATGCCGCCCGGATCGGCGATGCTGCGGCCGAGCATCTGATAGCCGCCGCACAGGCCGAGAATCATGCCGCCGCGCCGACGGTGCGCGGCGATGTCGATGTCGAAGCCGGCGGCGCGCAGCGCGCCAAGATCGGCGACCGTCGCCTTCGAGCCGGGCAAGATAATGAGGTCGGCGTCGCCGGGGAGCACCGCTCCGGGCCGCACCCGCACGACCTCGATCTGCGGCTCGGCTTCGAGCGGGTCGAGATCGTCGAAATTGGCGATGTGCGGCAGGATCGGCACGACGATGCGCACCCGCGCGTGCGGCTTCGCTGGCCGGCTTTGCTCGAGCGCGAGCGCGTCCTCGGCTGGCAGCAGCCGCGCATCGGCAAAATGCGGAATAAGCCCAAGCGCCTCCCAACCGGTCGCCGCAGCGATCGCTGCCATGCCAGCCGCAAACAGTGCCGGATCGCCGCGAAACTTGTTGACGATGAAGCCGCAAACGAGCGCCGCGTCGGCGGGCGCGAGCACCGCCTTGGTGCCGACGAGGCTTGCGATCACGCCGCCGCGGTCGATATCGCCGATCAGCACCACCGGCACGGCGGCGGCGCGCGCGAATCCCATATTGGCGATGTCGTTTGCCCGCAGATTGAGCTCGGCGGCGCTGCCGGCGCCTTCGACGAGCACGATGTCGGCCTCGCGCCGCAGGTGCGCATAGCTGTCGAGCACCGCTGGCAAAAGCTCCGGCTTGATCTCTTGGTACGCCGCCGCCTTGGCCCTGCCGCAGACGCGGCCCTGCACCACGACCTGCGCGCCGATCTCGCTCTGCGGCTTGAGCAGCACCGGATTCATGTGCACGCTCGGCGCCACCTTGGCGGCGCGCGCCTGCAGCGCCTGCGCGCGTCCGATCTCGCCGCCATCGGCCGCGACCGCGGCATTGTTCGACATGTTTTGCGGCTTGAACGGGCGAACGCGCAGGCCGCGCCGCGTCAAGGCGCGCGCGAGCCCGGCAACGATCAACGATTTGCCGACGTCCGAGCCCGTACCCTGGAACATCAGCGCGCGGGAGGTCACTGCACGTCCCGGCTCAGAACTCGATGCCCGGCTGGGCCTTCACGCCGGCGGCGAAATGATGCTTCACCAGGGTCATCTCGGTGACGAGATCGGCAGCGGCGATCAATTCGGCCTTGGCGTTGCGGCCGGTGACGACGACGTGCAGGCCCCGCCGGCGCGCGCCGAGCGCGGCGAGGACGGCGGCGAGATCGAGATAGTCGTAGCGCAGCGCGATATTGAGCTCGTCGAGAATGACCAACGACAGGCTCGGATCGTCCAAAAGCTCGCGCGCCTTCTCCCAGGCGCGTGCCGCGGCGGCGATGTCGCGGGCGCGGTCCTGCGTCTCCCAGGTGAAGCCTTCGCCCATGGTGTGCCACACCACCTGATCGCCGAACTGCGCCAAGGCATCGCGCTCGGCGGTATGCCAGGCACCCTTGATGAATTGCACCACGCCGATGCGGTGGCCGCGGCCAAGGATGCGCAAAGCCAGGCCGAAGGCGGCGGTCGATTTCCCCTTACCGGGGCCGGTGTGGACAATGAGGAGACCCTTCTCGACGGTCTTCTGGGCAACCTCGGCATCCTGCACGGCCTTACGCTTCGCCATCTTGGCGCGGTGGCGCTCCGCTTGGTCGATCGGCTCCGCCATGGTGTCTCCTACAGAGCGCCTTTCAGCGCGAGCGGCAAGCCCGCGACCGTGAGCACGACGCGATCGGCACGCGCGGCGATCCGCTGGTTGAGAATGCCTTGCAGATCCTGAAAGCGCCGGCCGAGCGGATGCTCCGGCACGATCCCCCAGCCGACTTCATTGGCGACTAACACCGCCGGCGCGACCGCCCTCGCCAGCGCCTGCTCCAAGCGGTCGACCTCAGCGTCAAAATCCGCATTCGCCAACAGGAGATTGGAAAGCCACAGCGTCAGGCAATCGATTAGCACCGGCATCCTTTCGCATGCGGCGAGCGCGGTCGTCAGGTCGCGCGGTGCCTCGATGGTGCGCCAGGACGGGCCGCGGCGCGCACGATGCGCCCGGATGCGCACGGCCATTTCATGGTCCCCAGCTTCCGCCGTCGCCACGTAACCCCAGGGTGGCGGCAGCGCCGCGACCAAACCCTCGGCGTAGCGGCTCTTGCCGGAGCGGGCGCCGCCGAGCACCAAGGTCAGCGCCGCGGTCATGCCGAGCGATCCGCTGTTGCGCCCCGTCTCACCGCGCGGTTCCTCTATTCCACATCCACCGGAGCGTGCGCCAAAACCGACCGACTATAGCGGCGCGACGGCGCCATTGACAAAGGCGCGGTGGCGACCGTTAAGTGCCACATCGACGGTCTCTCGTTACGAGAGCGAACAGGGAATGCGGTGCGGAACGAGGGTTCCCAAGCCGCAGCTGCCCCCGCAACTGTAAGCGGCTAGTCCGTGCCACAGAGCCACTGGAGCGATCCGGGAAGGCGGTGACGGGCGGCGAGCCGCGAGCCAGGAGACCTGCCGTCGATGCGATCGCAGCCGGGCGGGGTGCCTCGGCGAAGATCGGATCGCATCGCACCCGTGGATTGGCGCTTGCGAGCAGCACGGGTGAGCCAATTCCCCAGCGACGACGCGAAGGGCGCGGCAGTTGCCAGCGCGCCGGTCGTCTATGTATGCGTCACCTGCCGACCGGCCGGCGAGCCGGACAGCCCGGCACGGCCAGGCGCGATCCTTGCCGCCGCGGCCGCAGCGGCTGCGGCCGGTACCGAAGTCGAGGTTCGGCCGATGCGATGCCTCGCCAATTGTTCGCGCGGGCCGAGCGCGGCGCTGCGCAGCAACGGCTCCTGGACCTACGTATTCGGCGGCCTCGACGTCTCGTGCGCGCAAGCGCTGGTCGAAGGCGCGCGGATGCTGGCGCGCGCCGTTGACGGAATTTTGCCGTGGCGCGGACGGCCGCTGCCGCTCAAGCGCGGCCTGATCGCGCGCGTTCCGCCGCTTGATTTTCGCGAGGTCGACCTATGAGCGAGGCGCTGGCGCGGCTGAGCCGCGTTCCCTGCACCATCGTCACCGGCTTTCTCGGCGCCGGCAAGACGACGCTGATCCGCCACGTGCTCGCCAATGCGCAGGGCCGCCGCCTCGCCGTCATCGTCAACGAGTTCGGCGATGTCGGCATCGACGGCGAGATCCTCAAAGCCTGCGGCAACGCCGCTTGCCCGGAGGAGAACATCGTCGAACTCGCCAATGGCTGCATCTGCTGCACGGTCGCCGACGAGTTCGTGCCGGCGCTCGATGCCATTCTCGCGCGCGAGGGCGTCGAGCACATCGTCATCGAGACCTCGGGCCTCGCCTTGCCGAAACCGCTGGTGCAGGCGTTCCACTGGCCGGCGATCAAGAACCGCGTCACCGTCGATGGCGTCGTCGTTGTCGTCGATGGCGCCGCGCTCGCCAGCGGCCGCGTGGCGCAGGACCTCGAGGCGCTGGCGCGCCAGCGCGTCGCCGATCCCGCGCTCGCGCATGACGATCCGATCGAGGAGGTGTTCGAGGATCAGATCGCCTGCGCCGATCTCGTCGTGCTCAACAAGCGCGATCTCATCGACGCCGATGGCGTCGAGCGGGCGCGCGCGGCGATCGCCAAGGCGCTGCCGCGCAGCGTCAAGCTGGTGACCGCCGCCGACGGCAAGGTGAACGAAGCGCTGCTGCTCGGGCTCGGCGTCGGCACCGAAGCCGAGATCGCCAACCGCCGCACCCGGCATGATGCCGAACCGGAACACGACCACGACGATTTCGACAGCTTCGTCGTGCCGTTCGGTGAGATCGACGACCCGGCGGCATTGGCCGCGCGCGTCGTCGCCCTCGCCGAGAATTTCGACGTGCTGCGGGTCAAAGGCTTCGCCGCGGTCGCCGGCAAGCCGATGCGCCTCATGGTGCAGGCGGTCGGCCCGCGGGTCACGCATCAATACGACCGGCCCTGGGCCGCTGCCGAGCCGCGCCAGGGCCGCCTGGTGGTGATCGGACTGAAGGGACTCGACCGCGCGGCGGTGACGCGCGCGCTCACCGGCTGAGGCCAAAGCGATGCACTTGCTGGCGACGACTTCGACCAATCTCGACGACATCGTCGAAGCGGTTGATCTCGGCCAGTCACCCGGCGACATCGCCGTGTTGTCATTTGCCGACAGCGACCTTGCGGGACTGGCGGCTGCCTGGGAAGCCGAACATTCCGCCCTGCCGAGCCTGCGCCTCGCCTGCTTGCGCGATTTGCGCCATCCGATGTCGGTCGATCTGTGGATCGATCGCGTCGGCGCGCAGGCCAAAGTCATCGTTGTCCGCCTGCTGGGCGGACTCGACTGGTGGAGATATGGGATCGAGCGGCTTGCGGCGCTGGCCCGCGCGCGCGGCATCGCGCTGGCCATTTTGCCTGGAGAAGACCGCGACGATGCGCGCCTCGCGCAAGCCTCGACGCTGCCGTCGCCTGAGCTTGACACGCTGCTGCGTTATTTCCGCGAAGGCGACCGCGAGAACCTGCGCAGCTTGTTGCGCCGGCTGGCGCGCCACGCCGGAAGCGACGTCGAAGCGGACGAGCCAAAACCGCTGCCGCGCATGGCAGCCTACTCGCCGGAGCAAGGCACAGTCGATCTCGACCGGCTTGTCGATGCGCTCCCATCCAATCGCCCTGTCGTGCCGATCATCTTTTACCGGGCGATGCTGCTTGCTGCCGACACCGCGCCGATCGACGGACTCTGCGCGGCACTCACCGCCCGCGGTCTGGCGCCGGTACCGCTGTTCGTCGCCAGCTTGAAGGACCGTGGAGCGGCGGACTTCCTCCGCGCGGCGCTCGGGCGGCTCGATCCCGCGGCGATCGTCACCACGACCGCCTTCGCGGCCGGCGGCAATATCGGCGAGCCGGCGCCGCTCGACGACTCCGGCGTCCCAGTGCTCCAGGTCGTGAGCGCGACGACACGACGCGACGCCTGGCGCGACAGCGCCCGCGGGCTCGGCGCGGCCGACCTCGCGATGCATGTCGTCTTGCCAGAGCTCGACGGCCGGGTGCTCGCCGGCGCGGTCGCGTTCAAGGACCCGCTGCAGCGGCAGCAAGCGCTCGCGTTTACCGCGCTCGCCAGCCGGCCCGAGCCGGACCGGATCGCCATGGTCGCGGATCGCATCGCGGCGCTCGTTCGCCTGCGCAGCTTGCCGCGCTGCGAGCGGCAGATCGCCGTGCTGATGCCGGACTATCCCGGAGCGCCGGGCCGCACCGGCTACGCGGTCGGGCTCGACGTGCCGGCAAGCATCATCGCGCTGATGGATGACCTCGCGGCCGCCGGCTATCGCGTGAGCGGCGTGCCGAAAACGCCGCGCGATTTGCTCGATCGGCTCACTCAGAGCGCGACCGCGGCAAAGCTCTCGATCGCCGAATACGAAAACCTGCTGCAGCGCGTGCGCGGCGCGGCGGTGGCGCGCCTGAATGCGGCGTGGGGCAATCCGGCCGACGATCCTGACGCACGCGACGGCGCTTTTCACTTCCGTGCCGCGACTTTCGGAAATCTCTTGATCGCACTGCCGCCGGATCGCGGCCGCCCGAGTGAGCGCCGCGCCGATTATCACGATCCGGCGCTGCCGCCGCGCCATGCGCTGGTCGCCTTCGGGTTATGGCTGCGGCACGTCGCGAATGTCGACGCCCTCGTGCACATGGGCGCGCACGGCACTCTGGAATGGCTGCCGGGCAAGGCCGTCGCGCTTACAGCGGAATGCTTTCCGGAGATCGTCACCGGATCTTTGCCGGTGATCTATCCGTTCCTCGTCAGCAATCCAGGCGAGGCCGCGCAGGCCAAGCGCCGCATTGCCGGGGTCACGATCGGCCATCTGCCGCCGCCGCTCGTCGGCAGCGGACTTACCGGCGACGCGCGCGAGCTCGAGCGCCTGATCGACGAATATGCGCAAGCCGACGGCCTCGACCGGCGCCGCCGCGAACGCCTCGGCCGCCTCATCGTCGAGACCGCGCAGCGCAGCGGATTGGCGCGCGACGCCGGCGTCGGGGCGGCGGTCGCGCCCGATGACGCGCTCCGCCGCATCGACGCGTGGCTGTGCGACCTCAAGGACCTCGCCATCAAGGACGGCCTGCACGTCTACGGCCGCGCTCCCGCAAACGGCGACGATCCGGCGTGGCGCGCAAGCGCCGGGGCTGAAGGCGCGGCGCTTATCGCGGCGCTTGACGGCAAGCGCGTCGCGCCGGGGCCGGCCGGCTCGCCGACGCGCGGGCGGCGCGACGTGCTGCCGACCGGCCGCAATCTTTTCACCGCCGACCCGCGCACCTTGCCGACGCCGACGGCGATGGATCTCGGGCGGCTCGCCGCCGACGAGGTCCTGCGCGCGCATCTGCAGGCGCACGGCGAATTACCGCGCGCAGTCGTCATCGATCTGTGGGGGAGCGCGACGCTGCGCACCGGCGGCGAGGAGATCGCGCAGGGATTGGCGCTGCTCGGCTGCCGGCCGATCTGGGAACCTGCCACCGGCCGCGTCACCGGCATCGAGGTGCTGCCGATCGCCGCCGTCGGCCGCGCGCGGGTCGACGTCACTTGGCGCATTTCCGGGCTGTTTCGCGATCTCTTTCCGGTGCAGATTGCGCTCATCGACGCCGCAGTGCAGGCGGTCGCCGCGCGGGCGGAGAGCGAGGAGGAAAATCCACTGGCGGCCGCGCGCCAAGCCGTTGCCAACGGCACGCCGCGGCTCGATCGCATCTTCGGCACGGCGCCCGGCGCCTACGGCTCCGGCGTCGAGGATATGCTCGGCCGCGACAGCGATGCTGAGACTCTCGGCGCCGCCTATCTTGCTGCCACTTCGCACAGCTATGGCGGCGCCGCGGCCGAGGGCAGCGCGGCGCCGGACGCGTTCGCGCAGCGCGTCGCGAATACGGATGTGCTCGTACATCCGAGCGATGACCCCGCCCGCGACCTCCTCGAAGGCGCCGAGGACGCGGCCTTTGTCGGTGGCTTCGCCGCCGCGGCAAAGATGCTCGGCCGCGCGGTCGACCTGGTGATGCTCGACGTGACCGACCCGCAGCGCCCGCGGGCGCGCACCTTGTCGACGGCCCTGGCGCGGATCGTGCGCGCCCGCGCGGTCAATCCGCGCTTCATTGCCGGCCAGATGCGCCACGGCCCGCGCGGCGCCGCCGAGCTCGCCGAGACGGTCGACCGGCTGGCCGACTTCGCGGCAACGACCGACGCGGTGGCGAGCGGACTGTTCGATCTTTTGTACGATGCCTATGTCGCCGATCCCGAGGTGCGCGCCTTTTTGCTGCGCGAAAATCCGCAGGCCGCCAGCGCGATCGCCGAACGGCTGGATGCCGTGCGGCGGCGCGGGCTTTGGCATCCGCACCGCAACGATATTGACGCCGGCCTTACGGCATTGCGTGCGGAGGCCGTGATATGAACGCCCGCGCCACCGTGCAACGCCGCGGCGCCTGCCCGGGGCTTTCCGCGCCGATGCCGACCGGCGACGGCTTGCTGGTGCGGCTCATCCCGATCGGGACCATTGCCCTCGATGCGTTGGCCGCGCTGTGCGCCGCCGCGCGAAGCCATGGCAATGGCATCATCGAAGTGACCGGGCGCGGCAGCATCCAAATCCGCGGCCTCACCTCCGCCTCGGCGACGCGCTTTGCGGCGGCCATCGCCGTGCTCGGGATCGCGGCGGCGGACGGCATTCCGGTGTTGACCGATCCGCTCGCCGGTATCGATGCGCTGGAAATTCTCGACGCCGGCGCGCTCGCCGCCGATTTGCGTCGCGCACTCTCGGCGGCGTCGATCACCAAAAAATTGGCGCCCAAGGTTTCTATTGCGGTCGACGGCGGCGGCGCGCTCGGTCTCGATGAACTTGCTGCGGATGTGCGCCTGTGCGCCGAAGCTCGCGACGGCGACGTGGTGCTGCGCGTTGGTGTCGGCGGCGATGACGCCAGCGCAACTCACGTCGGGGTTGTCGCGCCCGCGCATGCCGTCGCCGCGGTCATGCGATTGCTCGAAGTCATCGCCAACCATGGCCGCGACGCCCGCGCTCGCGGCGTCCTCGCAGCCGAAGGCGTCGCGCCGTTCCGCGACGCGCTTGCCTCATACCTCGCCGCACGCCCGGCCTCCGCGTCTGACCCGCAGGGCAAGACCAAGGACGGACACGGCCGAGACGAGCGTGGCGGTAACGACAATGGCCGACGCCGCGATGCGATTGGCACACATGTGCTGCGCGACGGATCGCTGGCATGCGGCATCGGGCTTGGCTTCGGCCACGCCAATTCCGAGACGCTCGAAGCCATGATCGAAGCCGCCAGGGACGCCGGCGCCAGCGGCGTGCGCGCCGCTCCGGGCAGAGTGCTGATCGTCATCGGCCTTGCCTCCGCGACCGCGCCTTCGTTCGTGCGCGCCGCCGAGCGACTTGGCTTCATCGTGCGCGCCGATGACCCGCGGCGGCATGTCGTCGCCTGCGCCGGCGCGCCGGCCTGCGCGTCCGCGCACGTCGCCGCTCGCGTCATCGCGCCGTCGATCGCCGCGGCCGCCACGACGCTCGTCAGCCAGGGCCTCAAAGTCCACGTTTCCGGCTGCGTCAAAGGCTGTGCGCATCCGGCTCCCGCGGCACTGACGATAGTCGGCACTGCCGCAGGATGCGCGCTCATCGCCGACGGCCGCGCCGACGACAGCCCAGAGCGCATCGTGCCAACGAGCGAACTGTCAGAGGCGATTGCCGGTGCCGCGCGCGCGCTGGCAGCGGAGACGCATCATGGCTGAGCACGCCGCCTATCTGCGCGACGGTGCCGCGATCTACGAGCGCTCCTTCGCCATCATCCGCGCCGAGGCCGATCTCGCGCGCTTCTCCGCCGAGGAAGCCGAGATCGTCGTGCGCATGATCCACGCCTGCGGCGTCGTCGAGGCGGCACAGCACATCGTCTTCGGCGAGAACCTCGTCACCGCGGCGCGGGGCGCGCTTGCCGCCGGCGCGCCGATCCTTTGCGACGCCGAGATGGTGGCGCATGGCGTGACCCGCGCGCGGCTGCCGGCCGGCAACGCGGTGATCTGCACGCTCAACGATCCGCGCGTCGCGGCGCTGGCGGAAAGATTGGGAACCACGCGCTCGGCGGCGGCGCTCGACCTTTGGCTCGACCGGCTCGCCGGCGCGGTCGTGGCCATCGGCAATGCACCGACCGCGTTGTTCCGTCTTCTCGATCTCATCGACGCCGGCGCACCGAAGCCGGCGGCGATACTCGGCATTCCGGTCGGCTTCGTCGGCGCGGCCGAAGCAAAGGCGGCGCTCGCCGCCGACCCGCGCGGCGTGCCGTTCCTGATCGTGCGTGGGCGCATCGGCGGCAGCGCCATGACCGCCGCTGCCGTCAACGCACTGGCGAGGCCCGGGCCGTGAGCGTGGCAGGCCCCGTCAGTGCCGGAAAGCTTCTCGGCGTCGGCGTCGGCCCGGGCGATCCCGAGCTGATGACGCTCAAGGCGACGCGCGCGCTCGGCGAGGCCGATGTGATCGCGCATTTCGCCAAGGCCGGCCATGCGAGCCATGCGCGCGCCATCGCGGCGCGGCACCTGCGCGCCGGGATCGCCGAACTGCCGCTCTTCTATCCGGTCACGACCGAACTGCCGAAATGCAGCAACGAATATCGCGATGCGATCCGCAGCTTCTACGACGGCGCCGCCGCCGCGATCGCCGCGCACCTCGAAGCCGGCCGCACCGTCGCCGTGATCTGCGCCGGCGATCCGCTGTTCTACGGCTCCTACATGCATCTGCATACGCGGCTGGCGCCGCGCTTTGCGACCGAGATCGTCGCCGGGGTCACCGGCATGTCGGGCTGCTGGTCGGCGGCGGGAATGCCGATCGCACAAGGCGACGATATTTTCACGGTGCTGCCGGCGACACTGCCGGAAAGCGAGCTGGCGCGGCGGCTCGCCGACGCCGACGCCGCCGTGGTGATGAAGGTCGGAAGGCACCTGCCGAAGCTGCGGCGCGCACTTCGATGCAGCGGCCGGCTCGACCGCGCGATCTATGTCGAGCGCGGCACCACCGCCGACGCGGTCACGATCCCGCTCGCCGCCAAGCCCGACGATGAGGCGCCTTATTTCGCGGTCGTGCTGGTCCCGGGCTGGGAGGGGCGGCCGTGAGCGGGCATCTCGCCGTCGTCGGACTGGGGCCGGGCGACGCCCGTTACCTCACGGCGGAGGCCGAAGATGCGCTTGCCTCCGCGCAAGCGCTTTACGGCTATGCGCCCTATCTCGACCGCGTGGCGGCGCGGGCCGGACAAAGCCGCCACGCTTCCGAGAATCGCGAGGAACCGGCGCGCGCCGCCGCCGCGCTTGGTCACGCAGCGCAAGGCGCGCGCGTCGCCATCGTCTCCGGCGGCGATCCCGGGGTCTTCGCCATGGCCGCGGCGATCTGCGAAGCGATCGAAACCGGCCCGGACAGCTGGCGCGCGCTCGACCTCACCATCGTCCCCGGCATCACCGCGATGCTCGCCGTCGCAGCGCGGATCGGCGCGCCGCTCGGCCATGATTTCTGCGCGCTGTCGCTCTCCGACAATCTCAAGCCGTGGGAGCTGATCGAGCGGCGGCTGGATGCGGCGGCGGGCGCCGGTTTCGTTCTGGCGCTTTACAATCCGGTGTCGCGGGCGCGGCCTTGGCAGCTTGGCAGTGCACTAGAACGTCTGCGCCGCCACCTGCCGGCATCGACGCCGGTGGTGTTCGGCCGCGCGGTCGGGCGGCCGGACGAGCGCGTCGATGTCGCCACGCTCGAAGCTGCCGACGCCGCGCAGGCCGACATGGCGAGCCTCGTCATCGTCGGCTCCCCTGAGACCCGCGTGATCGTCCGCGCCGGACGTACGCCGCTGGTCTACACGCCACGCGCGGTCGCCGAGGTCAGCGCATGATCGAGCCAAGCGATCGCTTCCTCGATCGTTTCCACGGCGGCGGCCGCCGGCGCCGCAGGCCGGCGCAGCAGGATCACCTCGATGCGGAGCGCCCGCGCCGCCGCGATCTTGCCATAGGTCGCGGTGCCGCCGCTGTTCTTCGCGATCACCACCTCGATGCCGTACGCGCGCATCAGCGCCGCATCCTCGGCTTCGGCGAACGGCCCGCGGCCGGTCACGTAGATCGCGCGCGGCAAAGCGAGCGGCGGATCGACCGGATCGACGCTGCGGATCAGATAATGATGTTGCGGAGCATTGAGCGACGGCTTGAGCTCGTTGCGCCCGAGCGTGACGAAGACCCGTCGGG
>Ga0187780_10000518_pt1 | contig 29043 bp, 18 predicted proteins | sample 1015_Q2_SP10_20__FD_132429 | JGI IMG/M metagenome (GOLD analysis project Ga0187780, IMG submission 132429) | Tropical peat soil microbial communities from peatlands in Department of Meta, Colombia - 1015_Q2_SP10_20_MG | ecosystem: Environmental > Terrestrial > Soil > Wetlands > Peat | place... | reverse complement strand
GGCTCGACATCCGCCGCATCGGCGCCATCAAGAACGGCGAGGAAGTGGTCGGCAACATGACGCGCGTCAAGGTGGTGAAGAACAAGGTAGCACCGCCGTTTCGCGAGGCCGAGTTCGAGATCATGTACGGCGTGGGCATCTCGCGCGAGGGGGAGATCATCGAGCTCGGCAGCCTCCAGGGCATCATCGAGAAATCAGGAGCCTGGTACAGCTACAAGGGCGAGCGCATCGGTCAGGGCAAGGACAACGCGCGGGTGTATCTGCAGCAGCACAAGGACGTCGCTCGAGAGATCGAGGAGCAGATCCGCGCGAAGCTCCTGCCGGCGAGGCAGCAGCGCAACGGCGGCGAGCAGGCCAACACGGCCTGAGCCGTTACCTTCCTCGTTGAGATTGGCACCTGGCGCTGCTGGGCGTCCAGGGTTCGCCTCCTGCTGTGGCCCCGTTGGCGGCATCCGCCGCCGACGCGAGTATCGTATTAAAGCACCGGATCAAGCACATGGCCGCGCAACGCCGAACGCGCAAGGGGGTCGAGGGGGGTCGGGCCTGCGATCCGCAGGCGGTCCGCGCGGCGGCCGTGGCGCTGCTCGCGCGCCGGGATCACTCGGGTGCCGAGCTCACCCAACGCCTCGTCTCGCGGGGCTATTCGCCCGAGCAGGTCACGGTCACCGTGGGCGAGTTGCGTGCGGGCCGCATTCTCGATGATGCCCGCTACGCGGAGCACTATGTCGCCTACCGCGCCGAGCGTGGGCAGGGACCCGTACGCATCGCGGCCGAGCTAGGGCAGCTCGGCGTGGATCAGGCGGTGATCACCGCGGCAATCGAGTCGGGCCCGGACTGGCGCTCGCTCGCCCGTGAGGTGCGCATCGGCCGTTTCGGGCTGGCCCCGCCCCGGGCGCGGGCCGAGCAGGGCCGGCAAGCCCGTTTTTTGCAGTACCGGGGCTTTTCATCGGATCATATCCGCGCCGCCATCGGCCCTGACTTCGATCCGGATACCTGACCTTGAGCACAACCCGCCTCAAGAGCGCCGCGGAGCTCCGCCGCGCCTTCCTGGAGTTTTTTCGCGCCCGCGGCCACAGCATCGTGGCCTCGAGTTCGCTGATTCCCGGCAACGATCCGACGCTGCTGTTCACCAACGCCGGAATGGTCCAGTTCAAGGACGTGTTCCTCGGCAAGGAGCGGCGCGACTACGTGCGGGCGGCCACGAGCCAGCGCTGCGTGCGCGCGGGCGGCAAGCACAACGATCTGGAGAACGTCGGCTACACCGCGCGGCATCTGACCTTCTTCGAGATGCTGGGCAATTTCTCCTTCGGTGACTACTTCAAGCGCGACGCCATCCGCTTCGCGTGGGAGCTCATCACCGGCGAGCTCGGGATCGACCCTGCGCGGCTTTGGGTCACGGTCTACACGGACGACGACGAGGCGGCCGACGTGTGGATCAAGGACATCGGCATATCCCCCGAGCGGGTCTCCCGCCTCGGCGAAAAGTCCAATTTCTGGGCCATGGGCGACACCGGCCCGTGCGGCCCCTGCACCGAGATTTTCTACGACCACGGCCCGAGCGTGCCGGGTGGACCTCCCGGATCACCGGACGAGGACGGGGACCGCTTCGTCGAGATCTGGAATCTGGTGTTCATGCAGTTCGACCGCTCACCCGAGGGCGTGCTGACGCCTCTGCCCAAGCCTTCGGTCGATACCGGCATGGGCCTGGAGCGGATCGCGGCCGTCATGCAGGGCGTGCACTCGGTGTACGACATCGACCTCTTCCAGAAGCTCATCGCCGCTGCCGCCGCGCTCGCCGGCACGCGCGATCTGTCCTCGAGCTCGCTGCGCGTCATCGCCGATCACATCCGCTCATGCACGTTCCTGATCGTGGACGGCGTGCTGCCCTCCAACGAGGGCCGCGGCTACGTGCTGCGCCGGATCATCCGACGCGCGATCCGCCACGGCTACAAGCTCGGTATCGAGGAGCCGTTCTTCCACAAGCTCGTGGCAACCCTCGAGCGCGAGATGGGTACGGCCTATCCCGAGCTCACGCGCGGCCGCGCGCACGCCGAGCGCGTGCTCGAGCAGGAGGAGCTGCGCTTCGCCGAGACGCTTGCGACGGGCATGAAGCTGCTCGAGGATGCGATCCAGGACGCACGCGCCGCGGGGTCGAAGCGCGCCGGCGGGCCGGTGATCTCCGGCGCCACGGTCTTCAAGCTCTACGATACCTACGGCTTCCCGGTCGATCTGACGGCCGACATTGCCCGTGAGCGCGGCCTCAACATCGATCAGGCGGGCTTCGAGCAGGCGATGGACGCTCAGCGTGAGCGCGCCCGCGCCTCGAGCCGCTTCGCGGTCGACCTGCGGGCCGGCGCCCAGATCGATGCGCACAGCGACTTCCAGGGCTATGACGGCCTCAGCGCTGAGGGTCGCGTCGTGGCGCTGCTCAAGGACGGAGCCGCGGTGGATGCGCTGCGTGCCGGCGAGCGCGGCGAGGTCATTCTCGATCGCACCGCCTTCTACGCCGAAGCGGGCGGGCAGGTCGGTGATACCGGCGAGCTCTCAGGTCCCGGCGTGCGCTTCATCGTCAGCGACACCCAGAAGCGTGGCGCGGCTCACTCCCATCTCGGCAGCCTCGCGGAGGGCACGGTAAAGCCCGGCGACGTGCTCACCGGCCACGTCGATGCCGCCCGGAGACACGCCGTCGCCCTCAATCACAGCGCCACGCACCTGCTGCACGCCGCCCTGCGGCAGGTGCTCGGCACGCACGTGCAGCAGAAGGGCTCACTCGTCGCCCCGGACCGTCTGCGCTTCGACTTCTCGCACTTCCAGGCGGTCACGCCCGCGGAGCTCGCGCAGATCGAGCGCCTGGTGAACGCGCAGATCCGCGGCAACAGCCCCGCCGAGACGAGCGTCATGGATTATGAGCGCGCGGTGACCTCGGGTGCGATGGCACTGTTCGGGGAGAAGTACGAACGCGAGGTCCGCGTGATGCGCTTCGGCGAGTTTTCGCACGAGCTGTGCGGTGGAACGCACGTGCAGCGCACCGGCGATATCGGACTGCTCAAGATCATCGCCGAGAGCGGCGTCGCGGCGGGCGTGCGCCGCATCGAGGCCGTGACCGGCGAGACTGCGGTCGATCACGTCGAGCAGGACGAGGCGCTGCTGCGTGAGATCGCCGCCCTGGTGCGCGGCTCACGCGGCGATGTGACGGACAAGGTCCGCGACGCGCTCGATCGCGTGCGTCAGATGGAGCGCGAGATCCGTACCCTGAAGGAGCGCCTCGCCTCCGGACAGGGCGTCGATCTCGCCGCCGCTGCGGTGGACGTCCAGGGCGTCAAGGTCGTCGCCACGAAGCTCGACGGCGCCGACGCGGGCGCCCTGCGCGCCGCAGTCGATCAGCTCAAGAGCCGCCTCAAGTCGGCTGTCATCGTGCTGGCCTCGGTTGAGACTCCGTCCAAAATCCTGCTGGTCGCCGGCGTAACCGCCGATCAGACCTCGCGCGTCAAGGCCGGCGAGCTCATCGGCACGATCGCGTCGAAGGTGGGTGGTCGCGGTGGCGGCCGACCGGACTTCGCGCAGGCGGGCGGCACGAACCCGGCGGCGCTCGACGCCGCGCTCGACGCGGTGGCGGCGCTCGTGCGCAGCAAGCTCGCCGGCGCGGCACCGCCTGCCGGCCAAGCCTAAGAGGCCCCTCGGCCCTCGAGCCGAGGTTGCCTGGCGCAAGCGCGCCGCAGTTTCAGGGTTTCTCTGATTTGTCTTTCCCCGGGCACTCGTTAGATTCGTCGCGGATTTTTGGGGCTGGGTCTTGCAGGACTACGGTCAACAAAAAACAAGGAGGATGTCACAAATGCTGATATTGACGAGACGGGTGGGAGAGACGGTGATGATCGGCAACGACGTCACCGTCACTGTTCTCGGGGTGAAGGGCAACCAGGTTCGCATCGGTATCAATGCGCCGAAGAGCGTTGCAGTACACCGGGAAGAGATCTACGAGCGGATCAAGCGCGAGCAGGAAGGCGAGCACGACAACAACGACTCGGATACGAAGCCGGTTTCCGAATTCGCATCCGTGTAGCACCGCAGGCAGGGCCAGGACGGCCCTCCGCGCTCCAGCCGTCCTTTCCTTAATCCAGCCGCCGGCGCACGCGCCTCCGGTCCTCGGCTTTACCTAACGCAACCGCGCCCAGTATCATCACGACCCCGCATCCGGCAGGGCAGCTCGGGCGAGCTCACAGCCTCTCACCCCAAGCTGACGTTTGCAGCCGACGGAGAGATGGCCGAGTGGTCGAAGGCGCACCCCTGCTAAGGGTGTAAGGGTCAAAAGCCCTTCGAGGGTTCGAATCCCTCTCTCTCCGCCAGTTCACTTCCGTGCCGAGGCGGCCGACGCAGCCTCCTCAGCCTTCCGGCCATCTCGATGGTGAAGCGCGAGCAGTCTGCGGCGACAATGATCGAGGTCCCGTGCCTCGAGGGGACACGCATCGACAGTGTGGTGCGGCGCTACGAGGCAGGGAGAAGTTGTTTGAAACGGTACACACGCGGGTCTTTCAAACGTGGGATGCGGAATCATTTCCGCACGTGTTCTTGTTTGAATCGCTCCAAGACCATCGGCTGCGAATGCTCAGCCGATGAGAGTCGTGCGTACAGTAAGCCAGCGGAGAATTTTTCCACGATCCAGTAACAGTGATGTGAGTCACTCTTGCGGCGTCGTCGGCTCGACTGCCGATGTTGCCTATTACCAACTGTTTCAGGCGTGTATCTGCTCGACGCCTGAGCGATACGGTCGTCTCAAATACGACAATTTCGCGCGCCGATCTCTACCCCTCACCCGTTCTATCCGGTAAGGTTTGTGTAAGCGAATCGTCGTGCGTGGGAACGTGCGGGCGATTCAAACAGAGCAGTCATCGCAGATCATGTTGCTCAAATGGCTCAATGCACGCGCAGCCACGGACGCAGGCTCCGCGCTCGCCGAACAGTTTATGCCGCAGCCGGCAGCCGTCGGAGCGCAGATGACCGGCGCATACCTGACGCCCGTCAATCGGATCGAGAGATTCCTGCAGCAGGTCGATCGCGACGCGCGACCGCTGCGCCTCAATGTATTCACGCGCGCCCAGCTCGCCAACGCTTTTCGGTGGCGTCTGTTGGACGGCGGAGTCGACAAGCAGCTCGTCGAGGAGCTGACGAACCTGCTGGTGCGGCGACTCACACCGCGAGCCAACTTGGCAGTACCCGTGCCGGCCGAGCCGCAGAGTCGCTCCGGAGCGAAGCAGCTTGAGGCGCTGCTCAGCGAAGCCAACGAGTTCAGCGCGCGGGGTGACTGGGAGGCGGCTTGCGAGTGCTTCCAGCAGCTGCTCGCCCTGAAGCCGCGCCACTTTGTCGCGTGCAACAACTTTGGAGCGGCGCTGTGCCAGCTGGGCCAGTATCGGGAGGCAGAGCAGCAGTTCCGCCGCGCGGTGAGCATCAAGCCGGGCTATGCCGACGCGCATCTCAATCTCGGGACGGTGCTGCGCTCGCGGGGTCGCTACGCGGAATCCGAGACCGCGCTGCGGCGCGCCCTGAAGCTCAACCCGCGGCTCCTCGAGGCCCAGGTCAGCCTCGGGCAGACCCTGTTGTTCATGCTGCGCCTGTCGGATGCCCGCGAGTGTTTCGAGAAGGCGCTCCGGGCCTCACCACGCCATGCCGGGGCGTTGTGTGGCCTGGGTCAGCTGGAGAGCATCGAGGGTCGCTTCGATGGGGCCGAGGCCTGCTTCAAGCAGGCACTCGAGGTCGACCCGGAGAACCCAAGCGCCTGCGCCGCGCTCGCGGGTCTGCGCAAGATGACGCCGGCCGACTCCGCCTGGCGCGATCGCGCGGATGCGCTTGCCGCGCGCGCTCTCGCGCCGCTCGATGAGGCCGCGCTGCGCTTTGCCCTGGGCAAATACTACGACGACGTGGGTAGCCACTCACGCGCCTTCGCGAGCTTCCAGCGCGCCAACCAGCTCTACAAGCTGGCCGCAGAGCCCTACGACGGCAGTGCGCGCACGGCCTTCGTCGACAACATGGTCCGCGCCTATACGCGCGAAGCGCTCGCGCGGCGCGAGGAAGGGGCCTGCGATTCCACGCGCCCGCTGCTCGTGGTCGGCATGATGCGCTCGGGCACCTCGCTCGTGGAGCAAATCATCGCGTCCCATCCGCTCGCCTATGGTGCCGGGGAGCTCCCGTTCTGGAACGATGCCGCCGAGCAGTTCATCCCGCCCCGGGCGCTGGACGGGCTCGCCAGAAAAAGGCTCGCCGAGAAGTATCTGGCCGTGCTGGCGCGCCAAGCGCAGAGCGCCCAACGGGTCATCGACAAGTCGACGTTCAATTCCGACTATCTGGGACCGATCCACTCGGTGTTTCCGAACGCACGCATGATCTACGTTCGGCGACACCCGATCGATGCGTGCCTGTCCGCCTATTTCCAGCCGTTCTCCACGGCATTCAACTTCACCATGGACCTGTCGGACCTGGCGCACTACTGCCGTGAGCACTGCCGTCTGGTCGCGCACTGGCGCAACGCCCTGCCCGCCGGTGTGCTGCTCGAGGTGCCTTACGAGGAGCTGGTTGCCGACCAGGAGCGCTGGACCCGCAGGATCCTCGATTTCGTGGGTCTGGAGTGGGATGCGCGGTGTCTCGAGTTCCACAAGACCCAGCGCCTGGTGCTGACCGCCAGCAATTGGCAGGTGCGCCAGAGGCTGTACCACAGTTCGATCGAGCGCTGGCGCAACTACCAGAAGTTCATCGCGCCGCTGCTCGAGCTCAAGGATCTACCTGCCTGAAGCGCCCGCGCGGCCCGCAGCGGACCGCCCGTGCCGCATCAAGACCGGAGCGCTTGCAGCTTTAGCGATCGCTCAGCAGTCGATCGGCAGCCCTGTCGCTCATCGGCGCATTGAGCGGTGCAGCCTTGGCGTATGGGCCGTGCCGCGCTGTCGCGATGGACAGCGCGCGCAAGGCGTGCGACCGTCCTACCGAGACACTCGTTCCGAAGGATCACGCAATGGCGCTAGCTGCGATTGAATTGGGCGCGATCGTGCTTCTTGCGCTGAGCACCGCAGCGCACGCCGCGACACCCGGAGCGCTGCCGCCGGCCGCGGATCAGGCGCTCGCCCGCGCGATCTTCAAGGAGCTCGTCGAGATCCGGACGACTCATGATGTCGGATCCACCATCGCCGCGCAGGCCATCAGGCAGCGGCTGCTCGCTGGGGGATTCGATGCCAGGGACGTGGTCTTCATCGCCCCGGACGATCACCCGACCAAGGGCAATGTTGTGGTGCGCTATCACGGACGCGGCAATGGCAAGCCGGTGCTGTTCCTCGGTCACCTGGATGTCGTCGAGGCGAGGGCCGAGGACTGGTCCGTCGATCCTTTCAAGCTGACCGAAAAGGACGGCTGGTTCTACGGTCGGGGCACGATCGACATGAAGGACGGTGACGCTGCGCTTGTCGAAGCCTTGCTGCGTCTCAAGCGGGAGGGCTTCGTCCCATCGCGGGACATCATCGCGGCATTCACCGCGGATGAGGAAGCTGGAGGCGATGCGAACGGACCGGCGTTCCTGCTCGACAAGCATCGCGACCTTATTGATACCGAACTCGTGGTCAACCTCGACGGTGGCGGAGGTGTCTACCGCAATGGCGCACGAGAGTATCTTCAGATCGTCACGAGTGAGAAGACCTATGTGACCTTCACGCTCGAGACGACCAGCCCCGGTCGTCACGGCTCGCTCCCCGGCCCCGACAACGCCATCTATCGCCTCGCCCACGGACTGGAGCGGATCGAGGCGCTGAAGTTTCCGGTCATGCTGACCGCGACCACGCGTGCGAGCCTGCGGAGGTTCGCGGAGCTCGAGCCCGGTCCCCAGAGCGCCGACATGCGCGCCGTTGCAGCCGATCCACCGGACCTCGCCGCCGCGGAGCGCCTGAGCCAGAACGTGCGGCTAAACGCGCAGCTGCGCACGACCTGCGTCGCGACGCTCGTTTCCGGCGGGCACGCCGAGAATGCACTGCCACAGCGCGCCCGGGCGACGATCCAGTGCCGGATGATGCCGGGCGACGACGCCGGGCACGTGCGCAATCTGCTCGCATCGGCGCTGGCCGACCCCAGGATCAGCATTACGCTCGACGCACCTCCGATCGTCAGTCCCGAGTCAGTACCCACGGCGGCGATCCTCGCGAAGGCGGCGAGCGTCGTGCACTCGATGTGGCCCGGTGTGGCGCTGGTGCCGACCATGGCGACCGGCTTCAGCGACGATCGACAGACGCGTAACGCTGGGATCCCGAGCTACGATCTGAGCGGCGTATGGATCGATGCCGAGGAGAATCGGGCGCACGGCCGCGACGAGCGCATCGGCGTGCGCGAATTCGACGAGAGCGTCGAGTACACCTATCGTCTCGTCCAGGCGATGGGCGAGTCGGGTGGCTGAGCGCGGGATTTACAACAGACGGCTCTCACGCGGCTGCCGCTCGGTGCCGATGTCGATTGCGTCGCTGCCGCGCGAGCGGCCCGGCTTGTGGTAGGATCGCGGCCCCGCTTTGAGGGACTGCAATGTGCCGCCCCGGCCGGGATCATAACTTGCTGATTTTGCTTTAGTTATATTGCCCGCTCTGCCGCAGCCTGCCGTCAAAACGCGCCCGTAGCTCAGTTGGATAGAGTACCTGGCTACGAACCAGGGGGTCGGGAGTTCGAATCTCTCCGGGCGCGCCAAATCTCATCGCAAGACGAGCGTCTCGCCACGCAGATCGCAGCCGGCGGGTGCGCCGAACGTCTTCCAATAGTCGACGAACCTGAGTTGCCGGATGATCGTCTGAAACCGCGAGTCGCGCCTGAAGGGCACGAGCTCGGGGAGCCACAGCCAGGGTAGGAAGAGACCCAAGGTTCGCCGGGGCAAAGCGTGCTGAAGTACGCGATCGACGAATCCATACGCCCGATCGAGCTCGCCGAACATCGTGTACCAGGCGAGAACGTGCATGCTCAATTCCGATCCGATCTGTTCGGTGCATACCGCGTTCACAAGTGCATCGAGCGCTGCTACGGCAGTCGGGGTGCGTTCCTGGCCCGTCAGAGCGGCATGGACAGCCTTGATGACGTCGGCCCCGCCGACCGCGGTCAGTGCGACCGGTAAGCGAGCTGCCAAGTCTTGTGCTGCGCGCATGACCTCGTCGTTCCGTCCGAGCCGCAGTGCTGCATAGGCCCTAACCACGGGGATGGGCCCCGCACCGCCCGGCATGCCGAGGTCGACGGCGAGATTCGCGTAATCGAGCGCCTGCTGTGCCGCATTCTCGGACAGCGGTAGGGCGAGAGTGGCTGCAGCCAGCAGTGCCGGGATGACCGGTACAGCTGGCGCAGCTCGGTACCGTTCGACCAGATAATCCACGGTGTCTCTTACGTACCCCACGGATGCCGGCAGGTACGCGCTGTGTGAGGTGAGCAGGTCGCTGCGATGCGCAAGCTCCCGAGCCGCACGGTAATGTCCCTCCGCGCGCAACCAAGCGCCGCGACGTGCACTCACCAACGCCAGTGCGCCATGCGCTTCGCCGCAGCGCGGGTCAAGAGCTAGGGCTGTCTCGGCTGCGTGCTCCGCCTTGTCGATGGCATCCGGAAGGCCCCACGTCGAGAGGTGCTGCCGCATGATCGCAATCACCGCATGCGCGGTCGCGAACCTTGGATCCAGATCGGTAGCCCGTTGGAGCGTCTCAATGCCTCGTTGCAGTGACTGCGCAGTCCCGAGATGCCCCATCGAGAGTCCCTGCAGATAGAGCTGATATGCTGCGACATGGGCTGTCGGCGGTGCGCGTTTCGCAAGCGGCGACAGCGACACGTTCAGCTTGGCGCACAAGGATTCCACAATCGCGCCCGCGATCTCATCCTGCAGCCTGAAGATGTCGCGGAACTCGCGCTCGAAACTGTCCGACCAGAAATGAAAGCCGCTGGTCGCATCGATGAGCTGTACCGTTACCCTGATCAGCTCACCGGCGCTGCGGACGCTCCCCTCGAGCACCGCAGCGACGCCGAGCTCGCGCGCGATATCGCGCACGTGCACATTCTTGCCCTTGTAGGCGAAAGACGAGGTGCGCGCCGGCACCTTGAGCTCGGGTATGCCCGCGAGTACGTGGATGAGTTCCTCGGCCATCCCATCTGCGAAGTATTCCTTTTCCGGATCACCGCTCAGATTCGCAAACGGAAGCACGGCGACCGACGCCCCTGGCGGCTCTCTTTGCGCCGCGCCAGCGGCCTTGGGCACTCCGCCTTCCACGCTGGCGGTATCAGGTTCGTCGACTGCGCAGCGCCGGACCTCAGCCACAAAGCGATATCCGCGACCGGGGATGGTTATGATGAAACGCTGCTCTTGCTGACCGTCACCGAGCGCCCGCCGCACGGCCGAGAGGTGCTGGCTTAATGTGTTGTCCTCGACGATGGCGCTCGGCCAGACGGCCTTCATGAGCGTGGATTTTTCCACAAGCTGCATGTGATGCTCGAGGAAGTAGCCGAGCAGCTCGAATGCGCGCGGCGCAAGGGCTACCACCGACCCTTTGCCGTCCACGAGCAGCTGTCGTTGCGGGTCGAGCCGGAAGTGTCCGAACTCGTAGATGACCCGGGCGGAGTCTCGCTCCATCACCACGCGTTCATCCCTCTTCACACCGATTCACGCTGCGCCAACGAAGAGTGACCGGGCATCGGGCAGTCTACGCCCCACAGTCCGAGTACGTCATCACGTGATCGCGATGGCACAGGGGGAGGCGAACATGATCGCGTCCGATTTTCGTCAGCCGCCGCGCCGCGAGTATTCCGCCTGGGTGCGCTTCGCTGCCTACATTCCGCTGCTGGGTGTGGGGGTTCCCTTCGCGAAGGCTCTCGAGCTCGTGGGAGTGTGGCCGCGCCTACTCTTCAGAGCACTTCGCCGCGAGGCGCAGACATCCAGTTTCGGCGACTACCAGCCAAGCTCCCATGACGTGTTTGCCTGCGTTGGCTTCAAGAGCGGCACGACCTGGCTGCTCCACATCGCGGTGCAGATCGCCTATCTCGGCGAGGCCGAGTTCGACAACATTCATTCGGTCGTCGCTTGGCCAGACACCGCACCGCCGCTCCGCAACCTCGTGATACCGCTGGCGGATGACTCGCCGGTCCGACGCTCCCCTACGCGACTGCGCGTTATCAAGACTCATCACCAGCAGCCGCTGGTGCCGTACTGTCCGCAATCGCGGTATCTGGTCATGGTGCGAGATCCCAAGGACGTCATCGTGTCCGGATACCACTTCGTTCGCTCACTCGTGCTCGGGCCCCTGATGCCGAGCATTCGGCATTGGGTGGATTTGAATCTGTCGGGCGATCTGCCGCAGGGCTCCTGGGCCGAGCATGTGGCCAGCTACTGGCGCGTGCGAGACAGGCCTAACGTCCTCTTTCTGACGTACGAACAGCTCGGTGCTCATCCTGCGGCGGTCATCAAGCAGATCGCGCGGTTCATGAACGTGGAACTCTCGGCGCAGCAGCTTGACGCCGTGATGCACGCGTCATCGTTCGGCGAGATGCACAGGCTGCGTGACCGCTTCGATCCGGGAAGAATTGTTCCTTGGGGAAAGGCTCACTCGATGTTGCGCAAGGGGAAGGCCGGTGGTTCCGGTGAACTCTTGAGCCAGCAGCTGCGGAATCGCATCGACGATCACTGTCGAGCAGAGCTGCGCCGCTTGAACTGTGACTTCCCCTATGACTCGGCGTTCCCCAGCGCACGGGGGGCGTAGGTGCATCGTTGGTCACGCCGAGGGCACAACACTCGGCCACCTCGCCACCTAGTTCCAGTCCCCCAGCAACACGAACCCCGCCCAGTAGTAGGGAGACGACCAACGTTCGTCAGCCGCCATGGCGAGCTGTGCCGTGCGCAGCGCCGCGGCCGGTCTCAAGCGCTCCAGCAGCACGCCCCGGTGAAACCGCGTCATGAGCTCAGCGGTTGCCCGATCATCGACGTTCCACAGGGTCGCTACCACGCGCGGTGCGCCCGCATACATGAATCCGCGCGTAAGGCCGACGAGGCCCTCGCCCTTGACCTCGCGCCCCAACGCCGTCTGGCACGCACTCAGTACGACGAGGTCGGCCCGTATTGGCAGGCCGAAGATCTCGTGCAATCGCAGCAAGGCATCTTGCGGGTGGCCCTGCGCATCCACTGCAGAGAACACCAGTCCGGAAAGCTCCGGATGCACGCTGTTCACGAGTCCATGGGTTGCGAAATGCAGGATACGGTACTGACCGATTGAGCCATCGAGCACGGCCCCGCGGCTCGCCTGAAAATCCACCGCTTGCAGGCGCTGTGCCGGGGGTACCAGTGCGGCGATGCCGTCAGCTTCCACGCGGCTGTATCGCAGGCGGTGCAGGCTCTCAAGTCCCGACTCGGCGACCGAGCGGTGCAGGAGGTCCTCGCTCGCGCCAGTCGACGCGGTTCGTGCCGGCGGCGCGGACGATGCCTTCCTGACCCGCGGGTCATCTGCCGAAAAGACAGGATCGGCGAATATCGCGATCGTTTTTTGGGGGGTGCGCCCCCGCGGCGTGCGCAGGGCGGCAAGCACCGATGCCGAGGGCAAGCTCACGACTTCGTGCTGGTGGACCAGCGGCGGCGACTCACCCTGCTGCGCGAGCGGCTCGGGCAAGGCTGCAAATGGCAGATACTGGAGCGCACCGTAGAGCACTAGGATCAGACGCTTGTGCGACAGCTGCGCGGCGACGGGCGAGAGAAGCGTCGAGCTCAGCTCATGGCCCAGGCGCTCGGCCGTCAGTCCGGGGCCCGAGCCTTGCCCAGAGCCGGCCCGCATTGCGGGCCTGGCCTCGATCGAAGCGAAGAACTCGCGCGCCTTGGACTCGATGCCTGGTCCTTCGGGCAAGACGTAGTCGCGCACGGCATCCCGGGTTACAACCCACAGGAAACTCCGCTCCGAGCCCAGCCAGTACTCCAGCACCACACTCTGATCGTCCAGCTGATGTTGTAGCGCCGCGATGTCGATCGGCGCTGGCTGGGTCAATTCCGCGTATCGTGGGCTACTCGCGCGCAGCTCGCCTTCGAGTTCGCGCCAATCGTTCACTGCGGTGTCCAAGTCGCGCTGGGCGAGCTCGATCTGAGCGGGGTCGTTACTCTCGGCAGACACGGCGCGCAAGCGCTGATCCCGGGCATTGAGCTGGCGCCGCAGGCGCCGTTCGCGCTCGAGCAGCTGCGGCTTGACATTGCGCATGATCTCGGCTCGCCGCTCGGCGAGCGCATCCAACAGGCCTCGCGCCCGCGCCCGTTCGCTTGCCTGCAACGCCTCGCGATCGTGGCCGCTGAGCGGCTGCAACGCATGCATGCGCATCAGCACATCGATATACACACCGTAGTAGTCCTGCGTGGAGGCAAGATAGGCGCTACGCAGATCGGGCTGCGCCACCTGTCCACGCAGCGATTCGACGACGTCGATCGCCTGCTCGGCTCGCGCGCGTGCTTGCGGCAAGTCGCCCGCCTCGCGGGCCAGCTGAGCGAGGGCAAGGAGCGTCTCTGCTTCTCCGCGCACGTCGGCCGACGCCCGCTGCAGGGTCAGCGCCGCCGCGTACGCGTCCGCGGCCGAGTTGTACGTGCCACGTGCCCGGAACCAGTCACCGAGCTGCCGTTGCGCGAGCGCCTCCACGCGGCGATCTTTCAGCTTTTGCGCGATGTCGAGTGCACCCCGGATCTGAGCCAACACAGGCGCAGCGGTTGGCTCGGGGTCGGTGGCCGCGAGACCCAGAAGAGCCTGATCCTCATACTCCTCGTCCTGCGCCGCTCGCGTGCTCGATAAGGCTTGTGTGAACCACTCGCGCCCCTGCAGCGGCTCGTGTAAGGCCAAGTGCAACGAGCCGAGATTCGTAAGGGTTTCCGCGGCACAGCGCTGGTCCGCGATCTGTCGACACAGTCGGAGCGCCTGCTGCAGGGTTTCGTGCGCGCGCTGGAAGTCGCCTTGATGAAAACTCAAGAGCCCCAGGCTGTTGAGCGTCTCGGCTTCCCCGGGGCGGTTGCCCGCAATCCGCCACAAAGCCAACGCACGGCGGAAGTAGGCACCGGCCGCTTCGAACTCCCCGAGGGTGTGACGGCACCAGCCGAGATTGTGAAGGACGTTCGCCTCGAAATATGCATCCCGAGTAGCCCGAAGTATAGGTAGCGCCCGGGCAAGATACTCAATCGCCTTGGTCGGCTCACCCATATCCTGGTACATGGAGCCGAGGTTATTGAGAGCGGCCGCCTCGCGCGCGTGATCACCGAGAGATCGAAAACGCATCTCGGCCTGCAGGGTGTTTTGGATGGCTTGATCGCGCTCCCCCAGAAAGTAATGCAGGCGTCCCAGGCGCACGAGCGTCTGTCCTTCCGCACGGCGATCGCCCAGAGTTCTGTAGAATCCGACCGCCGCGGAGTACGCCGCGATCGCGGCGTGCAGGTCGGAGGGGGTGCCCTGGTCGGCAAGGCGCACCGCGAGGTGGAAAGCGTCGCTGGCGGCAACCTCGTTGTGATCCCGCTCGGTCGCCCCTCGAATCGCCACGGTGCGAAGCCGGTACTTACCCGCTGGTGGCGTATCTGCACTGACTCGGAGCTGGTACTCGCCCGCTTGGGCAGCGATCAACCGAATTGCGTCGGTGTCGTTGCGGCTGTCGGTAGTCTTCTGTTCACCGAGAGAGTGCCCATCGGGCGCGAGCACGGTCAACGTCACGTCCACGCCAAGTTCGGCGACCTCTACGGCAAGATAGTCGCCGACTCGCAGCTGTGCGGCGTACAGGTGCCTCTCACCGGGTCCCAGAGAGCGCTGGCTCACCTCCCCCGCACGTAGTGTCACGGCGCTACCGCCCGCAGCGGGCACCTCCGCGGCTCCCACTTGCATTGCACAGAGCAGTAATCCAAAGGTGCTCAGGCTGCGGGCTATCATCCAATGGCAACCTTGAGGTAATAGCAAACCGATCCTGGGCATCCGTCGCCCGCCGAGCCCAACAAGGTTAACTCGTACGCTTGCTCGGTCGTGCATCGCTCATGCAGCATCTCGACTGCAGCGCTGCAGCTTGCATCTCGGCCGCTTGCGAGCATGCGACGTGCGGCAGCCCGACCGTGCACCAGAAGTGGCGCATCATTCACGCGCGACTCTGAAGTAATAGAATACGAGCTCAGGGGTTACCGTATGCGCCGCGGCACTCAAACCGAGCTCGTACTCCCCCTGCACCAGGAACTCGGCGGGCACGTCGAGCTCGAGCATCCGACTGGTGACTTCGCTGTGAGCGGCCACACTCTGTGCGCTCCACACCGCTCGGCCACTCACCGTTCGTAGCTGGATCGCGTAGGCCGGCTGCGCGGACACCGTGGTCAAATCGAGGCGCAGGCGCACCGTGCGCACGCCACGCGGCACGCCGAGACGGGCGACGTCCTCGCCGCCGCGTGTAAGCCCGGGACTCAGCACGGCCGACACAAAGAGCAGGCGGTGAGCATTGAGCGAGGCCGTCGAGCTTCCCGGGCTCCGCAGCCCGTCTGCTCGCCACAGCCAGCCGCCGGCGAGGACGGCCAAAGTCACGCTCGCCGCGAGGGCCCAGACGCGCAGCTGGGATGTGCGCGCACGCGCCGCGGCCGCGGCGCGTGCCGCCTGCAGCACGACCGCGTCGTGCTCGAGACTCGGCGAGCCGCCGCCTGCCTCGAGAAGTCCTCGAAGGTCTTCATCCCGGTCGCGTGATGCGGAGCTCATGCGCGATGCTCCTCCGAGTCGAGCTCGGCGAGTGCCTGCCGCAGCTTGCTGATCGCATATTTCTTGCGACTGAGGATCGTGTCCCGCGGTGCCTCCACCATGCGGGCGATCGCCTCCACCTCCACGCCGGCCGCCCACAGGGCAATGACCTCGCGCTGCTCGAATGGGAGCGTCAGCAGCGCACGACGCAGGTGCTGCGCGCGCACGTCCCGATCGACGAGAACAGCCGGATCCAGCACCGGGTCGCGTTCCTGCGTCAGCGTCTCGTGCATGTTGTCCGGCAGCGACTGAGTGCGCGCGACGGCGAACTTGCGTTTGAACTCATCCAGGAAATGATTGCGCGCCAGTGTGCACAACCAAGTGCGAAATGCGACGCCCTCGTGCTTGCGGTAACGACCCTGACGGGCCACGTCGATCACCTTGAGCCAGGTCTGCTGCGACACTTCCTCGGCGGTCGGCGTGCTGCTCGACAGACGCACCAGAAAACGGAACAGCACCTGTTTGTGACGTTGAAAAAGCTGCTCGAACGCCGCGCTGTCACCGCGCTGGAATCTGAGCATCAACTCCGCGTCGCTCGAATCCTGCATTGAACGAATGATACACGCGGCCTGGTTCAATGACGGTCGCGGGGCGGTAGGCGGATTCGCACTGCAGCAATCGGCACTCGCGCACTGCAGCGTTCCGGGGTTCCGCCGGCACTCAGGCCATCCGTAGCGCGTCGCCCGTTGAATGCCCGGTGAGGACGTTCACAGGCGCGAGGCACTCATGAGGAACACACACGCTGGTTCGCGGCCTACCGACAAGGCCCCAAGCACGATCGCTTGCCCAGTTCTCGCGTCACTGCTCGCGAGCATTGCTGCCTGGATGCTGTCCGCCTGCAATACGTTTTACCCGCTCGACGTCCCAAATCAGCAGGCGCTGCCCACGGGGACCGTGGGTGTGCCCTACAGCAGCTACGTCAAGGTGGCCGGCGGCCAGGCGCCCATTGTCTATTACTTCGTGGATGCGGATCCCTACATGGCGCCTGGTCTGTCTCTCAGCGGTTCGACGGGCAACGTGTATGGGACACCGACGCTCGCGGGCAAGTATCAGCTCAATCTAGAGGTGTGGGATCAAACCATCGCGCACCAGCCTGGTGTCATCGGGCTGCCGGCAACCGTCACGGTACTCATCGAGAACCCCGTACCGGGCATCACGGACATCCAGCCGGGCTTTGCTGCACCGGGCTCGACTTTGGCGACCCTCACGCTGAATGGCACGAACTTTGTCCCAGGCACGGCCGTCCTTGCGGGTGGAAGCTCGTACCCAGGCCCTACGGGCTTCTCAGTCGTGCAGTGGAACGGCAGTCCGAGAACCACGACCTTCGTGAGTCCAACCCAGCTCACGTTCACGCTCGAGCCGGGAGATCTCGCGACCGCGGGCTCAGCCAGCATCACGGTCGTGAATCCCGGACCAGGCGGAGGCACCTCCAACACGGTCGTGTTCACGATTTCTGCGAACGGGCCACCGCCCCCGCCGGCCAACCCTGTGCCGGTAGTCACCAACCTGACCCCGGCCAGTGCCACCGCTGGCGGCAACGATTTCACGCTAACCGTAGAGGGTTCCGATTTCATCGCCGGATCGGTGGTGCAGTGGAACGGCAGCGCTCGCACTACCACATTCGTCAGCGCGACCGAACTCACCGCGGCGGTCTCGGCTGCCGACATCACAACCGCCGGCACGGCGAGCGTCACCGTGGTCAATCCGGCACCGGGCGGGGGTACCTCGGGCGCCGTTCTCTTCAGCATCAATGCGGCTCCTCCGCCCCCGCCAGCGCAGAATCCGGTGCCGGCCATCACGACGCTCAATCCCAGTCGCGCGACAGCCGGCGCATCGAGCTTCTCGATGACAGTGAACGGCTCTGGTTTCATCCCCGCGTCGGTCGTGCAGTGGAACGGCAGCGCGAGCAGCACGACGTTCATCAATGCGAATCAGCTGAGCGCGACGATCTCGGCCGCGGATGTCGCGAATGCCGGCACGGCGAGTGTCACGGTGGTCAACCCCGCCCCGGGCGGAGGTGCTTCCAACGCCTCGCAGTTTACGATTGCTTCGGCCGGCAACGCGCTGAACGGGAACTATGGGTTCCTCATCCAGGGCTTCGACAACAGCACGCACAACATCCCGTTCGCCATAGCCGGGCATCTTCAGGCCGATGGCCTGGGCCACATCACGAATCTCACCGAGGACATCGACCGCGAGGGCCTGGCGGCCAATCTCACCTGCACCGGCACGTGCAGCTACACGCTGAGCGCGGACGGTCAGGGCGATCTCACGCTCACGACAACCCAGGGCGTGGCGACTTATCACTTCGTGCTCGAAGCGAGCGGGCGGGCCCGTCTTCTGGAAACCGATACCAACGGGCAGAGCGGCTTCGGCGTACTCGTGCCTCAGAATATGGCTGACTTCCAGGCGAGTGCGTTGAATGGTGGCTATGCCTTCGCCTTTTCCGGAATCCAGGCGGACCCGGTGACGTATGTCTTCCAGCGTGGAGTGGCCGTCGGGGTCTTCCAGGCCGACGGCGTCTCCGCACTCGGCAACGGTGTGTTCGACTACAGCGTGGGCAGTCGATCGAGCGTCGATGCGGCATTCGCCGGCAGCTTCACCGCTCCGGATGCGCTCACAGGGCGCGGCACGGTGACGTTCAAATTCCCAAGTCCCGCCGGAACCCGCAACTTCGCCTACTACATGGTGGACCGCACCGAACTCTACCTCGTAGCCCTCGACTCGGTCGACTCAGTGGGGTTGCTAAGCGGCTCGATACTGCAGCAGTCGGGCGGGCCGTTCTCGACCGCCTCGATGTCGGGCCCAATGGTGGTGAGCCTATCCGGACAGCACGTCCCCGGCGTGAGCCAGCCCGGTCCCCAGGGAACGAGCACCTTGCTGGGACTCGTCACGTACGATGGGCATGCGTCAGCGAGCGGTACGGTGGATGCCGTGCAAGCATCCACGCTGTACCTGAACGAGGTCACTTCCAATCCTTACACCATCGCTGCGAACGGTCTCGGTAGCACCACCATCGAGACACCCGACTTCAATATCTTCGCCCGCTTCTGCATGGTCAGTCCCGGCAGGGCATTGATGGCGGGCCTGTACGGGGAGCAGTTGATCGGCAGCATCGAGGCGCAGACCTCGGGGAGTTTCTCCAACGCGATGCTCTCGGGTCCGTACGCTCTCGGCACGCTCGCACCGGGCCAGAGCGGCGTGGCCGGCGTGAGCGCAAGCATGACGCCGGTGGCAGGCACGTTCGCCGGAACTGGCGTCATCGCGACCGCCCCAAACCTCACGGATCCCGCGGATTTCACCGCCACAGTCAACGTCGGTGCGGACGGGCGTTCACCCGCTGGCATGACGACAGCGAACATTCCGCTCGCAGCGAATGCCGTGGCGTACATGGTTTCGCCCACGAAGCTCTACCTGATGTCGCTCGGCGTAAACTCGAGCACACCCAACGCGGCGATCTATGTTTTCGAGCAGTAGCAGCGTTGAGGTCGAATCTCTGGGCGCCCCAACTTCATCGAGACGCAAGCTTCCGCCATTGAACGAGCGGCTCTGCCAACAGGAGTGGCACGGACCAGCACACCCACGCGGAAGCCGTGAGGCGATCGAGCTCGGTGCCTACTCCAAACGCCGCCAGTGCATCGTGAAACATCCTAAACGTGACGAACGCGAACGTGACCACATAGCTGCGGATCATCCATTCTCGATGTTGCTCCTGGTTGCGGCGCCGGATAGCAAGATAGGCCAGCGATGTTGTGAGGATCCACGCGCCGGCTAGAACCACTAGGCCCAGAGCATAAATCCAACCTGGCGGCGGGATCGTAAGAGCCAAATAGATGGCGCCGCCGGCCGCGACCGCAACACCGAACATGTACACCAGACCGAGCCGCCGGTGTACACCGTGTGTCCGGCCCGTAGCCCCGAGCCACAGTTGGGCGATTCCGATGGCCAGTGCAAGCAGCCCACCGCTGAGGTGCAGCAGCAGTCCGTAGCGTCGAGGCCAGAAGTAAGGTCCGAATACCTCACGATCGAGCGTGACGTAGCGGAGGAGGTTGCGGGCAATGAACCATGTTGCCAACGCTGCGACGCCCAGCAGCACCGTTGCCAAGATTGGATGCCGACCAGTCGCGTTCTGCGCAAGCGCCGTCGAAGATGTCGCCATTGCGATCCCCCTGGTGGTTCTGCGCGCACATCTTCATCCAAGGAACAGTATTTCGCCACGTTGCGCCTGCGCCTGCGCTAGACCTAAGGGCGACTCAACCCAGGACAGGCTTGCAAACTGACTGTGGCCGCGCTCAGTGTCATCGAGCCCGACGGTGGGGTGCAGCCGTACTAACTCATTGAACTGATAGGGGCTCTCAACGCGCGCGCGCCGATTTGTCAGCGTCCCTGCGTGGATTTGTCGAATCGGGCGGCCGCGCCGCATTCACTGATCGATCGGCCTTTGAATCCAGAATTGGTACATCCCGACAAACGTATCGGGATTATCGATCTCGAAACGCGCCCAGTTGGTCAAATCGGTCCCCGCTAGGTCGCCGGCAAAGCGCGAGCGGTATTGGTGCAGCACCGAGGGATGCAACTCGAAGCCGATGAAATTGAGCCCGTGGTCGAGCAGAAACGCCTTGATCTGATCGAGCGTCAGACGATGCTCTTGCACGTGGAACAGCAGGTCACGACATTCACTGATCGAATAGAAGTCCGGGACGTTGCTCAGCCATTGCAGCTCAACGCCGGGGCCCCGAGTGGCTAGGTCCCGACGGAAGCGACGAATGTCATCGACGGTGCCCGCGTAACCGCGAGAGGCGATGAGTTCACGCGCCTTGACCAGGTACCTGCGCGCCAGCTCGCTGTAAAAGCCCAAATGCATAAAGCCACCGGGCCGCAGCAGTGATAGCAAGGTGCGCCATCCGGTGAAGGGGTCAGCCAGGTGATGCAGCACTCCAACCGACTCTACGATGTCAAAAGTGTGATCGATCTCGCCGAGCCGCAGGATGTCGGCCTGCGCATACTCAACATTCGCGATCCCCAACTCCTGCGTCTTGCGTAGCGCATAGCAGATGCTGCTCAAGCTAAGATCTACCGCCAGTACGCGAGCGCCCGAGTACCTGTTGGCAGTAAAGATCGGCTGACTACCGGTGCCGCAGCCAGCAATAAGCACTTCCGGCTGGCGATCGTCCTGCATTGGCGCAAAGCGCGAGAACGGGAACGCCTGCCGCAGCCAGTCGTTGAAGCGTCTGGGCGAGTCGCTAACCGGCAGCTTCGCCCAGCGCGGATAGGGGTTTTGTTCATACTGGGCGCGCACGTCTTCCGAGACACCCGGGCTGATCGACGTCAGGCAGTTGATGCCGGTGCGCAGCGCGCGTTCTTCGAGCGGCTCCCTTACCTGTTGCCGCAGCACGGCGACGACGCAGTCCGGCTGGCTTGTCGCCAGAAGCCGAGCTGGCTCCGGTAAGGCGTAAAGTGGGAAATACGTGGCCACGGCGAGCAAAGCTAGTGGCGGAATCGCCGCCCCGCTGTCCAATAGCGAAAGCAAGTTCGTGCGGCAGGCTGCTGCTGCGGTCTGCTCGTCCTCATCGCAATCGAAGATGTACTCGTTGATGAAGCATTGCCGAGCGAGTGCTGCATAGAATTGCAGCGCCGCAGTGTCCTTCGGGTCCGTAGGCTGTTGGCTCGACGCGGCCTCGAGCAGCGCCCGGCGTGCGGCTGTCAGGAAGCGCTCGAATTCAATCGTGTTTACGGGCGCTGCCTCGAGCAAGGCATGCAGTAACCGATCTGCCGCAAGCGCAGTCAGGCCCTCTGCGGTGAACAAACCTGCCTTCGACACGTGGGCAGGCCACTGCGAGTTGGCGTTGTGGACGCAACGCGCAACCCGTGGGTCAAGCATGATGAGACTGAGTGCAGGCCTGCAAAGCTGGTTTGGATCCGCCCATGGCTCCGTGATGGCGGCGGTGACGGTCGCGCGAACCCGCGAGTCGCCGGTCAAGAATGTCGTGCGTGCCACGCAATGGGCAAATGCCGCTTTGATCGTGTGCGTCGCCGGGCGGTGCTCCAGGTAGCGCACTATCAGTTGCACTGCCTCGGGAGACTGGTTGCGCATTACGAGAAAGGTGGCCAGATGGTCCAGGATTTCCTCGGAATCAGGCGCAAGAGACAGCGCGCGGCGCAGGCTCGCTTCGGCTGCATCGAAGTGGCCGAGGCGGGTCAATACCCTGCCCAAGGCGTGGTGCGCCGCTGCATAGTCAGGCCGCAGCTCTACAGCCTTGCGCAGGCTGTCGGCGGCCGATTCACGGTGCCCTTGAGCCATCGCAAGTACACCCAGATTGAAATGCACCTCGGCATAGCCTGGATTGATGGCTAGCGCGCGCTGGTAGCTCTCCATTGCCTCGGATGAGCGTCCCAGATGGTCAAGGGCATTCGCCATGGCCACGAACGCGTCCGCGAAATCCGGCTTGAGGCCAACAGCCGCCCGGTAGTTCTGCAGAGCGCGCTCAAATTCTCCGGCCTGACAATTGAGGTTCCCCAAGTTGAAGTGGGCTGCCCCGTAGTGCGGGTCGCACGCTATGGCCCAGTGGTATGCGTGACGAGCGTCCTCGATCCGCGCAGACGCAAGCAGAACGTTTCCCCGGTTCAGATGCGCCCTCGCGCATTGGGGGTCCGTCTGGACCGCGGCGTCGTAGCGTGCCATCGCATCGGCGATCCGTCCCTGCTCCTCCAGTGCGTTCCCCTCATCGATCAGTGCGATTGCGGAGTTCTTCGCGGTGACCGGGGGGGCGTTGTCAGCCCCACCACCCATCGGGTTCATGCGACTCTTCTCGAGATCACCCATATCCGGTCCTCTCGGAGTGGCTCGCTCACTGAGCGTGCATCTTAGCTGGGCTCGAGGAAGCAGGTGATTCTTGGCTCAAACAGCCTAGCGGTGGGCGAGCCCCGCTCGCGCGCCTTTGGTCAACAGCCAAAGGCATATTCCGAACTCGCCGCCGATCACCCCCAGGTAGCCGGTGGCTCCGCCTGCGATCCGGTAGGCCGTCACCTGAACAAGACCTGGATCGAAGGCGCGCGCGAACTGCAGCAACCAGAACACGCCGCCAACGATGAGACAGAAGCCAAAGAACGGCGGAGCAATACGCGACCGCAGGATCAGCCAGCCGAATGGGAAGAGCCAGAGGCCCGAGAAGACTTGCGCAAGCTGAAGCTCGTGATTGTAGCTGTGCACAATTGGTGTGAGTGTTTCAGCCGGCATGCCGGAGCTTGCCGAGCCGACGAGCGGAAGAAGCTCCGACAGGGCGAACAGATTCATCACTGTGCCCGCCACAGCGAAGATCACCATGAGCAGCCCGGACGCTCGGCCGGCGAAGCTCATCAGTCTATAGAGCAGGATGCCGAGAACGATCCACGCGGCAAAGCCGATCGCGCTCGCAACCAGAGCCAGTGCGAGCTCTGTCTGGCTGGCGACCAGACGCGCAAGCACCATCTGAGTGCTGCCGGTCAGCAACCTGGTCAACGTCAGGTATCCGGTGAAGGAAAATACGTCAAGAATGAGATAGACCAGCCCGGCGCGGCGACCGGCGGCCTTCGTGCTCGATTCTTCAGCCATATCTGCCCCTGTGGGCGGCTTTGTCATTCTGCAATGTTAGTCGCTGCCGATTCGGATATCGCGAAGGTCGCTCTAGGCGGGATTCGGCCTGGTGAGTCGAAGGTGTGACCGGAACAGACTGTGCCACGGGTATCACGGGCAAGGGCCACTTTGGAGGCAGCTCGGCACAGCAGCTGTAGCCGATCGGGATGTCGAACGGACGTTAGGCGCCAGTCCGCTGCGCGGGTAGGTTCGTTGCTGCTGCGTTCGTCGCCGCTCACCGAGGTGCCCGCGGCATGATCGTCCCCGCTCTTGTGTTGGGCGCGGGCGGGTCGCTTGCCTCAGATGCCGCTCACTCGGTTCAGTTTGACGCTGATCACCTCACCAGTGGGCGCTTCGATGCGGCCGTCCTTGAGAGTGGTCGCCCGCGGACTCACGCCGTCGAAATCGAGCGGCACACCAAGCTCTTTGGGATAGTGCGGACTGCAGCCCTCGGGACTCAATTGCAGCCGCCGCGCGCCGGCCGAATAGGTGCTGTGACGGGGATAGAGCTTGCACCAGCCAATTCCCGATGCGGCTTCGTACTGCAAGGTGCCATCGATGCCGCCGTCGTCGTGCACGCGGCGGATGCTCAGGTTGACGACGCGCAGCAGCTGCCTCCCAGAGCCGTCGACATATTCACCGCTCCAGGTGCCCGATAGATCCGGCTGGACGGGCGGCGTTGTCGTGGCGAGCGTGGTGGCCGCCGGAGGTGCGGTCTCCCCGGTTAGCTCGGGCGAGGAAGCCGTCGTTTGTTCGGCCCCTGCGCTGGGGACCACAGGCGGCGACGGTGACGGTTCCGCGGGTGTCGGTGGTGGCAACGGCGTCGACGCCTGCACCTGTGTGACGCGGGGGCTGCTCGGGCCGAGGGAACTACCGCGCAGGATCATCAGCGTGCCGAGCACCAGTGTCGCAGCGAGCACGGCCGCAATGACCAGACGGGCGGCTCGCACGAGCCACGGGGATCCGCCGGGCGCCCCACGCTCGCGCGTAGCGCGAGTGGGTGTCGAGGACAAGCTTGTCGCCTTCGCGGCGACCGCCGGCCCGCCGGGTAGCTTCCCGGCCGCCGGCGGCGAGGAATTGGCCGATTCGGCGCGCCGCGGATCCGACTCTCGCGCCAGCGTCGCTGCCGAGTACTCAACGGCCGTCGAGTCGCGACGGTCACGCTGTGCCGTTGGCGCATACTCAAACACCATCGTGCGGCTGGGCTCGACGCCTGGTTCTGCGCTCGTCGCCGGCAAAGGCTCGAGCGCCACGGTGCCGGTGGGACCCAAGCCTGGCGCAACGGCCCGAGGTGCGGGCACGGGTACGTCCGGGAGTGCGTGCATGAAGTCATCCGCGCTCTGGAAGCGCGCTGCGGGGTCCTTGGCGAGCGCGCGCATCACGGCATCCACGAGCGGCTGCGGAATCTCGCGACAGTGGACCGTCGGAGGCTCCGGCAGGTCGTTCACGTGGGCGTTCAGGATCATGTACTGGGCCTTGCCCCGCGGGTCGAACGGTGGCCGCCCGCTCAAGAGCTCGTAGAGCGTGATCCCGAGGGCGTAGACGTCGGTGCGGCAGTCGATGGCGCGACCGAGGATCTGCTCGGGCGCCATGTAGAGCGTGGTGCCGATGCTGGTGCTGACGTGGGTCGCGCCCGCGGCACCTTGCCGTTTGGCGATACCGAAATCCATCACCTTGACGGTACCGTCCCTGGTGACCATCAGGTTACCCGGCTTGAGATCACGATGAATGATGCCGGCGCGATGCGCCGCGGCGACGCCGCGCAAGGCCTGCTTGAAGACCGGTACGCACTCGTGCGCCGGGACGGGCCCGCGCCGCCGGATCCACTGCTCCAGGCTCTCGCCGTCGATGAACTCCATCACCGCGACGGGCGCGCCGTCGTGGATGAAGTAGTCGAAGAGCAGCGCGACGTTCGGATGGTTGAGCGCGCCTTGCAGGCGGGCTTCCTGTCGGAAGCGCTCGACGAAGTCAGGGTCGTTGCGGGCCTCGGCGCTCATCACCTTGACCGCGACCGTGCGGTCGAGGTTCACGTCGAGTGCCTTGTAGACGACGCCCATCGCGCCGCGACCGATGAGTTGCAGGACGCGATAGTGGTCGATGACGTCGCCGATCATGATCTATTCCGAGGACTTGCCTCCCGCGGCAGCAGAAAGCGCGTGATCACTCACTGCACCTGTCGGATCGCATCCAGCGCGCCCAGATCCGGAGCCGCGCTGCCATCGACAATCAGGCTCGGCTGGGCGCCCGGCCCGCTCGGCGGCCCATTCGGTCCCATGCTCTTGGAGGCCGCCTGCATGGCCTGCATGACCTGGGCCTCCTGCTCGTTCTCCATGGCGTTGAGATCGTTGAGCCCGATGCTGGTCCGCAGGCCTGCGGGACAGTCGGAAGGTCCGCTCAGCTCGACCACCACCGGGATCATCCAATCGTCGTTGCTCATTGGGCCGGTACGCCTGATGTAGTCATTGGCGCTCAGCGTGCAGTAATGGTTGGCGGCGCCTGACGGGACGTCGAGCGGCTGGACAACCTGAAAGAACACATGATTCGGGCGCAGCGCCGGCGGCGTACTGTCGGTCTTGAGAACCGCCGGCGTTGCCACCGCGGCTTGTTGCTCCTGCAGCTGAACTTTGATCTGGGCGTTGAGCTGCGCCTTGATTTGCGGGGTGATCGCGGGCGGCAGGGCGACTGGCGCGGGCGGCGCATCGCTCGATTGCGGCGCCAGCGGTGCATCGTCCGGATGCGGAGCAGGCTCCGGCTCACTGGGCTGCGGCTCGGGCGGCACCGCGCTCGACTCCGGAGGCAGCGCCGCGGGCGCTCCCAGTGGCGGCGGCTCCGGTGCCGGTTGAGCGGTCTGCGCCTGATAGGCCGCCTGCATGTTCTGGGCGATGATGTAGTCGGTCATCCACAGATCGGGGCTCGTGTACACCGGATACGGCGTGAACAGCAGACCGAACCTCGGGTACCACGGCTGCACCTGCCAACCCCAGGCATAGACGACCGGGCGCGGCCAGGCAGCGAGAGCCCAGGTGTAGTAGACGCCCGGATATCGCACCGCTGGCACGAACGCCTCGTATGCGAACGCTCGGCCGAACTGGTGCCAGACGTGGCGTTGGTAGACGTGCGTGTACAGAACGTGCCCGCCGCTCACGAAGGTGCGGCTCATGAAGCCCGGACGAATGGCGCGCTCGACCGTGCCGCTCAGGCTGTTGCCGTAACGAACGACCCGGACCTGGCCTCCGGCAAAGCCCTGGGACATCTCGCGCACCCGCCCGCCACCGGCGAGACGGGTTTCGCGCATGACGCTGCCCTCCGCCAGCGGCCGGTCCCGGTTGCCGCCAGTGATCGGGTGGTGGCTTGCGACCGCGTGCTCGCGCACACGAGCAGCCTCCAGGCGCGCCGGCGCGTGGACCGCCTGTGGATGCGCTACATAAGTCGTTCGGTGGCTCGGGCGCGCCACGGCCTCCCGGCGCGCGGCATGACGGACCGCCTCCGAGGGACCGCGATCATGCCGCTCCCGCAGGCTTTCGCCGCGTGGCTCGGCCGATGCGATACTGCAGAGGCCGGCGAGGGCGATCACAGCGAAGGTCGCGTAGACCCTACGATCGACGCTCCACATATATTGTCACTCCAGATGCCGCGGGCCACGATGGCGCCGCCCTGGAAGGATGTAGCGGATAACTCTAGCGTGCGGAGTACACCGCGGTGCGAACTGCGTCGCGGAACCCGCAGCAAAGCTTTGAGAACCGCAGCACAGTCCTGCCCGGGAGCGGCTTTGCAGGCAGGCCGAATCCATTCGTCTTGATCTAGGGTGACGAGGCCGGCGCCGCCTTCGCCGGTGCCGCAAGCTCGGCCATTACCTGATCCAACGTTGCGGCCGGTCTGACCCTGCCGCGGACGAAAACAAGGGGCAATGGTCCGTTCATGACCGTATTGACGCGGTCGATCACGGCACCGGAACTGTCTGCATCGCTCCAGTGGTAGTTGACGCTGTCTGTGCGGATGACCGAAATGCCCTTGTCTCGAAGCTGTTCCGCCAGCCGATCGGCTCGCTGGGCGTCCTCGTGCGGGCAATTGAGAGCCGCAACGACGTAGATGGTGTCTGAGTTTTGGCCTTCTACGGGCGGCACATCGACAAAGCCATTGTCATCGGTTGCCGCGGCCAAGGCGACGGCCGCCTCGTGTCTATTCCAGTATTGCAGCCCACCCCAGAGGACACCCACGATGATCAATACTCTGAGAACGTTCATGATCTCATCCCGGCCAGATGGCCCACGTCGGGCGATCGGATTGCGTCCTGACGAGGCTTGGCACGGTGGTCCTGAACGCCTCCAAGACTTGCCAGCGCTGTGCCTCGCACGAGCATTGTTTCCGAACGGAACTGCGGCCTCAGTCGGATGCGTCTCGGTTTCACTCCGCTCACGAAGGCGAGCGCAAAACTTGAACTCGCGTCACGGTGCTTCGGGACGCCGAGCGCCACAGGCCTACGGATCCCCTCATGCAGACAAGGCGAACAGAGAGTAGATTGCCGCTCTGCCGGGAGGAGTCATGGCTGTAGCGAGCACGCATTCCCGCCCGAACTTCCGCACCGACGATCTGTTCTTCTCGGCGATGGCCGTAAGCGCGCTGGCCGTCGTGCTCATCGGCTTTGCGCGAACGTACTTCCTGGCCGGCCTGTTTCGGGCGCCGCTGCCGAACGGGCTGGTGCACGTCCAAGCGGTCGTCTTCACATCGTGGATCGTGCTGCTCATCACGCAGGTCTCGCTGGTCACGGTGCGGCGGGTGGGTCTGCATCGTCGGCTCGGCCAGCTCGGTTTTGTGCTTGCGGGACTCATGGTCATCCTTGGCGTGCTGACCGCGAGTGATCGGCTGGTGCGCGATAGCGTGCATCCAGGCGCTGACGCGGTATCGAGGAGGTGCGCCACATCTATGCGGTATCGCTAGCCGCGATTCTGATCTTCTGTACTTTTGCCTACCTCGGCTATCGCAACCGCGTTCGCCCCGCCGTGCACAAGAGACTCATGCTGTTCGCGACCTTCCCGCTGTTGGAAGCGGCCTTTGATCGCTGGCCGGTGTTCGATCCATATCCTCTGCCGCTCGTGCATGTGATCTGCTTTGTGCCCTTGGTTCTGCTCGTGATGGGCTACGACTGGTGGTCGACCGGCCGAGTGCAGAGGGTCACGATCTTAGCGGCGCTGTCTTTGCTGACGGCACAGCAGGCGCCTCACCTTCTGAGTCAGACCGGTGCCTGGCAGAAATTCGCGCTCTGGGTGCAGCTGCACATGCCATCGGTTTCCTGAAGAATGCGAGGCAGCCGCTCGGCAGCGGTGCCGGAGCTGCCGTGTGGTGTCGTCTGACTCGCCTGTACAGGCTGGGGCTAATCATGCAGAAACTCCTCACTTTGGCCGTCCTGCTTCTTCTTTCGGCAGCCGCACAATCGGGCGAGCCCGACGTGCTGGGTCAGCTCACGGATCGCGCCGCCATCCATGAAGTGATGCAGAAGTACATCTGGAGCGTCGATGCCCTCGATGCCGATGGCTACGTATCGGTGTTCACCGAGGACGCGGAGATCGACGCAAATGGCGTCCTGCACAAAGGACACGCCGAGATCCGCAAGGTCGTGACGGATCTTCAGGCCCGGCAGGCGGCAAACCGCGCGAAGGGCGAGCCGCCGGGCAACCTGTACCATGTGAT
>Ga0187780_10000517_pt1 | contig 29063 bp, 24 predicted proteins | sample 1015_Q2_SP10_20__FD_132429 | JGI IMG/M metagenome (GOLD analysis project Ga0187780, IMG submission 132429) | Tropical peat soil microbial communities from peatlands in Department of Meta, Colombia - 1015_Q2_SP10_20_MG | ecosystem: Environmental > Terrestrial > Soil > Wetlands > Peat | place... | reverse complement strand
GGCGGCATTCTGGGCAAGCAGGTCGAGCTGCGGCTAGAGGACAACCAGAGCACCAATCCCGGCACCGTGCTCGCCTATACGAAGCTCGTCGGCGAGGGCGTACCCGCCGTCATCGGACCGATCCGCAGCACGCAGACGCAGGCCATTTCTCCGAGCGTCGCGAAGGCCAATATCCCGACGATGTTCGGCGGCACCGACCCCAGCCTCACGCATACCGGTAATCCCTGGCTGTTCCGCTGCCGGCCGAACGATTCCTTCTCCTCGCTCGTGATCGCCGACTTCGGCGTCAACACGCTCAAGCTGAAAAAGTGGGCCATCGTGCACTCCACCGACGCGTTCGGCACGGGCGGGATGAACGCACTGGTCCAGGCGCTCAAGGCGTACGACATCACGCCGGTTCTGGTGCAGGGGTACACCAATAACTCGCAGGACTTCACGCCGATCGTGCTCGCGATCAAGAAATCGGGCGCGGACATCATCGGTTCCTACATGACCACCTCTCCCGATGTCGGCATCTTCGCCAAGCAATTGCGGCAGCTCGGACTGAGCACCGTGTGGGTCGGATCACCCTCGGTGATCACCGAAACGGCACGCAATCTGGCTGGCTCGTCTTTGTATGGCGTGTATGCGATCGCCGATTTCACCCCGGGATCGAACCCGCAAGCCAAAGCATACGCGGACAAGTACAAAGCCAAGTACAACCTCGAAGCGGACGTCTACTCGAGCTGGGCCTACGACGCGATGCACGTGCTGGCGAACGCGATGAATCAGGCCAAGAGCACCAACGCGGACGCGATCCGCAAGGCGATCCTCGGGACCTGCGGCTACAAGGGCGTCGAGGGTACTTACTGCTTTGACGAGAATGGCGACGGGCTGCGCGGCTACAACATCGTGCACAACAATCAAGGCACGATCGCCTTCATCAAACACATCGACAATCCGAAGAAGTGAGCGGCTCGCGCCGGTGATCCGGTAGCGCGCGCCGCACGCCGCCGGCAAGGGGAGGAGCAGGCGCAGTGGAAGTGCTGGCCAACAATCTGCAGGTCCTGTTCCAGGGGTTGGCCCTGGGCAGCATCTACGCGCTGGTGTCGCTGGGCTTCGTGCTCATCATCCGCGCCACCAACGTAGTCAACTTCGCGCAGGGCGATTTCGCCATGCTCGGCGGCTACGCTATGGTGCTGTTCACCGTCGGCATGCCCGGCAACCCCGAGCTGCACATCCCCGGCTTCGGCACGCACCTGCCGTACTGGCTCGCGATCGCGCTCGCCGTGGGTCTCATGACCATCATCGGGATCGCATTCAACTACGGCGTCTACTATCCGCTGCGCAACCGCTCTTTCCTGCCGGTGCTGATCAGCACGCTGGGCGCGTCGATCTTCCTGCAGAACACGGTGCTCGCGCTGTTCAATCCGCAGCCGCGCCCGCTCGAGAAGCTGTTCAGCCACGAGGGCGTGACGATCGGCGGTGTGTTCCTCGACAGCCAGTACCTGGTCATCCTCGCTTTCACCGTGTTCGCGGTGGCGTTCCAGTACTTCTTCTTCGAGCACACACTGATCGGCAAGAAGCTGCAGGCGACCTCCCAGGACAAGGACATGGCGCGCCTGCTCGGCATTCCGGTCACGCTGATGATCATCATCACTTTCATCTACAGCGCGGTGCTGGGCGGACTGGCTGGGATTCTCGTCGCGCCGATCCTGTTCGTTTCGATCGGCATGGGCTCGACCATCGCGCTAAAGGCCTTCGCTGCTACGATCATCGGCGGGTTCGGCGACGTGGCCGGCGCGATCGTCGGCGGCATCATCATCGGCGTGATCGAGAGCTTCGCCGCCTACTACATCTCGGTTCCGTACAAGGACGCCTACGCCTTCCTCGCGCTGTTCCTCGTTCTGCTGTTCCGGCCGCAAGGCATCTTCGGCGAGAAAGTCTCCGAGAAAGCATGAACCAGACGCTCGTCAGTCCGGCCGGCGCCACGACCGGGCAGAACAACCTGCCGTGGCTGGTGCTGCTTGCGCTCGCGGCGATCGTATTCCCGCTGCTGCCATACGCGCTCCACGTCAGCGACTACGTCCTCAACATCTTCATGAACTCGGTGACGTACGCGATGGCCGTGCTGGGCATGGTGGTGGTGCTGGGGTATGCCGGCCAGATCAACCTGGCCCAGGCAGCCTTCTTCGGCATCGGTGCCTACGCGGTGGGCCTGGGCACGTTGAGCTGGGGACTGCACTTCTGGGTGTCGTTCGGGCTAGGCCTCATCGCCGCGGCCATCGCCGGGCTGGTCCTGGGTCTGACCACGCTTCGACTGGGCGGGCATTACCTCGCCATGATCACCATCAGCTTCCAGCAGATCTTCGATCTCGTGCTGGTGAACTGGATCGAGGTGACACGCGGCCCCGACGGTGTGCCTGGCATCGCACCGCCCACGCTGTTCGGCTATCACCTCGACGACAAGCGCGCGTACCTTCTGTTCTGCGCAGTCGTGCTATACGCGCTGATCTGGTTCGTCTGGTGGCTGCCGAAGACGCGGCTCGGCCGTGCGATGCGCGCCGTGCGCGACAACGAGCTCGCGGCGGGAACCATCGGTGTGCACACGCTGCGCACCAAGGTGATCGCTTTCACCATCAGCGCCGTGCTGGGCGGCATCGGCGGCTCGCTCTACGCCGCCGGCTTCAGCTACATCAGCCCGGACAACTTCAGTTTCCTGCGCTCGGTCGAGTTCCTCACAGCGGCTCTGTTGGGTGGCGCACAGTCACCGTTCGGAGCGGCGCTCGGCACGGTTCTGATCGTGCTGCTGCCGGAGTGGCTGCGCTTCCTGAAGAGCCTGTATCTCGCGGTGTACGGCCTGGGCGTGATCCTGATCATGGTGTTCATGCCCGAGGGAATCTGGGGCCTGCTGCGTGCGACCTTCCTGCGCGTGCGCAGGCCCGTCGCGCCCGTCGTCGGTGCTGCGCCGACGCTCAACTTCGACATCAAAGTACAGAGCGGGCGGCCGGTGCTCAAGCTCGAGAACCTGCAGAAGCACTTCGGCGGGCTGAAAGCCGTGGACGGCATCGACGTGGAGGTCGCGCCGGGCACCGTCCATTCGCTGATCGGCCCGAACGGCTCCGGCAAGACCACCTCGCTCAATGTCGTCAATGGCATCTACCGCCCGACTGCCGGCGCGATCTTCCTCGATGGCGTCGACGTGACGCAGATGAAGCCGCACGAACGAGCCGGCATGGGCATGGGGCGCACGTTCCAGAACATCCGCCTGTTCCAGACCATGAGCGCGCTCGAGAACGTCATGGTGGGTGCGCAGCGCGACAACAATCCGATCGAGCCGGGGCGCGAGGCGCTGACCAAACGCGCGCTCTCGGCGCTGGATTTCGTCGGCATCCTGGAGCGCGCACACATGATCGTGCGCAACCTGCCGTACGGGCATCAGCGCCTGGTGGAGATCGCGCGTGCGCTCGCTGCGCATCCCAAGCTGCTGTTGCTGGACGAACCGGGCGCAGGACTCAATCAGACCGAGAAGCAGGAGCTCGTAGGGCTGCTCAAACGCCTGCGCGGTCATGGTCTCACTATATTTCTCATCGATCACGACATGGGACTGGTGGAGAAGGTGTCGGACAAGATCACCGTTCTCAACTTTGGGAAAAAGATCGCGGAGGGCACGCCGCAGGACGTACTGCGCCACCCGGACGTGATCGCGGCTTATCTGGGCGAGGGACCGGCCAATGCCGCTGCTCGAGCTTAAGAACGTCTCCAGCGCCTACGGCAGCGTAGAGGCGCTGCGCGGTGTGAGTCTGCACGTGGACAAGGGCGAGATCGTCACACTACTGGGCGCAAACGGCGCGGGGAAAAGCACCACGCTGCGTACCATCTCGGGCCTGATCCGACCGACGTCGGGCGAGATCTGGTTCGACGGTCAGCGCATCGACACGGTATCGCCTGAGCAAATTGCGCGCATGGGCATCTCTCATGTACCGGAGGGCCGACGGATTTTTCCCGGGCTGACGGTGAAAGAGAACATCATGCTCGGCTCCACCGGGCGCGGGCGCCTGTCGCGCCAGGCCATGGCCGAGGGCGTCGAGGAGATGTTCGGTATTTTTCCCGACATCAAACGGTTCGCGGATGCGCTCGGCTGGACCTTGTCCGGCGGGCAGCAACAGATGCTGGCGGTGGCGCGCGGCCTGATGGCCAAGCCCAAGCTGCTGCTGCTCGACGAGCCGTCCCTGGGCCTTGCCCCGGTCATCGTGCAGCAACTCTTCGCCACCATCCGAGAGATCCACGCCCTCGGGACAACGATTCTGCTGGTCGAGCAGAACGCGCACATGGCGCTGTCGGTGGCGGCCCGCGGCTACGTGCTGGAAACCGGCAGCATGACGGTCGAGGGCACCACAGCCCAGCTGCTGGACAACGAGGAAGTACGCGCGGCATACCTCGGGGGGCACGCGGCGTAGAGCCGGCTCGCGTAGGTGTTTCTAGCCTGGAAGCCGCAGCCGGGTTAAGATCTCCAGCGGAGACTGATTCAAGAAGAACCGGGGACCACCCCAATGCTGGACCAGCTGCTGAGCGGCCCTGCCGGCCTGACGTTCGTCGACTACTTGTTGCGACCGGAAACGAGCGTTGCCGTGCTGCTTCCTGCCGGCCTGTCGGCTGTCATCGTCGCTTACTACGCTAGCGCCGGAAGGGTATCGCGACGACTGCAGCTGCTCTGGGTTCTCACGCTCGGCGTCACCTACTACTGTGCACGTTGGGAGCTGACTCCCGACACCGCACAACTCTATCTCTTCAGCGCGTTTTCGGTGGCCTGCCTTCTGCTCCTGTTCAGGCGCGTGTATGTATCGCCCGCGCTCGCCTATGCACTCACCTTCCTTTCGCTCTGGATGGTGGACATGGCATGCGCGCTGTCGAGGACGCTCGAATCAGGAGGCCCGATCTCTGGCTTTTACGTGGGCGTCGGGGCCGCGGGGATCCGCGACGCGCTGTTCCTGCTGCCTTTGCTGACTGCCGCCGCCGTCGCCTACGCCGCCGGCAGAATCTGGTCCCGCGGCGAGCGCCTCGTCCCGCTGTAAGTTCCGAAGTTCCCCTCCCCCGCGTGTGAGGGAGGGTCAGGTTGGGGGTGAGAGCCTCACCCGAACAGCTTGCCCTTCAGCATGCTCAATCCCTGCTGCACCAGGTCGTCCTGCACTGCCCCATTTGGCGTCAGGTGATCGACAACGTGCGGCAACAGGTTGGCCAGCCCACTCGCTGCATCGGCTTGAGCGATCCCCAGCTGCTTGGCGATCTCCTGCACCTTTCCCGAGCCGAGCACCTGCGTGATCTGATCCGCGCTGATCGGCAAGTTCTTTCCAGCGCTCACCCAGGATTGAACGTGCTCTGCGAATCCGGCCTGCGTAAATTGCTGCACCAGGCCCTGCAGGCCGCCGGGATGGCTGTTGATAAGATTCGTGACGAGCTGCGTGAGTTGGTTGGCCTGTGTCGAGCCACCGAGCTGCTGGCTCAGCGCACCGGTGATCTGATCGAGAAGTCCCATGTTGGCCTCCATGGCGAAAGAACCAAGGTACTGCGAACCTATGGTCGCACACTCTCGATACACGAGTGTTGCAGCCCGGCGATCAGCGCCGCCACCTGGCTGCTCGGGTATAATCCGCGCTCCTCCAGGGGGTCACTAGCTCAACTGGTAGAGCAGCGGACTCTTAATCCGTTGGTTCCGAGTTCGAGTCTCGGGTGGCCTACCAACCAAACGACGAAGTTGAGCGGCACCGAGCATTGAACACTTACCCAGGAAGGTTCGTCGCCTGGGCGCTATCGCGCTTTCAGAGAAGCTTGCCTGGCCATCGCGCGGAGCACGATCGCGAGCGTGTCCCTTTGCTTACCATGCGCCCTTTTTGCGGCTCTTCTGAGTTGCGAAGACAGGCGCCGGGCATCGATGCCCCGGTGCGTTGATACAAGTTGCGTTAGCAATATGGTCGCAAGCGCACTGTCCGCGATTGGACCTGCCAAGCCCTTCGCGATTGCCTGAAGTTCATCCATCGCTCCGTCTCCCCCATCGGCAAGAAACTGGTGCCCGATTCACCAGCGCGCAAACGGCGCATGGCGTCGGATCTTAGCCCAACCCCCAAAATGGCGGAGGGCTCTGGGAACGGCGACTGTTGCCGTCCACAGAGCCCTCCGACCGTCGCGGTTTAGCTATCTACTGCACAACGGTCGCGCGCTTGCGATGGATCGAGGCCTCGATCTCGACGCGCCGGTCTTTCTGCAGGCAGGGGATGAGCTCCTCGCGCCCGAGCCCTTGGCACTCACCTGTCCGAGTCACCGGATCAGCGTCTCCGCGGCCTTCGTACCGAATCTTGTACTCGGGCACACCTCGGCGTATGAGGTACTGCGCTACCGCGTAGGCACGCAACTCCGACAGGCGGCGGTTGTAGTCGGCGGCCCCGATCCGATCGGTATAGCCAAGGATGTCCAAGCGGTCATACTCGGCCGTCCTTAGCGTCTCCGAGAGAGAATCGAGAACAGCCCTCACCTCGGGACGCAGGGCATACTGATCGAAATCGAATCGGCCCTCTTCGTTTACCCCGAGCACGACTGGCAGCGCTCCGCCGAGCGTCAAAGGCTGGTAGTCCTCGTTGACTTGAACCTTGCCCTTCGTCACCTCAACGGCGGCGACCTGAGTGTCGGAGTCTTCGTCGTCTATTCCATTCATGTCGGCATTTTCGCCATTCGGCCCCTGAGGACCTCCGGCGCCTCGCCGTCGCCCGGCACCACTGCGCTTCGCTTTCCCAACGTTGGTGGCGTCGCCAGCGGCAGCGGAATCGATCGCAGCGGTTTTGTCATCGGACGTGCCGTTCGCCTCCGCACTCCCTTGACCTGCACTGTTCGCCCGACGTCCACGCCCGCGTGTTCCACCGGACTTGCCGGTTCCGGGCGTACCGTCGGCGAGCGACGAACCATTCTCGTCATCAGCGGCTTCGTCGTCTGCCATGGCCTGGGCATCACCGTGCCCATCGACCGAAGCGTTCGTCTGACCGCGCCCATTCGCGGCACCGCCTACGCCCATGCGCTGCCGACTGCCGGCAGCGCCTTCGGTCGACGAACCTCCGGGCGACCCGCTCCAATCGCTGCCCTGGGTGCCAGCGGCATTCGCGCCGCCGATCGATGAGCGTTCCAAGCCAGAGGTGCTGCTGCCTTTGCTCGAACAACCGACAAGCGCAGCTGCTAACAGGATAGGAACGAGCTTGAGCAGCGCACCCTGCAATACGGCGCTTTGAAGGTCAGGTAATGCCCTTCCAGGTGTCCGGAGGTTTGACATTTGAATCGTGCTCCCTAGATGTTCTTGCGGCCAGCCCGCAGATAGGCTGGTAACGGTGTAGGGGAGCGTTGGCTTGAGTTGTGACGTGCGCCTTCACGAGGTTAGCGACCTCGTGGTCCAGCTCGATCTGTTAAACCGTGTGAATGCCTGCCGCTCGCAAGGGGATCGAGCGGCCGCGCAGGGCAAGACTTCAGCGGTAACGGCTCAAGACGGGGGCAGCGGCTGGATCAGCGGTTGGCGCGATCCTCATTGCTCCCGCAAGCACTCCTCATAGCGCCGTTGGATCTCAGCAGCCGGATCTGCGGACTGGTAGATCGCAGTGGCGACCGGCATCATCTCCGCCCTGTGGCTTTGGGTGTACTCCTCCAGCGTGACACCGTCCACGCGGGCCACCATCACTGCTTCCATTTCATACAACGCGAGATCGCACGGGCCGATCACCGGGACGTCGTCGGAGGCCGAGCTTATCTGCGCGAGCAGCAAGAACGCAACCAGGAGTTGCTTCAAGCGCCAACCTTCTACGTGGCGAGCGCCAACTCACGCCGCGGCGCTGGGTCGAACCGAGACGGCGTCGTACCACCGACGCAAATTCTTGTGGTCCTCTGGAACGCTCGTCTCGGCCCTGATCTTGGCGAAATCAATCGCACACAGCGCCGTGATGTCCGCAACAGAAATGTGATTGCCGGCGACAAACTCGTTGCCGTCGAGCTGTCGATCAAGCAGTTCAAAGAACCGCCCAAGGCGCTGACGACCGCGTGACTGCAGACCCTGAACTTGCGGAACGGGATCGGCGTGGCCAGGAATGCTTCGGTCTTTGAACGCGGGGTGGGTATTGCGAAACACTTCGGCGGCTCCGATCAATCCTTCGTCGTAGGCCCGCCGCTCCCACATTTCGATCACGGCCTTTTCTTTGGCGTCAGTGCCCATGAGCGCTGGCGCGGGATGAAGCGTCTCGAAGTAGCGGCAGATGGCCATGGCCTCGCCGATCTGCGTCCCGTCGTCCAGTTCCAGCATGGGCACCATCGCGAAAGGATATTTGGACTTGTATGACGCGCTCAGCTGAGCGCCATCACCCGCATCCTGCATCGGAACAGCCAAACCCTTTTCCACCAGATACATTCTCACCCGGCGCGGATTCGGGGCCTTGCCCCAGACGTAGAGCTGCATGATTCTCCCTCCACTCACTCGATCGTTTGCAGGTGGTCTTGGCCTGAATGTTGCAGCAGACCGTCGCTACTACAGCCTACAACGGAACAGCCATGAGAGTATCTATCATCGTACTCACACTGCTGCTCACTTCAACTGCGCACGCACAAAGCGCGTGCCGCCAGTACGAGCAGGAGCTGCAGCGGGCGAAGACACTGTACTACTCCTCGGGGCACGCCGCAGCGGCGGAGGCCGCTTCGCTGACGACGCTGCAAAGCGAGTGCAAGACGGAGCTCGTGGAAGCCAGCCCGCTGTGCCAGTGGGTCTTGAACCAGTCGCTCCAGAATATGGAGACCGACAGGACAATGACGGTAGCCGCCGCATGTGCCCGTGCGCTCGAAAGCGAACGCATCGGAGCTGTGCGTCCCGACAGCCAACTATCGAAAGCGATCAAGTAGCCGCACAATCCAGTAGCGGCCGCATAAGCCTGTCGCACTTCACCGCCGGTGCGTGCCGGCAGCGACGCGGCAGAGCAGCCCCTTCAGGTATTCACCCTCCGGAAATCCCAGCGCAACGGGATGATCGGAGGCCGCGCCAAGCCAGCGCAGCATCTGCGCGTCGACGCCGGCGTCGACTGCCGCATCCGCCACGATTTTCTGGAACAGTTCGCGCGACATCCCGCCGGAGCACGAGAACGTCAGCAGCAGTCCGCCCGGCTTGAGCAGCTTGAACGCGTACAGATTGATGTCCTTGTAGCCGCGCGCAGCACGTTGTGCCAGCGCTGCCGTCGGCGCAAACTTGGGTGGGTCGAGGACGACGACATCGAAGCTGCGGGCCTGGTCGCGCAGGCGGCGCAGCACCTGAAACACGTCACCCTCGAGCAGCTCGGCGCCGCTCAGGCGATTCAATTCCAAATGCGCCCGTGCTGCCGCGAGGCTATCCACGGAACTGTCGATCGCCAACACCGAGGCGGCCCCGCCCGCCAGCGCTGAAAGCGTGAACCCGCCCGTGTAGCAAAAGCAATCCAGCACTGCGCGCCCCGGCGCCAACGTTCTGAGCAACGATCGATTGTCGCGCTGATCGAGATAGAACCCGGTCTTGTGACCATGCTCGACGTCGGCGAGCAGCTGAAGCCCGTCTTCCTCGACCCCGACGGCGCCAGCGAGTGCGGCGCCGTGCCGAAGTCCGACACTGACCGCGAGGCCTTCAAGCTGCAGCACTTCCGCGTCCGAACGTTCGAATATGCTCTGCGCTCTGGTGATCTCGGCAAGCAGTTCCACCAAAGTATCTCGCCAGCGGAAACCGCCGGCGCCCGAAAGCTGGATCACCACCATGCTGGCGTAACGGTCAATCACGATCCCAGGGAGTCCATCGGATTCGCCGTGCACCAGCCGCACCGCGTGCGTCGGACCTGGGTTCAAAACTGCGGCGCGCATGTCGACCGCCCGCCGCAGCCGGCCGCGGAAAAAGTCCGCGTCGATGCGTGCGGATTCGCTGAAGTCCCAGACGCGTGCGGTGATCTGAGAGGAAGGGCTGTACGCCGCCCAGGCCATGAACGCGCCGGTGCTGGCACGCACTTCAATCGTCTCGCCGAGACCCGGGTCGCCGTCGATGCGGTGCACCGCACCCGAAAAAATCCATGGGTGCCTGCGCAAAAGTGACTTCTCGCGGCCGGGTTTGAGAATCAGGCGTGCCATTTCAGCTGACCAAAGTCAAGGGTGCGGCCCAAGAAAGACCCATAACGCGAGCTACGGACATTTAACATGATTGGATCGCGCGCCGCGCTTGGTATCTAATGAGGCCGTTGCCAAGCATCGGAAGGAGGCCACCATGAGATCCAAGAAGATTTCACCTGCGGTGCATATTGTCGCTGCAGTGTCCCTGGGCATCCCACTGAGCGCTGTGATGGGGCCCACGCTGTTGTCGGAGGCGCAGATGACGGCAGCGCAGGTCTGCGAGGCCGGGCATGACCCGCTTGCCGAGTCGTGTCTGACAACCGGCGCGAAGCCGAAAATGCAACCGCCTCGCCGCTACGCGGACCGGAGATCGCGTCCTTCCCTAAAGCGGGACGCGAGCTAGCGCGTAGAAGCATCGGCCTCGCACAGGCCGTTGTCGCGGTTAGCCGACAGCAACACATCGGCTAGCCGCGTCGTCATTCATCCAGAAACATCCCGTAGCCGTCCGAAGACGCAGGCTCTTCGAAACGCAGCGTGCCGGTGCGGCGCAGCTCGCCGTTCGAGCGCCACGCGGGGTAGGTGTCGCTTTTTCCGCCGAGGTGGATCAGCACGCTGAAGCTGTACACCTTGTCTTCATCGTAGTGATACGTGTTCTCGCCGCTCTGGCCCAGGCAAGGCATCAAGCACTGGTAGGTATCCTGGCCGTCGAGATCGATCAAAATGCCGATGGCCTGCTCCGCGCCCGATCCTTGCGCGAGAACGTACCCCGAGTAGCTATCGTTGCCCGCGCGGTCGATGAGCATCGCGATGCTCTGATCCCACGCGACGCCCTGCGCGGCTGCGCCCGCGCACACATACGAATCATCTCCGCTTTCGTCGACTAGAATTCCAGCCGCTTGATGCGCAGCGCTGCCCTGCGCATAACGCGAGCCAACGTAGCGATCGTCGCCTGCAGCGTCGTGCAGAATGCCAAGGCCTTGGAAATAGCCGACACCCTGACCAAACTCGCCGACCGAGTAGCGATCGTTTCCAGCCAGGTCGTATATCGCGCCGATGCCGCCGGCTGCGTAGCCGCGGATTCCGAAGCCGAACCCTTGGCTCATGCCGAGAAAAACGCCCGGTGTCTGGTAGGCGCTGGCGAAATGCGGACCGTTGGCGATATACGTGTCGTTGCCGGACGCATCGACGATCAACCCGAAACCAACGGGTCCGCCGACGCCCTGCGACAGGATCTGCGCCTGATAGACATCGTCTCCGCCGCGATCGATGAGCACTCCGCCACCGTACAGTCCCGCGCCTTGAGACCAGCCCGCTCCGGGCGTGTCGTTGATGTATTGATCATTGCCGCTGTCGTCGATCAACACTCCGACACCGAACACGCCTGCGCCGATCGAGCCCACGGCGTGCGAGACGTAACGGTCGTTGCCGCCGCGATCCCAGAGCAGCGAGACGGAGAAGAATCCGGCGGCTGGGCCAGCCAGATCCGCGCGGGATTCGTAGGTGTCGTCGCCCGACTGATCGATGATGATCTGATACGCACCACGAGCTGGCGCAGAGAAGGTGTACACATCCGACCCGCCAACGTCGAAGACCGCTGCGATGAGATCCATGTTGTAGCGGTTGGCCTCCTCGCCGCCGACCACCCACAGCTCGTCATCGACCAGCCTGGCACCGAGCACCGGCCCCTCTACAGCCGCGCGCACACGCTCCACCAGCTCCGGAGGAATCGGTTGGGGAGACGCCGATACCTCGCGCGCGAACTGCTCGAGCTCCGCCGCATAGCGCGCAACCTTCGGCAGCATCGCGATGGAAAGCGCAGCGATCTGCGGTCCGGCCCGCATCAAGTCCAGGTAGTCGGGGAGATCCGGACCGACGGGAGCGCTTTCATCGCGCATCCCGCTCGCCAGATTCGCGGCGCGCCTTTCGTACTCGCGCCGTGCGGCAGTCAGTTTGCCGGCGACATCGGGTTCTGACTGGAGATCGGGAAGATCGAGGGTGCTCAGAAGCAATCGCTGTACCGCTAGGATGGTCTCCTGAACCGTTTGCGGCTCGGCGAGCAGGCGCACCCGCGATGCGATGTCCGCTTCGATGCGATCGAGAGAAAGGGGGCGCTCGAGCGCTTGAATCACCGCGAGCAACGTGTGCGGCGCGAGAATTTTCTGCTGGAACTCGGCGAGATTGGCGAGCAGTGGATCCACTCCTCCCGGAGCAGTGCGAAGTCCAAGCTGCGCCGCCTTGTCGAGAATGAGCCCTTCGAACTCGCCCGGCTGCGTAGCGGGAACAGCGCGTCCGGGGGCGAGTCCCTGACCGAGATCGCCCGTCCATCTCGCGACGTCGTCGAGCACGATCTCGACCGATCGCTCTTCGCCGGCGGGATCGCCATGCGGAACACCGGAGTAGGGATCTGCGTTCGGGGCGCGACGGTAGACCAGCCGCACCGTATCGCCCGCGGCCATCGATCTCAGGAGCTGGTAGTACCCGACAGCATCCAGCGACTGGCCGTTCATGGAAACGATCAAGTCCCCGCGCCAGATCGAAGGCGACTTGAAACTGTCGCCGCCGAAGGGACCGGGCTGGACCGCGATCACCACGACACCCTCCGGATTCTGCCGTAGCGCCAGTCCGGCGTAGCCGCGCTTCCTGATTGGTGCCGGCGCGGCGGCCGGCTCCTCCACGCCCGGCGCGGTCGCTTCGGGGTCGGCCGCCTGCGCAAACGCGCCAACAGCAACGCTCAACGCAAGCGCGATCATGCGTTCGAGACTAAGCTTCACCAAGGGAAAAGAGAGCAGACCATGGCCACGCGATAATGTACTACTGGAGGCGATGATGTCCGAGATCAAGCACAGTACCGTCGAGACAAACGGAATTCGGATGCATGTGGCCGAACAAGGCAGCGGGCCGCTGGTCCTGCTCTGTCATGGCTTCCCCGAATCCTGGTACTCGTGGCGGCATCAACTCGCAGCGCTGTCACAGGCCGGCTTCCGTGCGGTCGCCCCGGACATGCGTGGCTACGGCCAAACCGATCGGCCCGAGGCCATCGATCAATACACGCTGCTTCATCTCGTTGGCGACATGGTTGGGCTGCTCGACGCGCTGGGCGCTGAATCGGCGGCGATCGCTGGCCATGACTGGGGCGCACCGGTGGCGTGGCACGCGGCGCTGCTGCGCCCCGACCGCTTTCGCGCAGTAGTCGGCCTGAGCGTCCCGTACCGTCCGCGCGGGCAGGCCAGGCCGACCACCATGATGCCGCAGACCGATGACGCGCTGTTCTACCAGCTCTATTTCCAGACGCCCGGCGTTGCAGAGGCGGAACTGGAGCGCGATGCGCGCGCGACCCTGCGCGCCACTCTGTATTCGGCGTCGGGGGATGCGCGTCGCGAAGGAGCAAAGCCATCCGATCCCATCGGCATGCTGCCGCGGAGCGGCGGCTTCCTCACCCGCATGATCAATCCCGCGGCGTTGCCGCAATGGATCACGGAACCCGACGTTGATTTCTACGCAAAGGAATTCGCGCGCACGGGCTTCCGCGGCGGGCTCAACTGGTACCGCAATATCGACCGCAACTGGGAGATGCTCGCACCGTTCGCTGGAGCGCAAGTGACAGTGCCTGCGCTGTACGTGGTCGGCGACCGCGACCTCGTCCTCTACTTCCGCGGCATGGACCAGCTCGTTCACAATCTGTCGAAGTTCGTTCCGCAGCTCCGGGGGACGATCGTCCTCCCCGGCTGCGGTCACTGGACACAGCAGGAGCGCGCGCAGGAAGTCAATGCAGCGATGATCGACTTCCTGCGGCGTCTGTAGCCCGAGTTGACCAGCCTCACGCCACCACGAGATCCGCGACGAGAACTTTGCCCTTGGTCTCCGGGCTGAGCAGCAGCGAAATGACAACGCTCAGCGCCCCCACCGCTGTCCCCACGCACATCGGGATGGCGAATCCCAGGTTGTAGTTGATGGCGAAGAAGGTCAGGATCGGCGCCACGAGGCCTCCCCAGATCGCGCCCTGGTGATAGCAGAATGCGACCGCCGTCGCGCGCACTTCGGTCGGGAATCTTTCGCAGAGGTAGCTCGGCAGCTGGCTGTAAATGGCGCCGCCGAACACACACTGCAGCATGAACCCGGTCAGGATCAGGGTGAAGTCGCTGGTAAAGAGATAGATAGGGGTCACGAATATCGCGATCGCGGCGGGAATGATCATCGACCATCGACGGCCGAGACGGTCCGCCACCCAGCCCCAGCCGCACATGGCCGCGAAGGTCACCAGATTGCCGAACAGGGCCGGGATCGCCACCTGCGCGGGCGTCCAATGCAGGTCCTTCTGGAGATGCGTGGGGAACAGCGCCCAGATCGAGTAGTAAACGATGAAGGAGCTTGCCATCCACCAGCATGCCGTCAGCGTGTTAGGGAGCATGTCACGCTTGAAAATTTTAAACAGCGGCGCGTGCACCTCCCGCTGCTGCGCGCGTTGCAGTCTGCGGTTCTCGAGCCAGACCTTGGGCTCCTTGACGAAGTAGCGCACGAAGATGATCGAGAATGCGGGCAGGATGCCGACCCACAGCATTCCGCGCCAACCGATCGAATCGTAGAACAGGCCATAGACCAGGCTCGAGAGCGCGAAGCCCAGCCCCCAGGAGCCCTGCAGGACGCCGCTCATGAATCCGCGCGAACGCGCAGGCCAGGTCTCCATGGCAAGCGCCGCGCCGGCCGGCCATTCCGCTCCCATGCCGATGCCCAGCAGCGTGCGGAAGACGAGCAGAAACCAGAAGGTCGGCGCAAACCCGGCGATGAAATTGCACACCGAGTACCACGCGATCGAGATCATCAGAGGCGTCTTACGCCCGATTCGATCGGCCAGCCACCCGGAGGCAACTGCGCCCACAAGACGCATCCACAACGTTAGGGTGAAGACGATGGCCACCGCCGTCAGCGGGACACCGAACTCCTTCGCGATCGGCACCATGATCAGCAAGAAAATGGTGAAGTCGAAGGCGTCCAGCGTCCAGCCCAGCCACGCTGCCCACCAGGCTAACCATTGATCCTTGGTTGGCTCTTTCCACCAAGGAATGGTCTTCGCAGTCCCAATCTCGGTCGTCGCCATGGCCTCCTCCCAGAGGGCTCCTTTGCGGAGCGCGAAAACCACTCTAGGCCTTTCTGGCGAAAATGTCTTTGGTATTTTCGGGTTGCGGGGGGGCGCTTACAAGAGACTTACGCGCGTGCCAAGCACGGCCTGGCGCCTTGTGCGCCACGCAAGGCACCTGACTCTCTCCGCGGGACTATCCGTGCGCGAGTGACAGGAGGCTAAGCCCGGTCGCCGACAGAGCGATGAGCACGGCCACGAACAGCAGGCCGGTACCCGACGCGTAAGCGGACGAGTTAGCGTCCTCGAGGTCGCCGTCGGACAGCGCGCTGCGCGCTGGACGGTTGACGTCGTCTTTCATTTTTCCTCCCTGCACACACTACCTCTCGCGGCCGCCGCGTGTCTCCCGCGGTGGTGCCGCGCTTCACCCTAGAGTCGAAACAGATGTGGCAAGAGCTGCGCGAGGCACGCAATCACCAGCACCGGCAGCCCGACGCTGACCAGGATGAACTTGATCTCCTTCCACTCCACCCACTCGGTGCCCCCGTGTGGTCCGGGGTCGACCGATCGCCCTGCTATTTTGACCCAACCCGATCTGTGAGGGATAGCTCTCATGTCCCTCCTCCATCGATCCAATCCGCGGCACGCGGCGTGCACCGCACATCATGGTGTAGCGCAATCGCTGTACCACGCAGAAAATTCAATGACTTCCAGACCAGACGGCGACAAACTGTAAGCGCCGCCGACAGAAGATGTCGGCGTCAGGCGGGACCGATCGCTCGGAGAATGCGCAAAGCTGCGCACGCCGCTCCGTAGCCGTTGTCGATGTTCATCACACTCAACCCCGGCGCGCAGCTCGAGAGCATGGCGCGCAGAGCGGACTCGCCGCCGCTGGCGACGCCATAGCCCACGGAGGTCGGCACTCCGATGACGACGCTCGACACCAGACCGCCGACCACCGTCGGGAGGGCCGCATCCATTCCGGCGACGGCGATCACGACCGGCATGCGGCGGATCTCGTCGATGCGTTCGAGCAGGCGCCATAAGCCCGCCACGCCGACATCCGTGATCTCGAGGTTCGCCTGCCCGTAGTAGCGCAGCGTACGGGCCGCTTCGCGGCTGACGTAGACATCCGAGGTTCCGGCTGCGATCACGGCGACACGCGCCGGGCCGGCCAAGGCGTGCGGGGCACCGAAATAACCGGTGCGCGAGAGCGGCTCGTAGTCGATGCGTGCGCGATGTGCCTGCGGCAGCTCATTGAGCTGAGTGTCGGAGAGGCGTGTGAGCAGCAGGCGCAGATCGCCCTGCGCAGCCTGATCCAGGATCTGAGTGAGATGGGCCGCGCTCTTCGGGGCACACAAAATCGCCTCGTCAAAACCGAGGCGCTCGTGCCGCTCGAGATCGAGTTTGATGTCCTGCTTCATGGTGATCGTCGAGGATTTTCGGGTGCGTCATTCCGGCCGCGTGCTACGCGAGCCGGAATCCAGGCGATTCAATGACAACTCTGGATCCCGGCTTGCGCCACGATGACGATCCAGATCAGCGCTAGGTGCCGGGCCGTTTGAAATGCAGGAAGGCGCTGCCCACGCGATAGCGCTCGAACGATACTGGGTAGACGAAGTCCCGGCGCCCGAAAAGCGTCTGCACGCGTTGCGTCAGCGCGGCGCGCCGCTCGTCGGGCAACGCGGCCAGGCAGGCTTCATCCAACTCGATCACGACGCCGCCAGCACGTACCCGGCAGCGCACGGTCTTCGGTTTGAGCTCACGCTCGAGCAGGCGCTCACTCTCGTGCACGCACTCGAGCATCATGGCATCGATGGCGATGCCGGTCTCAATGCGGCTCGACAGGCACGGGGAAGCGGCCAGTTCGGCGAGCTCACCGAGTCCGATGTGGCGCGCAATGGCACGCACACCCCGCTTGTCGATGCGCGCCTCCACGAACGGATGGCGAACACCGTGCTCCTTGGCCGCGATCAATCCGGGCCTGTATTCGCCGAGGTCGTCCAGATTGGTGCCCGACACGACCTGCGCCGCCGTGTGCTGCCCAATCCCCCCATAGAGGTTCGTCTTGCAGTAGAAGCACCGGTCCAGCGGGTTGCGCATATAGTCGTGGTCGCCAAACTCGCCCGCATCCAACACGGTCAGGCGCCAGCCCTCACGCGCAGCCACCTGCCGCGTGCGCTCGGTTGCTTCGGCCGGGACGGCGGGCGAAACCGCGTGATACATCGAAGCCCGGCCGGCCAGCACGCGGTGCGCCGCGGCGGCCAGCGTAACGCTGTCGACCCCGCCGCTCACAGCCACTGCCACCTCGCCGATGCTACGCAGCACGCCGTCCAATGCTGCAAGCTGAATCGAGGCCGGCTGCAACGGGGCGTTCATTCGTTCTCCGTGCCGAGGCCCGCTCGCTCGGCAGCCTGGCGCGTGCTGTCGCGCTCGGCGCGCCCACCTTTGACCGACAACAGGTCATCGCTTTCGACCTTCGCGGTCGGCGCACCGGGGCGTTGGGCGATTTTCACCCTAACGCTGCGCCCGTCGACGTCGACCTTCGCCTGGCTCCGCTCCAGAACGCGGCGCTCCACGAGCTGCCAGCGCAATCCGAGAGTTGCGGTCTCGCTGAAACAGGCCTCGGACACACCGTTGAGGTCCTCCGGCTCGGCAAGGATCTGGATGTGGGTGGTGATCCGGCCTTTCTTTCCGAACGCGGGCACCTGCAGGACATCGAGCACTGCTGGATGCGCTCGCAGACGGTCGAGCGCAATAGCCAGATCCTCCGGGGTCTGATCATCGATCTCGAACGCGATATGGGCGACCCGGTCCGAACCCGCGGGCTCGGCTGCGTCCTCAGATACCAGAACGCGCAGCACGTTGCTCAAACCCTGAAACGTGCGTGTGCCAAAGCCGGTGCCGGTCCGCAGCAGCCGGCGCGGCTCCCATCTATGCTGCGCAGCATTGCCTGGCGCAGCGTCGAGATGTTTGAGAATGGCTGCACCAGTGGGCGTCACTCGTTCCCCGGGCAATCCATCGTCGATCAGCTCGAAACCTCGCAGCAGGAGCGCGGTGGCAGGCGTTGGTACGGGCAGCCAGCCGTGGTCGGTTTTCACTCGACCCGAACCTTGCGGCAACGCGCTCACACTCCAGGTGGATGGCTCCAGCGCGTCGACGAGGAAAGCCGCGCCCACCATGTCCGCGATGGAATCCCACCCGCCCAGCTCATGGAAGCTCACTTCCTCCGCCGGCATGCCATGGACTTTGCCCTCGACCTCGGCGAGAAGCGTGAAGATATGAACGGCGCGCCGCTTGACGCCCGCCCCCAACGTCGAGCGCTCGAGTCGTGCGCGGATCTCGCGGAACGGCGTGTGACGATGCCGTTCCTCTTGCAGCGCGAGCCCCCGGTCGTGCGGGCGGTAGGGCGCGCCTTCGACCAGGAATCGCAGGCCTGTCAGCACCTCGTCCCGGTGCTCGACTGCGCGGCAGCTGATGTCTTCCGGCAGCCCTGCAGCACGAATCGCCAGGAGCATCCCGTCGCGCAGATCCGGAAACGCGTCCAGCATGGCGGCGATGAACATATCGCCTGCCACGCCGCCGACTGCATCGAGGTGGAGGTGCACTGGCTACCTTCTCTATTACGATGAAGCCCCTCTCCCACCGGGAGAGGGGATGGTGAGGGTGCTGGGTGAGGGTGGCTCGTCAGGCGTGCACGGTCTCCTGATGCTTGCCCAGCATCGGATACAGCGTGCCTTTGCCATCGAACTTGAGCGCTTCGGGCTGGCCCACCACCTCGAACTGTGATGGATTGGCGCGCACCTCTTTCATGAGCGGCTCGGAAACATGGATGTCCACCAGTTCCAGCGTGTTCCGGATGCGCACGATCCTGCAGTCCTGCGGCTTGACCCGCACCACTGTCTTCACCGCCAGGCGGATCGCTTCCTCGTCGGTGTTCATGATCATGGGGATCACGGCGCCGTCCAGGTAGGTCGAAGCGATCACGTTGGCGTACGTGATAGGAATGTCCATCTCCTTGTACAGCCTCATCGTGATGACGTCGGCGTAGCCGATGCCGCAGGCGTTGCCATGCGTTTCGGGCGTCAAGCCGAGCGCGACGATTTTCTTCACCAGCGGCTTGGCTTCCCACTCGATGAAGCGGTTGTTGCGGCCGGTAATGTTGGGGTCCATGCCGGCGCCGCTGATGTTCTTGCCGATCCTTTCGACGATCAGCACGTCCACGTCGTCGAAGCAGATGCGCGCCATCATGTCCTTGGCCATCTGCTGCAGCACAGGCTCACGGGTGAACACCTGCTCGGCCGGTACGGCCTCGATCAGCGCGGTCTCGTCGGCGGCGTTCTCCACCATCGCCACGGACAGCAGGAAATTCCGCTTCGACATGATGAACTTCGCCGCCTTCGGCAGCAGCTCGCCGAACATGTCCATGCCATAGGTGTGGAGCTCGGTGGCGCCGATGATCTTGCCCATGCCGATGGTCATCATCTTGACGATGCCGCTCTCGATCGGCGCGCGGAAATTGGTGTGCGGCTTGACGCGGCAGATCAGCACCACCCCGTCGGCGGCTGCCGCCAGCTTGTCCATATAGACCGGCATGCCGTCCACTTTGCCGAGCTCGACGACATCCATCTGCGAATGTATCGGGCATCCGACGAAGCTCTCGGTGATTCCATAGCTCGCCAGCACATCGCGCTGCCCTTCGGGCGTGGCGCCGCCGTGGCTGCCCATGGCTGGGAAGATGAACGGCTTTGCGCCGAGCGCTTTCAGCTCGGCGATCACTTGCTTGGCGCAGTCGCCGATGTTGGCGATGCCACGGCTGCCGCAGCCTACCGCGATCGTCATGCCGGGCTTGATCTTCGCTCGGACCTCGGAACGCTTGAACTGCTCGGCGACGGTGTGCGCCACGTTGTCCACCTTGACCGTCTTGAACTTCTGGCGGATGTGGACCATGCGCGGCAGCGGAATGTCGAGGCCGCCCGCGATGTTGACTTCGATGCGATCGCCGATCATTTTTTGTCCTCCGTCTGGTACAAGCGCGTTATTTTACCCGCAAAACCTCCATTGGGCCGCCAAGGCGCCACGACGCCAAGATCAGGCCAAGCGAGACAGCAGTCGCGGAAACACATCGCTAATGGTTATCACACGAACTTCGTGGCGGCTTGGCGTCTTGGCGGCTCATTCTTGTTGGTCTACGCAGTAATCAAGGATTCGTACAACGCGATGTAGCGCTGCGCACTCGCGTCCGCAAAACCTCCATTGGGCCGCCAAGGCGCCACGACGCCAAGACGAGGCCAAGCGAGACAGCAGTCGCGGAAACACATTGCTAATAGTTACCACGCAACGGAATAGCATCCCGACCAGTAAAATCCGATCTTCGTGGCGGCTTGGCGTCTTGGCGGCTCATTCCCTGTTGGTCTACGCAGTAATCAGGGATTCGTACAACGCGATGTAACGCTGCGCGCTCGCGTCCCAGCTGAAGTCACGCGCCATCCCGTTCTTCTGCAGCTGGCGCCAGATCTTCTTGTCGTGGTACGCCTCCACGGAGCGCCGCACAGCCACCGTGAAGCCGTCACGGCTCATCGGCTCGAACAGGAAACCCGTGGCGGTCTTGTCCGCCAGGGTTATGGTCTGGCAGTCGACCACCGAATCGTGCAGCCCGCCGGTGTCGTGCACCACAGGCGGCGTGCCGTAGCGCTGGCTGTACATCTGGTTCAGGCCGCACGGCTCGAAACGCGAAGGCATCAGAAAGATGTCGGCTCCCGCTTCGATCTGATGCGCCAGGCCCTCGTCGTAACCCACCTGCACTGCGACCCGTCCCGCATTCGCGCGGGCCAATGCCTGAAAAGCGTCCTGCAGCGCGGCGTCGCCCGCGCCGAGCACCGCCAGTTGCGCGGGCAGGCGCACCAGGTCGGGTGCGATCTCGAGCAGCAGATCGAGCCCCTTCTGGTATGTGAAGCGGCCGATGGTAGCCAGCAACGGGACCTTCTCGTCCACGGCCAGGCCCATGCGCTCCTGCAGCGCCTGCTTGTTCTCCTGCTTCGCCGGCAGCCGCACAGCGTTGTAGTAGCGGTGGATGTACGGATCAGTCTCGGGGTCCCATGCGTCGGTGTCGATGCCGTTCAGGATTCCGGTGAGCGCACCGGCACGATGCGCGAGCAGGCCCTGCATCCCCATGCCGAGCGGCTCCTGCTGGATCTCGCGCGCATAGTTGGGGCTGACGGTGGTGATGTGGTCGGCGTAGTACAGGGCGGCCTTGAGGAACGACATGTTGCCGTAGTACTCGACGCCGTCCGGCGCGAACGACGAGGGCGGCAGCCCCAGGCGGCTGCCGGTCGTGGGCGGAAAGACGCCCTGGTATGCCAGGTTGTGAATCGTCACCAGCGAGCGGGCCTTGTCGCCCGGCATGAAATGCAGGTAGGCCGGCGCGAGCCCCGTTTGCCAGTCGTTGCAGTGGATGAGGCGCGGCCGCCAGCTGATGGGCGAGGCGGCCCCGCTCAACACCGCTGCGACGTACGACAGCAGTCCGAAGCGCACCGCGTTGTCGGGCCAATCGCTGCCGGAACTGTCCTGGTACGGGCCACCGAGGCGATCGTACAGGCGGGGACAGTCGACGATCATGAGCGGAACACCGCTCGGCAGCTTGCCCGCGAGGATCTGGCTCGCGGGCATGTCGCCCAGCGCCGGGAACGCGGCGAGGCGGCCCTTGGATTTCACGCCCTCCATCACCTGCTTGTAGCCCGGCACCAGGACGCGTGCATCCACGCCCGCGTGCATGAGCGCAGCGGGCAGCGAGCCGGCCACATCCGCCAGACCGCCGGTCTTGATGAGCGGTGCGACCTCCGAGGTGACGAACAGGACCGCGAGCCGGTTCGCGGCGCTCATCCCCGTGCCGGTTCCAGGATGATGCCGGCGAGCGGCGGCAGCGTGACTGCCGCCGAGAACGCAAACCCCATCCAGGGCAGGGGTTCGGCTTCCACGGCCAGGTTGCCCACGTTGGACCCGCTGTAATAGGCGGAATCGCTGTTGAAGATCTCGCGCCAGCGCCCGCCGGCGGGAAGCCCGATGCGGTAGTTGTAGCGCGGAACCGGGGTGAAGTTCAGGGCCACCACTACCGGCGACCCGTCGCGCGCGCGCCGGATGAAGCTCAAGGTCGACTGGTCCGCGTCGTGGCAGTCGATCCAGGCAAAACCATCCGGCGCGAAGTCCTGCTCGTGCAGGGCGCGTACCTCGCGGTGCAGGCGGTTCAGGTCGCGCATCATGCGCTGCACGCCGTCGTGCCAGTGAACCGCGAGCAGGCCCCACTCCAGCTCGAAGCCCGCCTTCCATTCGCGCCCCTGCCCGAGCTCATTGCCCATGAAGTTCAGCTTTTTCCCGGGTGTCGTGAACTGGTAGCTGAACAGCAGCCGCAGGTTGGCGAACTCCTGCCACGTGTCGCCCGGCATCTTGTCCAGCAGCGCGCCCTTGCCGTGTACGACCTCGTCGTGTGAAAGCGGCAGCAGGAAGTTCTCGGTGTAGGCGTAGAGCTGGCCGAAAGTGAGCTGGTTGTGGTTAAAGCGGCGGAACACCGGATCGAGCCGAATGTAGGACAGGGTGTCGTTCATCCAGCCCATGTTCCACTTGATCGAGAAGCCCAGGCCGCCGACGTAAGTCGGACGCGACACCATCGGCCAGGAGGTGGATTCCTCCGCGCAGGTCAACGCGCCGGGAAACTCCTCGTGCACCATGACGTTGAGATCGCGCAGAAACTCGATCGCCTCCAGATTCTCGCGCCCGCCGTATTTGTTGGGCAGCCATTCGCCTTGTTTGCGTGAGTAGTCGAGGTACAGCATCGACGCCACGGCATCGACGCGCAGACCGTCGGCATGGAACTCCTCGAGCCAGTAGTGCGCGCTCGACAGCAGGAAGCTGCGCACCTCGTTGCGCCCGTAATTGAAGATGTGCGTGCCCCAGTCCTGATGCAGGCCGCGCCGCGGGTCCGCGTGCTCGTAGAGCGCGGTGCCGTCGAAGCGCGCCAGCGCGAAGGCATCGGTGGGAAAGTGCGCCGGAACCCAGTCCAGGATGACGCCGATGCCGGCGCGGTGGAACGCATCGATCAACGCCCGCAGCCCATCCGGCTCGCCGAACCGCGTCGTGGCAGCGAAGTAACCCGTGGTTTGATAGCCCCAGGACTCGTCGAGCGGATGCTCGGTCACCGGCAGCAGCTCGACGTGCGTGAAGCCCATCTCCTTTACGTAGGGCACCAGGTGCTCGGCCAGCTCCGCGTAGCTGTAGAAGCGGCCGTCGGGGTGACGCTTCCATGAGCCCAGGTGCACCTCGTAGATGTTGAGCGGGGCATGCAGCCAGTCCCATCGGCCGCGTGCTTCCATCCAGGCGCGATCGCCCCAGTCGTACTGCGAGCTGTGCGGGACTCGCGCCGCGGTCCCCGGCCGCCGCTCGAACTCGCGCCCGTAGGGGTCCGTCTTGACCAGCACCTCGCCGGTATCGCGGTTGCGCAGCTCGTACTTGTACAGCTCGCCGCCGGACAAACCGGGGATGAACAGCTCCCACACTCCGCTCGAGCCATGCACACCCATGGGATGCACGCGTCCGTCCCAGCGATTGAAATCGCCCACCACGCTCACGCGTTCCGCGTTCGGAGCCCAGCAGGCAAAGCGCACTCCGCTCACGCCATTGCGTTGCTCCGGGTGCGCGCCGAGCGTGCGCCAGGCCTGGCGCAGACGCCCTTCGTTGAACAGGTACAGGTCGTGGCCGCTCAGCGCCGGCACGAAGGCGTAGGGGTCGTGAACGTCGCGCACGCGCCCGCCCTCGCTGACGCCGAGCACGTACGGCGCGGGCGGCGGGTGGGCGCCGTGCCACTCGAACAGCCCGGCGGGGTGCACGTTCTCGAGCGGGCTCAGTCCGGATGCAAGCCGCAGCCAGACCGCATCCGCGCGCGGATGAAACACGCGCAGCACCCACCCCCCCGCTTCCCGATGCAGCCCGAGATAGCGGAACGGATCGTGAAGGCGCGCATGCAACAGCGCGTCGAGCTCGAATGCAGCTACACTGGGCGGCGTGCCGCTCATTGGGGACAGGGGAGAAGTGGAAAAGCCAGGGCGGGCCTGATCATTATTTTGTGACCGGTGGCGCACGGCCCACGGTAGCCCTATTATAAGAACGGGGCGGGTGGAAAAGCCAAATGCCTCTGGTTACGGCCCAACCCGCGATTGGACGCGGGCAATGTAAGGAACCCGGCCGCAAGCTCCGCTTCGCCAGCCGACGCGTGTAGACCATGCCTGAATCGCAGCAACACGGCCATGCCATTCCCGGCGAAACGGACCTGCGGTTCGTCAGCACGATCACGCACAACACCTATGGGCTGATACTGGCCGGCGGCCGCGGCAGCCGCCTCAAGCAGTTGACCGATTGGCGCGCCAAACCCGCTGTCCCCTTCGGCGGCAAGTTCCGCATCATCGATTTCCCGCTTTCCAACTGCGTCAACTCCGGCATCCGGCGCCTGGGAGTGGCCACTCAATACAAGTCGCACAGCCTGATTCGCCACATCCAGCGCGGCTGGAGCTTCCTGGATGGGCGGATGAAAGAGTTCATCGACCTGCTGCCGGCCCAGCAGCGCGTCCAGGAGCAGTGGTACCAGGGCACTGCGGACGCGGTGTTCCAGAACGTGGACATCCTCAAGGCCAACGATCCCGAGTACGTGCTGATCCTCGCCGGCGATCACATCTACAAGATGGACTATGGCCGCATGCTCGCCTATCACGTCTCGCGCCAGGCCGACATGACCGTCGCGTGCATCGAGGTGCCGATCGCCGAGGCCACCGCGTTTGGCGTGATGGGTGTGGACGACGACTGGCGCGTGCGCAGCTTCCTCGAGAAGCCAGCCAACCCGCCGCCGATTCCCGGGCAGCCGGAGCGCGCTCTGGCCAGCATGGGGATCTACGTGTTCAACGCCAAATTCCTCTACGAACAGGTGGCGCGGGACAACGCGGACCCGCGCTCTTCGCACGATTTCGGCAAAGACATCATCCCGCACTTGGTGCCGCGGTATCGCGTGTTCGCACAGCGCTTCCAGGACAGCTGCGTGAGGATGAACGACAATCGCCCATACTGGCGCGACGTCGGTACCGTGGACGCGTACTGGGAGGCAAACATCGACCTGGTGCACGTGACGCCGGAGCTCAACCTGTACGAGCAGGACTGGCCCATCTGGACCTACCAGGAGCAGCTCCCGGGGGCCAAGTTCGTGTTCGACGACGAGGGGCGTCGCGGCATGGCGGTCGATTCGCTCGTGTCGGGCGGCTGCATCATCAGCGGCTCGACCGTGAAGGGCTCACTGCTCTTCTCCAACGTGCGCCTGCACAGCTTCTGCAGCATCGAGGATTCAGTCATTCTCCCGGATGTGGTGGTCAACCGCCATGTCAAGCTGCGCCGCTGCGTGGTCGACAAGCGCTGCGTGTTCCCAGAGGGATTCTCGGCTGGCTTCGACGCCAAGCAGGATCGACAGCGCTTCCACGTGACCGAGCGCGGCATCACGCTGATCACCCCCGAGATGCTGGGGCAAAAGGTCTATATCACGCGCTGATGCCCGACGTTCGACCATTGCGCCTGGTGCTGCTGTGGCACATGCACCAGCCGGATTTCCGCGACTTCACGAGCGGCGAATTCACGCAGCCGTGGGTGTACCTGCACGCCATCAAGGACTACACCGACATGGCGGCACACCTGGAGAGTCATCCGGGCGTGCACGCTGTCGTCAATCTCGTACCGATCCTGCTCGATCAGCTGGAGGACTACGCTGATCAGTTCGCCACGCGCAAGATGCGCGACCCTTTGCTGCGTCTGCTAGCGCTGGACAATCTGGACCAGCTCGACGCGGCCGCGCGGAGGATGGTGCTAGACCAGTGCTTCCGCGCCAACCACAGCAAGATGATCGAGCCGTTCACGCCGTACAAGCGGCTGCGCGATCTGTTCCAGTACGTCGTATCGATCGAGGGTGATCCAGCCCGCTACCTTTCGGGGCAGTATCTCGCCGACCTGCTCACGTGGTACCACCTGTCCTGGACCGGGGAGACGGTGCGCCGCAGGGAAGAAGTCGTCGTGCGCCTTATGAGCCAGGGCGTCAATTTCACCCATGCGGACCGGACGGCGCTGTTCGACCTGATCGGCAGCTTGATCGCCGACATCATCCCGCGTTATCGCAGGCTGGCGGAATCCGGCCGCGTCGAGCTCTCGACCACGCCGCACCACCATCCGATCGGACCGCTGCTGCTCGATTTCGCGTGCGCACGCGAAGCTCTGCCTGAAGCGCGTCTGCCTGCGGCGGAGCTCTATCCGGGTGGGCGCTCACGCGTTACGTGGCATCTCGAGTCCGCGCAGCACAGCCATCGGCGCCGCTTTGGCGCTCGAGCTCCCGGGGTATGGCCGGCCGAGGGCGCGCTGTCGACGCCATTTCTGCATCTGCTGGCGGAGCACAAGGTCGCCTGGACCGCGAGCGGCCAGCGCGTGCTCGCCAACACGCTGCGCAAAGCCGGGCTGCCGGCCGACGCGCCCCAGGACTTCTTGTATCGCCCCTATCACCTCGAGGTCGAGGGGCATCGGCTGCACTGTTTCTTCCGCGACGATCTGCTCTCGGACCTGATCGGCTTCGAGTACAAGGGCTGGCACGGCAAGGACGCAGCCACGCATTTCATCGCGCAGCTCGAGCAGATTCGGACGCACGCGCCGGAGGGCGAATCACCGGTGGTGAGCGTGATCCTCGACGGCGAGAACGCGTGGGAGTACTACCCCTACAACGGTTTCTATTTCCTGGATGAGTTGTACCGCGCGCTCGAGTCGCAGCCGTCGATCCGCACCGCCACCTTCAGCGAGGTTCTGGGCGACCTGGGCGCAGGCAGTTTGTCTCGGCCGCTGCCGCCGCTGGTCGCGGGCAGCTGGGTGTACGGCAATCTGTCCACCTGGATCGCGTCGGAGCAGAAGAACCGCGCGTGGGATCTACTCGTGTCCGCCAAGCAGAGCTACAACCTGGTCATGGCGAGCGGACGGCTGGACGAAACGGCGATGCAGGCCGCCGCGCGGCAGCTCGCGATCTGCGAGGGCTCGGACTGGTTCTGGTGGTTCGGCGACTACAACCCCGAGCAGGCGGTCGCGATGTTCGACCGCCTGTTCCGGGCCAACCTGGCTAACCTGTACCGCCTGCTCCAGCTGACACCGCCCGCCCAGCTGTCCGAGCCCATCAGCCGCGGCGGCGGCCATCCCGACATGGGCGGCGCGATGCGCCGCGCCGCCTGAGTTTTGGCCGCCAAGGCGCCAAGCCCGCCAAGAAGAATTGCAATGCATTTGGAACAAGCGGAAAGAAGCGATCCCGCGTGCCTTGGGCTGCGCGCGGTTCGGTTGTTCCTCTTTCCGGCTTCGTTCCGTTCGTTTTCTGCCGTCCGTGGCGTCGTGGCGTCGTGGCGGCTCGATCGACTTACCGCATGAGCGATAAGGTCTCGCTGCTGCTCGGCCTGCACGCGCACCAGCCGGTCGGCAATTTTCCCGAGGTCCTGGACGACGCACACGCGCGCTGCTACCGGCCGTTCCTGCAAACGCTGCACCGCTACCCCGCTTTTCGCTTCTCCGTTCACTTCAGCGGCTGGCTGCTCGAGTACCTGTTCGCGAAGTATCCGCAGGACATGGACGTGTTACGCGACATGGTGGAGCGGGGTCAGGTCGAGATGTTCGGCGGCGGCGACATGGAGCCGGTGCTCGCCGTCGTTCCCGAACGCGACCGCGTCGGGCAGATCAACGCACTCTCGGACCGGCTCGCCCGCCTCGTCCACAGGCGCCCGCGCGGCGCCTGGTTGACCGAGCGCGTCTGGGAGGCGACCGTGATTCCAGCGCTAGCGGACGCCGGCATTCAGTATGTAACGGTCGACGATTATCACTTCCTGTGCACCGGCAAGACCATCGCCGAGCTCAAGGGCTACTACACCACGGAGGAGGACGACCGGCGGGTCGACCTGTTTCCGATCTCGGAGGGCCTGCGCTATCGCATCCCTTTCGCCCCCGCGCCCGAGGCAGTGTCCTTCATCGAGGCCATGGCCGAGCCGGACGAGCACATAGCCGCCATCTATTTCGACGACATCGAGAAGCTCGGCATCTGGCCGGAGACGCACACCTGGGTCTACGAGAAGCGATGGCTGGAGCAGTTCATCGAGGGCGTACTGGCGTCTGAGATCATCGAGTCGACCCATTTCGGCGCCTTTCGCAGTGCGGCCGCCACGCGCGGGGTGATCTACTTGCCCACCACTTCGTACATCGAGATGAACGAGTGGACGCTGCCCGCTCCGCGCGCCCATACCTATGCGAGCCTCGTCAAACAGGAGAAGGACCACGGCCGCTATGAGCGGGACAAGGCCTTCATCCGCGGCGGAATCTGGAAGGGCTTCCTGTCCCGCTACCCGGAGTCGAACTGGATGCACAAGCGGATGCTCGGGCTGTCGGGCCGGCTGCACGGCTTGCCCTCGACGCAACGCAGTGAGGAGCTCACCGCGCTGCTGTATCAGGCGCAGGCCAACGACGCGTACTGGCACGGTTTGTTCGGCGGGCTGTACCTTCCGCATCTCAGGCGTGCCGTATACAACGCGATCGTCGGCCTGGAAGAGCGACTCGACCAGCTCGCGCCGCGCCCGGCGCTGCAGCGCCTGGACGCCGATCTGGACGGCGTGCCGGAAATCTTCCTGCACAACCATCTGCTGCAAGCGGTGGTGCGCGAGAATACCGACGGCGCGGTGATCGAGCTCGACTCGTACTCGCTGCAGCACAACTTCGGCGACACGCTGGCCAAGCGTGAGGAGCACTACTACCGCAAGCTGACGCTGGGCGAGCAGTCCCACGC
>Ga0187780_10000516_pt1 | contig 29071 bp, 28 predicted proteins | sample 1015_Q2_SP10_20__FD_132429 | JGI IMG/M metagenome (GOLD analysis project Ga0187780, IMG submission 132429) | Tropical peat soil microbial communities from peatlands in Department of Meta, Colombia - 1015_Q2_SP10_20_MG | ecosystem: Environmental > Terrestrial > Soil > Wetlands > Peat | place... | reverse complement strand
GGCGTCAAGGCTGCGGACGTCCTAGCTGGCCGCTACGTCAAGGGTTTTGGCGCGTTGATGAATTTTGAAGCCGAACGCGCGCGCCAAGCATTTGCGGGGGCGCTCGCACAGCTGCCGCCTGCCGACTACCGCGCGCAGCGTCCCGGAATCATCATGGCGGCGATTTATGCCCGCCTGCTAGAGGAATTGGCGCGCGACGATTTCCGCGTTCTGCACCAACATATCTCGCTTACGCCGATACGAAAACTCTCCATTGCGTGGCGCACTTGGGTCTTTGGACCGCCAGCTCGAATGCTGCAGGCCGCCGGATCCGAGCACATGCACGCTGGCAGCGACGCGGACCGATAAGGCGTGCGCGACGATCGGCGGCCAATCGTAATTGGCGCAGGATGGTCCGGCCTGGCCTGCGCCGTGGAGCTGGCGCGCCAAGGCAGCAAACCCACCGTGCTGGAAGCCGCACCGCAGGTCGGGGGCCGGGCGCGCATGGTCGAGCTCGACTTAGCCGGCAAGCGATTTCGGGTTGATAACGGCCAGCATCTGTTGCTTGGCGCATATCGCGACACGCTTGCGCTTATGCGGACGGTGGGAGTTGCGCCTTCGTCGGTCTTTACGCAATCGTCGTTTGCCATTTCGTATCCTGATGGCTGGCACCTTGCGGCAAAGCGCCTTCCAGCGCCCTGGCATTTAGCCTTGGGCGTCGCGCGGGCGCGCGCGATTCGCTGGTCGCATCGTTGGGCTCTAGCGCAGTGGGTGCAGCAGCAGCGGCGTCACGACTGGTGCGTAACCAGCGACATGCCCGCGGTCGACTTGTTTGCAAGCCACCCTGCTGAAATAACGCGCCGCCTCTGGAGACCGCTTTGCCTGGCCGCGCTAAATGTGGGCCTCGAAGAGGCCTCCGCCCGTGTCTTCCTGGCCGTGCTGCGCGACAGCCTCGGGGCCGAAGAATCCGCCAGCCGCTTGCTACAGCCTCGCACCGATTTGTCGTCGCTGTTTCCCGACGCCGCGACGCGTTGGTTGCAAACCAAAGGCGCGGATGTGCGTTTGCACTGCACGGCGCTGCAGGTTCAGTTGCTGCCAGACCAGAATGCTTGTCGGGTGCTGCTGCGCGATGGGACTCATATCGATGGCCCGGCCGTTCTTGCCGTGCCGCCCGATCGGGCAGCCGCGTTGATTGATCATGGGCAGCCGGCGCTTGCTGGCGCGATTGCGACACTTCGCAAGCTGCGGTTCGCGCCGATTGGCACGGTATACCTACGCTATTTGCCGGCAACACGGCTAGTACAGCCGTTTTATGCGCTGCTCGACGACCCCGCACGACATCGCTACGGGCAATGGGTATTTGACCGCGGCGCGCTGGACCCGGCGCTGGGCGGGATTTTTAGCGTCGTGATCAGCGGATCGGGACCGCACCTGGAACTTTCCCGACAGGCACTGGGGCAGCACGTCGCCGCTCAACTTAGCGCCGAGTTCGGCCTGCCGTTACCGCTAGAATATTTCACGATCGTGGAGAAACATGCGACCATCGTTCCCGTGCCAAACCTGCAGCGCCCGCCGACGGCCCTACCGGCACCGGGCCTGTTGCTAGCGGCAGACTCGGCGCACAGTCCTTACCCGTCGACGATTGAAGGGTCGGTCCGCACTGGCCTGCAAGCTGCCCGAGCGCTTGCCTCCTTGGCCACCGAAAGCAAGCTAGTATCGCCACGATGAACAAACCTCGCTGCGAACTCGAACTGCTGGCGCCCGCCCAAAACGCCGATATCGGCATCGAAGCCATCGAACATGGCGCCGACGCGGTCTATATCGGCGGACCGGCATTTGGCGCGCGCGTGCATGCGGCCAACCCGGTTAGCGACATTGAGCGGCTCGTGCGTCACGCGCACCGGTACGGTGCAAGGGTCTTCGTCACACTCAATACGATCTTACGTGACGATGAACTGGAAGGCGCGCGCCGACTCACACTCGAACTGTACGACGCGGGAGTCGACGCGCTGATCATCCAGGACATGGGGTTATTGGAGTTGGATCTTCCGCCGCTGCAACTGCATGCCAGCACACAATGTGATATCCGAACGTCGCAAAAGGCGAGCTTTTTGCAGAACGTGGGATTTTCACAGCTCGTGCTGGCGCGCGAGCTTTCCCTTTCCCAGATCCGCCAGATTGCCGAGCAGACGCCAGAAGCGTGCCTTGAGTTTTTCATTCATGGCGCCTTGTGCGTTGCCTACAGCGGCCAGTGTTACATCAGTCATGCGCACACCGGCCGCAGTGCAAACCGAGGGGATTGCTCGCAAGCGTGCCGCCTGCCCTATACGCTTCGCGACGCCCAAGGTCGTATCGTCGCGCACGAAAAGCACCTGCTATCGATGAAGGATAACGATCAGAGCGAGAACCTAGAGGCGCTCATCGATGCGGGCATCCGATCCTTCAAGATCGAGGGGCGCTACAAGGACTTGGGGTACGTCAAAAACGTTACTGCACATTATCGACGGCTGCTCGATGACGTCCTTACGCGGCGCAGCGATTTGCGCGCAGCCAGCGATGGCCGGTGCGAGTTTTTCTTTCAACCCGATCCTGGTCGAAATTTCCATCGTGGGAGGACAGAGTATTTCGTCAACGGCCGCCGCGACGACATCGGAGCCTTCGACACCCCCAAGTACGCTGGCACGCCGATTGGTCACGTCGCGCGTGTCGCGGAGCATTATTTCGATGTCGTGCTCGACGAGGGCGTAGGCGATTTGCACAACGGCGATGGATTGACCTACTTCGATCAGCGACAACAATTAATCGGAGTGCAGGTGAATCGCGCGGTACGGTTGCCCCTGCCGCAGAAAGCCCGTGGCGCGCAGACTTTGGCGACCGCCGCAACCTGGCGAATCGAACCCAACGAGGCGATGGGGGAACTGCCCGATCTGCGGGTGGCAATGCCGCTTTGTCGCAACCGCGACCGGCAATGGTTGCGAACCCTCGAGGGTAGGACTGCGCAGCGAAAGATCGGCATCGATTGGCAGCTTGTTGAAAACGCCTCGGGGTTGGTACTGCGCGTGATCGACGCAAATGGGCATTTCGCGGCCGTACCGGCACCGCGGAAGTTTGAAGAGGCGCGCGACGTCGAGCACGCCGAGCGGGCGTTGCGCGAGAGCCTGAGTAGGCTGGGCAACACCATTTTTCAGGCGCAACGTATTGATATCGCCTGGCAGCGGCCGCGCTTTATCACCGCCGCCGCAGCAAACGCCTGGCGTCGCGATGCCCTCGCACAACTCGAAGCAAATCGGGCTAGCAGCTTGCAACGATTGGTTCGCAAAAGTCCGAAGCAACCGCCTGCCGTCTATCCCTCGGAGAGCCTTAGTTACCTGGGAAACGTCGCCAATCAACGCGCGGCGGCTTTTTACGCGCGCCATGGAGTCAAACTCATCGAGGCGGCCTTTGAGAATCACGCTGAACTTGGCGATGTCAGTCTCATGGTCACTAAGCACTGCATACGCTTTTCGCTGAGCCTGTGCCCGCGGCAGGCCAAGGGCGTGACGGGTGTCCAGGGCACGATCCGCGCTGAGCCTATGACGCTAGTTAACGGTAAGGAGCGCCTGCACCTTAAGTTTGATTGCAAAGCGTGTGAGATGCACGTTATCGGGCGCGTGAAGCGCTCGGTGCTGGCTTCCTCGCCAGCGGCGAAAATCACTTTTTTCAAGTCCCGGTCCAAGGCCGCATAGACCTTTGCTGCGCCAGTAACGCCTACCGATCGCCGCTCCGTCAAATTCACACTGCTGCTTGCTCACGCGCGCCACGGCACGCAACCACCACGACGAAGGCAAGAGTACTTAAGCCTGCGCCGGCAAGAAAGCTTTGCTGGGCGCCGAAACGATCCCATAGCAGGCCCGCCAGTGCACTGGCCACCAAGAGCGCCAGGCCGGCAACAAGATTAAAGACACCGAACGCCGTCCCCCGAAGAGACTGCGGCGCCGCATCGGCAACCATCCGCGCCAGTAAACCCTCCGAGATGCCCATGTGCAGACCCCACAGCCCGATGCCAGCCCACACCCATATCCACTGGTCGCTCCAGGCTAAGGCAAGGTCTCCGGCGGCCAGCACTACGAGGCCAAGCGCGAGGATCCCGGAGGGATTTCTCCGATCAGAAAGTTTGCCAAATGGATAGGCAGTGAGCGCATAAACAGCGTTCATGCCCACAAAGACCAGCGGCACCAATGCCAACGGCAGGCCGCCACGCTGCGCCCGCAATACAAGGAAGGCCTCGCTAAAACGCGCCAAATTCACGACCGCACCAATGACGATCACCCACCAATATCGTCTTTCGAGGCCGCGCAAGCCGGCGCGCGTGATCGAATTGCGCACGCGAGTTTGCACGGAACGCGCGGGTTCCTTTACTCCCAGATACAGCAGCGCAACTGCCACAAACCCCGGGACGATTGCGACCCGGAAGACCGCACGAAAATCATTAGCCAGCAGCAGCATCAGCCCCATCGCCAGCAGCGGACCCATAAAGGCACCGGCCGTATCCAACGCTTGGCGCAACCCAAAGGCAGCGCCTCTTTTCTCGGCAGGTGCGATATCAGCAAGTAGCGAGTCGCGCGGCGCCCCGCGTATTCCCTTGCCGGTCCGATCGATAACGCGCGCCGCCAGCACCATGCTTGCACTAGTCGCCAAGGCGAAGATCGCCTTCGACGCCGCACTTAACAAGTAGCCGAACACCGCCAGCGGCTTGCGTCGTTGCCAGTAATCGGAAAGCACGCCCGAGAAGACTTTGGCGATCATTGCGGTAGCGGCGCCAGTACCTTCGATCAATCCGACAACGAATGTCGTGGCTGCCAGATTCGTCACCAGAAAAACGGGAAGCAGGCTGTGGATGAGTTCGGAGGACACGTCCATCAACAGGCTTACGAAGCCCAACATCCAGATCGCACGCGGCAGTCCCGCGCGCTCGGGGCCGGCGCCTAAGGTCGAGGCAGTCACGGCAAAGCGCTACGTTGCGCGCAATTGCGCGAGTGCTTGCTCGACTCGATCGACCGCAACGATCTCCAAGCCTTCGATCGCGTGCCGCGGCGCGTTGGCCTTGGGGATTAGCGCTCGGGAAAAACCCAACTTGGCCGCTTCTTTGAGCCGCTCTTGACCTCTTGGTGCCGGCCGCACTTCACCCGCAAGTCCGACCTCCCCAAAGGCCACTAGGCCCCGTGGCAGCGGCCGATCGCGCATCGAGGAGCTCACGGCCAATAACACCGCAAGGTCTGCCGCCGGCTCCTCGATGTGAACGCCGCCGACGGCATTGACGAAGACGTCCTGATCGAAAGTTGTCACGCCGGCGTGGCGGCTCAGGACCGCAAGTAGCATGGCCAAGCGCTGCGGCTCAAGCCCCACGCACAAGCGGCGTGGGTTGGGTACATGGGCCGCGTCAACCAGAGCCTGGATCTCCACCAACAAAGGACGTGAACCCTCCTGTGTAGCAAGCACGCACGATCCGGCTACCAGTCCACCCTTGCCGTCGACACCGTGCTGCGAGAGAAAAAGTGCCGAAGGATTGGCAACGCCGCGCAGTCCCCGATCGGTCATCGCAAACACACCGAGTTCGTTGACGGCGCCGAAGCGATTCTTGAATGCGCGCACCAAGCGGAAAGAAGAATGGCTGTCTCCTTCGAAGTACAGCACGGTGTCGACCATGTGCTCAAGAACGCGCGGTCCGGCCAGGGCTCCTTCCTTGGTCACATGCCCGACCAGTATGAGGCTGACGGCACTTTGCTTGGCCAAACGAGTAAGGGCGGCAGCACACTCGCGCACCTGTGACACAGAACCGGGTGCCGAACCCAGCTGGGCGCTATACAGGGTCTGGATGGAATCGATCACAACCGCGCGCGGCCGCTCGCGCTCGATCGCAGCGATGATGCGGTCCAAATCGATTTCGCTGGCGATACGCAACTGCGGCAGCGTCCCGGCTTCGATACCCAGGCGCTGGGCGCGCAACGCGATCTGCCCGACCGATTCCTCACCACTGACATACAGGACGCGGTGATGACGCGCCATTGCCGAGAGCGACTGCAGCAAAAGCGTGGATTTGCCGATCCCTGGATCACCGCCGATCAGAACGACGCCACCTTCGACCAGTCCGCCACCGAGCACCCGGTCAAATTCGTCCAGACCGCTCGACGTTCTTTCCAGATCCACCGCGGGCACTTCGCCAAGCGCCGTGACTTCGGCCGCAGGCGCAATCCCACCGCGATGTGCGCGTGCCGTTGCCCCGAGGCCAGCAGTTGCTTCGGTAAGCGTGTTCCAGGCTGCGCAGTGCGGGCACTGTCCCGACCACTTGGCGCTGGCGCCGCCACATGCGCTACAAACAAAGCGCGGGCTTGCGCGACTCACGCCCAACGCCTTAATTCACGCTGCATGCTTTCTGCCATAAGTGTCGCAGTGTTCGACGATGGTCCCATGCTCAGTCGCATGCAACCTCCTCGCGCACACGCGCCGGCAAACCGCTGAGCAGTTCGTAGCCTATTGTCCCTACACGTTCAGCAAGCTCGTCCACGGCAATGTTCCTACCCCACAGCTCCACCGCGCTGCCCACCTCGATGCCAACGACTTCGGTCACGTCAATCGTCAGCATGTCCATCGAAACACGGCCCACCAACGGCACGCGCCGGCCCCCCACCCAGACCGGCGTTCCCTCCGGGGTGGCTCGCGGGTAGCCGTCGGCATAGCCGCAGGACACGACGCCGATGCGGCTATGACGCGTAGCCGTCCACAAACTGCCGTATCCGACGCACTGGCCGGGCGACAACTCGCGCACCGCAAGCACGCGCGCCTGCAATACCATTGCTGCCTGCAAACCCAGACTGGCGGCACTCACGCCGACCGCGGGCGAGGCACCATAGAGCGTGATTCCTGGCCGCACCAACTCCGCACCGCGCGCCGGATGCAAAAACAGTGCGGCCGAATTGGACACGCTCCAGCTTCCACGCCAGTCCGGTGCCAATGCCAAAAGCGCCGCGTGCTGTGTCTGGACGCTGGGCAGGGACGTTTGTTCACGATCGGCGTTGGCCAAATGCGTCATGAGCGCAGTGACCCGCACATGCGCAAGCGCCGCCAGGCGCGCACGCGCCAACGGCACCTCGCGGGCGTCAAAGCCTAAGCGGTTCATCCCCGTGTCGATCTTCAGAAAAACGTTGATCGGCGCGGTCGCGGGTTCGCGCTCGAGCATCCGCACTTGCTCCATACTGTGGACGACGATGGTAAGGTCGAGCTCGCGGACCAGCGCAAAATCGCTGGGCGCGAAGACTCCCTCGAGCAGCAATATTGGTTTGCGCCAACCGGCGGCGCGCGCACGCTGCGCCTCGTCGGTCTCGAGCAGCGCCAAACCGTCGGCGCTCGCGAAGGCGCGGACCGCGTTTTCAATGCCATGGCCGTAGGCGTTGGCCTTTACCACGGCCCAGATCGGCCGTGCGCCGGCGTGCGCACGTGCCTCAGCGAGGTTGTGCGTCATGGCCTTCACGTCCACTAAAGCTTGCAGCGGACGGGACGTTTGCAAATGGCTACGGGTCACAGAGGATGATCCTTCCCCAATACCATGCAAGAATAGCGTTTGTTTTCTTTCAGTGCTGGCCGCTGCGTGCTATAAAAAGTGAGCCACCGCCAAATCACACGTTGCCTAGAATCCGCGCCACTTCGTTGACCCGTCTCGCCCCATGAACCGCGGCTTTTATACCGTGATGGCCGCGCAGTTCTTTTCCTCTCTTGCGGACAACGCGATGCTAATAGCAGCCTTTGAGCTGCTGCAGGAGCTGCACGCCTCCGATGCGATGCGGCCCATGCTCAAGCTGTTTTTCTTTATTTCCTACGTCGTTCTTGCTGCCTTCGTCGGGGCCTTCGCCGACTCCATGCCGAAGGGACGAGTGATGTTTCTGACAAATGGCATAAAGCTCGCGGGCGGCGCGCTCATGCTCGTTGGTATCCACCCCTTGTTCGCCTATGCGGTGATCGGCTTTGGCGCAGCTGCTTATTCGCCAGCCAAGTACGGCATCGTTACCGAAATGCTGCCGCCCGAAAAGCTGGTGGCGGCCAATGGATGGATCGAGACCCTGACCGTCGCCTCGATCGTACTGGGTTCCTTTGTTGGCGGCGTGCTGGTATCAGCCCGCGTCAGCGCGCTACTGGCTTCGCTTGGCGCACCGCTTCACAAAGGCATCGAGCTAAGCGTGAGCGAGACCGCTATAGGGGTCATCTGCCTGCTGTACGGGGTTGCCGCACTGCTGAATCTGGGCATCCCGGACACTGGCGTGCGCTACGCGCCGCAAAAGCTCTCACCAGGAGAGATGATGAAGAACTTCGCCCACTGTGTGCGGACACTCTGGACGGACAAGCTCGGACAGATATCGCTGGCCGTAACAACGCTGTTCTGGGGCGCCGGTGCGACGTTGCAAGTACTGGTGATCGCTTGGTCGCAACACGCCTTGCGCATGGGCCTTTCGCGTGCCGCGATATTGCAATCGGTGACCGCGATCGGTGTAGCCGCAGGTGCGATCGGGGCGGCAGGACGGGTGCGATTGCGCCAATCGTTTTCGGTGCTTCCCTACGGCGTGGCGATGGGGCTCGTCGTAGTACTAATCTCGGTAATCGATTTTCGGGTCTTTCCACCCGGGGGAATCAGCTTCGGCACGATCGACATCGGCTGGGCAACGCTTGCAGCCGCGATTTTGATGATGCTCGTCGGTGCGTTAGCAGGCTACTTCATCGTTCCGATGAACGCACTGCTGCAGCATCGCGGCTATGTGTTGCTTTCCGCCGGCAATTCGATTGCGGTGCAAAATTTCAACGAGAACCTCGGGATTCTCGTCATGGCTGGCATTTACACGCTGCTCATCGTATCGGGGATCTCGATACGCACCACGATGGTTTCCTTCGGAGTTTTTGTTGCCGGGACCATGGCGCTAGTGATTTGGCGACACAACAGCAACCAGAAGCAGTTTGATTCGCTCGCGCTCATCGGCGACACACACCACGGCGGCGGGGAACCGCAAGCCTAGACGTCGTTGGGCCGGGCCGTGGGATCTTTCGTTAATCGGGAATACGTCTGGCGCGCAAAACACAGATCGTCCCAAACCTTGGACTTGTCGGCCAAATTGCGCAACAAGTACGCCGGGTGATAGGTGACGATGACCGGGTAGCAATCGGAGCCCACGGCGACCTGATGTACGCGCCCGCGCAGGCTGGCAATCGAGGCATCGCTAGCCAGGACTGCCTGAGCGGCAAAGCGGCCCATGACCACCATAAGCCGCGGATGCAGCAATTCGATCTGACGTCGCAAAAACGGCGCACACGCGGCCACTTCCGCCGCTTCGGGATTGCGATTGCCCGGCGGCCGGCACTTGAGCACGTTGGCGATGAAGACGGCCTGCTCGCCGGATCGATCACGGCCTAATTCAACTGCCGCCAGCATGTTATCGAGCAGTCGCCCAGCTTGGCCGACAAATGGTTCACCGCGCGCGTCTTCTTCGGCCCCCGGTGCCTCACCGATGAACATCCAGGTAGCGCTGCGACTGCCTACCCCGAAAACAGTTTGCGTTCGGCTTTGGCACAATCCGCAGGCCGTGCAGGCCGCAACGGCCTGCTCCAGGCCTTCCCAATCCAACTGCGACGGCGCTGGCCGAGTCTCTTGCTTTAATAAAGCTGGCGCAGGCGGTACTGTGCGCTCACGCCAAAGCGGGCCAAGACCAAGGCTGTGCCAGAGTCTGGCGCTTGTTGCGCTTATGCCCACGAGGTCGGTCTCACAAGGCAACGCGCATCACGATCGCGTCTTCGCGTCCACGACGCGCCGGGTAGTAGCCGCGGCGGATTCCGATGGGTTCAAAGCCGTACTGCCGGTACAGTCGCAGCGCCTCCGTGTTGCTGGGGCGGACCTCCAGCAGCAGGAAGCGCGCGCCATACTCACGCATCGTGCGTGCCATCCAGTCGAGCATCTTCCAGCCGTAGCCACGGCGCTGCATTTGCGGATCGACCGCAAGATTGAGCAGGTGCGCCTCGTCAACCGCAAGCATCGCAACTGCGTAAGCGATGATGGTGTCGTTCTCCGAAACCAACGTCCACGCGCTGTAGCCGCTTCGCAGCGCGTCTTCGAAATTGCCGGTGGTCCACGGAAAGGGATAGATCTTCTGCTCAAGGCGCATGACCTCGGGAATGCGCCTCGGCGACAAAGGCACAAATCGCTCCAGTGCCGGTTGCACTAAGGCGCTCATAACTGTGCACCCCAGGTCGACGCGCGCCGCTCAGAAACCGTAAGGGCAACTCGTTCGCGAATATAGGCCGGCACCGCCTGTTCAGGCGGCAAAAGCTCTCCGCGAAGAAATTTATCGTAAGCAAGTTGCGCAAACACGGCGCCGTTCACTGCCACATCGCACAAAAGCGCAGCGCCGCTGCCCAGGTGAGGTTGCAACCAGGCAGCGTTACCGGCACAGCAGTCGGGTTTCCAAATGGACACGAGTTGTGGCAATGCGCTTGCCTCGCAAAGCGAAGGCGGCGCCATCTCGCTCCATGCGCCGTCACAGACATCATATACGGCCCAGTAGGCCTGCTGCATGCGCGCATCGGCTGCCGCGAAGATGCGGCGCCGCGTCTTCTTAGCAGACACAGACGGCTCGCTTGCTTGCGCGGTCGCGGCAAGCAGCTGCAAATTACCCACCGCAATGACCGGCCGAGCCGTTGCCAAGGCCAGCCCTTGCGCAATCGTGCAAGCCACCCGCAGACCGGTGAAGGAGCCCGGGCCGCTGCCAAATGCGAAGGCGTCGCAAAGTTCGGGTTGCAGGCCCGTTTGCGCAAACAATCGATCGACCATGGGCAAGACGTGCTCAAGATGCGTATCGCCCGGCTGCCCTAGCAGCGTCTGGACGTCTTTGCCGCGCGAGAGCGCCAAGCAGCAGCGCTGGGCGGCCGTATCAATGGCAAAAATTGTCGGAACCAACGCGTTGCGCACTCAGGGCCGCCGGCCTCGTCCAAAACCTGCGCCACGGCGCTCGTGCTCTTCCCGGATCTGGTCGCGCAGCTGGCGACGCTCCTGTGGCGATAGCCGCATTCCCGGGGGCGCCGCGCCGCCTTGCCGGGGGCCGCCGCGTTTAAGCAGCGCTTCGCGCTCTTCGCGGCTAAGCCGACGAATCGCCTCTCGCTGTGCTGGCGACAGATTGCGCCAACCGTTGCGGGGGAAGTCTCTCTGCGGGGACTCTCCGCGCAAGGGTTCGGTCGCTTCTTCGCCAGCCGGCGCAAGTGGTGCAGTGCCCTGCACCGGAGGCGCCGGTGGAGGCAGGGGCAAAGGCGTCTGGCTCCAGCCCGGGCTGATCAGGCCACCGCAAAAAAGGCCAAACAGCGCGCCCAGAGCGGGAGTGAAGCGGCTGCGTTTCATCGAATGAAAAATGCGTCCCGTCCGCGCAAGCGCAAACCGCGCGAGCGGGCGACGAATTTCGCTTTTCGCTGGCGGTTGCGGTTCAATGTTAGGCAAGCCACCGCCAAACCGCCATCGGTGGCGGTGCAAAAACACACCGCCCTGCGGTAAATTCTGTAACACTTTGTGCCTTCGGCCTTCGTGCGGCCGCCCAGAACGTACCATGGCCGGCGCGCTTCGCGTGACCGGCCGGTGGCGCAAAGGCGGCGGATGCTCTACCGCCGCATCCAGGAGCGATACCATGAACAAGCCGCCATCCCACAAAATCCTTGTCGTCGACGATGACCAGCGCCTGCGAGATCTGCTGCGCCGATACCTAAGTGAAAACGGCTTCACGGTTTTTACCGCGGAATCCTCGCAGGCGATGAATAAGCTTTGGCTGCGTGAGCGCTTCGATGTGCTGATTCTGGATCTGATGATGCCGGGCGAAGACGGGTTGTCGGTTTTGCGGCGCTTGCGCGCGAGCAATGACGCCACCCCGGTGATCATGCTCACAGCCAAGGGCGGCGACGTCGATCGTATTGTCGGCCTGGAAATGGGGGCAGACGACTACCTTGCCAAACCGTTCAATCCCCGTGAATTGCTCGCCCGGATCAATGCCGTTTTGCGGCGCAAGGCGCCTACGGAAGTACCCGGCGCGCCTTCGCAAGAACCGGTGAGCGTGACCTTTGGAGAATTCTCGCTTGACCTGGCCACGCGCACTCTGACCAAGTCCGGCGAGGCAATGTCGCTGACAACAGGCGAGTTTGCCGTCCTAAAAGTGTTTGCGCGCTACCCGAAGGTGCCGCTATCGCGGGAAAAATTGATGGAAATGGCGCGCGGCCGCGAATACGAAGCCTTTGACCGCAGTCTCGATGTTCAAATATCGCGCCTGCGCAAACTCATCGAACCGGATCCGAGCAAACCCCGCTATATCCAGACCGTCTGGGGTCTGGGCTACGTCTTTGTTCCCGACGGAACTAGTTGAGGCGCCTCTTTTTGAAAGTGCGCTCCCCGCCGCTTTTCTGGCGCACCTTATTGCTGATTGTCTCGTTGGCAGTAGCCAGCCTAGTGGCGTGGGTGCCGACTGTCCGGGTCTTCGAGCGCGAGCCGCGCGCGCACCAAATTGCCGAGCAAGTCGTCTCGATCATCAATGCCACACGCATCGCCCTGGTGTACTCCGATCCGGAACGGCGCCGGGACTTGATGGCCGATCTTTTGGAGAACGAAAGTCTGCGCGTCGTTCCGCTCGAACCCAGTGATCGGGTAAAGCCGCTTCGTGATTCAGCGCTGTTACGACTGGTAGAACAGCAGGTACAGCGGCGCCTGGGAGCCAACACACGGCTCGCCTCCGAGGTAAACGGTATCGGCGGCTTCTGGGTGAGCTTTTCCATCGACGAAGACGCCTACTGGGTCTACATCGAGCGCGACCTTTTACGACGCGACATCGGTCGCGGCTGGGTCGCTTGGGCGGCGCTGGCGACGATGTTTTCCTTGCTGGCGGCAATCGCCATCGCGCGTCTGGTGAACCGGCCTTTGGCGGCATTGTCCCGCGCCGCAGCCGATTTGGGAGCCGGACAAATCCCTTCACCGCTGCCCGATAAGGGGCCCATCGAAATCCGAACCGTCAACCGCAGCTTTAACCGAATGGTGTCGGATCTGGAAAAACTCAATCGTGATCGAGCAATCCTTCTCGCCGGGGTTTCGCACGACCTTCGCACGCCCCTAACGCGCATGCGTCTGGAGCTTGAGATGAACGAGCTGCCCGAGGCAAGCCGTGAGGCGATGATCGGCGATCTTGAGCAGATGGATTCGATTGTTCGCCAGTTTCTCGACTACGCGGTACCGACGCCTCAGCGTGGGGCTGAAGAAGTCGATCTCTCCGCCCTCGTGCGCGAGGCCTTGGTTCGCAATCGACTGCTGGCACCTGCGGGCAGCGGGACGGGGGGCACCGAAGCGGATGCTTCGGTGGCCCAGTTTGTTCAGCTAAAAGTAGACGTGCAGCCGGGAATCTTCGTGCTTGGCCATCGCACGGAGTTGGCGCGAACCTTGGACAATTTGTTGAACAACGCGCAACGCTACGGACGCTGCCCCGATGGGTCATTGCAACTGGAGATCCGTTTGCATGGCGATGGCAACGAGGCCGTACTGATGGTTGCCGACCATGGGCCGGGTATCGCACCTCAGGAGATCAGCCGCTTGGTGCGTCCATTTGAACGCGGTGATCCGTCTCGCTCCGGTGCTGTTGGCGCGGGTTTGGGACTAGCGATTGTTGAGCGGGTCGTTCGGATACATGGGGCGCGGCTGGATTTTCACCGCAACGAGCCCACGGGGCTGCGCATCGAGTTGCGCCTGCCGGCGCGGACCCGGCCAACCGAGGCTTTGCCCGCGGCCGGCAGCACGCCACCCTAAGACGTATTACGCTATCGGTTTTCGCAGTAGCGCAGTTTGCGCCCGTTGGACAAATGCAACCGACGAAACCCCGATACGCCCTTGGATCCGCCGCACTCATGATCGGCAGCGCGGTAAATTATTTCGGCGACCGCCTTCTTGGCGTACACATGGAGCTTTGGCACGGCTTCTCGGGGCTAACGAGCGCCGTCTTGTGGCTCGACGTGTTCATTGTGCCGTTCTTTGCGGGTTTAGTCGTCGCTTGGGTCTTTGGGCAAGGCGGAAAGTGGCTTTGCTACTTCCCGCCGCTCATCGTGCGCTTTATCAGCTATGGACAGCTGCGCTACCTTGGCGAGGTCCCTGCAGGCACCACACTGATACCTTTGGGGTGGTGGGGGTTTTTCGTCATTCTCGCCATAGAGGGCGCCGCCTTCGGGGGAATTTTGGGCGAAGTTTTCGTTAAGCGCATTTACACGCGCTCGGCCGCCGCAAAAGTGGCCTCGACAGCGCCGGATCGCAAGCAATGAAGCCGCACATCCTGCCTGGCCCGGAAGGGCGCGAGCGTCGATCGCGCTTTCTCGCCGCGACGGTGATCACGTGCATGGCGCTACTAGTGATCGGCGGCAGCTTGCATGTCGTCATGATCGGTTCTACGCGCATGGGCGAAATGCGCGAGAAGGCAACCTACGATCTGCGCGAAGAGTCGTCGCACCTGCGCGCGGCCGGTGAGGACCTTGCCTTGCACGAGCGCAATGAGCACCAAAAAGCGCGTGTTGCCGCCGCGGGCGCCGGTTACAGCGTAGAAGAAGCGCAGGCCTTGTTGAGCAAGGAGCGCTGGGACGAACTCGACTCGATGGCAACAATCCCCGCCGGTTCTTTTGCGATGGGCACCAACTATGATCGAGCCGATCCGCAGGATCACCCGTTGCACACGGTGAATTTGCCGGAATACCGCATCGACAAATATCTCGTCACCAATGCGCAGTACGCGCGCTTTCTCGCCGAGACGGGGCATCGGCCGCCGTCCACATGGAAAAACGGCCGTATACCCGACGGTGAACTGCTCTACCCGGTAACGCTGGTCAACTGGTACGACGCCCAGGCCTACGCCGCATGGGCCGGCAAGCGCCTGCCGACCGAGGCCGAGTGGGAAAAGGCGGCACGTGGAACCGACTCGCGCCGCTGGCCGTGGGGCAATACGATGGATCCGAAGCGGCTAAACACCTATTACAATGTCGGGTCCGCGACAAATGTGGACACCTACAAAAGCGGTGTAAGCCCGTACGGCGTGTTTGACATGGCGGGCAATGTCAGCGAGTGGGTCGAGGATGACTTCCTGCCTTACGAAGGCAGCGATGCCCCCGCCGACATCTTCCAGGGCAAAGTCAGCGTAAGCAGAGGGGCGGAGGATCGCGCAATGAAAATCTCCGACCAGATCCCGGTCAATCGGCATTACAAGGTGCTGCGCGGTGGATCATGGAAGGGCGATCCTTTTTCCACCGCGACCTACCATCGGGGGTACAACTGGCCCAATTACGCGTCGGATTTTTTTGGCTTCCGTTGCGCAACGGACGCCGCCGGGCCCGTGGCAAAAGCCCGATGAGTCGAACACTTTGTCGCATCTTCCCGGCATTGTTCGCCGGCATGTTCGCGTCGCCGGCGTGGTCAGCCGTCAACAGCTATCGCTTTTTGCACGTCACGATCGAAACGCCCTGGCACCTTTTCTTGTTCTTGCTCATGGGTGTTTTTGCGCCTTTCATCCTGATGGTCGTGCTCATGTGGCGCCATTCGCTGCGAAAGCGCGAGCGGCCGGATGTGCAGAACTCGAGCAAACCACCGCAGCCATAGATCACCGATGCTGTTCTGGTACCGGATATTTGGCGCGATGTTCCCATTGCCTTTGCTGCGGCAGCTAGCGACGCTCTTCGTGCTTGGAGCTGCCGCGGCGGCGCTGCCAGCCGGGGCTGCGCAGGAGCCCTCTACGGAAACTAGCGGCACGCAAATATTGCAGTCGTTTGAAAAGGCTGCTGCGGCCAACCCGCAGACCGATGCCGCTACCGATCGGGCGCGGCGTTGGGTGATGTTCGCGCTGGGCGCGCCGCTACTAATTCTTCTGCTGATAACCGGATCGTTGGGAATTGCCATGGGTGTATATGGCAAACCAGTCTATCTTGCGCACATGGTGTTCGCCGGTTTGAGCGTGACTCTGGCAATCGTTCACGCGATCGTCGGCATAGTCTGGTTTCGCCCGTTTTGAGCAACGCGAATCGCGCCAGCGCTCTTGCGCCGGCACCTGGCCGGCTTGTCGCTGCGCTGTACCTTTTTAGTGGCGCAACCGGTTTGTGCTACGAGGTGCTTTGGGCGCGCATGCTCTCAGCGCAGTTTGGTGTGAGCATATTCGGCGTAGCTGCGACCGTAACGGCGTTCATGCTCGGCCTAGGCGCCGGCTCTCTTCTTGCCGTCGGCTACAAAGCAACGGCCGACACGGCGCGAGCTCTAAAGACCTTCTCGCTGCTCGAATTGTCCGTCGCGCTGTACGCGCTGGCCTTGCCAGCGCTCTCTGAAGCCGGCCGACCAGTGCTGGAAGCACTTGCTGCGCAAACGGCGTGGTGGCAGTGGTACGCAATGCAGGCGGCGGTTGCAATCTTCTTGCTGGCGCTTCCGGCAGCGGCGATGGGAGCAAGTTTTCCGATAGTGCTGCGAGCCTACGACTGGTCGCCCCAATTGCTTGGACGCCTCTATGGACTAAATAGTCTGGGCGCCGCGGGCGGCGCGCTGATTAGCCTTGCACTATTGGCGGCATTGGGTTGGTCCGCGGCGCTGCGCGCGATTGCAACCTGCGGAATTCTTGTTGCCGGCGCAGCTTGGCTGCTCGGGCGGCAAGCATCGCGGCAGCCAACAACAGGCCGAGTCGGGCTGGGCATCGACTTAGCCTTGGAGCAAGCCCCGCGACGATTATTGATCGCCTACGCGGCAGTTGGCGCCTGCGCGCTGATGCTCGAGATGGCGTGGACGCGCCTGTATGGCATCGTCATGCTGCGAACCGAGTATGTCCTGGCGATCATTCTGGCGGTATACCTGTTGGGAACCGCCGCGGGAAGTTTGCTTGCTGCGCGCGCGCAGCATGCGCGCTGGCTTGTCTTAGCCGTTCCCATGGTCGCAAGCGGCTGGACGCTGCTGGCGCTTTGGACCTTGCCCGTGTTCTCCGTTTGGATGCAGGAGCAGCATTTTGCATCGCTCTCGTCGGCGCTTGCCGCGCAGGCGCTGGCGCTGGGGCTGTGCACTTTGCCAACGACGATCGCGTTGGGCGCATGGTTGCCCGTATTGGCACACCGCAACTTCTCCTCCCGTGAAGACCCATCCCGCGCGGTCGTGCTCTACAGCGCCAATTGCGCGGGAGCCGCTGTCGGCGCGGTCTTCACGGTCTTGGTCGCAATCCCGCTGCTGGGAACTGCCGCAAGCGTTGGCTTGGCCGCGTTCCTGCTCCTAGTGTTGGGACTCGCTCTGGGTGCCCCGCGCAGCTTGGCGGTGGCCCTCCCCTTGGCCTTTGCCGCAGCTTGGCTTCTTCGAGCGTTTCCCGAACCCAAACGCATGCTGCCTCCGCAGCCCGCAGCCGTCGAGCAGCTTGATCGCTATGAAGATGCGCTTACCTTGAATCACGTTGTTCAAGGGGTCGATGGGCAGCGCACGTTGCTCACCGACCTACAGCACATGGACGCCTCAACGGATCCAGCTGCAGTACAAATACAGGCCGATCAGGCCCGATTGCCCCTGTTGCTGCACCAAGCCCCACGGAGCATTCTGTTTCTGGGCTTGGGGACTGGAATCTCCGCCAGCGGTTCGTTGGGCTACCCCGAGTTAGAACGCACCGCTGTCGAACTATCGCCCGGCGCGATCGCCGCAGCAAGGTCGTGGTTTACGCCGGTCAACCGCGAGGTGATGCGGAATATGCGGGTAGTGCACGACGATGCACGTCACTTCCTGGCAGCGAGCGAGCAAAAATATGACGTGATCGTCGGTGACCTGTTTCATCCCGATCTGGCCGGCATGAGCAACCTGCTGTCGGTCGAACAGTTCCGGCGGGCACGCAACCACTTAGCATCCGGCGGCATCTTTGCGCAATGGATCGCCCTAAACCAGTTTGACCGTGAATCCTTGAACACGGTCTTGCGAAGCTTCCGGCAAGTTTTTCCCGACGCGCAGATCTTCCTTGACGGGATGCACTTGGCGATGGTCGGTTCGCCAACGCCTCTAGTCAGTGGCCGTGCGGTTGCAAGGAACCTGGCCGGCCGTACCGCCGAGCAGATCGACGCGTTAACTGGCAAGGAGGGAGCCGCGACCTGGCTGGGACGCTATTGGGGGCCCATCGCCGCGGGGGTCGGACCCGTGCAAAGTGAAACCCGTCCGGTAATCGAATTTCGTCTGCCGCACCTGCGCTATCAGGAGCAAGCGCCCTTGTTGGAAATCTTGCAAATGCTTTTGCGGCGGCGACCGGATGTTGTGACCGCAAGCGAGCAGCTGGGAATCGAGCCTGGTGAGCAACAGTCCTTTGCCAGTGGGTACGTCGCCAGTGAGCTGGCCGTGCAATCTTGGCTGGCCTTCATGGCATCGGACACGACTCGCGCCCGGCAGATAACCCGATTGGCATTCGAAACCAACCCGCGAGATCACTGGATCGCAAGCGCACTGGCCGATGAACTCTTTGAGGCAGCTGCCCAAGACCATACACTCGATGAACGCCGCACGCTCGAGCGCATCTTGCGTATTGATCCTGACCATGTTGAGGCACTGCGTGCGTTGTGGCGCTTGGATCGCAACGGTAGACAGCCAACTGCGGCTGCGGCATTGCAGCGGCTGTGCCAAGTTGCTCCGCTTGATGCCGAAGTTGCTACGTCCTGCCAACGGGCGCAATTTGCAAAATCAGAATGAGAATTGATCGCCCGCGAGAGGCAAAAGCGCTGCGGTGGACCGCAGGCGCACGGTGTCGCCCGGTAAACGACAAAAACCCGTCTAGCGACAGACACAACGTCCTGCGTTGCATGCGATTAGGGTACGCTTAGCATGATATGTCGTACTCCGCCCAGACTCGTCTGCGTCAGATACCGGTACGGGTGATGCCCTCGGGTTCCTCGCCCGTAGCAGGACCCAAATCGATCCCGTTTCATGGCCGCCGCCGAGCCGCGCAATTGTTTGCGCTGGCGCTCATCGTGCTCGTGCCAACGACGGGTTTATTTCGCATTGATCCGATAGCCGGTGCTTTGGTAATTCTTGATCGGCAGATCTGGTTTTCTGACTTTTTCCTGTTTTTCGGGTTGTGGATTTTTCTCGCGACGCTGCTTGTGTTTTTGTATTCGCTTGCGGGGACGGTTTTTTGCGGATGGGTTTGCCCGCAAAACAGTGTTGCGGAGTGGGCCAACTTCATGACCCGCAAACTTTTGGGAAAACGCGCCGAGGTCAGTTTGGATGGTGCACCGGTGCGTGTTACGGCATCTAAGGACCGGCTGCGTAACTGGATCTTGCTTGGCCTTTGCTTCATTGGCGCCTCGATGGCCATTGCCCTGGTACCGATGCTGTACTTTTACCCTGTACCCGTCGTGTGGTCTTTTGTGCGTCTGCGACCCGATCCGGCGCTGGCTGGGTCGCTGCACTGGATTTACGGCGTATTCGTGCTCATCGTGCTGCTGGACGTGACGGTGATTCGCCATTTTTGGTGCCGCTTCATATGCGTATATCGGGTCTGGCAGCACTCATTTAAGACGCGCCAGACGCTGCACATTGCCTATGACGCAAGCCGCGCCGCCGATTGTGTGGGGTGCAATTACTGCACCACACAATGCTTCATCAATCTGGATCCGCGCAGCACCGACGTTTTTGATAGTTGCATTAACTGCGGCGAGTGCGTCGATGCGTGCAACCGCATGCATCAGAAGCAAGGTACGCGAGGTCTGCTTCGCTTTGAATTTGGTGAGCGCGCCGGACGTGCCGAAGCCTTCGCGCGCAAGCGCAACAACGAGTATTCGATGCTAGGGCGCTCGCGCTGGGCGCTGCCGTTTAGCTTTCTTGGCCTAGGCATGTTTGCCTGGGGATTATGGAGCTACGAGCCTTACCACTTGTCGGTGGACCATCGCACGGGCCTTGCCGGGCAGGTCATCACCGATTACCAGATTGCCATTGCCAACAAACGCTATCGCGAGGCGGACTTGCGCGTGCATGTGTCAGGAATCGACCCTCGCGATTATCGTCTGAGTGCACAAGCGCTAAAGCTCGGACAGGTGCAACACCAGTCCTTGACCTTGTCGATCTCACCCCAACTCAAACACGGACTGTATCCGGTCCAGATCGATGTGCAGGCGCAGGACGGATGGGTCGGCCACTTCCAGTTTCAGCACTTTGCCGGATAAGCGCCACGGGTGTGCCCAAGCTTTTGGCACCCAGTACAGGGAGGGACAGCAGATGAACGAACCGGGCAAACAAGAGTTGCCACAACAGACGAGCACCGCAAGCGAAGGGTCGGATGCGAAAGTGCACTCGCAAACGCCTCAACGCGACCAAGCGACGGGATTTGAACATCTTGGTTTGCCGATGCCCGTGCAACCCGAATGGGGCCACAACCCCGAGGATCATTTTGGCTACGCGTCGGACGCCGAGCGGCTTGCCAAGCGCGGCATGGAGGATTGGGAACTGGTCGCCAAAATCCCCAATTCCCAGCGGCGCGTTCCCTACTGGTTTATCGCGGTCGTCGTCGTTGTGCTGTTGATAGCCGTTGGTCTGGGATTTCCGTTCTGGGGCCAACGGCCCGGCGTCAAAGTCGAATGGTTCAATTGGGGTTTCGTCGCGGCCATCGTCTACGTGGCAATCGCCGCAACCTTCGTGTATTTCATGACAAATCTGTACGGCTCGGAGCGTGCGGGCCGCCTTGATAACGATCCAGAGAGTGACGCACATCGGGCCGCCGAGGACGGCTCGAAGACGCGCAAGGCAGAGTAGGCCTTGCGCTTGCTTGTGCCGGGTCGAGTTCGCCAACGCTGGGCGACACATCGTGCGTCGAATCGGGCGGGGCTGCGAGCGGTTCTTATTGCGCTTGCGTTGGGTGGCTGCGGCAGCGGCGAGCAATCGGGCACGATTGGCACGCGCCAGTGGGGATCGTACGACGTGACGGTGGAGACTCGCCCCTGGCCACCACGACAGGGACAAAATGAGGTCGTCGTCATGATCGTGGGCGAGCATCACCAGCCAATCTATGACGCGCTCGTAACTATGCGTGCGCAGGACTCATCGCCCTGGGTTCAAGCAATCGAGGATGGCCATGTTGGTGTGTACCGGCGCGCGGTCCGCTTCGCGGCCGACGGCCAGAGCAACTTGCAAATTCAGCTGCAGCGCGGTGATGAGAAAACCGTTCTGGATTTTCCTGTCATCGTTGGGGCGCAACATTAGGAAGCGCTGCGCTGCAGCGCTAAAAGATGAGAATGATTTGCATTTGCGCCCGCGATGCACTCGCTCATGAATGGTAGCTCAATCGTTTTTTTTGACACAAACGCGATCGTGCGAGCAGGCACGGTTATAATCTTTGTCGCTCTAGCCGCTTGGGAGGGGAAGTTTAAGTTGCGGGATGTTTTGCGTCACCCGATTTGAGCTTTCAAGCGTTAAGCAGGCGCAAGCCTCGTGATCGACACACACAGGCAAGCGGACTCACAAAGTCTGGGCGCCAAATAAGCATTAACGAAATAGTTTAAGGGAGACTAGGTATATGACTAAGCGTCGCGATTTCGTTTTGAAGTTTGTTCCACTGGCAGGTGCAGTTGCGGTGCTTCCGCGGGTCGCGCTCGCCGACGTCCCGGTCCTGACCGAAGACGACAAGATGGCTGTTGCCATGGGCTTCCGTTTGAAGACGGAAAATGCGGATGAGAAGAAGTATCCGAAGCACACGAAGGATCAAGACTGCGCGAAGTGTCTGCATTTCACTTCGCCGGGCGCCGACAGTGCACGCTGCGATTTGTTCAACAAGATTGTTCCCAAGGGCGGCTGGTGCAGCGGCTTTTCCAAGCGTCCATAACTCGAAGCTAAGCGCAACCGATCTTCAACAGAAAAAAGGATCCAGGCAATGCCAATCGAACTTTTGGTACCGATCGGGATCTTCGTGCTTGGCATGATCATCTCGGACATCACCAGCTCCGCTGCGATCAAAGTCGTCGAAGAAAATAAAAAGGGCAAGTAAAGAAACACCTTGCTCTTTTCGCGCGAAGAAAACGGGCCCGAAGAAGTTCGGGCCTTTTTTCTGCCGCACTGGCTACGCGCGCCTGCCAAGGAGTACACCGTAGGTGGCTGCACAATCCAATCCCCTCACAAAGTTTCTTATCGGATCGGTAATCTCCTTTTGCATCGGCACGCTGCATGGCATGCTGCAGGTGATGCCACCGATCCGTCACTGGCTCGATTCCATCGGCAGTCCCTATGGCGGACCAGGACACATGATCGACCCGTTGGCCCATGCGCATATGAATCTGGTCGGAGGTGTCGTGCTCATGGCCATGGGCGTGACGTATTACCTTCTGCCCGTGTTCACGAAACGAACGATCTTCTCGGAACGATTGACGAATTTGACGTTCTGGTGCACCGCCGCGGGGGCATATGGCTTTTATATCACCCATCTGACGTTCGGAATCTGGGAGGGAATGCTATTGCACAGCGCCCCGAACGAAATCGCGGGCGCGCACCGCTATTACGGACCGGTCGTCGCTGTGTCAGCGACGGTGATGGCGGCGGGGTTTTTCTGCTATCTGCTCAACATTGGTCTGACGATGCGCGCACAAAACGAAGTAACAAGACCGCGAGACACGGCCCTGGTGCGATAGCATCGCGCATTACTTTCGCGAGATGAAATAGATCGCGATACCCCGAAACAAGCACTCGGAGTGTAAGTTCTAGCATGTGCGTTGATCGGCAGCGCGCTCTATGGCGCACCGCCCGTTGTGTTGCACCCTGTTGCGCCGCCTAGGCGGTTTGCATCGAGGCGCCAGTTGCGCCCGTACCTATCACGTCGTTTCGTCCTAGCGCACGACGCACAAGAAGCCAGCCAGCCACGGCAATAACGACCGTCACAACGATGTCGAAGGTGTGTGTAAACGGAAATTGCGCATGCACGAAGTCGCTGGTTGGCCACGAGCCGGCGATCCACGTAAACCGCTCGATCCAGGTGCCCGCAATGATGATGATGGCGATTCGAAAGACCGAGACTGGGCTGTGACGAAAATAGGTGAAAACGAGAAAACAAAACGGGATGATGAACTTCAGGGACAGGAAGGTCCACCACAGCACGGAGTAGTCCCCCGTTGCCATGTTTTCAATGCGATTTCTCTCCTCGGGCAGGTTGCCGTACCAGATCGTTAAGTACTGCGCAAAGTACAGGTACGTCCACAGTATGGTGAACGCGAGCATCATCTGGGCAAAGTAGTTGTAGATGATTTCGGGAAAGGGCTTGACGAACAGCTTGCGGCGGTCAAGTACGTAGCAGATCACCACCATCATCGACAAAAACATGCCGAAATTGCTGACGAAGTGGTACATGCCGTAGACGGAACTCTCCCAGCGCGGCACCATCGTCATTTCAAAATCCCAGGCGACCATCGTGCCGTACAGCACGTGCGTGACCGGAATAAAGTTGGCGGTCATCTTGAACCGCTCCCAGTCCTCCTCCGAGCGCTCGCTCAGAGTCTGCAGACGGACAAAGCGCCGGTACAACCATCCGACGAAAGCAAAGCCAAGGATTTCGCGCGCTGCGAAGAACCCCCCGTTGTGCCAGCCGTTGAGCGCCTGCTCGTGCTCCGTTGCCGCCTCGGCTCCCATCCAGGGAAATACGCCGTGCCGAGCCAAGAGCAAGATAATCAGCAGCACAAAGGCAAGGGGATAGAGCGCAAAAAGCGAAACCGCGATGTTGCGCACGACGTAGCGCCACTTTGCACTGGCAAGATGCAAAATCGCCGCCAGCGTCACCCCACCGATCGTCAGATGCAGGACGATCAGAAAATCGGCAGCCAGTACGGACCAGCTCGAATGCGGTATCAGGGATACGAGGTTCATTTGGAGGCGCTCTTCACGGGTGCGCTTGCCGCGGGTTTACCAAACGCGTTGCGCACGTAGTTGACGACATGCCAGCGCTCGGTGGGCGAAAGGTCGTTGCCGTAGATCGGCATCACGGCTCCGCCAAAGGTGATGTAACCGAAGATCAGGCCATCGGTGATGGCTTGTACCGAGGGACTCGTCAGATCAAATGGCCGCAGCACCAGTTTTTCGCCCACCAGACCGTCGCCCGTGCCCGAGACGCCATGGCACGGCACGCAATAGATCGTAAAAAGCTGCTTGCCCTTGTTGATCGACTCTGCCGTTGCGGGGATGGGATTGGGCAATTTGCCCGCCTCGTCACGATCGGCCACATGCACCGTGGCTGTCTCCGGCACGGGAATGGAGCGCGCTGGAAACGGCAGGGGCCGCGCCTGCGGCTTAATGGCGATCTGGTCGGTCATATCGCGCGACCACGGCCAAGCCATCGCGCCCTGCGGCACAGCAGCCAACAGCGCTACGAGTACCCCTATCGCGAGCGCCCCGCCCCGCACGCGCGCCACGGCAAACGCGGCGCCACGGCCGCTGAAGTCGCGTCTCATCGCACGACCTCCTCTTGTATCGAAAGCACCTTGTGGCTTTCGAAGATCTTTCTCACCTCGGTAATGCAGTGTGCGTTGGCCTTGACCATGACGCCGACCTGATCCTCCGAAACTTTGACGTCATATAAGTCGCTCTTTACACGGTGCGGCAGCCCTGCGCAGATGAGAAATCCGAGCACCGTTATGTACACGCCGCCCAGGATGAGCATTTCGTAAGTCAGGACGAAATCCGGCGGTAGCGGAATGATGGGTTTACCGCCTTTGAGCTGCGAGAAAAAATTCCCCTGTGAGGTGGCGAGTCCAAGAAATCCCAGGCTGCCGCCCAGCAGCGCGCCAACCAAGGTGTAATTGCGTATCGGGATCGAGCGTACCCCAAGCACGTCCTCGACGTCGGGGTGCTCGATGGGCGATTTGATCGTCACATCGTTCCAATCCAAGTACGGCAAGTTGGCATCGCGCAACTCGCGCAATGCCGCGGAAGCCTGGTCAAAATCATTGAACAGACCCAATAACCGCTTGGTGGTCATGCTTCCCTCACGTGCACTTTGGCAAGCTTGCGATGGAACACCATTTCCTTGACTTCGTACATCGACACGCTGGGTACGAGCTTGCAAAACAACATGAAGAGCATGCCGAACCAGCCGAAGCTGCCGAAGACGATTCCCCACTGAACCCAGGACGGGAAGAACGTGTGATCCCAGGTCCATGGGTAATAACCATGCGAGAAAGTCGGTGTGACAATCATCCAGCGCTCAAGCCACATGCCCAGATTCAGCAGCAGCGAGACGATCATCATCGCCGTCAGATTGGCGCGCAGTTTTTTGAAGATCAGGGTGAAGGGGACGACGGATCCAAGAAAGTTCATTGACCACCAATAAAACGCGTAGGGGCCGGTAGCACGCTGGATCAGCGTCTCCTTCGCTACCTGATCAGATCCGTACCACACCGACGAATACTCGATCAGATTCAGGTACGTCCAGACCATCGCAATGGCAAAAGTCAGCCGTGCCGTTTTGTCGAGGATCGGCATGGTCATGTATTCCTCAAACCGGAACGTGTAGCGCAGCATGATGAACAGCGTGATGATCGCCGCACAGCCCGAATACAGCGCTCCGGCCACAAAGTACGGAGGAAAGGACGTGATGTGCCAGCCTGGCTGCTGCGACATGGCAAAGTCCGAAGCCACGATCGAGTGAACGGATACCGCAAGTGGGATCAGGAAGCACGCGATGACGAGGTAGGCCACGCGGAAATTTCGCCACTGGCGGTCGGTTCCCATCCATCCGAGCGAAAGTTTCTCGTAGAACGTTTTGCGCCAGCCCGTTGCGTTGTCGCGGCAAATCGCAAAGTCCGGAATCGCGCCAACGTACAAAAAGAGGATCGAGGAGGACAGGTACGTGAAAATTGCCATCGCGTCCCAGAGCAAGGGGGACTGAAAGTTTGGCCAAGCCCAGCGCTCATTGGGATACGGCAAGGCATAGTAGATCTGCCACACCCGACCCAGGTGCACCGCGACGAAAAGACCAGCAGTCATCAGCGAAAACGTCGTCATCGCCTCGGCAAAGCGATAAATCGGTTTGCGCCAGTCGGCGTGAATGATGTGCAAAATCGCCGAAAGCAGCGTGCCCGAGTGGCTCATGCCGATCCAGAAGATGAAGGTCGCGATGTACAGACCCCAGACGTCCGGATTGTTCATCGCCGAGACGCCCAATCCCTTTTCGTACTGGTAGGCCTCGCAACCCACACCAACCAGGAACATGCCAAAAGCCATCGCAAAGATCGCCCAATACGTTCCCCGCGGCTGGGCCAGACTCGCGAGCACGTCGCGATTGATCTGGGCCCAGGCAATGTCTTCCCGGATGTCCTTTTCTTTTGCCTGAGTAACGGTATTCATGGTCGCTTCGGGCTCCGCGGATCAAGCCTGGTTGTCGCGTACACGTTCGAGATACATGATGGAAGGATAGGGGCGAAGATCCTCAAAGATGCGATAACCACGCAACCCCGGATGCGACCCGTCAATGTCCTTTAATTGCCGGTCCTTATCGAGCTCCACCCGCTGCAAGCGCCACTTTTGCGCAACCATCGAATGCGGGTCCGAGAGGTTGCCAAAAGTGATCGCACTCGTCGGGCAGGCCTGAGCGCAAGCCGTAAGGACCTCGCCATCGCGCACACCCCGTCCCTCGTTGCGCGCGGTATTTCTTGCGTCCATGAGGCGCTGGACGCAGAAGGTGCATTTTTCCATTACCCCTTTGGTGCGCACCGTAAGGTCGGGGTTTAGCTGCATTGGCAAGGGCTCCGGCCAGGCCTTCTCCTGGTCCGGATAGCTGTACCAATTGAAGTACCGCACCTTGTAGGGGCAGTTGGCCGAACAGTAGCGAGAGCCGATGCAGCGGTTGTAGACCTGCGAATTCAAACCATCCGGAGTGTGGTTCGTTGCGCCCACAGGGCAAACTGTTTCGCACGGCGCTGCTTCACACTGCTGGCAAAGCATCGGCAAAAATTGCGCGCCCTGATGAGGAGTGACCTCATCTCCTTCGTTCCAATAGCGCTCGATGCGAATCCAATGCATCGCTTGGCCTGCCGCAAATTTCTCCTTGCCAACCACCGGGAGGTTGTTTTCCGCGTAACAGGCCACGACGCAGGCGTTGCAACCAGTGCATGCGTCCAAATCGATTGCCATCGCCCACTTTAAATCCGGATGCGAACCCGGCAAGGGATGGCGCTGGCGAATTTTCGTCCAGTCGTTGATCGTCTGCTCTAGGCTCACGGCTTATACCTCCTCCGACAGCTTGGCCTGGTCTGCCGGCAGTGTCACAACCAGCTTGCGCCCCGCCTGGATCTTTAAGACGCCCGACTTCCAGCCCTCATCCTTGACGATATGACCGCGCTCGCCCGTCTTGCTCACACGAACTCGCGTGGCGTACATGGCCAGCTCGCCGGTCTTGCGATCGAAAACCGGGTCGAGAATGCGAAAGGGATTTACGCCGCGGCCATTGGCATAACGGCCCAAATTCTCGTGCCCTTGTCCCAGGGGCACACCGATCACGTCGGGGTGAATACCCGGGAACACATAGGCCAATACCCGCAGCGATCCGCTGGCCGACGCAACCTCGATGATGTCGCCATCATTGATTCCCAGGCGCTTGGCGGTAGCCGGATGCACTTCTGCCCACGAATCCCAGACGATCGTCGTAAGGGTATCCGGCGTCTCTTGCATCCAGGGCAAATTGGCATGCCGCCCATCGCGCATGCTTGCTCGGACTGCCGGGGCCAGACGAAACGGGTACTTTTCATCTGCCGCCGGAGCTGCGCCAGCAAAATCGAGCTCGACACTCGGTGCCTTGGTAGCGACCTTTTGCTCTTGCGCCGCAACGCGCAGCACACCCTTGCTCAGCGCTTCGGTCCAGAATTGTTCCTCGTCGGCGGGCGCACCGATAAAAGCCGAGCGGTTCTTTGATAAGGCCGAGCGCAGGTACGCGTAATAATCGGCAAAGCCCTTGTACTCCTCATGCCGACGGTGCTTGAGTAATTCGAGCAGTACGTCACCAACTGAGCGCGTGCCTTCAGGGTAGAGCCGCTCCATAAGTGGCTGCTGCATGCTGATCTCGATGCCTTCGGGCTGGTACGCCGGCACGTGCGTTCCCCAATCCTCCATTGCCGAATCGATCGGCAAGACCAAATCGGCCTGTTTTGCGGTCTCATCGAGGTACTGTGCGAACACCACCGTAAATCGCGCCTTGGTGAGCACTTCGCGGAAGTTCAAAAACGGTGGCGCCGAGTACAGCGGATTGACATCCTGAATAAAGACCGTATCGAACTTTCCGGCAGCCAGCCCTGCGGCCAATTGCCGCAGCGAGGCCGTGTCGCCCGCCTCGGGCGCGACTTGGGGAAAAGGCAGCTTGGGTGGGAGCAGGATCGTCTTGCCGACATTTCCCAAAACCCAGTTCAATGCCAAGATCGCCTGTGCGTTAGAAAATCCATGCACATGGCCTTCGGCGGAAGGTCCCGACAGCACAATGCTTGGCGTGCGCTCGCGCAGCAAAGCCACGAGGCGATCAAAGACTTCTTCGCTCACGCCGGTTTCCGACGTAACACGCGTTTTGTCAAATGCCGCCGAGGCGGTGGCAATGGCAGCAGGAACGGGCCCGACCACGTGGCCCTTGCCCGACAGCAGAGCATTGGCAAGCCCCAGCGCAAGCACTCCCTCGGTACCGGGACGAATGGCAATCCAGCGGTCCGCATTGGCACCGGTAACTGTCATGCGTGGTTCGATCTGCACCAGCACGCCACGGCGCTTGCTCTCGGTGGCGCGCCGAAAGCGCGCGTACTGTCCGGCAAAATGCACCGGGGAAACCCAGGTGTCGAGGAAATCGGCACCGAAGGACACGATGAGCTGCGTCTGATCGAGCAGCAAACGCGGCGACTCGGCACCAAAGAGTTGATCCGCAGCCACGCGATTTACGCGGGTCGAAATCGGGTCGTACGCAAAATGCTGATCTGATCCAAAGCTCTCGGTGGCGTTGCGCACCAGAACTTTCAAATGACCGCTTACCGGACCGGTGAGGTATGCGAAGCGGCCCTCTCTTGTGGACGCACTCTTATCAAGCAGCGTGGTCATGGC
>Ga0187780_10000514_pt1 | contig 29111 bp, 26 predicted proteins | sample 1015_Q2_SP10_20__FD_132429 | JGI IMG/M metagenome (GOLD analysis project Ga0187780, IMG submission 132429) | Tropical peat soil microbial communities from peatlands in Department of Meta, Colombia - 1015_Q2_SP10_20_MG | ecosystem: Environmental > Terrestrial > Soil > Wetlands > Peat | place... | reverse complement strand
TTGTGGCTCCACGGCAACGCCTTAGCGCCCTTCTTGGGTGTTTCCAATTCGCCCTTGACGTTGGATAACAACTTCAACTCGCGCGTCTTGTTGTTGAATTCTAGGCCAACCGCCGTGACCCTGCTATTGCCGTGGGTGAGCGTAACTTCGCGGTCGGTCTGGACCAGGTCTTTGTCCGGAACGACGTGCAGGAAGCTGGTGCGCAGCGCCATCTCCGGATCCTCGCCGAAGGCTGCCCGGTGCACCAGCACATCTCCGGAAAAGTCGACGGTTTCGCCGTTGTTGGACACCTTGCTCGTAGTCGCGCGGATGCTCACAGGTGCCTTGTCGGGGTCGAAATGGGTAAGTTGCGGCTCCTCCAGCAGGGCGCTGTTGTCTCCGGGAAAGTGCACCATCTTGCGCGCGACCACAGAGTAGCGCTGCGACCCATCCTCGTTCATGCGCAGGGCCTCGAAGTTTTCCGCAACGAAATCGGGCTCCGTCCCGAGCGGGTCGTCATGCGGCCCCGGCGCCTGCACCGTGCGGTCCAGCCACCAAGTCAAGGCCAACAGCGCGGCCAACAGAAGCGCAGGCACCCATGCGCGCCAGCGATTCGTCATTTGATGTACTCGTGCATGGCTGCCTCGAGCGTACCCTGGGCTGTCATCAACAAGTCGCAGACCTCCCTCACGGCGCCGCCGCCACCGGGTCGGTCAGTGACGTAGTGGGCGCATCCGCGGACCGGGGCGCTCGCTTCCGGCACGCAAGCGGCTAGGCCGCAGCGGCGCAGTACGGGCAGATCGGGCAGATCGTCGCCGATGGCCGCGGCTGCGGTAGGCTTCAGCGCGAACCTCACCAATAGCTGCTCGAACACGGCGAGCTTGTCGCTTATGCCTTGGAACACGTAAGGCAGACCGAGGTTCTCGGCTCGCAGCTCGACAGCGCGAGACGTGCGGCCGGTGACGATCACGACTTGGACGCCGCTCGCATGCAACAGTTTCAGCCCAAGGCCGTCGCGGATGTGAAAGGCCTTGAGCTCCTCGCCGCTTGCCCCGTAGTAGAGTCGCCCGTCGGTCAGCACACCGTCCACATCAAGCACCAGCAAGCGAATGCCCTGGGCCCGGGCGTAAAGCTCTGGGCTCAACGTCACAAGACCTTCGCTCGAAACAGATCGTGCATGTTGAGCGCTCCGACCAGCCGGAAGTCGGAATCCACCACCAGGATCTGGCTGATACGGCAATCCTCCATCAGCTTCACGGCTTCTACCGCCAACTGCTCAGGGTGGATCGTGCGTGGCTGCGTTGTCATGACCTGGGCGACGGGCAGGGTTCGCACGTCGAGCGGCTTCTCCAGCGTGCGACGCAGGTCGCCGTCGGTGAAGATGCCAGCCACCTTCCCATCTGCTTCCACCACAGCCGTCATCCCCATTCCTTTGCGCGATATCTCCAGGATCGCCTGCGGCAGCAACGCAGCGCGCGGGACGATGGGAAGGGCGTCGCCCGTGCGCATGACGTCCGACACGTGCGTGAGCAGACGTCGGCCAAGCGCGCCGCCCGGATGTGAGCGGGCGAAATCCTCTGCGCCGAATCCTCTTGCCTCGAGCAGCGCAACGGCCAGCGCATCGCCCATGGCCAGCGCGGCCGTCGTGCTGGCGGTGGGAGCCAGCCCCAACGGGCAGGCCTCCTCGGCCACGCCTGCATCCAGGTGCGCATCCGCCTCCCGAGCGAGTGTCGACTGAGGTGCTCCGGTGATCGCGACAAGGCGCGCGCCCTGGCGCTTCACCAGCGGAATGATGGCGAGCAGCTCGGCGCTCTCGCCCGAGTTCGACAGCGCGATCATGACGTCCTGGGAGGTGATCATGCCTAGATCGCCGTGGCTCGCTTCTGCGGCATGGACGAAGAAGGCGGGTGTCCCGGTGCTGGCGAGAGTCGATGCGATCTTGCGCGCGACATGGCCGGACTTCCCCATGCCGCTGACCACAACGCGGCCGGTGCACGCCAGGATCAATTCGACCGCACGGGTGAAACCCGCATCCAGCCGATTGGCCACGGCCCGCACCGCGCGTGCCTCGATCTCCAGGGTGCGGCGCGCGCTGCGCAGCGGAGAAGGCGCAGTTGCTCGATCTGGGAGCGTGCTCATTTCGTAGGCGAAGTATACGCTCACGCGCCGGGGCCGGGCTCCGCTGGCGCGTGTCTGTGCCTTCTACGCGGCGACATGCGACGCGCATGACGCAGGAGCGAAAATTCCCTGTGATACAGTTGACCCGGGGCCGCCGATTGCGTCAGCCGCGACTCGTCATCCGTGCCCGTCATGCACAGCACACTGCAACTCGTCCTGATCCTGCTCGCTACCGCTGTACTGGTGGTGGTTGTGTTCCGCCAGCTGCGCTTACCGGCACTGATCGGTTACCTGCTGGTCGGGATGCTCATCGGGCCGCATGCCCTCGGCTGGGCGGCAAGGAGCGACGAAGTACATGATCTCGCCGAGTTCGGCGTCGTGTTTCTGATGTTCAGCGTCGGACTCGAGTTCAGCCTGCCCAAGCTGGTCACAATGCGACGCATGGTGTTCGCGTTCGGGGCTGCGCAGGTGCTCGCCACGACAGTCCTTGTGCTTCTGCTATGTGTGGCCGTGGGTGTTGGCTGGAGGGGCGGCCTTGTGCTGGGAGGTGCGCTGGCCATGTCCTCCACCGCGATTCTGGCCAAGATGCTGGCCGAACGCTTGGAGCTCAATTCGCAGCACGGCCGCGCCATCATCGGCGTCCTGTTGTTTCAGGATCTCGCCGTGATTCCATTCCTGATCCTCATCCCGGCGCTCGCGCAGAGTGCCGGCGATCTTGCCCGGCTCATCTCGCTCGCCCTGGTCAAGGCGGCGATCGTGCTGGGAGTCGTGCTGTTTCTGGGGCAGCGCCTGATGCGTCCCTGGTTTCAGCTGGTGGCGCGCCAGAAGTCTCCCGAGCTGTTCATGCTGAACCTGCTGCTTTTCACGCTGGGTCTGGCGTGGGTGACCGAGCGCTCGGGATTGTCGCTTGCCCTGGGCGCGTTTCTGGCCGGGATGCTGATTTCGGAGACCGAGTACCGCTATCAGGTCGAACAGGACATACGCCCCTTCCAGGACGTACTGATGGGTCTGTTCTTCGTCACCATCGGTATGCAACTCGATCCGGCATCGGTCCTCACCCACCTCGCATGGGTATTGGCCGTACTGGTGGCGCTGCTGGTCTTCAAGGCGACGCTCATCACGGGCCTCAGCCGTGTGTTCAGAGCGGATCCGGGTGCGGCACTTCGCACCGGGCTGGCGCTGTGCGCGGGCGGGGAATTCGGACTCGTCCTGCTCTCGCGCGCGACTGGATTGGAGGTGCTCGCACCGCAGACCGGTCAGGTGGTCCTGGCAGCGATGATTCTGTCGATGCTGCTGGCGCCGTTCATCATCGAGCACAGCGAGCACATGGTGCGCCGCTTCAGCGGAGCGGACTGGATGTACCGGGCAATGGCCCTGCACACGATTGCCGCGCAGACTCTCGCGGCGGACAAACACGTGATCATCTGTGGCTACGGCCGTAGCGGGCAATACCTCGCACGCCTGATGGAACAAGAGGGTATTGCGGTCATCGCCCTCGATGTCGACCCGCAGCGAGTCCGGGAAGCCGCAGCGGCCGGCGAAAGTGTGGTGTTCGGCGACGCGGCCCGACGCGAGGTCCTGATTGCAGCCGGTTTGATGCGTGCCGCGTGTCTCGTCGTTTCTTACTCCGACACGGCTTCGGCGCTGCGGATTTTGCATCTGGTGAACCAGCTGCGCCCGGGGATGCCGGTGGTGGTGAGAACTGTCGACGAAAGCGACATAGATCAGATTAAGCAAGCGGGGGCGGCCGAGGTCGTGCCCGAAATCCTGGAAGGGAGCCTCATGCTGGCCTCACACGCCCTGATGTTGGTCGGCGTGCCGTTCAACCGGGTGCTGCGCCGCATTCGTGAAACGCGCCAGCATCGCTACGAGCTGTTTCGCGGTTTCTTCCACGGCATCACGGACGAAACCAGCGAGGAGCGCGACCGTCTGCAACCGCGGCTGCATTCGGTGATGATCACACCCGGCTGCGCCGCGGCGAACAAGACCCTGCGCGAGGTCGACCTGGGAAACCTGGGTGTGGTGGTGACCGCGGTCAGACGACGCAACATCCGCAGCCCGGACCCCGCCCCCGAGACGCGCTTGCAGGATGGCGACGTCGTCGTGCTTCGCGGCATCGAGGAACGATTGGCACTGGCGGAAACTAGGTTGTTGCAAGGCTAAGCGCGCGCTCGCAGCCTGCGTAATGCAAGATGCATACAATAGTGCCCGCGCGACGTGATAGATCGCGCGGGCGCTGATGTCGAAGACGGCTCGGCTGCCGTCGAAGAATACGGATTTAGAACAGACTTACCGCACCGCAGTTCGTGCTGCCGCCGGTGATGTCCCAGGTGCTGCTGGCCGCAACGATGCAGCCGTTGGGAGAAGCGGTCGGCGCGGTGAAGCCGGCCGGCGCGTAGGTCGAAAACTGGAACCCGCCGGTGTAGGGCTGGCCGTCGTCGATCTTGCGATCGACCTCCGCCATGATCTCCACCGGAACCTGGCTGCCCGTCTTCAGGTTGTGCTTCGACGGCGGTGTGCCGGTACCGTACAGCGCGTCATAAGCGAGGGTTAGATACACACTGTACGGATTCACCGGGTTGTTGCTCTGGGCGGGCGCCGTCACGCTGCTGTTGGCCATGGTATAGCTGCCGTTGAGGAAGCCGGCGGCAGTGAGGTGATTCCAGACCAAGATCTCTTCGTGGATGGCACCAGCGCCGCCCGCTTCGATGCGGCCGTTGCCGTTGCCGACGATGGTCACGCCCGCGATGTTGGTGCTGGCCGCAGCGTAGTCACCGGGCAGCGCACGATAGCGGTCCTGAAAGCCGAAGAACGCAGCCTTGATGCCGTCCTGCTGCGAGATCAGGTTGCGCACGCGGGCGCCCGTGATCAGCTCCTGGCCCTTAAGCACGCCGCCCAGCAGCAGGCCGATGATCACCAGAACAATGGCGATTTCGATCAGCGTGAATCCTCTTGCATGGTGCTTCATGGTTCGCTCCTTTGCTCAATCAAACTTGCGGATCTTCTGCATACTTTGGGTGGGTTTCGGTCCGCTCATCCGGACCACTCAAAACAAGGTTGCTGCGCCGCAATTCATATTTCCGCCCGGCAGATTCCAATCCGCGTCGACGTCGAGCGCGGTGGTGCACGCCGTCGGTCCGCCTTCGGTCGGGCTGGCAGAGCCGTTGCCCTGATACGTGGAAAACTGAAGTGCACCCTTGTAGGGCTTGCCGTCGTCCACCTTCCGGTCGAGTTCCATAAGTACATTCACGGGTATCTGCCCGCCGGTTTTCAGGTTGTGACGTGGGATGCCCCCGTTGCTCAGGCCGTAGACTCCGTCGAATACGACCTGCTGATAAATCGAGTAAGGGTTCTTCGGCGAATTCGAGTCGGTCGCGACGGAGTCGCCGTCGTTCATGCGGTAGTCGCCTTTGAGAAAGCCGGAGCTGGAAAGATGGCTCCAAAGCAATAAGTCCTCGTGTACCTGACTGCCGTTGAGGGGTGTTTCGTTGCTCCGGATGCGGCTGTCGCCGTTGCCGTAGAGGCATGTGCCCCCCGGACAGGTCATGTAAACCGGCGCGTCGCGATAGTCGCCCGGCAGTGCCTTATATCGGTCCTGGAAGCCCAGGTAGGCAGCGCGTATCTCGTCGAGCTGCCCAGCAACCCGTTTCACCTTGGCGCTGGTGATCAACTCCTGCCCCTTAAGCACACCTGCGAGCAAGAACCCGACGATGAGCATGAGGATGACAATCTCCAGGAGGGTAAATCCCCGTTGCGGAAAATCGTTCATTCAGGTTCATGGCGGGCGCGGCCTCTGTCCGTGCGTAGCCAGAAGCGTGCCATGCCGCGATCGTATTCTTAATGAATGGGTTAGGCCTGATTCTTACCGGATGATCTCATGGCGGCCCTTGTTGTCGCTAGACGCCGACCAATACCTAAGTAATTGCTTATACTCATGTAATATTGAAGTAAGACATTCCGAGTCGAGCGCGGCGACTCAGTCAGTTTTCCGACGAGTGTGACGACTTCTCAACGCCGTTCAGGCTGTTCAAGCGTTCCAGGAGGAAATGAATCTCGTGCGGATCGGTCACGCTGCCGCTCGCGAGCAGACCACCGAGGAGTACGCGTGCGGTCTCGTACTCACCCATGTCTTCGTGCAAGAAGATCTGCATTTGTCGCGCCCAATGCGGCACGCCGGGGCCAGTGGCGTGATCCGAAAGCGCCTTGGCGTAGCTCAGAGCGAGCGGCAGGTCCTTGAGTCGATGCTTCGCCATGATGGTGGCGTGTGCCAGCCATGGCCAGCGGCGCTCAGGATCGGCCATGAACTCGCGGTATACGAACGCCAGCATCCGCCGCTGCTTGTGCTCGTCGGGCACTTGTGCGTAGAGCTGCGAGGCCATCATGAGCGGGTATTGACCGCGCGGGTCCAGTTGCAGGATCCGCTGCAGCCAGGCTTCCACTTTGCCGTAATCGAGCTCAAGGAAGGGAATGCTGATGCCAGGCTGGTTGTCGAACGCCTGTAGCCACAAGGTCGTGAGCTGGGCGAGGGGAATCGGATCGCCGAGGCTGATTGCACCGAGCACGGCTGCCGAGGGCGGTGACGGGAGCAGTTCCGCGCGCGCCTGGGGCCGGGGTTGGATCACCGCGAAGGCGATCTGGGCTGCGAACGCAAGGCCCAGCAGGATCAGCACTGGCCGAGGAACGGAGACGAAGCGCCGTTGTTTCATTGCCCGGCCTCAGAGATTCTTGCGATACAAGTCGAACAGGCCCGCTCCCAGCAGCAGGGCGCCGTACACGAGCGTTTGCAGGGCGTTCGCCGCGAGCGTGCTGAGGGCGCCGCTTTGGTCTACCAACCAGGCCGTCGAGGCGAACCGGTCCAGGTCCGGCAGCAGCCACGCCAGGGTATCGACCAACCGCGCGACTGCCCGGTTGGTCCAGTCGCTCGGCGCCAGCAGCTGTGAAGTGCTGAGCAGGCGTACGGCGCTGATGCTCCGGGCGAGCAGGTAGAATGCCACGACGAAGCTGATGGCCGGCATGATCTGCGCAAAGGTCATTACGCAAAACAGGGTCAATGCACTAACCAGGATCAGCTCCATCGCCAGGCTTGCCCCCCACAAAAGCAAGCCCTGGCTCGGAGCCAACGGCAACAGGGTGAGCGCGGTGAGAACGGCTATGGCGATTGCGATTCCGGCAAAGCCAAGGAATTTGCCGGCGTAATAGCCGCCCCTGGGCAAGGCAAGCGACAGCAGCAAATCGACGCCCTTGTCGTTGAATTCCCGGACCATGCTGCCCGCCAGATGCAGGCTCAACACGAGGACCGCCGCCATTCGGGCGGTTGCTGCCAGGAATCCGATCTGCATGCGCACTGTCTCGGTCACGGAGATGTGCTGCACAAACAGGCTTGCCAGGAACAGCAACGCGAGAATGACGAGGACAATCCAGAGCAGGCGGGTGCGGATCGCCTCCAGGAGCGTAAAGCGGGCGATGGTGAGAACTTTGCTCAGCACGAGTGCGGTGGAGCAAGCTTTGTGCGAAGCGCCCTGAAGCCGCCCCGCCCGCCCATCTCTGGGTGGGCGCACCGGGGACGGCGATGAACTCGGCCAGCCCCCAAGCTGTCTTGCTGCGGATGCTGCTTTCCGTGCGCCAGCAGGATTGGCTCGCGCTCATGCTGCTTGGTCTGCATGTGGCGCTGGCCTTCGGAATCGACATGCCGGTGTCGAAGGCCTTCTTGTTGTTCCATTTCGGCTGCTTTCTCCTGTGGCAACCAGTCTGGCGTGGCGATCAGAAGGTCTATCTCGGCCAAGCGCTGCTGATTGTCGGTGCTGCCACCCTTCTTGTCGTTTTCAGCAGCTGGTGGCTGATGGCGCTGTGGCTGTCGGTCCTGTTTGCGCTCATCGGCGGCGAAGTGCCGGCCATCAAACAGGTTGGACAGAGAGTGGTTTCGCTGCTCGCGGCCACCTATCTGCTTTCGATCCTGCTGGTGTGGGTAGTCCCGCATCTGTTCCCTGAGACCGAGTTCAGCGATCCCTTCGCCAGCGTCGTGCGCTATGGACCGCTGGCTCCGCTGGCGGTGATCTTTCTGATCAAGACCGAGCAAGCGCGACGTGCCTCGGCGTATGCCGTAGATCTCATCTACAGCTTGCTGTTGTTCCTGATGGTCGTGGTGCTCGTACTGGGCGCCTTCGTGATCCGTCAACTCAGCCATGGTGACTATGTAGTCGCTCTAGCTCAGGCCCTGCTGGTCATCGGCGCGATCTTGGTGGCGTTGTCGTGGCTCTGGGATCCGCGCGCGGGCTTTGCCGGCATAGGGCAGCTCGTGACCCGCTATTTCCTGAGCGTCGGCATGCCGTTCGAGCGTTGGATGCACAGCCTCGCGAGTCTGGCCGACCGCGAGCGCGATCCCGACAAGTTCGTGGGGCTGGCGGTCGAAGAAATGGTCGGCTTTCCCTGGGTGCGTGGAATCGACTGGCAGACCTCGAGTAGCAGAGGCATGGCGGGCCACCTCTCCCGCAACGGGACGCAGTGCAGCTTCGGTGGGTTGCGGCTCACCCTGTACACCCGCTGGGCGCCGAGCCCGGCGTTGGTGCTGCACATTCGCTTGCTGGGACGCCTGCTGGCCGACTACTACGAGACCAAACGGCGCGAGCGCGAGCAGCGGCAGAACGCATACATGCACGCGATCTACGAGACGGGTTCGCGCCTGACCCATGACGTGAAAAACCTCCTTCAGTCGCTCAGCTCGTTGTGCTCGGCTGTGGACGTGAGCGACGAGCGCGATGCAGCAGCCGTGCGCCGGTTGGTGCAGCGGCAGTTGCCCCAGATCACCCAACGGCTGCAAGGCACACTGGACAAGCTCACGCTCACCCGCAGTCGCCAGCGCGAGGTAACCGACGCCGCCAGCTGGTGGCAGGCGATCCAGCAGCGCTACGCCCACGAAGGAGTGTTGTTCGATCACGGTGCGGTACCAGCAGACGCCGAGCTGCCGGTGGATCTGTTTGACAGCGTCGCTGACAATTTTCTGCAGAACGCACTCTCCAAGCGTCGCCAGCACCCCGGAATCCGCATCCGCGCTGCGCTCGCTTGGGAGTCCGGCTGCGTGTTCAGCGTGTGCGACAGTGGCGACCCCCTGAGCGGGGAGATGACCCGCCAGCTGTTCGCGGCGCCGGTGCCCTCTTTGCAGGGTCTCGGTGTGGGCCTGTACCAGGCCGCGCGCCAGGCGCAGGCGGCGGGATACCACCTGGCGGTCCTAAGCAACGTCAAGGGCCGTGTGTGCTTTGCACTGACACCGGAATCCGTTCGAGAGCCGATGTCGGAAGCCGCGCCTGAGTCGCGTCACGGCAGCTGACCTGCGACGACAAGTCGACTGATGAGCGCGTTGACGGAGGTCCAGGCCACGATGTCGTCGAACTCGTTCCCGGATGCCGACGAGGTGGTACGGCTCACGAAGACGCTGTTGTTGTCGAGATTCTTCGCCTCGTCGGCTCCAGTTCCGGATGTTGCCTCGGACGCGTTCTTGCCCAGTGAATAAACCAGGAACGCGGCGGTCCCGTCAGCCAGCGGCTGTGCGCCCGTGCAGTTAGCCCCGGTGGGCGCACTGGCACATACGTACAGAAGGGTTACGGCCGCGAGGTTGGTCATCCCCACGCTTTGCATTCCGCTGTTGCGAGTGAGCGCGTTGGTCAGGCAGTTTGCCGGCAGCAGCGTGCAGTTTGTCGTCGGCGATTGATCCACCTTCGGCACGGCTTGGTTCGATATCGCGTAGCGGATCCGGTTCTGTTGCAGTCCCCAGCCGTCGACCATGTAGCCGTTGGCATCGAGGTTGCTCAGCCCGAGCGTGACTCCGGGAACGAAACCGTCGAAGAAGTCGGAACAACCCCCGTCGGCCGCGGTTGACCCCGCCGCGAAGCTCTCCACCCCGTTGCTGGTACTCGAAGCCGGGCAAGGAAACCGGCCGTGCGCCATGGCGTAGCCGAGCAGCGCTTGGCGCGCCTCTTCCAGGCGCCGCTCTGTTTCCGTCACGTTGCGCTGATTCACTTGCGTCGTCAGGGGGACCAGCAGGCTGCCGATCATCAGGGTGATGACGGCCACGACCACTGCAAGTTCGAGCAGAGTGAAACCAGACGGACGCAGCGAGCGTGCCGTACGGAGTTGCCTGGGGCTTAGTGCGGTCATCATCGGAACACCACCACATCGTCGAAGCTCGAGGTGGCGGCGCTTTGGGTCAACGGAGACGCACCCGCCACGTTGCTCGCTTCCAAATAATTGGAGAGCGGTGAGTTGGGGAAAGACGCCGGCCCATGAGCCTGGCCGGTAAGTGCGTGACCTGCCACGATGACGGCGACGCCCTTGTTGCTGAAGGCGGGCGGATTGACGGAGAGGCAAGTTGGACAGCCCACGGCACCCGCAAGGGGGTCAAAACCCTGCGCGACAGCCATGAAGACCAGCTCTTTCCAGTTCAGCCACCAGCCCGAGCCGGGGGAGATGCTGCAGCCAGATGACGGCCAGTTGGCCAACATCAGGGCGTTGTCACTGTTCGTGTTGGCGAAGGAATCGGGGACGCGGCCAAACCGCGTTCCGGATTGATCGGTGAAGTCGGTATAGTCGTCGGGCTTCGCGGTCCACGGATAGCGGCCCCCGCTGTGCGCGGCGTATTGCTTGAGACAGCTCAGCACCTCACGCGCCACCCGTTGCTCGATTGCGGGACGGATCTCGCCGACAGTGATGACGACGAACCGATCGTTGACGATAGTGTTGCCTGAGCCATCGACGATCGGACCGGATATCAGACCGTTGCCATTGGGCAAAACCGGTTCGGACAGACTGGCGTTATCTTGTGGAGCCGGCAGCGCGGCGATGACGCTTGCGTCGATGGTGTCGAGATAGTTGACCGGGTTGCACAGAGCGGTCTGAAAATAGTCTGGCGGTATCCCGGCACCCGTTCCGGAACAGGTGTAGTTTCCCCCGAGGGTCGGATCGCACGCGGGATCCGGGCCACCGCCACGCAGACAGCTGCGGTCCTGCGCGGCCCCCGCACCCTGGCGCGTCAATGCCGCGCCCGGGGCGAAGATCACCGCGACCACGCCGGTGGACGGCGCGGTGCCTGCGTCATACACGACATTTCCGCGATTGTCGCGGATCGTGATCGTGCCGGGTGTGTCACTGTTCAGGCAGCCGGTGCCGGCAACACCCATACATGCAGTTCGCGTGTTGTACTTGAAGTTCGCCGACACGGCATACCACAGCCGCTCGCCATAACCGTCGCGCAGATCGGGAAGCCCGAGCGTTCGCCATGGGAGCCGCCCAATTCGGCGAACCGTCGCATCACACGCCGGCACAGCGTCGGCAGTGCCGCTGTTGTTGAGATCCGGACACGGCAGATCTCCGGGCCGAGGGCAGTTGTTGCCCGGCGCGACGCACGGGACGTTGCCCAGGTAGACGGATGCGGCGTAGTCGATCAGTGCCAGCTTGGCCTGAGCAAGGGCCGCTTCGGTCAGCTTGCCGCGCTCGATCGAATCGTCGGTTTTTCCGGTAAAGCTGAGCAGCGCCCCGATCAGCACAAAGCTGAGCAGCGCGAGCAACACGATCAGGGCGACCCCGCGCTGCCGGCGACCGCATCGGCCGACGCAGGCGGGCATTACTGTTTGGCCGACGGGTCGCCCGCAGGGGCTGCATCGTCCGGCTGATTTTGCGCGGCGCGATCTTCCTGCTCGCCCTCCTCGCGGGGCGCACGAGACGGCTTCGCGTCTCTCGCGTCAGGACCCTTCCCAGGCGGGGGGAAAGCCGCTGACCGCGTCGCCCGGCGCTGCTGATAGGACTCTTCGATCTTGCCGCTGACCAGGTCAGCGCGTTGACCGACTTTGAGGCGGACGTGTTTGCCCTTGTCCGGTTCGCGCACCACAACGGAGGCGTTTGAGCCAGGCGCGATCACCACGCGCATACCGTCCTGAGTCTCACCTTCTGTCGCATGTCCGTTAACCCATATGGTGGATTCGCCGTCGCTGCGGCTCACCACGCCGTTGATGGTCACGCTCCTGGCCGGCGGCGCCTTCGGCTTCTTGCTGCCGGCTGCCACGACCGCTTCCGCACGGATCTTGTTGCGGCGAGCATTGTCAAGCGCAGCCCGCTGCTCTGGAGTGAGGAACAGGCGCCCCAGCGGCGCTTCCTGCGCTGACCCTGCGGCGCTCAGCCCGCTTAGCGCGATTGCCAGGATCAGCCGTCTCATGACTTCCCTTCTTCAGGCGGCCCTGCGATCGTGATCCAGGCGAGCTCGCATTGTGCGCTGAGGGTCGGTTGATTGACCGGGACTGCGAGATCGACAGGCAGCCGCGTCAGAGTGCACTGGTTCACGGAAAAGCGCCCGACTTTCTGTGCGGCGAGCGCATCGAAAAATCGGAACAGGTCGCCCTCGTGCAGCAGCTCAAACCGCAGCTTCATGAGAGACTGATGAATGGTGAGCGGCCCCGCACCGACCTCGCCACTGAACGAATAAGCCTGCTGCGGGCTCACCTGGTATTCGACGCCGTACAGGTCGGCTTCCTGATTGGCCGCTCGCAACGCGTCGATCCATCCAATGCGCCGCTCTTCTCCCACGATGCCGTTACGTTCGAGCTCTTTGTAAGGTTCGATGTAGCGCTCGATGATACCTCGCTCCTGGCCGGATCGCGTTATCCGGTTCGTCGCTTCGATGCGCTCGGCCTCCTGACTCTTCACCTCGGCCTTGGCAGAGGTGACCGCCTTGCCAGAGTACGCCACCGTGGCGGCGGCGATAGCTCCGACGATGCTGAGCGTGAGCAGAGGCTTGGACAGTGCGCGCAGGTCCCGTGAGCTGAAGTTCGCCACGTCGTCATACCCCAGGCTTCAGGATCACTTCCACGTCGAACTGGGATGCCTGCGCCTGCTCCCTGCGTGGGTTTGCCGTGCTCCCTGACAGGCTTTCGGAGGATGCCAGGTTGACCGGCATCTTGGCCACTCTCGCTTCGGCCACTTTTTCGTTCTTGCCCAGTTCGCGCACAAAGCTGTTGATGGTGGACAGAGTCCCCTTCATATCTCCGGGCTGGGCGGTGAGCTCCATCTGCAGCATTGCCGACTGCGACAGAGGGCCGACGAGTGCCGTGCCGCCCGACGCGTCGCTTCCGGCGCGGCCAAGCTTCCATTGCACTCCGTTGAGTCGGACGCCAGGGTATCTCTCGAGGGTGCGGCTGACGAGGCCAAACAAAGTGTCCGGTAGCCGCGCTATGGAGGTGATGCGGCCGGACACGTCTACCGTGAGCTGCAGCCGATCCGACGGCACGGGCGTCGGAGGGAAGCTGCGCGTCATCTGTTGGTAGCGTTGCTGCTCCTGGCGGGTGGCGTCGGCAATGGAGCGTGCATCACTCCTGAGCGACATTGTCCGGTAGACGTTCACGCCACACCAGATAAGAGCGAGGAGCGCAACGCCCAGGCTGGCAGCGTAGATCCCGCGACTCACCAGGTGACGGGTATAGCCAGCGGTGAGCGCTGGCGGAGCGAGATTGAAATCAAGCGATTTCTGCTGGCCCAGCAGGAATAGATGCAACGCATCCTGGCTCGCCGCCAAGGCTGCGCGGTCGACGCCGACCTTGGCCGTAATGTCCGAGGGGCCGATATAAGTCGCCTGCATGTTGCGGCGTCCCTGCAAGACACTCTTGGCGAGCGAGGCCAGAGTGCCGTCCTGATCCAGGATCACGACGGTCAGAACGTCGTCCACATGCGTGACGTTGAGCGCGTCCAGGTACATCCGCGTGTTGCGGATTTCCTCGGCGCAAGACTCGATGGTGCCGCCGCCGGCGCGGATCGGCGTCAGCCGGCTGATACGGAACCTGCTCTCCCTGACAAAGGTTTGGCGCACCCCCGCCTCATGCTTCGACACCAGCAGAAGATTGGCGTCCTTGAGCTCGAGCTGGCGGCTGAGCCCGAGACTGACCATAGGCACGGGGAACACGCCAGCGATAGGCAAACCGCTGGTGGTCAAAATGCGCAGCCAGGGGTTGAAAACGTCCGGGTTGGTCAGAGCGGCAAACAGGTAACGATCATCGCGCCGTCTGCCGTCCTCCCGCTCCTGTAGGCTGAAACCGTAGAACGGCGTGCTGCGGTAAAGCTGCTTCAGCTTGCGCTCGACCATGTCCCGGCGGTCCTTGCCGGAGGCGTGTGGCAGAGTCTCGAAGCGGTAGTCTTCGTCCACGGTGTCTGCCATCAGAAACACCGGTGCGCCGTGGGCCGACTGCAGGAAATTCGCGAAAGCCTGCTGATCTTCGTCGCTATCCTCGAAGCTGTGCACGCGCTCCAGCCGTCGACCGGTCCACAGTCCAGCCGTGAGGTTGGTGCCGGAAGCGCACAGAACGAGCTTACGTGCCATGACTAGATCTTGATCTTGCCGAGGATATCGTAGATGGGGGTGAGCACGGAGAACAGGATCAACGCCAGAATCCCCCCGAGGACGAGCGTGAGGGTCGGCTCAAGCAACTTCAGTGCCTTGTCGATCGCCTCCCGCACATCGCGCGTGTAGAAGTAGCTGATGTTGAGCAGCGCTGTGTCCAGCGCACCAGTGTTCTCTCCGACGCGGATCATGCGAATCACCAGCGGCGGGAAGACGCCAAGGTCGCTGAACGCCTTGCTCATGCTCTCGCCAGAGTTGATCTGCTGCCCTGCGCGCTGCAGTCCGTCGGCGATGACGCGATTGCCCACGATCTCTTCGCTGGTCTTGATCGCGTCCAGGATCGTGATCCCGGACTGGTACATGAGTGCAAAGAAGTTGGCGAAACGCGCCAGGATGATCTTCTGCAGAATGGCGCCGGTCACCGGAATACGTAACTTGATATAGTCGAAGTAGTAAACCCCTTTCGGATTGGTGCGGATGAAGTAGGCGATCGCGGCTACGGTGATCACCGGAGTCATCAGCACCACGTACCAGTACTTGGCGGTGAAGTTTGATATCGCGATGAGGATGCGCGTTTGCAGCGGCAATGCCATCGCCATGCTCTTGAGCAGCGTCACCACCTGCGGCACGAGATAGAGCAACAAGAAGAGCGTCACGCCCAGCACAACGACGAACACCATGGCTGGGTAGATCAGCAGCTTGCGCGTCTGCGAGACGAGCTCGTCCTGCCACTTGAGGGCGGAGCCCAGGCTTTCGAACACCTCCGTCAGCCGGCCCGACTGCTCCCCGGCCCGTACCAGGCTCACAAACACCGAACCGAACACCGTGGGAAATGCGGCCAGTCCCTGCGATAGCATCTTGCCGCCTTCGATGTCCTCCAGCACCGAGGACAACATTTCGCGAAAGCGCGGATTCTCCGTGCCGTCGCGCAGGTCGCGCAGGCCGTCAACCACCGGGATGCCCGACCGAGAAATCTGCTCCAGGTCGAAACAGAAGGCGATCAAGTCGCGGCGAGTGACGCTTCCGCTCGCAAACGTGGCGTGACCGCTTCGAATGAGGCGGAACGTGATCAGATCCAGCCCCATGCGCTTCAGGCGCAGCTCGAGGTCCACCTCGTTCGCGGCGTCGAGCTTTCCGCGCGCGGGGCGTCCCAGCTTGTCGACGGCCTTGTAGTTGAACGCGGGCATGAGCGTAAGGTCTCTAGACAGCGCCGCCTGCGGCGTTACCCGCCTGGAGCTAGTGGAAACGCTGCGTCAGATCCACCGACCGGGCCACCTCCGCGATGCTCGTGCTGGCATCCAGTATGCGCGCGATGCCTTCCTCGACCAGCGGGCGGAAGCCTTTCTCGACGGCGAGCGTTCGTATCTCCTTGGCGGTTGCGCGGCGCGCCACGAGCTCGTCCAGATCGGTGTCCATGCGCAGGATCTCCATGATTGCAGTTCGACCCCTGTAGCCGCGGAAGTTGCAGTGCTTGCAGCCGGTCGGGCGGTGTATCTTCACGCTCGCGTCGCCGCTTAACCCGAGCAGTTGCCGCTCCTCCTTGCTCGGGGCATAAGCTTCCTTGCAGTGCGTGCACAGCATGCGTACCAGGCGCTGCGCGATGATTCCGATCACGTTCCCGGCGATGATATCGGGCAGGATGCCGATGTCGAACAGCCGGGGGAACGCACCCAGCGCCGAGTTGGTGTGCAGAGTCGTGAATACCTGATGGCCCGTCATGGCGGCGCGAAATGCCATCTCGGCCGTGTCTTTGTCGCGCACCTCGCCGACCAGGATGATATCCGGATCCTGCCGCATCATCGAGCGGATGCCGTTCACGAAATCCATCTTCGCCGCCTCGTTGACCGAAGTCTGCCGCATGAGCGCGACTGGATATTCAACTGGATCTTCGAGCGTCATGATGTTGACGGACTCGACGTTCAGCTGCGACAGCAGCGAGTAGAGCGTTGTGGTCTTGCCGCTACCGGTTGGGCCCGTGATCACGAGTATGCCCTCCGGCCGCGCCAGCATGAGCGACAGCGTATTGAGGACGTGCTTAGGCAGCTTCATGTGTTCCAGGCTGATGATCGACTTCTCGCGGTCCAACACGCGCAGAACGATGTTCTCCCCGTGAATCGTGGGTTGGGTCGCTACGCGGAAGTCGACCGGGCGGCCATTGAGATTGAGCGAGATGCGCCCGTCCTGCGGCGCGCGTGTTTCCGCGATGTTCATGCCGCTGATGACTTTGAGGCGCACCGCAATGCCCGGCCAGTAGTTCTTGTGCAGGCTGCGCACCTGTTCCAGCACCCCGTCGATGCGGTAACGGATGCGCAGGAATGCAAATTCGGGTTCGAAGTGAATATCGGAAGCGCCCCGCTTCACCGCATCTACCAGTAGCGCGCCGACCAGCCGTACGATCGGTTGTGTGTACTCGTCGCCGCCGACCTGCAGGCTCTGGTAGTCGATCTCACCGGTCTCGATCTCCTTGAGAATCCCGTCCACCGACAGCTCGTGACCGTAGAACTGATCGATCGAGTCCTCGAGCTGCGCCTCACTCGCGAGCACCGTCCTGATCTTGACGTTCTGACCGAGCGCCGCGCGCAACTGATCGAGCGCGACGACATTGAATACCTCGGTGATCGCCACCGTAAGGGACCGCTCGTTGCCGTCGAAAGCGATCGGCAACACGCGATGCCGGCGCGCGAAGTCTTGAGGAATGAGTTTCAGGGAGTCCGCGTCCACGACGACTTGGTTGAGGTCGATACTCTCCTGGCCGATGGTGCGGGCCATGATGTCGCGGATCACCGCCTCGGTGACGAAACCCAGGCGCACCAGCAGCCGGCCGATCGGCATCTGGTGGTTCTTCTGCTCAGTGAGGGCGATGCGCAGCTGGTCGGCTGTGATCAGCCCCTGCTGGATCAATAGCTCACCGATGCGAAGTTTCTTCCGCTGTTCCGCCATAGGGTCTTCTTGGAGCCGCGTGCGGGTCAGTTGACCCGGGCAGCGAGTTGGCCAACGCGCTCGATCACACGGTTCTGATCGAAATTGGCATGGCCCTTCTTGAAACTCAGATCCAGCGCCTTGCGGTAGTACGTAAGCGCCAGTTTTGGCTGTTCCAGGTGCTCGAGTCCGATGGCCAGATTGTAGGCGTAGTCGGGATTGTCCGGCTGCAGGTTGTAGGCCTGAAAGTACGCAGCCTGAGCGGCGGGCCATGCGCTCTCCCGCGCGTAGAGATTTCCAAGGCTGAAATACAGGAAACCCGACGGCTCCCGCGCGATCAACTGCTTCAGGCGCGATTCGCTCAGCTGTGGATCGGCCTGCCCGATGATATCGATCAGTCCGGCCTGCGCCGCGCTGTTGCGGGGTTCCAGCCGCAGCGCCTGCTCGTAGAACCCGATTGCCTGCTGCGCGTTGCCGCGCCGTGCCGCGATTGTGGCCAGCCCGAGTACGGCATCGACGTTTTGGGCGTCAGCTTGGAGCACGCCTCGGTACAAGGACTCGGCCCGATTGAGGTCGCCACGTTCAATGGCCTGGTACGCCTCCGCGATTCCAGGAGCTACGGAAGCCGGGGCCAGCTCGACCGGTGCTTTCGATACCTGATCCTCGGGCAGAGACGCGGCCGGAAGCGATTCGTTAGCAGACACGGGCGCGCGGCGTGGTGTCGCCGCCGGGGCGCGCATCGTGCGATCGGGTTGTGCTGCCTTGGCCGGTCTGCTTTGAGCCGGCTGGGGAATCCCGGCGATCGTAGTCGGTGGAGCGGCCGTAGTCGTAGCCGGAGATGGCGTTGCCGTCGCCGCAGGTGCAGGGGCAGGCTGCGCTGGCGTTGCGAGCGCCGGAGCCGGCGGCGGTGCGGGGGCTGGTACTGGCTGGTTTACCGGTTGGGCTTGAGGCGCTGGCGCTTTTGCCGTCAGCGGGCTCGACAGGAAATCACCGCGCAACAGCGCTGGATGATTCAGCTGCAGGTAGACGTACACGCCATAGAAGACAAGGAAGACGCCTGCCAGCACCGCGAACGTGTGAACCGGGCGATCGCGTACCCAGTCGATCCAGCCGGCCGTCTGCGCTTCGTTGGCGCGCAGAATGGTGGCCGCCTGCGCCGCCGACGGCGCGGGCGCCGCAAACGGCTCGAACTGCTCAGCGGCAGGTGTGGGAGCTATCTCCTCGGGCTCGAACAGTTCCTCCTCTTCCAGCGTGAGCTCGGGCTCCTTCAGCTTCTCAGCCTGGGAAGGCGTCGGTTCGATTGGTTCTACCGGCGCCTGCTCTACGGGCTCGGGCCGCGCCGGTTCAATCTCGACCGGTTCGGGCGTCGGCGCGGCGCCTTCGCGATTCTTCGCCGCCTTCTGCAACGCTTGCAGCAGCAGGCTCATGGATTCTGGCCGGTCTGATCCACTTCCGGCAGGAACTTGCGCAAGCGCCTGAGCTCGTCGCTGTCGAGCGAGGGGTTCTTCACCAGCGTCGGGCGGATGAAGATTACGAGTTCGGTCTTCACCACGTTGTCGTTCCGGTACTGGAACAGCTCGCCTACTCTAGGAATATTTCCAAGCCCTGGCACCTGTGCCGTTGTACGTGAGACGTCGTCCGTGATCAGGCCACCCAACACCGCCGTTTGTCCACTGATCAGCTGCAGCACAGACTCCATCTCTCGGACCGTGACTTGGGGGACCGGATTTGTTAGCGGATTGGGCAAGGGCAGACCGTTCGCCGAGGTCGTAAGGGCCGGATTCGGGTCGTTCACGAATTTGTCGATCCGGGAGATGGTGGGCCGAACGGTTATGGTGATCACACCGTTGTCATTGACCTGCGGTGTCATGCTCATGATGAAACCGACTGCAACAGTCTGCGGTGTGGTAGTTACGGACTGAAGGTTATTCGCGTTGGTGGCAGTTCCCTGACTGATCTGTGATTGAATCTGGAAATACACCACGTTGTCGACCACTTTTAGCAGCGCGGTCTGATTGTTCATCGCCATCAGCATGGGGCTGGACAAAACTCGCGTCTTTCCGAACTGTTCCAGCAGCTTCGCGGTGATCGAGACGCCATTGCCGTTGGTATTGCTGAGGTAGGAGAGCGTCAGTCCGGCTGCCGTCGCCGGTGCGGTAATGCCGGCGGTAAGTATCGGGGCTGCGCTCAAAGTTTGACTCGCGCCGAAGCCGGCGCCAATCGCGAGCTTGCTCCAGTCCACACCCGCCTGATATTGATCGGAGAGCGATACCTCTGCGATCGTCGCTTCGATCAGAACCTGCCGTTGGGACGACGTCCCGATGGCATCGAGATACTGCTGCACGAGCTGGTGTTGACGCTCCGTCGCCATCACGGAAACGGTTCCCGCGACCTGGTTGACCACGATGTCTTGCTTAAGGTCGGTAACGCCAGTGGATGGCCCAGACCCGAACACCTTATCGAATAGGTTTGTGGCGTTCTGGCCAGCCCGCGCCACCGCTTCGGCCTGCGCTAGACGCTCCTCTCTCGCCGCGCGCGCCGCTTCGGCCTGCGCTTGGCGATCCTCTGCAGTCTGCGCCAGCGCCCGTGTGGACTTCAACAGACTGTGGAGGTTCTCGGTAAGCACCTCCCAGAAATTGTTCTTGGAGACGGTATTCACAGACGTTGAAGACGTGCCTCCGCTCGAGACATTGACCCCGCCTCCCCCCGCCCCGCTGATCTGACCGCTGACCGCGATGGCTGAAGTCGTATCGCGCGTCATGTTCACATAGTTGACCTTGTAGGTCTTGAAGTACGGCGTGTCGGGGCTCACCACGATGGTCTTGCCCTCGACGCGATAACGCATGTTCACCTGCTTGGAGACGCGATCGAGGATCGACGGCAGCGTTTCGTCAATCGCATTCAAGCTGACTAGCCCCTGCAATCCGGGATGGATGTCGATGTTCTCTTTGGTGTCACGCGCCAGCGCCAACAGCAGTTCCTTCACTGGCACCTCGTGTACCACGACGCTGTACGTCGGCATCTTGGCACGTGCCGTTGGTGGCGGCACGTAGGTGGCGTTCGTAACTGGAGGCAGGATCTTGTCGGCTTCTCCAGGCGGGGCCACCGACTCGCGGCTGAGGTGCGCCTGGGAGGGAGGGATCGTGGGCTTGTAGGCGCAGGCTGCGAGCAGCAGGGGCAAGCCAATCCACCAGACGCGTGCGTGGCTGAGCTCTCCGCCAGCCCAAAGCGACCAGCGAGCGGGTCGAGGGTTCACTGTTCCTCCAGGGTGACCGTGGCCGCGATTGTTCATTCTCGCCTAATGAGGACTGGTAGTTGTAACGTGTAAGCCCGTCCAGCGCGTGTGCCTGCGCCGGTGGGGGCCGGCCTGAGCAGCGGTCCTGTCTAGGACGATTTCCTCAGGCCGATCTCGGAGCGAATGCCCTGTACCGTGCGAATGTACGGACGGTTTACTTTCAACTCGTCGGGGAGCGTCTCAAGGGACCTGACGGCCTCTGCCCGGCTGCCGAAAGCTCCGTATAGAACCGTCATGGACGGCTGCTGATTCGCAAGGGTACGGTACACAAAAACCTTTTCTAGTTCAATATATTTACCAATAGTTTCGAAATAGTCTCTCAACAACGCGGGATCGTTGGAACCGAGCAACTGAATGCTGAAGGTCGCACCCCGCGCCTCCTCTAACCAGCGCTCGGTCGCAAGCAAGCGTTGTTCCAATAGGTCGCTGGATGAGGACAGGGCTGAACTCAGCTTGAACCGGTCCGAGGTTGGCGCGCCTTCCGTGGGAGGACCGGGAGGAGCTGGGAGCGAGCCAGGGATTTCTTGCGGCCTGCGAACAATGGGCTGACCCACCGGTACTGCTGGCGGCGCCGCGGCTGAAGGAGGCTGTTCCGCCGAGGGCGGACTGCTGCCCGCGGGTTGGGACGGCCGCGCGTCGGCCGTGGGCGGGCTTGCCGCCGTGAGGTTTCCTCGGTGCACACCGGCCGCTGCCCTGTCAGACAGGTGACTATAAGCCAAGTAAAGTCCTGCAACCGCCAGCGCACCAAGCAAGAAAGCCGCAGTGGGCGCTAACCAACGAAGTCGGCCGGGGCGTGCCGCCCTGCTGCTGAACTCGCTGTCGTGCACCGCTGCCTTGGCGTGCTTCATCGTCACGTTGTGCGTGTTCTCCGCAAAGGCGGCCAACAGTGCCTTGTCGGCGACGATGTTGATGCGCCGCGTCAGCCCGGTGGTTGCTTGCGCGATGTAGCGCACGACGGCCGGAGGAAACAGGTCAGGCCCATGATAGCCAGCCGCGCGCAGGCGGAACGCGAGGTAGGCCCGCACGTCCTCTGTCTTCAGCGGGCCGAGCGAGAAGCTGTGCGTAATCCGTTCGCGCAATTGGCGGATCTGGGATTTGCCCAGGTTCTCGTCGAGCTCAGGCTGACCGAACAGCACAATCTGTAAAAGCTTGTGCTGCTTGGTCTCGAGATTGGACAGCAGGCGGATTTCCTCCAACGTCGCGAGCGGCATGCTCTGCGACTCTTCGAGGAAGATGACCACCTGGCGGCCCTCGGCGTGACGGGCGAGCAGATATTCGTTGAGCGCGTGCATGACCACGAGCCGGCCGGCGTCACGTGCAATCGGCAACTGCAGCTCGAATGCAATCGCGTGCAGAATCTCCTCCGGCGACACGCTGGGGTTAGCCAAATACACCACATCGACCGACTTGGGCAGGCGTGCCTGCAGCACACGGCAAAGCATGGTCTTGCCGCTCCCCACTTCCCCAGTGACCTTAACGATGCCCTCTCCGTGCGTCACCGCGTAGATCAGCGCTTCGAGCACCGCGCCGCGGTTGCCGCCCTCGAAGAAGAAGTCCGTATCGGGCGTGATCTTGAACGGAGGTTGCTTCAGTCCGAAGAAGGCGTAGTACATTTGCGGTTCATGCTTGGTCAGGTGCGCTGCGATCGTTTCCAGCGTGCGCGTTGTAGCCCTGCATGCGGCTGTACAGGGTGGTGCGATGAACGCCGAGCAGCTTGGCCGCTTGACTGAGGTTGCCGCTGGTTAGCGCCAGCGCAGCCTCGACATAGCTGCGCTCCAAGCGCTGCAGCGCTTCGTCCAGGCGGAAATGCCGTTGCGTGAGCAGCAGCCGCTTGGCGGTCTCCACCGCACTGCGATGGTCGTCCGGCGACAGGACACTAGCCACTGGTTCTGTTCCTTGCTCCGGGTCCAGCTCCGCGAGCAGCTGCTCGCTGCCCACCGTTTCCCCCGCGTACTTGGTCGTCAGACGGATGACGATATTGCGCAGCTCCCTCACGTTGCCCGGAAAACTATAGTCCATCCACAGCTGCTCGGCGCCGGCATCGAGTTTGAACGCCGCGACCCCGCTCTGCGCCGCGTAGAAGTCCGCGAAATGAGCGAGCAGCTTGCGCTTGTCTTCTCCCAGGTCGCGCAGCGGCGGTACAGTCACCGTGAACACGCTCAGGCGGTGATAAAGATCGGCGCGGAACCGTCCGGTCTTGACCTCCTGACGCAGATCTCGGTTGGTGGCCGCGATTACACGTGCTTGGCTGTGTCGGCCTTGCGTCTCCCCTACGCGCTGATATTCGCCATTTTCCAGCACGCGCAGCAGCTTCGCCTGCAGCTCGAGGGGCAGCTCGCCGATCTCATCCAAAAACAAGCTGCCGTCGCGCGCGTCCTCGAAATAGCCGGCACGCGCGGTACTCGCGCTGGTGAAAGCCCCCTTGGCGTGGCCGAACAGGGAGGCTTCGACCAAGGTCGGTGAAATCGCGGCGCAATTGAGCGCCAGATACGGCTTGAGCGCGCGCGGGCTTTGCCGATGCAGCGAGACGGCGACCAGCTCCTTGCCGCTGCCGGACTCACCCTCGATCAGCACCGGAAAAGGCGAAGTCGCGTACTGGCGGATCTGCTGCTTGAGTTTTGCGATAGCCGGCCCGGACCCCACGATACCCGGCTCCGTGCCCTCGGCGACGCGCTCCGCGGCCGTGATGGTATGCGCCTTGAGGAGCAGTTCTTTCAGCCGCTCCGGTTCACAGGGCTTGGCGACGAATTCGATTGCCCCAAGCGCACGTGCATGACGCGCGTTTTGTTCGTCGTTCTGACCCGACAGCACGAGGATCTTGATGTCCGGAGACAGCGCCAGCAGCTCGTTGATGAGGCGGAAGCCCTCGTCGGGTCGATGCGGCGTGGGCGGCAGGCCCAGATCGACCAGCGCGAGCTCCGGCGGAACGTCGAGCTGACGCAGCAGACTCTTTACCTGGAGTCGAGACTCGGCCACGTGCACATTAAAGTCCCGCCCCAGAACGAAGTCGAGCGTATCGGTGATCAACGGGTCGTCGTCAACGATTAGCAGGTCGGGTTTGATCGGTGCGCTCGCGTCCACGTCGTATGCTCGCCGACCGCCGAGGATGGCCAACTATTCTGCCAGATCGCTTGGTAGCGGCCTAGCAGGGCTGCGCCTCATTGACGCGGGGCAAGCCGCTCCCCGATGCAGGACAGGAACGCCTGCTCGAGGGTCGTGGCGGCATGACGCTCGCGCAACTCTTTCGGGGTGCCCTCGAAGCGCAGCTCGCCGCGATGGATCACCGCCATGCGGTCGCACAGTTCATCGACGTCCGACAACGCGTGCGACGTGAAGAATATTGTCCTACCGGCATCCCGCGCTGTTCGCAATTGGTCTTTGAGCAACGCGCGCGCCTTTGGATCCAGGCCGCTGGTCGGCTCGTCCAAGATATAGAGATCCTTGCGGCTGAGCAGGCAGGCGGCCAGTCCGAGCTTTTGGGTCATGCCCTTGGAGAACGCACGCACCGGCTTGGCGAGCGCTGATCGGTCCAGATCCAGCGCATCGAAGGTCTGTTCGGCCTCCTGATCGCGATAGTCGACGTCCTGCAACTCCAGCATATAGCGGACGAAATCCCGGCCTGTCAGATAGTAAGGCGGATTGAACCGTTCGGGGAGAAAGGAGAGTCGGCTGCGCGAGCGCGTGACCAGGCTCGGTATGCCGAAGATCTGGACCGTGCCGCTGTCCGCTTCCGAGAAGTCGAGCATGCATTTGATCAGCGTCGTCTTACCGGCTCCGTTCATGCCAACCAGTCCGAAGGTCTGTCCTGCTCCCACATCGAGCGAGAAATCGCTGAGCGCGATGGCGGTCCCATAACGCTTGTTGACGCTGGCAAAGCGCAGAGCAGGAACCGTGTCGGTTGGGGTGGTCATGGAGCGTAGCTCTGTTTGATCGTCTTCCATCTGACGTGAGTCCTTGCCAGGCGGCGCTTCGATAGCCGCGTAACCCCAGCCGACGAGCGCGTTTCCGGTGTTCGCGCACGCCTGCCGCCGCTGCGCGCGCACAGTGCGGCAAAACTCAGCAAGATGCAAGCCAATGCACTGCGCCGTCGCGACCGTGCCCGTCAAACCGGGGTACAATCCGCCGCGTTTCCCGGCCTGAACCCTTGTGCGGTGAGCGCAGACAACCTAGTAGAACTCCGCGACGTCGAGTTTCGCTATGACGAGCGCCCGGTATTGACCGGAATCAACATGGCGATCGGGCGAGGGAAGGTGGTCGCCATCATGGGGTTAAGCGGTTCCGGGAAGACCACGATTCTGCGTCTGATCGGTGGGCAGCTGAGCTCCAACAAAGGCAGCGTTTCCGTGGATGGCCAACTCATCCGCGCGCTGTCCCACCGCGAGCTTTACGCCTTGCGCCGTCGCATGGGGATGCTGTTCCAGTTCGGAGCCCTCTTCACGGACTACTCCGTATTCGACAATGTGGCTTTCCCCCTGCGAGAGCACACACGGCTGCCCGAGCCGCTGGTCCGCGATCTCGTCTTGATGAAGCTGAACGCGGTTGGCCTGCGCGGCGCGGCGGACCTCAAGCCCGAAGCGCTGTCTGGCGGTATGGCGCGGCGTGTCGCGCTTGCCCGGGCCATCGCACTGGACCCGATGCTCATCATGTACGACGAGCCGTTTACTGGCCTCGACCCGATCTCGACCGGTGTCATCGCCAATCTGATTCGCCGACTGAACGACGCGTTGGGAGCGACTTCGATCATCGTGACGCACGACGTCGAGGAATCGTTCAGGATCGTGGACTACGTCTACTTTGTTTCGGCAGGGGTCATCGTCGCGGAGGGAACACCCGCCTCCCTGCGTGCCTCCAACGAACCGTTCGTGCATCAATTCGTTCATGGGGACACCGACGGGCCGGTGCCGTTCCACTATCCGGCGCCCGCTTATGCGCGCGACCTCGGTCTGGAGCATCACGCGTGATCGCAGCGCTGGATCGCGGACTGCGCCAGGTGGGTCATATCGTTGTCGATGCCATCTGGAAGCTGGGGGCGGCCACCCGCTTTTCCTGGCTGGTGCTGGCCCGCTCAAGCGAGAGCGTGCGCCGACCGCAGCTCACGCTGAACGAGATCTTTTTCACCGGCACCCTGTCGCTGATCATCATCATCGTTTCGGGGCTGTTCGTCGGTCTTGTGCTGGGGTTGCAAGGTTACGAGACGTTGAAGCGATATGGCTCGGCCGAGGCGCTCGGAACGCTCGTGGCGCTGGCGTTGGTGCGCGAACTGGGACCCGTCGTGTCGGCGTTGCTGTTCGCCAGCCGTGCCGGCTCCGCCATCACGGCCAAGATCGGCATCATGAAAGCAACCGAGCAGCTGTCGGCGATGGAGATGATGGCAGTGGATCCGTTCGCGCGCGTGCTGTCTCCTATCTTCTGGGGCGGCGTGATCTCGATGCCACTGCTCGCGGCGATCTTCAGCGCGCTGGGCGTGTTCGGTGGATACCTCATCGGCGTGGTGATCATCGGCGTCGACTCGGGCGCCTTCTGGTCGCAGATGCAAGCCAACGTCGATCTGCGCGAGGACATCCTGAACGGCATCATCAAGAGCGCCGTGTTCGGTGTGGCTGTCACGCTGATCGCCCTGTTCGAGGGTTATGACGCGCCGCCCACTGCCGAAGGCGTGTCCTACGCCGTTACGCGCACTGTGGTGACTTCCGCGCTGGCCGTGCTGGCACTGGACTTTGTCCTGACTTCTTTCATGTTCACCGGGGTTTGATCATGAAGCGCACGACCGTAGATCTGTGGGTCGGGGTGTTCGTCACCGCTGGACTCGTCGCATTGCTCACGTTGGCGCTCAAGGTCGGGAATGCGACCAGCGTATCCGCATCCGATGGCTATATCGTGTTTGGCCAGTTCGAAAATATCGGCGGCCTCAAGCCGCGCGCGCCAGTCAAGAGCGCAGGGGTTGTCGTCGGCCGCATAGTGAGCATCGCCTTCGATGATCAGAGGTTCACCGCCCGTGTCACCATGCGCATCGACAAGCGTTATAGCTTTCCCAAAGACACGTCCGCGTCGATCCTGACGTCGGGTCTGCTCGGCGAGCAGTATGTGGGTTTAGAAGCGGGCGGAGACACCACCAACCTCAAGGAGGGGGATGAGGTCAAGCTCACCCAGTCCGCAGTGGTGTTGGAGAAGCTGATCGGGCAGTTCCTTTACGGCAAGGCGGCGGATGGAGGAACGAAGAAGTGACTTCGACAGACGAGAGCGGCGTGTCGCGGCGGACGCGCGTTACGCCGCGAGCGATGGCGGCGCTGGCTCTGATGTTCGCGTTTTGTGCGAGCGGCACGGCGCTGGCACAAGCGCCGGACAAGCTGGTGCGAACGGTCGCCGACGAGGTGCTGAATGCATTGGCGCAAGATCAAGAATTGCGCGCCGGCAACCAAGCCAAGTTTGCCGAGTTGCTCGAGCAGAAGGTCGCGCCGCACTTCGATTTTGAGCGCATGACGCGCCTCGCGGTGGGCCGCGGCTGGCGGCAGGCTACGCCCGAGCAGCAGAAAACGCTGGTCGACCTGTTTCATCGCCTGTTGATCCGCACTTACAGCGCCGCCTACAGCGCGTACGCGAACATCACTATTGACGTCAAACCGGTCCGGATGCAGCCGGCGGACGACGATGTGCAGGTGCGGACCGAAATAAAGGTACCTAACGGCGGACCACCGCTCACCGTCGACTACAGCATGTACAAGGCCTCGGCTGCCTGGAAGATTTACGACGTGACGGTGGAAGGGGTGAGCTTGCTTACTACTTATCGCAGCACCTTCGCCGAGGAGATCCGACAGGGGGGTATTGATGGGCTCATCAAGTCCTTACAGGACAAAGTTAGCGCACCTGCTGCCGGGACGAAGAAGCAGCAATAGCGCCACGGTCGGCGCGGCGATCGACTCGTCCGGGGGACGTCATCGCATCGACGGGCCGTTGACATTGACCACCGTCACGTCGCTGCTGGACGAGGTGCGGGAGCGCTTCCAGGGTCCCGAGATTCGCGTGGATCTGTCGGGAGTGACCCAGGCTGACTCCGCGGCGGTCGGGATGCTGCTTGCGTGGGTGCGAGATGCAAGCGCCAGAAGCCACCGCATCCGGTTCGAGAACCTGAACGAGAATCTGCGATCGCTCATCGCGCTGTACGGCGTAGGAGAACTCATCCCCGGCGCCTGAGTAGGTCTCCGCAGTCGCCGCGCGTCGGCCATGCCTTTTGCGATCGAGATCAAGCAGGTCCACAAGCGGTTCGGTTCCTTGCGAGCGCTCGGCGGGATCAGCCTCGAGATCCCGCAGGGGGAATTCTTCGGCCTGCTCGGGCCCAATGGGGCAGGCAAAACCACGCTCATCAGCATTCTCGCCGGTCTGGCGCGTGCCGACTCGGGCGAGCTTCGCGTGATGGGCTACGACGTGGTGAGTCAATACCGTCATGCGCGGCGCCGAATCGGTGTCGTTCCGCAAGAGCTGGTGTTCGATCCGTTCTTCACGGTGCGTGAAACGCTGCGCATTCAGTCGGGATACTTCGGACTGCGGAACAACGACGCCTGGATCGATGAGATCATCGAGCGTCTGGATCTCACCGACAAAGCCGGGGCGAATATGCGTCAGTTGTCGGGCGGGATGAAGCGCCGCGTGCTGGTGGCGCAGGCGCTGGTGCACAGGCCGCCGGTGATCATCCTGGATGAGCCGACTGCAGGGGTGGACGTCGAACTGCGTCAGGGTTTGTGGCACTTCGTCCGGGAGCTCAATCAGGCCGGTCACACAGTCGTGCTCACGACGCACTATCTCGAAGAGGCAGAAGCGCTGTGCAGCCGCATCGCGATGCTCAAGCAAGGGGTCATCGTCGCGCTGGACACGACTCGCAATCTCCTGCGCCAGGTTGCGGGGGTGCGCCTGCGGCTGCGCCTTGCCCCCGACCGGCTGCCGGCAGCGCTGGCTACCAAAATGATCGGCGCAGAGGATGACAGTCGCCTGCTTGCCCTCGACAGCTACGCGCAAATCGAAAGCGTCCTGGCGGACCTGCGCGCGGAAAGCATACAGGTGCAGGAGCTGGAGGTGCTGCAGGCCGATCTCGAGGACGTGTTCGTGCAGGTCATGCGGAGGCACTAGTGCCGGGCTTCCGGACGCTGCTGTACAAGGAGCTGCTGCGCTTCTGGAAGGTGAGCTTTCAGACCATCGCGGCACCGGTGCTGAGCGCCCTTCTTTATCTCCTGATCTTCTCGCATGCGCTCGAATCGCGGGTCCAGGTCTTCCCAGGCGTGGCCTATGCCTCCTTCTTGATTCCCGGGCTCGCCATGATGTCATTGCTGCAGAACGCGTTTGCTAACAGCTCATCGAGTTTGATCCAGTCGAAGGTCACGGGAAACATCATCTTCGTGCTCCTCACGCCCCTGGCTCCGCTCGAGATCTTCGCCG
>Ga0187780_10000513_pt1 | contig 29117 bp, 24 predicted proteins | sample 1015_Q2_SP10_20__FD_132429 | JGI IMG/M metagenome (GOLD analysis project Ga0187780, IMG submission 132429) | Tropical peat soil microbial communities from peatlands in Department of Meta, Colombia - 1015_Q2_SP10_20_MG | ecosystem: Environmental > Terrestrial > Soil > Wetlands > Peat | place... | reverse complement strand
GTCGCTTTCGCAGCGAAGGCCATCTTCTTGGCATCCTGATGGACCTCATTAAATTGGAGGCCATATTTCTTCAAGCCCTCCATAACAATATTGCCCATGCCGCTGAAACAAGGGATGTAATCGACCTGTTCATGTCTCAACAACTTGAGCACTTTCTCTTTCGAACTTAATCCATTTTCACCCATAGTACTGAACCCCCCTTTCTGCTATTGCTATTTAGGTGCAATCCTTGCAAGCTGACCGGTAAAATCAGGGAAAAGTTTATTGAGAGGATATGAGTCGTTCTTTGGAAGTTCCTTTGTCTCAGTGAAAACCAGCGTTCCCAGAATGGCATTTGCAGAAGCAACAGCCGGGAAGACCCATGGAGCTCCTGAGATGGGACCGTAGAAGATAAAGTCACTCCAGAGGATAGAAGAGATGGCATGGGTGGCCGCATCCAGTCCGATAAAGCCCTCTTTCCCCCACATCTCCCTTGATTGCTTCCACATATAGGTTCCGTTTGCTGAGGCACATCCCGCGGGTAATCCAAATTGTTCTTTCACCATGTAGTTAGCTTGAAGGCACATGGCAGTAGCTGGCAGATTCATGACGGAAGTATCAACTAAGATGTTCTCAATTCCAGCCCCTTCGATGCACTCGAGCAGGCTCTTCAAAGACTTCACCCTGCCCGTTGGCATCTGGTCTTCTTGGTCGAAGACGACCATCACTACGTGCTTGACGCCTAACTCTTTTATTTCTGCCACCTCACTCTTCAAATCCGTGCTCCAGGGGGTGATACTGTTGTAAAGTAATCTATTCATCAACCCTAGTTCAGCAACATATCGCGTCGCTTCAAGTCGGGGTTTAAGCATCCACATATCGATGGCAAAGGGCATATCCGTTACGGAGGCGAAGAAGTCGATATAAGCCTTCATCTCATCCCCTGAGTTGGCGACCATGCTGACGATGGCCGGAATCCCTGTCTCCTTAGAAAGCTTCTCTTGATTGAGGATCGCTTCTTTCGCCGCTTTTTTATCGAACTTCCTCTCCTTCCGACTCTCTACTAACTTATCTCCCTTCTGAAAGAGGGAGGACAGGAGAAGAGTGGGGTTTTCACCCGGTTGCCCGCCCACTTTGATCCTTCCAATCTGACAAACTTTTTGTTCTCTTGAAAATCGAAACATGTCTCCCCCCTTTTCGAAAGAAAGGCGGAGAGGAATCCAGTCCCCCCCCGCCCCCAGCTCTTCTTAAACCTGAATCGATTTTTGGTATTCTTTCCAAAGGGCATCCGCAAACTCCTTGGGGGCCCTCTTCGCCAGTTCCTGGATCAACTCCTCATAAGTAGGGATGATGCTCTCAAAAACCAGTTCTTTATTGATACAAATGGTGGGGAGCACACGTCCCTTCAACTCCAAGAACTTCCCAATGCCTTCCTTCCCTTTAATGTTCCACTCTTTGTACTCAATCATGTCTTGGACATGCTTGGGGAGGGCGGACACCGCTTCCAGCATATACTGGCAGGCGGCACATTGGTAACTATCTAAAGTCAGCACATCGACGACTACTTTATTAGCCATGAAATCTCCCTCCTTTCTTTTAGAATTAAACCTCTATGAGATGACATTTTCTCACCTCATCAGAGGGATATGAAACCTTTCGGAACGGTTGTCGGATACTTTGCATAGAATTGTTCATACCATGCCTTCGCCTCAAGAGCTTTATCCACGTTCTCAACTGGAACGTCGTAGGGCATGTCTCAGCCAGGGGCAAACGTATATCCCGTCAGTCCCCCCGCAGCCAAACTCACAATGGCATCTTCCTTCGGGTTCACGATTCCCAGGGAAAGAGCCAAAGTAAGCTTCAGGTTTCCGCCGAACCCTTTGCCATATTTTAGGGCCAAATCCCGCACATAGTTCAAATTGAGTTGCTCGTCGATGGCAAACCCATCCGTTCCTACCTTGCATACTTCCTCAAGCACCTTGGTAGCATCTCCGCAGATGAAGAAGCTTGAGGTGCGGCCTGCATCACGAATCACTTTGATGGCCTCCTGGCATGCGGGTGTGACAAACTCAGCGAAGGTCTCCGGTTTGATCTGGGAAGCCACAGGATCAACAATGGCAATGATTTCACATCCGATATCCCGATAGATTCTTGCCGATTCTGCTCCCACCCTCCCTGCAAAATCGATGATCTCCTTGGCGAGGGGTTTATTCTTATAAATATCGGTGAAGATTTTCACCCCTCGGAGATGTGAGGCTAAGGTGAGAGGGCCACAGAAGAGACCCATCAGAACCCAGTCACCCTTTTTGGCCATCACTTTCTTTCCAGCCTCTACAATGACAGGCCAACGGCCATCAGTGGCTTTTGGGATCTTTAGGTTGGCGTCTTTCAACGACTTATCCTGCAATGGATGGCCAACGACACTCGGCGGGTTATCTTCGACCCACTTGGCCTGACACCCCATGGACATGGCCTCTACATTTAGATCAAAGACCAGAGGGACGCCGTCTGCCTTGTATCGTTCGGCTGCATACAAAACTCCCTTGGCAATGAGATTAGGATCCTGGAAGAATTTGTCCGCCTTCTCGCCAATGAGATAGGCCGCATGGACACCTGCATAGGGAACCCAGGGAGCTCTTTCAGTGCGCTTTCCCCGATATGCATCAATCAACAATTGTTTGGCCATTAAATTCCCTCCCTTCTTTAATATTCCCTTGAAGAATTGACCCTTCTTCTCAGGGTCTGTTTATCCCAACCTTTCTGACCCAGCCTCCTCCTGGGAGTCTTTTTGGTTGCGGGCAAACTAGTGCTCCTTCACTCGGTGAAAATAGTTGAAATAGACGCACTCATGACAGGGAATATCGGAAAACTTTCCTTTTCCTCTGTCCCAACAGGAATGGTCACGATGTATGAATAACTCGCAATTCTCTCGAACTTCAGATGGACAACCTTTGATGACCCAACACGGGGCAATGGCCAACACTGAACTGAGAGTCTTCAAAGTATAACCATCCTGATGGACCAAACGCATCAAGCAACTAACCCATTGGATATCATTTCCTGAATAAATCCTTCTGTTATTCTTTGGGTTTCGCTGAGGTTTGATAAGATCGAGTTTTTCATATTTCAGCAGAGTTCTTGGATGGATTTTCAAGATCTTGGAGACCTCACTAATTGAGTACAGTGGGTCAATTCCGAGTTGAAAGATTTTTTTTTCGCTCAAGGCGGTCACCTCCATTTAGGGAGGTAATTCAACATCAGTAATCAACTAATAGGGACGGTAAGAAGTGATCAACGTTGCTTTGGAATTCGAGGAAACATCGCCATCGGAGGACCCCACCCTTTTTACATCGTTTTTGAAGGCCTGCGATTAGAATAATCTCTTGGAATTGGTATTCTTTGGATAAACTACAGGATTACGCTTGATATAATTTTACAATAACTTAAGCTTATACAAATTTGTATATGGTTGTCAAGAGGAAAGAATTCACATGGTGCATTTACACATAACGGCTCGATATTTAAGGGAAAAATTTAAGACCTCACTTTGCTAGGATCGTCTCTACAATTCTTGCAATCCTATGGGGGTGGTTCATTGACGGGAGAACTCCGGACTTCTTCGACTCACGGGTGGGGGACTGTGTTTAATGGGTGTCGCTATATCAATGTATTGGCCAAGGTTATGAAAGACTTGAGGCGTCATTGAGTCCCAGCCTGCCCCGTCTCATTTTGAAGACGTCTCATCATGTCTTATTCTTTCGCGTTTTTCCAATGTCAGGAGTTTAATGGCCAATGGCAGGGTAATAGGTTTGATATAGGTTTCAATTTCTTGCTCAAAGTTCTTAAGGGCTGACACAAGAGACTCCCCTTACTTTAACGCTGCTTTGGAAGTTCGCAAAGCTCGATCAGGACGCCACTCGAGGATTTGGGGTGGACGAAAGCGACTCTTGTGTTGTGAGCCCCCGGTCTTGGCTTCTGATCAATCAGCGCCGCTCCTTTCTCGAGATGCGCCTTCACCTCTGCTTCCACATCTTCCACCTCAAAACAGATGTGATGTATTCCCGGGCCTTTGCTTTCCAAGAATTTCACGAGAGGAGAATCCGGGTCGGCAGGCTGAACCAATTCAATATTGGACTCCCCAATCTTGAGAAATCCCACCCTCGTCTTCTGGGCGGTAACCACCTCCACGCCTGAGAGAGTTAGGCCCAAGACATTCTGGTAGAACTTCGCTGCCTCCTCGATGTTATTCACGGCAATGGCAACGTGATTGATCTTTTTGAGCATTGTTTTTCTCCTTATCCCCTCATGTAGTTTTTACATTTTCTTTGATGTATTTAATAATGTCTTCTGTGGAGGCGCCGGGTTGAAAAATCTCCCGGATTCCAGCTTTTCTCAGACCTGGAATGTCATCGAACGGGATGATTCCCCCCCCAAAAACGAGGACATCTTCCGCTTTCTTTTCTTTGAGAATCTGAACAACCTTTGGAAAAAGGTTATTGTGGGCGCCGGACAGACTGGAGAGGCCTACGACATCCACGTCTTCCTGGATGGCAGCACTCGCAATCTGTTCAGGGGTTTGTCGTATTCCAGTGTAGATCACTTCCATCCCGGCATCTCTCAGGGCTCGAGCGATCACCTTTGCACCCCTGTCGTGACCGTCCAACCCTGGCTTCGCAATGAGCACTCGAATCTTTCGGACCATAACTTCCTCCTGGAAGCAATTACAAAGTTCAAATTTCAAATGTCAAAGGAAGTAAAAATTCCAAATATCAAATACCTATTTTAGAAAGAAGCAATTTTAAAGGTTTGAACTTAGTCATTTGTCATTGATTTGAACTTGATTCACCTTTGGTTCATCACTTCGTGCAAGCTTTGACATTTGAACTTCTCGACTTTTATCTTTCTCGGTATTCCCCGAACACTTCTCTCAAGGTGTCCGAGATTTCTCCCAATGTAACGTAGACCTTAACCGCCTCTAAAATGGGGGGCACCACATTGTCCGTGCCTTGAGCAGCTTTCTTTAGAATGGCTAAGGCCTCCTTCACCTTCGCATTGTCTCTTTCTTTTTTAACCCGTGCGAGTTTTTGTTTCTGATATTGCTCCGCCTCGGGTTTGATACGAAGGATATTTCTAAGGGGTTCCTCTTCGACCTGAAACTGGTTCAATCCAACAATGATCCGTTTTTTGGTTTCGATTTCCTTCTGATATTGATAAGCACTTTCACCAATCTCTCCCTGAATATAACCTGATTCGATGGCTTTGATCGATCCTCCCATGGATTCGATCTTGTCGATATACTCCATCGACCTTTTTTCTATCTCATCCGTAAGAGCTTCCACGGCATAAGACCCCCCAAAAGGGTCGATCAAATCGGCGACACCGCTTTCGTACCCGATGAGTTGCTGGGTTCTCAATGCAAGCCTGACAGAATCTTCGGTGGGCAGGGCATAGGCTTCGTCCCTCGAGTTGGTATGAAGCGACTGGGTTCCTCCCAATACGGCCGCTAAAGCCTGGAAGGCGACCCGCACCACATTGTTGTCGGGTTGCTGAGCGGTGAGCGAGCAGCCGGCTGTCTGAGTATGAAACCTCAACATGCACGATTCCTCCCTTTTTGCTTTGAATCGTTCCTTCATGATTTTCGCCCAAAGCCTTCGAGCCGCCCTGAATTTTGCAATCTCTTCGATGAAGGTGTTATGGCAACAAAAAAAGAAGGCGAGCCGGGAGGCGAAGGAATCCACGTCAAGACCTGCCCGAATGGCTGCCTCCACGTAAGCAATGCCGTCGGCGATTGTAAAGGCCACTTCCTGGACAGCGCTGCAACCTGCCTCACGCATATGATAGCCACTGATGCTAATGGTATTCCACCGAGGAACATGATTTTTACAAAATGCGAAAATATCGGTGACGATGCGCATCGATTCGAGGGGCGGATAGATGTAAGTTCCCCTCGCTGCATACTCTTTCAAGATGTCATTCTGAATCGTTCCCTGGAGGACATCGCTTTTCACCCCCTGTTTTTCTGCTACAGCGATATACATCGTCAAAAGGATAGCTGCGGTGGAGTTGATCGTCATGGAAGTGGAAACTTTATCCAGGGGGATGTTATCGAAAAGGATTTCCATATCTTTCAAGGTGTCAATAGCGACCCCGACCTTTCCAACCTCCCCATCAGATAAAGGGTGGTCCGAATCGTAACCAATCTGCGTCGGAAGGTCGAAGGCAACGCTCAAACCCGTTTGTCCGTGTTCCAGGAGATACTTATAGCGTTTATTGGTTTCCTCCGGCGTGGCAAATCCCGCATACTGGCGCATTGTCCAGAGTCGCCCCCGGTACATGGTGGGCTGGACTCCGCGAGTAAACGGGAACTCTCCAGGAAACCCTAATTCACCGCAGTAATCCAGATCGGCGACATCCAAAGGGGTATAGAGGCGCTTCAATTCAATATGGGAAGTAGTTTTGAAAGAAGATTCTCGTTCGGGGGATTTTGAGATGGCTTTATTCAGCGTGGTTTTTTCCCATCTCTCAAATTCTTCTCCAATATTTTTGGGCATATTCACTCCGTTCTCCCCCCTCACCCTTCCCCTCTCCCCAGTGGGGAGAGGGGAAGGGTGAGGGGCCGCATTTACAATGGTATGTTTCCGTGTTTCCGCCAGGGGTTGGTATCGACTTTGGTCTTCAAAGTATCCAGAGCTTGAATGATTTTGGGACGGGTTTCCTCGGGTTCAATGATCTCATCCACGTAGCCTAATTCTGCGGCCTTATAAGGGCTGGCAAATTTCTCATGGTATTCGGCAACCAGTCGTTGGCGCGCTTCCTTGGGATCTTTCCCCTCTTTGATTTCATTTCGGAAGATGATGTTTACTGCCCCTTCCGCACCCATGACCGCGATTTCGGCGGTGGGGTAACAGTAATTGATATCTCCTCGAATATGCTTACTCGACATCACATCGTAGGCCCCCCCATAGCCTTTGCGGGTGATGATCGTAATCTTTGGAACGGTCGCCTCACAAAATGCATAAAGGAGTTTAGAACCATGCCGAATGATTCCTCTTTCCTCCATATCCATCCCTGGAAGAAAACCCGGGACATCGACGAAGGTGACAATAGGAATGTTGAAACAGTCGCAGAAACGAACAAATCGGCCGGCCTTCACTGAAGAATCCGGGTCAAGGGATCCGGCCAGCCAATTGGGTTGATTGGCCACAATCCCCACGGGCATGCCGCTGTAACGGGCAAAACCGACGACGATGTTCTTGGCCCAATCTTTCTGGACTTCGAGAAAATAACCGTTATCCACCGTGGGCAGGATCACTTTCTTCATGTCGTATGCTTTTTTGGAATCTTCGGGGACCGCAGTCTTTAAGGATTCATCCATTCGATTGGGATCATCCGTACATTCGATCATCGGCGGCTTCTCCCGATTATTCTGGGGAAAAAATCGGAGCAATTCCTTAACGAGGCGAATGGTATTCTCGTCATCCTCACCAGCAAAATGGGCCACTCCGCTTTTTTCCATATGAACCTTTGCTCCACCTAAGAGTTCAGAGGTGATCGGCTTTCCGTCCGGCGTCTCTGTTTTCCCCAGGGCTGCCCGGATGACATCAGGACCCGTGATATGCATATAGCTCGTCTTTTTGGTCATGATAATGAAGTCGGTCATGGCAGGGGAATAAACTGCTCCTCCTGCACAGGGTCCCATAATGGCTGAGACTTGGGGGATCACCCCGGAAGAGAGGACATTTCTCAAAAAGATATAAGCATAACCAGCAAGACTCTCCACACCCTCTTGAATTCTGGCCCCTCCAGAATCGTTTAAACCGATGACCGGGGCCCCCGTCTTCATGGCCAGATCCATCACTTTACAAATCTTTTCTGCGAAGGCCATCCCCAAGGCACCGCCGAATACGGTAAAATCTTGAGAAAAAACAAATCCCAGGCGGCCTTCAATCTTTCCGTAACCTGTCACCACACCGTCCCCAAAAAACTTCTTCTTGTCCATCCCAAAATCGGTGCACCGATGGGTGACAAAACGGTCTAGTTCGACGAAAGTTCCGGGATCGAAGAGAAGGTCAATTCTTTCACGAGCAGTCAATTTACCATCTCGGTGCTGTTTATCGATTCTCTCTTGACCCCCGCCCAATGACGCTTCTCCTCTTCTTTTTTCCAGCTCCTTTCGAATCGCGTCGATGGATCTCACGAGTGATTCCCTCCCTCCGTATCAGAGAACTTTAACACAAGTTCTAAATTTGCATTGGGCATTCTGCCATTTAGATTTTCTTATGACCTTTTAGCTCGTCGGCCAGCATTCTTTCCGCTACAGAATAAGGGTCCGTCCGGCGACTCGTTAGGTCATCCATGATCTTGTCCCATTCCCTCTCTTTTTTCATTTTTCCAATAAAATGAGACATCACTTCGGTTTCGAGGATTTCTAAGAAGGTTGTCTTGGTCCTTTCTCTTCGCTTTTTTTCCAGGCCCCGACTCTGTTCCAGGGCTTGCCTATGACGATAGATTCCATGGACCAGTTCAAAAATCCCTTTCCCTAAAATCGCCTCTGTTTTAAAGATGAGCGGTTCCCATCTATCGTCTCTCCGTTGGCCCATTTCGAGAACCATTCGGAGATCACGTTCCACCCTGTCTGCCCCCTCGCGATCACATTTATTGACGACAAAAACGTCTCCGATTTCTATGATTCCAGCCTTGATAGCTTGAATATCATCTCCTGATCCTGGGATGAGAACAACAATGGAGGTGTGGGCAGTGTTGACAATCTCCACTTCATCTTGTCCCACGCCCACTGTCTCAACCAGGATGATGTCCTTTCCCATCGCATCCATCACATTGATAATATCTTGGGTCGACCGGGAGAGTCCCCCCAACCATCCGCGGGTCGCCAGGGAGCGAATGAATACCCCTTCGTCTGTGGCGTGGCGTTGCATCCGAATCCGATCGCCCAAAATCGCCCCTCCAGAGAAGGGGCTGGTGGGGTCCACAGCTACGATCCCCACGCTTTTTCCTTCCTTTCGAAAGATGTCCACCATCTTATCGACAATGGTGGACTTACCTGAACCCGGAGGACCCGTAATCCCAATGATATAGGCACCTCCTGTCTTAGGATAAAGCTCTTTCAATGATTCTAGGGCGCTGGGGAGACGATCGTCAATATCCCTCATCAGCCTGGAAGCAGCCCGGATATCCCCGTCTAAAATTCGTTTGGCCAGACTCATAATTTTAACAAGATACCAAAGTTAGCGAGAAGAGGCAATAGATGAATTGAGAGCGAAGAATTTAGAATCATGAGTTTAGATTTGAGAGTTAAGAGTTTAGAATTTGGAGTTCAGAATTGAAATTCATAACCCATAACTCTCAACTCATCACTTTATAGAGTTCTGCCTGGGACCCCGATGTGCCGGGCGATGACAATCCTTTGGACTTCGGAAGTCCCTTCTCCGATGTCCAGGAGCTTCTGGTTTCGATAGTGGCGCTCGACGGCATATTCCTTCATCAGGCCATACCCGCCGTGGAGCTGGACAGCATGGTTCGCCACGCGATGATACATTTCGGAGCAGAACATCTTTGCCATTGCGGCTTCCTTGGAGAAGGAGCGATGCTGCTCGAGTAGCCAGCAGGCCTTATAGAGCAAGAGCCTCGCCATCTCGATCTCCGTTGCCATGTCTGCAAATTTGAATGCATTGACCTGGAATGAAGCGACTGGTCTCCCGAACTGTTCTCGCCGCTTGGCGTATTTAAGCGCCAATTCAAAAGCACCCTGAGCACCTCCTAAGCCCATGGCTCCGATGCTGAGCCTTCCTCCATCCAGAGTGGCGAGCATCTGATGGAGCCCATCGCCACGTTTGCCGAGAAGGTTCTCCTTAGGGACCTTGCAATCCGTGAAGTAGAGCTCGCCGGTATTGGATGCTCTCCAAACCATCTTCCCGTGCATCGTTTCTGTGGTGAAACCAGGGGTTCCGTTTGGAACCAAGATGCAGGAAAGTTCATTCCTCCCGTCTGCCCGCTTTCCGGTTATCGCCTGAACCACACAGACCTTACTCATGTCCGTGGTGGAATTACTGATGAAGATCTTCGAACCATTAATTACCCAATGGTCTCCTTCCAAATTTGCCGTCGTTCTTGAGGCGCCTGCATCAGAGCCGGCGTTGGGCTCTGTCAGCCCAAAGGAGGAGAGAGCCATCCCTTTGCAGAGATCGGGTAGCCATTCTTTCTTCTGTTTTTCGTTCCCGTAGTAGTAAATGGGTGAGATTCCCAAGGAGTTGCCCGCCGCAAGCGTGGCGGCTTGAGAACCATCAACTCGTGCGATCTCTTCGACGGCGATGACGTAAAAGAGATAACCAAGATTGCCGCCGCCATATTCTTCAGAAACAAAAAGGCCAAAAAGACCAAGCTCTCCCATCCGCTTTGTCAAGGCACAGGAGAATTCTTCTTTATCGTCAAGTTCCTGAGCAATGGGGGCGATCTCCTTTTCCGCGAAGGTTCTCACCATCTTTTTTAAAATCTGTTGTTCGTCCGTCAAATCGAAATTGAGGGGCATACCGACCTCCCGATACCGAAAGTGGATTGTGGTGAGCGGTAGGTGGTTAAGTTCCACATTCTACCTTCCACTCTCCTCTTTATTCTTTGTAGGGCACCCAGTAGTAGTCGAGCACCGTATTCGTGGGATTCTTTGTCCTGAACTCAGCCTTGACCTTCATCCCAATAGTAGGCATTCCATGCAGCAGATAACTTTTCGGGATTGTCGCCAGACCCGGGATCTCCACATCGACTTGCCAATAGGGAGTGGAAAGTTCGATGCCAGTCCCGGCATAGACGACTTCGGTAAAGGTGTAGATCTTGCCGATCACTGGATTGGCTAAAGGCTTCCAGGTCATTTCAGTATGGCAGTCTGGGCAATGGGCCCGGGGAGGAATCCAGAGGCGTTTTTCCGGACAATTCTTGTTTGGACAAAGGGTGGCTCGTAATTCTCCTTTCCTGAGACCTTCAAAAAAAGGAGATAGCATACCATAAGTATGGACATGGGTGAGCGATCGAGGCCATTCAATAACAATGGCTGGTTCTTTTTGACGTATTTTAGTGACCTTCCCGATGAATTTGGTCTCTTCTCTTTTCTTTGCCCGGACTTTCTTCTTCGGTCGACCTTTCTTCTTTATTGTTGCTTTTTTGTTTGCCTCTATTTTTTTCTTTACCATGAGAACTATCCTCCTTTACCCTAAGCGATTCATCCTGAACCGTTTGGACGCAGATGACTGGCGGTGGTTTGCAACGATTCCCAAACTCTGGCCCCTCAGAAAAAGAGGCAGGGTTTACCAGCTCTTTCTAAGAATGCCAACGGTTACGTGGGACCCTACACCAGCGTGAGAAACCCACAAGGCTTGTTTGCTGTTTTGGGGGATTTGCAGGCTCTGCCAGTCCTTGGGTTTCTCTTTCCCCCACTTCTTCCAGGTCTTGCGATCGCCATGGAATTTGTCGTACTTCTGCTGTAATTGCCACAGACACTCAGCGGCTTGGAAGATACCTGTCGCCCCTACAGCGTGCATTGTTCCGATTAGCCCTCCGGACAGGTTGGAAGGACATTTTCCGGGTTTGCCAGTACTCGGATTGATGTAATAGGCATCTCCAGACTCGATATAATCTTGCTCCTGACCATAGGGCCTGAGCCCGATGTCCCCGTAGGTCTGCAGGTCACTGATGGTAAAGGCATCGTGAAGTTCAACAAGGTCCAAATCCTCGATTGGATTTTGAATACCCGCCATCCGATAGACCAGCCAGGCTGCAAATCGCGATGCCAAGAAGCTCTCAAATCCCGGATAGCGAGCCCCTTCTTTGCCATAGAGGTCTTTATACATTCCCGGGGTTTCATGCGGAAGCAAGGGCACCTCCATATGCCGGCGGTCAGCCACCCGTAACGTATGCGTTCCACCACAGATGAATAGTTCACAGGGATGGTCGGTTAATTTGTAAGCTGTTTCTTCATCACAGACCAGCACACAAGCTGCCCCAGCGCTCATGGCGCAGCATTCAAGGAATCGAAGCGGATAGGCAGACATGGGGCTGGACAGAACTTCCTCAACCGTATATTTCCCTGGCTGTTGCGCATAGGGAGAAGAACAGGCGTAAAGGTGGTTTTTAACAGCGATTTTTGCCCGGGTGACTTCGGATACATTAAAACTGCTGGCAAAACGGTTCGCCATGGGGGCATAGTAAGAAGAATAGATCCGGCCCAGCCGGGTTTCAAAATCCTTGCAGGCCGCTGTGGCGATATAATAGTTGCCGGTCCGGGTGTCCACTTCGTCCATACGCTCCCAGCCCGCAGCGAGTGCCACATTGGCATAACCTGAAGCCACGGCCATGGCCGCAGCAAGGATCGTTGAACCTCCGGTAGCCCCGCCTGTCTTGATGCCCAAATTATGGAGAGGCTCCAGCCCGAAATAGTCATGAATTTTAGCCTCACAGAGCAGTTGGTCTTGGAAGTGGTCGGCGAACTCACCGTAGGTGGCAAAGTTGATCAGACCTTTGACCTCCAAAGGATCCATTTTCAAGTCGTTATCCTCAAGCATATTCTTGAAGGCCATCATCGCAAGCTCTTCCAGTTTATATTCCGGGAAATATTTCTTATAGGCCGTTGTTCCTCCGGCCACGACAAAAACCTTCCGATTCCATTTTGGGATCCTTAAATTCCCCTCTTTAAATGTTATCATCCTTCTTCCTCCCCAATTTAAGTTTGGACTATCGACTATGGACTATGAACGATGGACGACAAACAATGAACAATGAACCCCGAACCTAAAACCTTCACCACCCGCCCTTTTACCCCCCTTAGCTAAAGGAGGCATAGCGGATTACTTTCTTGGTTTCACGTTTTCACGGACCCAGCTTACGGCCTCTTCGATGGATGTCCCGGGAGCGAAGACAGCCTTTACCCCGTATTGTGTGAGGGGTGGGATGTCTTCCTCAGGAACAATCCCTCCTCCAAAGACGATGATATCGTCTGCTCCTTTTTCTTTTAGAAGTTCAATCACCCTTGGGAAAAGATAATCATGGGCCCCAGCCAGGCTGGACAATCCAATGGCATCCACATCCTCCTGAATGGCAGCCGCCACAATCTGCTCGGGTGTCTGGTGGAGCCCCGTATAAATTACCTCAAAACCGGCGTCCCTGAACCCCCTGGCAATCACTTTTGCTCCTCGGTCGTGTCCATCCAGGCCGGGCTTGGCAATAAGAATTCGAATCTTCCGTTCCGGACTCATTCCTCCTCCCCCCGCGTTCCCAAATGCGGATTTCGCCTGCCCGCCGAACCAGTGCTTTGGCAGGCGGGCATTGCAGAGTTCTGAATAAATAGCCGTGATTGAATAATGGGCATTCCATATTCCACAAATCAAAAGTATCCTGGATCCGAATATTGTCCGAAAATATCTCTCCACACATCGCAGATTTCCTGAATGGTGGCATATTCTCTCACCGCATTGATAATGTGAGGCATGAGATTTTCTCCGTTTTGAGAGGCCTTCCGAATTTCGTTGAGGAGTTCTTTCACTTTTTGATTGTCGCGCGACTGCTTCACTTCCCGGAGCCGTCTCAACTGTCTTTCTTCAATCTCCGGTTTCATCCTCCAAATCGGAATCGGGGGATGGTCTGTCGCATATTTATTGATTCCGACGATGATTTTCTCTACCGAGTCAACCTGCCTCTGATACTTGTAGGCAGATTCAGCGATCTCGGATTGAGGATACCCTTTCTCAATGGCCGTCACCATTCCTCCCATTTCATCGATTCTTCGGATATACTTCCATGCTTGTTCCTCAATTTGGGTGGTAAGGGCCTCGACAAAATAAGAACCCGCCAGCGGGTCAATGGTGTTCGTCACACCGGTTTCCTCCGCCAGGATCTGTTGCGTCCGCAGTGCGATTCCTGCCGCCTCCTCCGTGGGGATGGCATAGGTTTCGTCAAGGGAGTTCGTATGAAGCGACTGGGTTCCTCCTAATACGGCTGCCAGCGCCTCGCAAGCGGTTCGGATGACATTGTTATACGGTTGCTGCGCGGTCAGGGAGCAGCCTGCCGTTTGGGTATGAAAGCGGAGCATCCAGGAGCGTGGGTTTTTTGTCATGAAACGCTCCCTCATGATCTTGGCCCACATCCTCCGGGCCGCCCTGAACTTGGCTATTTCTTCAAAGAAATCGATATGGGCGTCGAAGAAAAAAGAAAGCCTTGGAGCAAACTCGTCGGCGTTGAGTCCTCTTTCGATCGCTGCTTCAACGTAGGCGATCCCATCGGCCAGGGTGAAAGCAAGTTCTTGAACTGCTGTCGCCCCGGCTTCACGGATGTGATATCCACTGATACTGATCGTATTCCAATGGGGGACTTCCCTTGTGCAATATTCGATGGTGTCTACGATGATCCGGAGAGAAGGCTTAGGAGGAAGCATGAAGGTTTTCTGGGCAATAAATTCCTTCAGCATGTCATTTTGGATCGTCCCTCCAATTTCCCTTTTGCTAACCCCTTGTTTCTCCGCCATCACAATATACATGGCCAGTAGGATGGAAGCAGGTGGGTTGATGGTCATGGAGGTGGTGACCTTATCCAGGGGAATTCCTTCGAAGAGAATTTCCATATCTTTGAGAGTGTCGATCGCCACACCGCATTTCCCGATTTCACCTCTTGACATTGGGGAATCACTGTCATAGCCCATGAGGGTAGGATAGTGAAAGGCGATGGAGAGACCGGTCTCACCATGAGCCAGCAGATAATGGAAGCGCTTATTCGTTTCCTCCGGACCTCCCAAACCCGAGAACATTCGCATAGTCCAGAGCCTTCCTCGATACATGGAAGGCTGGACCCCGCGGGTGAAAGGATAGACGCCCGGGAAACCAATGTCTCTGGAATACTCAATGTCTTTTGTATCTTCCTGTGTGTAAAGACCCTTGATCTCCAAATCGGAGACCGTGGAGAACCGGGGAAGGCGTTCGGGGGTTTCACTGAGGATTTTTGACATATCCTCAGTCCACCTTTTTTCATTCTGATCGATTCTTTTAGGTTTGTCTTGTTTGGACACTCTGTTTGCCCCCTTTAATTCGTTGTTCGTGGATCGTGAATCATGATTCGCAACCCTCCTTCGTTCCCCCCTTAAGTTAAAGCTAACCCCCCTTCATGCCCCCTTAATTTAAGGGGGGAGAAGAGGAGGGTTAGGTTAGATTTCGATACCCTTCCGAGCTGAAACCCCCTCCCTATAGTAGTGCTTGCGGTCAATCATTTCCGTAACAAGATCGGCCCGTTCGATTACCTCAGGCCGGGCGTTTCTTCCTGTCAGTATGAGTTCAACTCTACTGGGCTTGGTATCAAGAAGGCGAAGAAAATCGGAGAGAGGGATCAATCCGTAATCAATGGCCACGTTGATTTCGTCGAGGATGACGATGTCATATTCTTCATTTTCAATCGCTTTCTTGGCTATGAAGAATCCCTCTTGAGCCAATTGCAAATCGGTGGGGATTGGATGCGCTCTTGAAATAAAGGTTTTTTGGCCCATTCGTTTTATCGTCAAGAATGGAGAGAGTTTTTGAGCGGACTCCGATTCGCCATAGGCAATATTCCCTTTCATAAATTGGACCACCAACACTTTGAGTCCGTGACCAACCGCCCTGAGGGCAAGTCCCAATGCAGCAGTGGTTTTGCCCTTTCCATTCCCGGTATAGACCTGAACGAGACCCTTTTCCATAGAAACGATGAACGATGAGCAGACAATGATGAACTGTGAGCGATGAAGTGTTGACTTTGAAACCCCACCTCTGAACTCACCCTTCCCCTCACTCCTTTTGGAGGAGGGAAGGGAGGGCTAACAGACTTCTTTGATTTCGGCGATAATCTGTTCGGTCTTGAAGTGTCTCAGACTGATCGCACCTGAGGGGCAGGTCGCGTTGCAGGCCCCGCATCCCTTACAGAGGGCTTCGTTCACGGTCATCACTTTTCGGTAGGGATCCATCTTCAAGGCCCTGAATTCACAGATCTGTTCACAGAGGCCGCAGCCGGCACAGAAGGAGACGTCCACCACAGAAGTGATCGGCTCGATCTTGACTCTTCCGGCAAAGAGTGGGATGGTTGCCCGAGAGGCCGCTCCATGGGCTTGAGATAGAGTGTCGGAAATATCTTTAGGCCCTTGGCAGGTTCCAGCCAAAAAGATCCCATCCGTCGCCGTGTCGAGAGGCCGTAACTTGGGGTGGGCTTCCAGGAAGAAACGATCCGGGCTTTGGGAAAGCTTGAGAAGGCTGCGGACACGATTGGCATCTTTTCGCTGTGTGAGGCCTGTTGCCAGGACAACCAGGTCGGCCTCTTCCTCATACGGCTCCCCCAAGAGTTCGTCGTCTGCCTTGACGATCAACTTTCCGGCTCGTTGATAAATCTCAGATGGAGTTCCCTTCCTGTAGAGAACTCCTTTCTTCTGAACTTGTTCATAGAACTGTTCGTATCCTTTTCCGAAAGCCCTGATATCAATATAACAAACAGTGACCCGGGCATCGGGGATTCGATCCTTGATGAGAGAAGCTTGTTTAGCCGTAAACATACAACAGACTCTGGAGCAATATTCATTGCCCACCGTTTTATCTCTCGATCCTACGCATTGGATGAATACGATGTTTTTGGGCTCCTTGCCGTCGATCTGGATTTTGCCTTGAGTCGGTCCGCTCCCCGAGAGGAGCCTTTCAAACTCCAGCCCGGTCAGCACATTCTTATAAAGCCCGTATCCAAATTCAGGCTTTTGTTTTGCGTCGAAGGGGTCATAACCCGTGGCAACAATGATCGTTCCGATATCGAACTGGCGCTCCACTCCTACCTGCTCGAACTCAACCGCTCCCTCCGGGCAAACCTCTCGGCACTTGCCGCATTCTCTCTTCTGGAGGAAGAAGCAGTTTTCTGAATCGATGGTATAGGTGAAGGGCACGGCATGGGGCGAGGGAAGATAGATGGCCGGTCTCTCTGTTATTCCCATATTGAATTCACTGGGAACCTTCACTGGACAGATGTCTTCACATTTCTTACATCGCGTGCATTTTTCTGGATTGATGTATCTGGGTCTCTGCCTCACCCTGACCTTAAAATTGCCCACAAAACCTTCTACCTCTTCGGCCTCGCTTTGGGTAAGGATGTGAATGAGGGGGTGGTTTTCAACTTCTTTTAGTCTGTGGGACAGGATGGTGGATATCTCCTCCAGATTGGGAAAGGTTCGATCTAATTGCCCGAGATGGCCTCCCAGGGTAGGTGATTTTTCTACCAGGTAAACCTCAAAACCGGAATGGGCGATGTCGAGGCTGGCCTGAACGCCGGCAATGCCGCCCCCAATGACTAACACGGATGGAACGACTCCCACTTCCTTTTCATCCAATGCTTCGTGAAGGGAGACTTTCGCAACGGCGGCAGCAATCAGATCCATCGCCTTCTTCGTGGCATCCTCTTTGCTCGAATGAACCCAGGAGCACTGCTCACGGATGTTGGACATTTCAAAAAAGTACGGATTGAGTCCTGCAGATTGAACGGCCTTACGGTAAGTCGGCTCGTGCATTCGAGGAGAACAGGCGGCCACGACCACCCGATCAATGCCGTTGTTTCGGATGTCGTTCTTGATCAAATCCTGACCGGGATCAGAACACATATACTGATAATTTCTGGCGACGGCGACACGAGGAAGGGATTGGGCATAGGCCCTTACCTTTTCGATATCTACTGTCGCAGCAATGTTGATACCACAGTGACAGATATAAACACCGATTTTCATAGTTTGAATGTGGAAAGTGGAACGTGGAATGTGGATTTTTTATTTTTCACCTTTAAGCTTCTACGCGCCACCTTGCGTCCTCCTTCCTAATTCGACAGTTGTAAGTGGAGAATAGACGGTCGTTTCCCCTCAACTCTCCACTTTCTACTCTCTACTCTCGGATCGCCTTCCTTTCGCGACAAAGGCGCAGGCCATTGAAGCGGCGCCACTGGCCTGGGCCACGGTGTCCGGAATATCTTTTGGCCCCTGGCAGCACCCTGCAAGGAAGATCCCGTCCACCCCCGTTAAGATTGGGTCGAGACCTGGAGCCTCTGCATAAAATCCGTCAGGGGATTTCTCCAGTTTGAGGATGCCTTTCATAAGATCATCCTCCTTTCGGGGGACGAGCCCTGAAGCCAGAACGACCAGGTCTGCCTCTAATTCAAAGGGCTCTCCTAAGAGGGTATCCTCCGCCCTAACCACCAGTTTCCCGTTTCTTCGATAGACCTCGGAGGGATTTCCCCGTCTGTAGACGATCCTCTCTTTTTGGACCCGCTCGTAAAATTCTTCAAATCCTTTCCCGAAGGCCCTCACATCCATGTAGAGGACGGTGATATTGGCATCGGGAATCTTATCCCTGAGGAGATGGGCTTGCTTAGCCGTATACATGCAGCAGACCCTTGAGCAGTATTCGTTGCCGGCCGATTTATCCCTCGACCCGACGCAATGAATAAAAACCACCTCTTTGGGTTTTTTCCCCTGGATGATAATTTCACCCTTGGTTGGGCCAGAGGCGGAACAGAGCCTCTCTATTTCAAGGCCGTGAAGGACATTGGGATAGGTCCCGTATCCGAATTCGGGTTTCAGTTTTGGGTTAAAAGGATCGAAGCCAGTGGAGAGGATGATGGATCCCACGTGAAGCTCAACGATCTCTTCCTTCATTCCGTAGTTAATGGCTTTGGGCTGGCAGGCCTTGGCGCATTCCCCGCAATCCGAACATCCTGCACAATTGAGACAACGCTTTGCTTCCTCCATCGCCTCCTCTGCGGTGATGCTGGCGACGAGGGGTTTCACCATATCGGGCAGGATTTCTCGCTCCATCCTCTTTGAATACGGAAGAAGGCTTCTTAAAGGTGAGATTTGTGTCCCTTCGGACTCCCTTCCTTGAAGAAGATCTTCTCCGCGAAGGTATCGGTCAATCGAAATGGCGGCCTTCCTTCCATGGGCCATGGATTCGACAATGGTCCCGGGACCAGTCACCATATCTCCACCCGCGAAGATTCCTTTCACGCCGGTTTCCAGAGAGATGGGATTGACCTGAATCGTTCCTCTTCTCGTCTTCTTTAACCCCTTCAAAGTACGCGTGGTGGATTCTACTCCAGTGATACCACCGGCGATAAAGGTCGCGTCGTAGGATTGAGTGAGCGTCTCCAGGGAGATATCCTTTCCCACTTGGGTGTTGCATTTGACATCTATCCCCATCTTATCGATCACCGAGAGATCCTTTTCCACCACCTGCCTCGGAAGACGATAGGAGGGGAAACCGTGGGTGAGAAGACCACCTAACTCACTTTTGGACTCAAAAAGAATGACGCGATACCCCATTTTTCTCAGGTCGTATGCGGCGGTGAGGCCCGATGGACCTGAGCCCACGATGGCTATCTTTTTTCCATTTTCTTCGGGAGGCATAAACTTAAACTCAGGTTCTTCGATATGACCGACGAGGAACCTTTTAAGATGACAGATGGAAATAGGACGATCCTTTTCAATTCGTTTACACTCCCTTTCACAAGGGTGGGCACAGGCATAGGCTAATATTCCCGGGAAAGGAAGTTTCTCCCTCACCAGTTCAAGGGCTTCCTTAAACTTGCCCTGGGAGATGAGGGCCACATAGCCGTGGGCATTACAGTGGAGAGGGCAGGTGGCCGTGCAGGGAGAAGTTCCCCGGCGATCCATCGTATATTTGAGTGGAACGGCTTGGGGGAAGGAGATATAAATGGCTTTCCTATTTCCTAGTCCCATATCAAATTCGTTGGGGAGGGTGACGGGGCATTGGGCCGCGCAGTCGCCGCAGCCCGTACATTTGGTTACATCGACAAAACGGGGTTTTTTTCTGACCGTCACCTTGAAATGTCCGGCCTTTCCATCAACCCGAACGATCTCTGAATAGGTGAGAAGGTTGATGTTAGGATGATTCGCCGTATCAACCATTTTAGGCGTGCTGATACAAGCAGAACAATCAAGGGTGGGGAAGGTCTTATCCAATTGGGCCATATGGCCCCCGACGCAAGTCTCCTTCTCCACTAAATGGACTTTAAACCCCTTGTCGGCGACATCCAGGGCAGCTTGCATGCCTGCAATACCGGCCCCGATGACTAGGATTTCGGGAATGACCTCTTTTATCTCTTCGCCCTTCATTTGTCCCATTTGATTGACCTTCAGTTGCAATTCGAGATTTCAAAGTTCATTAGTCTGCTGCAAAAAAGCCTCCTTACTTTGATTGTCATTCCGGGCTTGACCCGGAATCCGGTGTTTCTGAACTGGATTCCCGCTTTCGCGGGAATGACAGCTTGGCAACTAGTGTAAAGAAGCATTAGACGCGCAGCATCATTTCAGCTTCCCAATCAAGGCAGAAGCGATCGTATTCTTCTGGATCTCTTTTGTGCCTTCATAGATTTCCGTGATCTTTGCATCTCGGTAGAAACGCTCGACTTCGTATTCCGTGATGTACCCATAACCTCCGAAGATCTGAATGGCCTCGTCAGCGACCTCTACCGCTGCCTTTCCGGCAAACATCTTTGCCATGGAGGTTAACTTCGGATCGATCCTCTTCTGGTCATAGTTCCAGGCGGCCTTGTAGACGAGGAGCCTGGCGGTCTCAATCTTTGTCGCCATATCCGCCAGTTTGTGCTGAGTGATCTGAAAATCGGCCAGTTTTTTTCCAAACTGCTCTCTCTGCTTCGCATAGCCCAGGGCCCGGTCAAAGGCCCCCTGGGCGATGCCAAGGGCCTGGGCAGCAATTTCAATCCTACTTTCATCGAAGAATTCAAGAACTTGATAGAACCCCTTATTTTCTTCGCCAAGGAGATGGGTCAAGGGAACTCTGACATCATTGAAGGAGAGCTCAACCGTCGATGTCATTCGGATGCCCATCTTAGGCATGATCTCCGTAACCCCCAGCCCCTTCGTCCCCTTTTCAACGAGAAGGGTGCATTGGCCACGATAACGAGGCTTTGCACCGGGATCGGTCTGGCAGAGAACGACAAAGAAATCTGCGAGGGATCCGTTGGTGATGAATGTCTTGGTTCCATTAATGACAAAGGAACCACCCTGCTTCAACGCTGTGGTGGCCATCACAGTGATATCACTCCCGTGATCGGGTTCCGTATAGGCGCCGGCAGAGATGAATTCTCCCTTCGTGACCGGAATGAGAAACTTCCTCTTCTGTTCATGGGTTCCGAAACGGAGGACCACCTCGGAAGAGAAATCAGCAAGGCTCAAAGCGATACCGACTCCGGAGTCTTTCCGGCAGAGTTCCTCAACGATCAGGACATTTTCAGTGATCCCATAACCCTGGCCTCCGTACTCCTCCGGAAAGTGAATGCCTACGAACCCCAATTTACAGGCCTTCTTCCAGAGTTCCTTAGGGAAGGCATGGTTTTGCTCCAATTCCAGGATTTTCTCCCTGTCGAACTCCCCTTGGGCGAACTCCCTGGCAGCCTTCTGGATATCCTTCTGCTCTCCGGTCAATTCAAAATTCATCTCTTACCCCCTAAACAATAGCCGCTCATAGTTTTTAACTCTTCTTCAGTTCTTTGAGCTTCTCTTTCAACACAGGGACAAACTTGAACAAATCTGCTACAATGCCATAGTTGGCAACGCCAAAGATAGGGGCTTTTGGATCTTTATTAATCGCGATTACCGTCCCCGCGCCTTTCATCCCTGCAACATGCTGGAAAGCACCACTAATGCCAATGGCAATGTAAACCTTCGGTTTCACGGTCTTGCCCGAGGTTCCTACCTGACGGTCTTTGGGCAACCATTTCTTATCTACAACTGGTCTGGAACAGGAGAGGACCCCCCCCAATATGTCAGCCAACTCTTTTACGAGCGGTATATTGTCCGCCTCTTTAATTCCCCTTCCGACAGAGACCAGGACGTCGGCCTGGGTGATATCCACTTCACCCACTGCCGCTTCCACGAACTGCAGAAAACGCTTGGCCAGACCTTCGTCCGTCAGAGGAGACGGAACGGAAACGATTTCACCCGGGAAAGGTTCCTTTTCCACCACTGGAAAACCGCCGGAACGAAGGGTAATCATATAGGGCCCGTTTTTCAAGAAGGAAACGGCTGCGTTGACCTTTCCTCCATAAAGTTGACGCGTGAGCGCAAAGCTCTCTCCCGCTACATCGACCCCGATACAGTCTGTGGCTAGGGGCATCTTGAGTTGCGCAGACAGTGCTGGAGCGATATCCATTCCCATGGCCGTATGTCCGATCAGGGTCAGGAATGGCTTCCTCTCTGTGATCAGTTGGGTGAGAACTTTCTGATACGTCTCTGAGTTGAAGGCCTCGAGGCGATCGTCTTCAACGAGAAGGACTCGCTTGGCTTTTGGTTTGAGGGTTTCTGCCAATTTTTTTACACCCTTGCCCAAAAGGACGACCTCGACTTCCGCGCCCATCACCTCGGCCAATTGTCTCCCCTTGGAAACGACCTCCCACGTTATATCTCGCAATTCTCCTTGTCGATGCTCCGCTAAGGCGATGATCTTCTTCATTAGGTGAGCCCTCCTTTATCTTTCAGAATGCCGAAAACCTTTGATGCGATCTCTTCAGGTTTTCCGTCCAACATCTGTGCCCCTTCACCCACTGGAGGAAGGAAGATCTTTTCCAACTGGATATACGAACCGGGGACGCCGACCTCTTCGGCCTTCAAGTTGAGATCCGAAACACCGAGGGCCTTAATCTCTTTTTTGGCCACCTTTCGAATACCCATAATCGAGACGTACCTGGGTTGATTGATTCCAGTTTGAATCGTCAGGACAGCGGGAAGGTCGACCTCAACCACCTCCTCTAACCCCCCTTCCAGCTCTCGATGGACCTTCATTTTTTTATCCTGAACTTCGAGAGAGTTGACGAGAGAGACATGAGGAATTCCCAAGATTTCGGCCAGGGTAACTCCGACTTGTCCAAATCCATCATCCTCAGCTTGTACGCCTGCGAAAACAAGGTCATAAGGGATTTTCCGAACCGCCTCTGCCAACACCTTCGCCGTGGCAAAGCCGTCCGATCCTGCAAATGCGGGGTCGGTCAATCGGACGGCATCATCGGCGCCCATGGCCAAACATTTCCGGAGGGATTCATTCGAATCTTCCCCTCCCATGGAAATCACCGTCACGGTGCCCCCCGTTTTTTCCTTGAGCATGATGGCCTCTTCAATGGCATAGTTGTCCCATTCATTGAGATCGAATACCAATCCGCTCCTTTCGATGTCCTTTCCTGACTTGTCGATGACGACGTCTGCATCGGCTGTTTCCGGGACCCTCTTTACGCACACAATAATGTTCATTCCATTTCCCCCTTTCTGGAAATCCCTCTTTCCTCTCGACAGCACGAGGGAAGAGAGGGATTACTTAGTTTGCTTTTAACCTTTCAACCTTGACCGAACCGATCCCCCTGCCATCCACGAGGGGACACGGATAAGTGGCCATGATGATCCCCGAAGCAAGTTTGGAGGAAAGCTTTACTTTCATCCTCAACGAGCGGCCCCCATGAGTTGAGACTTGAATGACTTCTTCCTCTTCGATCTTGAGCGCTCGGGCATCCTCAAGGTTGATCTCGACATAAGGTTTTTCAGAGACGCTGTTTAACGCATCGCTCTTTGAACTGAGAAAACCAGATTGGAAGAGCGAAGGTCTCTGGATCAGAAGAAAAGGATAGCCTTCCGGAATTGGAGACCCCAGTGTTTTTCCCACCGGTATCAGTTTGGCTTTTCCGTTTGGAAAACCGTCAGCATAGAGGTAAGAGGCGTTGTTTGGCCATTGCATTCCATCCGCGACGCCTCGGTAATGCGGAATCTGGCGGCAGATTTCTTCAAAAACGGCCTCGGGCGTTTCTCCGGAGACAGGACATTCGAGAAGTCGTAATAGGCTCGAGAAGATCTCAAAATCCGGTCTCGATTGGTCTCGGGGCGGACGAAGAGGATTCAACTTCTGAACCCTTCGCTCCAGATTGGTGTACGTTCCGCTCTTTTCCACAAAGGCACTCGCAGGAAGGATAACGTGGGCCATCTTTGCGGTTTCCGTCATGAAGAGGTCCTGAACGATGAGACATGAAAGATTCTGGAAGGCTTTCTTAAGTGGGTCGGAATCGGGATAGGTGAAGAGTGGATTTTCGCCCGCCATGTAAACGGCTTTTAGCCTGCCTTCCTCTGCATTCTCGATGAGATGTCTCAATCCCCATCCTCCCTCTTTTCCACAGCCCCCGATATCGACGGCTCCTTGGGCATTGCATTTATCCAGAAGGATAAGAATCCCGGAGGATTCCTTCCCGAGATGGCCTGTGATCAGAGCAAGATTGGAGGCGGCAATGGCGATTTCCTTGGGGGGAAGAGGGGACAAAAGACCGGAACCGATCAGAATCATCGCCTTCTTGGACTGAGCGAATACCCTGGCTGCGTTTTCAATTTCTGTTTTCTTTGCTTCCGGAAGGATTCCCAGCCAGTCACTTTCGGATCTCGGAGAAGCGGCCATCTTCTTCTTCAATTCTTCTATCCCTTGGGTTTTCTCTGCGATGAAAGTCTTATCCTCAATACCTTCCCTCAATATGGTTCCGATCATGGCATTGAGCAAGGAAACCTCCGTCCCGGGTTTCCCTGTGAGCGTCATGGCGGGATGAAACATGGGGGAAATCTGTGTGGCTCGGGTGAGACCGATATCATAAGAACCGAGGACAATCAACTGAGCCCTGTTCCGTCGGATTGCAAGATGGATCTCGTTCTTGATGATCGGGTGTGTCGCGGCGGGGTCTACACCTACCACGAGAATGCAATCGGCTTTCCGAATCTCTTGGGTCGAATTGGTCGAGGCGGCCATACCCAATGTCTTTGCCAAACTCTGTGTCAGACCGCCGTAGGCACTGCCGCCGCCATAACCGATTTTGTCTGTTCCAATTGCCTCTCGAAATAACTTTTGAAAAAGATAATGCTCCTCGTTGGTCAACCGGGTGGAGGCAATCGCCCCAATCGCCTCAGGACCGTATTGGCCTTTAATCTCTTCAATCTGACGGGTTATAAATTGCAAAGCCTCATCCCAAGAGGCCTCCTTGAATGCCCCGTTTACTCTTAAGAGAGGGGTCTTGATCCTTTCAGGATGATCGACGAAATCCCAACCAAATCTTCCCTTGACGCAGAGGTTTCCGTCGTTTGGACCGCTGCTAGGGTCGGTGAAAACCCTTTTGACTTCTCCATCTCTCGAGCCTATGGTCAGAAGGCATCCGCATCCGCAGTAAGGGCAGGGGGTTGTTGTCTCCTTCAACTCCCACGATTTGGCCGCATAGTCGAAACGGTCGCTGGTAATGGCCCCCACCGGGCAGGTATCCATGCACTGGCCGCAAAATTCGCACTGAAGGGGCCGGTGGAAGTCCGTATCGATGGCTGTCTTGATCCCTCTTCGAGTAAAGGAGAGTTCTCCCACTCCCTGAACCTCGTCACAGATGCGCGCACAGCGGCCGCAGAGGATGCATTTATCGGAGTCTCTCTGGAGGAGATTGGATCGATCGTCCGAACGGGATGTCAACGGCTCCCACGGGTAGAGGGTCTCTTCCACTCCGTATTCATAGATCAAATTCTGGAGACCACATTCGCCTTCCTTGTCACAACGGGGACAGATCATCGGATGGTTGAGCAGAATGAGCTGCAGCTGCAACCGTCTCGATTCGAAAATCTTTGGAGATTGAGTCGTGATCTCCATCCCGTTTCGCGCAGGGGTAAAGCAGGACGGCAAAAGCTCAGACTTTCCTTTCTGCTGAACGACACAGAGGCGGCAGGCACCAAAGGGAATGAGCCTTCGGTCGTGGCAGAGGGAGGGAATTCGGATCCCCGCAGATTGAGCCGCCTCGAGGACGGTTTTTCCTTTCTCAACCTCAATCTCGATTTCATCAATCTTCAGCTTGATCATTTGAGTTCCCATCTCGTCCTTAACTCTCTCTCACGAAGTATATTTCTTATTCGATGGCCTTAAACTTACACGCCTGAATACAGGACCGGCAACGAATGCATTTCTCTACATTGATGGCGGCGGGCGTCTTTTTTTCCCATGTGACCGCCTCCATCGGGCAAGCCTTCTTGCAGAGACCGCACATCTTGCACTTTTCGGGATCGACCCGAAATTTGATCAGACTCGTGCAGACTAGGGCAGGGCATCTCTTCTCCTGGATGTGAGCCTCATATTCATTTCGAAAATAGCGGATCGTGGATAGCACGGGATTCGGGGCGGTTTTTCCCAAACCGCAGTGAGAAGTATCTTTGATATGCTGGCCCAATCTTTGCAGCAGATCGATGTCTTCCATCGACCCTTGTCCCACCGTGATGCGATTCAGGATGTTGAGCATCACTTTCATCCCCACCCGACAGGGGACGCACTTGCCACAGGATTCATCGACGGAAAAATCCGTAAAGAATCGTGCCGTATCGACCATGCAGGTCGAATCGTTCATGGCGACCAAACCCCCGGAGCCCATCATGGCCCCGGCATCGTCGAGGGAGTCAAAATCAACCTCCAGATCCAATAGGGAATTTGGAAGACAGGCCCCGGAGGGTCCTCCGATCTGAATGGCCTTAAACTCTCTCTTATCCGGGATTCCTCCCCCGATATCGAAGACGATCTTCCGGAGTGTCGTTCCCATAGGGACCTCGATCAGTCCCACATTCTGGACCGTTCCGGTGAGGGCAAAGACCTTCGTCCCCTTCGATCCCTCTGTCCCCAGAGAGGCGAACCACTGCCCGCCCTTCAGGAGGATGGGAGGCACATTGGCAAAGGTCTCTACGTTGTTGAGAACGGTGGGCTGGCTCCACAATCCGGCCTCTGTGGACCGTGGGGGCTTAATACGAGGCATGCCACGCTTCCCTTCGAGTGAATACATCAGCGCGGTCGACTCTCCGCAGACAAAGGCCCCCGCACCCGGGTAGATCCCGATATCAAAATTGAAACCGGAGCCTAGGATATCCTTTCCCAATAATCCGTAGTTTCTCGCTTGCTCAATGGCGATGTTGAGCCGATGAATCGCCAAAGGATATTCCGCTCTCACATAAACGTAGCCCTGGTGGGCGTCAATGGCATAGCCGCAGATGGTCATTCCCTCCAAAACCGAGTGGGGATCTGCTTCCAGGACCGAGCGGTCCATGAATGCGCCCGGGTCTCCCTCGTCCCCGTTACAGATGACGTATTTGGGGAAAGAATCATATCGCCGACCTTCTTCCCATTTTTGGCCGGTTGGAAATCCAGCTCCTCCCCGGCCTCTTAAGCCAGAGAGTTTTACTTCTTGAATCACCTCCTCGGGCTTCATGGAAGAGAGGACTTTAGAAAGAGCGGCATACCCGTCTCTGGCGATGTATTCGTCGATATTCTCTGCATCGATCAAGCCTCGATTCCTGAGAGCCCTCAGAACCTGATGCTCGAAGAAAGGGATGTCCTTTAACAGAGGGACCTTCTCTTTGACCATGGGTCCGGTATACAAGAACTTCTGCACCGGGCGTCCTTTGAGGAAATGCTCTTCTACCAGAAAAGGGACGTCGTCCGGGGTCAATTTGTTATAGAAAATGCCTTCGGGGTAAACGACCATAATTGGGCCTTCCGCGCAAAAACCGTTGCATCCTGTGATGACTACCTTCACTTCGTCCGAAAGACCCCGTTCCTTCAATTCTGTTTCCAGGCGTTCTCTCAATTGAAGGGAGCCACAGGAAACACAGCCTGTTCCCGCACACACCATGAGATGAGTTCGATACGCTTTCATCCTTTTACCTTGTCTCGTGGATGGAAAGTGGAATGTGGAATGTGGTTTCCACTACTTTCCACTCTCTCTTTTTCACCCCCGAATTAATAAGTGGTCTCACTTCCTCTTGCCAGGGCGTAGGCTTCCACAATTTCCCCGTTCAAGACATGTTGCACGAATATCTCTTTCATCCTCTCTTCATTGAGGTCGCAGTATTTCACTGGGGGTTTTCCTAGAATTTCCACGGTGGCCATCGGTTCCCGACTACAGAGCCCCGCACATCCGGAGGTCGTTACCATGACATCCTTAATCTTTCTTTCCTCAATCTCTCCCAAGACAACAGACATCAGTTTTCTGGCCCCGGCAGCAATCCCACAGGTTCCCATGTGGATGTTGACCTTCGCCCGGAAGCCTCCCTCCCTTAGAACCGTAGTTGAGCGAACTTCCTCTTTAATCCGTTTCAAATCATCAACGGTCAGCTTACCCATCGCCCTCCATCTCCTATCGATAAGAGCTCACGATTTCAATCGCTTTACCGGGTGTCATCATCCCGTAGGTCTCACTCCCCACGACCATGACGGGGGCTAAACCGCAGGCCCCCAGGCATCGCACTGCTTCCAAAGAAAATTTTCGATCTCCCGTGATTCCTCCAACCTCAACATTGAGTTCCCTCTGGAGATTGTCCAAAATCTGTTTGGAGCCCCTTACATAACAGGCCGTTCCAAGGCACACTCGGATGATATGCTTTCCCCTCGGGATCGTCGTAAAAAATGCATAGAATGAGACGACTCCGTAGACCTGAGATGCGGGAAGCTGAAGCCCCAAGGCAATTCGATGCTGGACTTTTTTGGGCAGGTATCCGCAGATATCTTGGACCTCCTTCAACACCGGGATAAGGACTCCCTGCCTATTCTTAAACTTATCGATCACCTGATCAATCTTTTCCCATTCTGTTCGGGAAATGTCTTCTACCAACCTCATCCCTGAACTCCAATCTGTTTCAACCCCTCTTTGAGACGCCTTTCCACCCATTGGATCACTTCCGGATCGATGAGGGGCCGATCTCTAAAATGATTCTTCACCGATGAACTGCTGAGAGCAAACGATTTCCCATCCTTTCCATGAGCGTAAAGAATTTCCAGTTCAGAGTTTCCGAAAAGGAGGGTCATCACCGTTTCAACCATGCTTCCCAAGGGTTTTCTGTCGATATGATGATATCGGAAACTGGCAATCACCTTCGTTCCCTTTCCTAATTCCGACTCGACTCGAAGCGAGCCTCCGGCCTCCTGGGCAGCCTGGGCCATAAAAGAAAGACCTAACCCCACTCTCCTTGAAGAGCGAGTTGTAAAGAAAGGATCGACGGCCTTTTGCCTCACCTCTTCATCCATCCCGATCCC